>Ga0315915_1000007_pt1 | contig 319225 bp, 311 predicted proteins | sample MpolbnodulesMG_FD_207738 | JGI IMG/M metagenome (GOLD analysis project Ga0315915, IMG submission 207738) | Medicago polymorpha root nodule microbial communities from Los Angeles, California, United States - branched nodules | ecosystem: Host-associated > Plants > Roots > Nodule | place: USA... | reverse complement strand
GATGCAGCAATACGGAGGAGTCCTTACCGATTGAGTAGAGGGCGACGGGGTTGGAGAATGTTGCAACGACTTCGCGAATAACATGGATCGCTTCGGCTTCAAGCCGCCGAAGATGGGGAAGAGACATATCGCAATCCCTCTGATTTTAAATAATAAAAATATTGCATGCGAATAAAAATGCCGCCGCGCGCTAAAAGCTGCGAACGTGATCAAATAATCGTACAGCAGTTAAATGATGTCCCACCGACGAGCGCGCATTTAAGCGCCATCTCGCTTATATTTCAAGTAATAATCGGAAGTCTTTTTTTAAGGCGTATCCGGAAGCCGAGTATTCGATCAAAGCGTTCCACCGACCCGGCTCTTCAGGATCGCCGAAAACCGGGGGTCGAACGTCCGGCTGATCGGCTCGGCCGCAGCACCGACAGCAACCGCCCATGGGTCCGTGAAGCCCAGCTGCAGTCGTGGCGTGCTGCGCTGCCGCCGCTCGGCAATCGAAGGCAGCAGGGGGTGAAGGGCGTCGATCAGGAGGTTGGCGAGAACGGGGGGCATGCCGCCGCAGAGAATGATCGTTTGCGGATCGAAAATCGTCTCGAGCAACTGTATCGTCGCCCGAAGCTCGTGGGCAGCGCCCGCAATCCAGTCCATCACGCGCCTGTCCTTTGAGCCGGCGGCAGCATCGATGCGCCGGTAAAGATCGGGATCGGCGGGGTCAATGTCGAGGCCCTTGCACAGCGAAGCGATCGATATGCGGTGCTCGATCGGTGCCCTCGCGTCGTCGGCACCGACGCGCGCCCTGCTCAGGATCATGCCGATCTCGCCCGCATTACCGTGCCCGCCACGGTAGAGTTCACCGTTCAGGATCAGTCCCGCACCGAGCCCGTAGCCCAGATAAACGCAGACGGCATGGTCGATCCCATGGGCGGCACCGACCATCTTTTCCGCCGTCGCCGCCGCAGCCGCGTCGTTCTGAAGGCGCACGTCGAGCCCCGTCCCCTCGGAAAGTCGTTCAAGCAGGGGAAAGCTTTGCCACGCCGCCATCATCCAGGGGTCGTCGGTAGCGGAGTCGATGCCGAACGGTCCCGGCATTGCAACGCCCAGCCCCACCAGGCGGTCGTTGAATTCCGGAGCGGTCGTCACCAGTTCCCGCCGTGTTTCGTCTATCAGAGCGAGGATTGCATCGACACCCTCTTCAGGGCCGCCGCCGGGCAGGTTCACCTCTTTACGGATCAGCACGGCGCCGATCAGGTCGACGGCGATCGTGCGTGTTACGTGACGGTCGATCTGAAGTCCGATCGCAAAAGCGCCTTCCGGCACGAGCCGATAGGGTGTCGATGGTTGCCCGCGGCCTTTGCGCACTGCGGCGAGCGATGCCACGAGCCCGTCGTTCTCGAGCTCCTCTATGATGTTGGAGACCGCCTGCTTGGTGAGTGCTGTCGCCCGCGCAAGATCAGCCCGTGACAGGTGCCCGTTCAGTCGCAAAGCATCGATCATCACGCGGCGATTGTGGGCGCTCGCGCCTTCCTGATTGGTGCCGCTTTTGGCCCGGACCGGTCGAATTTCGTTCATTCACAAACCCTCTTGACACGACTGGACTATCGAACAAGAGTTAAGTCAAGACAATTGACTTAATAAGAGGTCGGAGAACCTCGGGGGAACGACGGCGGCCAGCAATGGGCCGCGAACGCTCCGGTTTGATTTGTCGAAGCCCGGCCGCGAAGCGAGCCGAATTCCACTGGAGCGCGCCCACGCGCGCTGCGAAGACTGCAACGGTCATTTACTGGAGGCGACGATGTCGAAATCCATCCGCAACGCTTTGATCGGCGCGACCCTTGTCGGCGCCGGCTTCACCGGCCATGCCCAGGCCGAAACGACTCTGAACGCGCTTTTCATGGCGCAGGCCGCCTATAGCGAGGCAGACGTCCGCGCCATGACGGATGCCTTCGCCAAGGCCAATCCCGACATCAAGGTCAATCTCGAATTCGTTCCCTATGAGGGACTGCACGACAAGACGGTGCTCGCGCAGGGTTCCGGCGGCGGCTATGACGTCGTCCTTTTCGACGTCATCTGGCCGGCGGAATATGCAGCCAACAATGTTCTCCTCGACGTGACGGACCGCATCACGGACGAGATCAATCAAGGCGTCCTGCCCGGCGCCTGGACGACGGTGGAATATGACGGCAAACGTTACGGCATGCCGTGGATCCTCGACACGAAGTACCTGTTCTACAACAAGGAAATCCTTGAGAAAGCCGGCATCAAGGAACCGCCGAAAACCTGGGACGAGCTTGCGGAACAAGCCAAAGCCATCAAGGACAAGGGACTGCTCGAAAACCCGATCGCCTGGAGCTGGTCTCAAGCGGAAGCGGCCATCTGCGACTACACCACTCTGGTCAGTGCCTATGGCGGAAAATTCCTCGATAGCGGCAAGCCGGCCTTCGCCAGCGGCGGCGGGCTCGATGCGCTGAACTACATGGTGACGAGCTACACCTCCGGGCTCACCAACCCGAATTCCAAGGAGTTCCTCGAGGAGGATGTCCGCAAGGTCTTCCAGAACGGCGAGGCCGCCTTCGCGCTCAACTGGACGTACATGTACAACCTCGCCAACGATCCCAAGGAGAGCAAGGTAGCCGGCAAGGTCGGCGTCGTTCCGGCTCCCGGCGTTGAAGGCAAAAGCGAGGTTTCGGCCGTCAACGGCTCCATGGGCCTCGGCATCACGACGACCAGCAAGCACCCCGAAGAAGCATGGAAATATATCGTCCACATGACCTCGCAGGAGACGCAGAACGCCTATGCCAAGCTGAGCCTCCCGATCTGGGCATCTTCCTATGAAGACCCCGATGTGACCAAGGGCCAGGAGGAACTCATCGCTGCGGCGAAGCGCGGGCTGGCCGCCATGTATCCACGCCCAACGACGCCGAAATACCAGGAGCTTTCGGCTGCCCTGCAGCAGGCCATCCAGGAGGCGCTGCTCGGCCAAGCCTCTGCGGAAGACGCGCTGAAGAGCGCCGCTGAGAACAGTGGCTTGTGAGCCGATGTGCGTGTGAACGGTCGTGGTCGGGCGGGGAATGTACGGCGCGCAAGGTACACGCGGCGTTGCGGACGCATTTCCCGCCTGATGCCTGTGCTTCTTGTTACGGGAATGAGGGTCCTTGAGCGATGACAGGCACCTGGATCTCAACGCGCGCGTGGCTTCTGATGCTTCCGCTCCTCGTGGTGATGACCGCCGTCATCGGCTGGCCGCTCATCGACACCGTGCGGCTTTCCTTCACCGACGCCAAGCTCATCGGAACCGAAGGCGGCTTCGTCGGAGTGGACAATTATGCAAGAATGCTCACTGGCTCGAACTTTCAGCGGGCGCTGATTACCACCACCTGGTTCGCAGTCATTTCGGTTGCGGCAGAAATGGTGCTCGGTGTCCTTGCGGCACTCCTCCTTAACCAGAAATTTCGTGGACGGACGGCGCTCCGCGCACTGATGATCCTGCCGTGGGCGCTTCCGACGGTAGTCAATGCGACGCTCTGGCGCCTCATCTACAATCCGGAATATGGCGCGCTCAATGCGGGGCTGACCCAGATCGGCATCCTCGACAGCTATCGCTCCTGGCTCGGCGAACCCGGAACGGCGCTTGCAGCGCTGATCGTCGCGGATTGCTGGAAGAACTTCCCGCTGGTGGCGCTGATCGCACTCGCCGCGCTTCAGGCTGTGCCGCGCGACATCAATGCGGCATCGATCGTCGATGGTGCCGGTCCGTTCAATCGATTTCGCTTCGTGATCCTGCCCTACCTCGCCGGTCCCTTGCTGGTGGCGCTGGTGCTGCGCACCATCGAGGCCTTCAAGGTGTTCGACATCATCTGGGTCATGACGCGCGGCGGACCGGCCAACAGCACGCGCACGCTCTCGATCCTCGTCTACCAGGAAGCGTTTTCCTTCCAGCGAGCGGGCTCCGGCGCGTCGCTTGCCCTCATTGTCACGCTGCTGGTGACCATTCTTGCCGTCGCCTATGCCGCGCTGCTGCGCAAGGCCGCCGGAGCTTCGTGATGGAACGTCAAAGCCCGCTTTTCTCCGTCTTCATCCATGCGAGCGCCCTGGTTCTCGCTATCGTGGTCCTGGCACCGGTCGCCTGGCTTTTCATCATGAGTATCTCGCCCGCCGCGGATCTCAGCGCCAAGCCCCTCGCCTGGTGGCCGAGCGAAATCGACCTCTCGCGCTATCGCACACTTTTGTCGGCTGTCGAAAATAGCGCCGGCGCAGCCTTCATTGCATCGCTCCTGAACAGCCTGAAGGTGGCAGGCATGGCAACGCTCGCCGCTGTCGTCGTCGCCGTTCCGGCCGCCTGGGCCGTGTCTCGCACCCCCTCCGTCTCCTGGTCGTTTTACGTGGTGATCGCGACCTACATGCTGCCGCCCGTCGCTCTTGCCGTGCCGCTCTACATGGGCCTTGCCCATTTCGGCCTGCTCAATTCAGTCTTTGGATTGGCGCTCGTCTATCTCACCATTCTCGCTCCCTTTACGACATGGCTCCTGAAATCGGGCTTCGACACGATACCGCGGGAGATCGAAAGCGCTGCCATGATCGACGGCGCGCGACTGGACCAGATCCTGCGGCTTCTGACGCTGCCGCTGGCTGCACCGGTCATGGCGACCTCGGCGCTCTTCGCCTTCCTGCTCGCCTGGGACGAGTTCTTCTATGCGCTGCTCTTCACCTCGGACCAGCGCGCCAAAACCCTGACGGTTGCCATTGCGGACCTCGCCGGCGGCCGGGTTTCGGACTATGGGCTGATCGCCACCGCCGGGGTACTTGCCGCCCTGCCCCCGGTGCTGGTCGGCCTTGTCATGCAAAGAGCCCTGATCTCCGGGCTCACCAGTGGGGGCGTCAAGGGATGAACATGAGCATATCGAAGGACCGCCCCGCCGGGCTTGTTGCAATCGATCGTGAGATGGCGCGTCAGCACGGCGACGCTGTCGCTTCCTATCAGGAAGCGGCAGCCACGGCTCAACGCATCGCCGCGTCGCTGAAGTCGACGGGCCGGCTGCTGCTCCTCGGCATGGGCGGCTCGCACGCCGTCGCCCGCGCAGTCGAGCCGCTCTATCGCGCTCTCGGCATCGATGCCGTCGCGCTGCCGCTTTCCGAGCAGCTCGGCCAACCGCTTCCAATCGAAGGCAAGACCATTCTCGTGACATCGCAATCGGGCGAAAGTGCCGAAGTGCTGCGCTGGTTTAGGGAAACGGACGGCGGCACGAGCGAGACATTCGGGCTGACACTCGAAGAGGATGCATTCCTGGCCAAGGCTATCCCTTCGCTCGTCGGGGCAGGCGGGACGGAGCAGGCATTTGCGGCCACCCGCAGCCTGACGGTTACTTTCGCGCTGCACCTGGCGATACTCGCCGCCCTCGGCGCGGATCCGGCCGAGGCCCTTCGCGCCCTCAAGACTCCAGAAGCACCGGCGATCGACGGCGCTCTGGCGATGCTTACCGGTGTCAGCGCAATCGTCACCTCCGGACGCAGACTGCAGGGCATCGCCGAAGCCATCGCCCTCGGCCTCACCGAGCTCTCTCGCCTCCCGTGCTTTTCGCTGGAAGGCGGTCAATTGCGCCACGGACCTATGGAAATGCTGGGTCCTTCAATGGCCGTCATTCTCTTCCGCGCAGCCGATCCGACCGCTGGCCTCGTCGGCGCCATGGCGGTTTCGGCAGCCGAAGCCGGGTCGCCGGTCGTCGTCTTCGATGCATCGGGCGAGCCGCCGGCCGCCGGCGCCACGACGATCCGCTTCGAACCGGCGGCGGGCATGGCTGCGATCTTCGCGATGCTGCCCGTCGCACAGTCCCTGATGATCGCCTTCGCCGACGCTCGCGTCGAAAATGCCGGCACGCCGGTACGATCCACCAAGGTCACCCGGAGCGAGTGAAGATGCGTCCGCTTGCAGCCATCGGCAACGTCAATGTCGATCTCATACTTGGTCCCGCCGAACCGTGGCCTAAACCTGGCACCGAGATCATCGTCGATCACGACGAGCTTCGCGTCGGCGGTTGCGCCGGCAACAATGCGCTGGCCTGGGAGTCCCTTGGCGTGGACTATGTGATCGCCGCCAATGTCGGCAACGACCAGTTCGGGGCCTGGTTGAAGGAGGCCTTCGGCGACAGGTCCCGCGATTGGCCGGTGGAAGCCGCGGGCACGACGCTTTCGGTGGGCATCACCCATCCGGATGGAGAACGGACCTTCTTCACGACCCGCGGCCACCTGCCATTGCTCAGCTTCCAGGAAGTGCGGACAATGCTGGATGGAAATCGCCTCCGCGGCGGCTATGCACTGCTCTCCGGCTCCTTCCTGACCGACGCCCTCTCGCTCGCCTATGATGCGCTTTTCGACTGGGCGGACGCGCACGAAATAGCCGTAGCGCTCGATACCGGCTGGCCGCTCGAGGGCTGGACCGAGGCCAACAGGCTCAAGACGCTCGCCTGGCTGAAGCGCTGTCACTGCGCCCTTTTCAACGAGGTGGAGACGACGACGCTGACCGGTCAGTCCGATCCGGCCGAAGCCGCCCGCAGCCTGAAAAGCGAAATGCCGGCCGATGCGATCGTCGTCGTTAAGCGCGGCCCCAACGGAGCGCTCGCCATCGATCGAAACGGTGCAGCGTTCTCGTTTCCGGCACCCAGCGTTCAGGTCGTCGACACGATCGGTGCCGGCGATGTCTTCAATGCCGGCTTCCTGGCAGCTCTCGCCGCCGACATGCCGCTCATAGACTGTCTCAAAACCGGCGTTACGATCGCTTCGCAAGCGATCTCCACTCTTCCGCGCCGCTACGGCAAGCCCCTTTCCGCCTTTATCGAGGAATCCAGGCGATGAGCGCCCTCGAAATCCGCAACGTCCGTAAGCGCTACGGCGAGGTCGAAACGCTGAAGGGCATCGATATCGCGCTCGAAAGCGGAGAATTCCTCGTGCTGCTCGGCTCCTCCGGATGCGGCAAGTCCACGCTCCTCAATATCATCGCCGGACTTTCCGAACCGAGCGGAGGCGACATCCTGATCGGCGAACGCTCGGTGCTGGGCGTTCACCCGAAAGACCGCGACATAGCAATGGTCTTCCAGTCCTATGCGCTCTATCCGAACCTGACCGTCGCCCGCAACATCGGCTTCGGCCTGGAAATGCGCCGGGTGCCGCGGGCCGAGCGCGACAGGGCTGTTTGCGACACTGCCAGGCTCTTGCAGATCGAGGATCTTCTCGAGCGAAAGCCGAGCCAGCTCTCCGGCGGTCAGCGCCAGCGCGTCGCGATCGGCCGGGCTCTGGTGCGCGACCCCCAGGTGTTCCTTTTCGACGAGCCGCTGTCGAACCTCGATGCCAAGCTCCGGATGGAGATGCGGACCGAACTCAAACGCCTGCACCAGATGCTGAAAACGACAGTCGTCTACGTGACCCACGACCAGATCGAGGCGATGACGCTCGCAACCCGCATCGCCGTGATGCGCGACGGCCGCATCGAGCAGCTCGCCACGCCGGAAGAGATTTACGACCGCCCCGCAACGCTCTATGTCGCCGGCTTCGTCGGCTCGCCGCCGATGAACATTCTCGATGCCGAAGTGACCGCAAGCGGCCTGAAGCTCGACGGCTGCGAGGAGGTGCTTCCCTTGCCGGCAGCATTCGACGGGACCGCCTTGGCGGGTCGGCGCGCGAAGGTCGGCATCCGGCCGGAGGCAATGCGGCTCGCAGCCGAGTCAGAGGATCCGCGATTGACCGCTGACATCGAGGTGGTGGAACTCACAGGACCGGAACTCGTGACCACGGCCACAGTCGGCAGGCAGCGCATCACCGCCTGCCTGCCGCCGCGCACAGCACTCGGCACGGGTTCGGTACATGCCTTCACCTTCGATGAAACGGCCATGCATCTTTTCGATCCGGAAAGCGGCCGATCGCTTAAAGTGGGATGAGGCGAGGCTCAGTCAACGAGCGCTTGCCGCCCTAACCGAAGCCGCAAGGTCGTTTCGGTAGCCAAGCTTCTCCGAGAGTTCGCCCGCCCCGTCGATCAGCACGCGAAGATAGGCGTCCCGATTGCGCAGACCGTCCTCCTTCGGCGCAACGAGGCAGAGCGTCGCAATACAAATCGCTTCCGCGTCATAGACCGGTACGGCGAAGCAATGGGTGAAGCTGTCGACGATGCTGTTGAAGGTGAAATAGCCCTCCTTCTTGGCATTGCGGACCTGAGCGATGAATTCGGCGGGCTCAAGCCGCGTGCCATCCGGCAGAACGAAATCCTCCGGCGGAATGAATGCGATAATCTCCTCGTCGCTCATGTGATCGACGAGGAGGCGGCCGGAGGCAGTCCACGGGATAGCGACGGGCTCGCCTATACTGGTGGAAATGCGGAAAGGGCGGCTGCCCTCGTTCATCAGCACGACGGCATATTTACTGCCTTCGAGCTGGCACATCTGCGCCGTCTCGCGCGTCTCTCCGGCAATCCTTGCCAGGAGATGCTCGCATTCACGCATCAGATCGAACTGCTCCGCATAGGCCGCGCCGAGGAAATAGAGCTTGCGCCCGAGAAACACCCGGCCGTCATCGCCGCGATATTCGAGAATGTTCTGGCGCAGGAGCAGGTTGACCAGTTCATAGACAGACGAGCGCGGCGCTCCTATCCCTTGAGCGATCTCGTTCGGGCGCAAGGGCTGACGCTGCACGCGTAGGAAGTCGAGGATCTCGAAGGCTCGATCGAGGCCACGTGCCCTGCGATTAATCGTGTCATCCGCATATGCCACCGCGTCCTCCTTGCCGCTCAAATCCGCTCTGGACCTCATTTAGCCTTGTAGGCCACGCAGTCAACTTCCACCTTGCAGTCGACCATCATGCGCGACTGGACGCAGGCTCGCGCCGGCGGATGCTCGCCGAAATATTCCGCATAGATGCCGTTGAAGGTCCAGAAGTCGCGCGGATCGTCGAGCCAGACGCCGACCCGCACCACATCTTCGAGCCCATAGCCGGCTTCGTGCAGGATTGCGATCATGTTCTCGATGGCCTTGCGGCTTTCCGCGATGATGCCGCCACCCGCGATCTCGCCCTTTTGCATGGCGACCTGACCAGACACATAGAGCCACCCGTTCGCCTCCACGGCGCGCGCAAATGGCAGGGGCTGCTTGCCCGCACCGGTTTCCCCAGTTCCATAACGCTTGATTGTCACGCTTCACTCCACTTCTTATCAGATTCATACTCGGTCAGTTGAATGTCGACGTCTTCAGAAACTCCGCGAGGCGTTCGGTCCTCGGCTTCAGGAACATTTCGCGCGGATCCCCCTCCTCGGCGATGCGCCCCTGATTCATGAAGATCACCCGGGACGAAACCTCGTAGGCGAAGCGCATCTCATGGGTGACGATCAGCATGCTCATGCCATCATCGGCGAGCCCCTTGATAACCTGCAGCACCTCGTTGACGAGCTCGGGATCGAGCGCCGAGGTCACCTCGTCGAAGAGCATCAGCTTCGGATTCATCGCAATGGCACGGGCGATCGCCACGCGTTGCTGCTGTCCACCTGAAAGTTGTCCGGGATAATGATCCTTTCGCGAGAGCAGACCGACGCGGTCGAGCCATTTTTCGGCAAGTCCCCTCGCCTCGTCGCGGCTCATCTTCTTCACTTTGACGAGCCCGAGCATGACATTGGCGGCGGCTGTCATATGCGGAAACAGATTGAACTGCTGGAAAGCCATGCCGGTCAGGGCGCGCTGGCGGGCGATCTCCCGCTCCGGCTTGCGCCGGCGAGCGTCTCCTGCGGTTTCGTAACCGATTTCCTGGCCATCGATCGCGATCGTGCCGCCCTGAAACTCCTCCAACATGTTGATACAGCGAAGCATCGTCGTCTTCCCCGAGCCACTGGAGCCGATGATGCTGATCACCTCGCCTTGGCGCATCGAGCAGTCGACGCCCTTCAGCACCTCTACCGCGCCGTAACGTTTGTGAAGATCACGTATTTCAAGAAGATTGGTCATCGGATGCGAAGCCTCACGATGGAACGGCGGTCTTGCGCTCGACGTAACGGCCGAAGCGCTCAATGCCGTAGTTGATGACGAAGTAGAGAAAGCCCGCGAAGAAATAGAATTCGAGGCTCATGAAAGTGCGGGAGATCACCTCCTGCGTGCGCAGGAGCAATTCGCCGACCCCAATGATGGAAAGCAGGGTCGATGCCTTGACCATCTCGGCCGCCGTATTGACCCAGGCCGGAAGCGCCTGCCGCAACGCCTGCGGGCCGAGCACATAGGCGAAGGTTTGGGCGAAGGTCAGACCGATCGCCTTGGCGGCCTCGGTCTGACCTTTGGGGATCGATTGCAGGGCGCCACGCACCAGTTCGCCGACATGCGAACTGCAGAAGACGGCCAGCGCCAGAACGCCGGCCTGGAACGGCCCGAGATCGATGCCAATGGCGCTCAGGACGTAATAGCTCGCGAGCACCAGGACGAGCACCGGAGTGCCGCGGATGAAATCGGTATAACCGCGCACGATCCATCTGACGGGCCTGTATCCATAGACAAGCGCCAGACCGACGAAAACGCCCAACACCGTGCCGGCGACGATAGAAAGAAATGAGATCGAAACGGAAATCCCGAGCCCTTTGAAAAGCGGAATGCGGGCGAGCCAAAGCTGATCGATGAAAGAGACCTCCATGGCGGTCACCTCGGCACAGCGAGACGCCGCTCCACACCGCGCATAAGCGCGGCGAGCAGCGAGCAGGTTGCGACATAGAGGCAGCTCGCGACAATCCAGGTCTCGATAACGCGGAAGCTCTCGACATTGATCTTGCGCGCCTCGAAAGTGAGCTCGGGAACAGCAATCGCAGCGGCAAGCGAAGTGTCTTTGAAAAGCGAGATTATCGTGCTGCCGAGCGACGGCAGGACGCTGCGGAGCATCAGCGGAATGGTGATCGAGGTGCGGATCTGCATTTCCGTGAGCCCTATCGCGAGCCCCGCTTCCCGCTGGCCCGGCGGTATGGCGATGAGCCCGCCGCGAAACACCTCGGCAAGATATGCGCCCGAATAGATTGCAAGCGTCAGCACGAAGCTTTCGATTTTGCCGAGCCGAACTCCGAGTTCTGGAAGCGCGAAATAGCTGAAGAGGACGAGCACGAGAATCGGCGTGTTGCGGATCGCCGTGACATAGAAGCCGGCTGGCTTTCGCAGAGCCACGCTCTTGGAAACGAGCCCGAAAGCCGTGATCAGCCCGATCATGCAACCGACGACGATCGCCACGACCGCCAGGCCGAGACTGAGGGACAATCCCTGCAGAAGAAGGTCGAACGAGCGCCAGACAGCCGCGAAGTTCAAGGAGTAAGTCATGGGGCAGCCATTCTATCGGACAAGGCAGCTCCGCCAGCCGGCGGAGCCGCCATGTCAGGATCACTTGTACTCGACGGGAAAGCCGATCTCAGGCGGCGTTAGGTCCTTGCCGAACCACGTTTTGAAGGATTTGGCATAGAAATCGAACTCGACGCCGGTCATGGCTTCGTGAAGCGCCGTGTTGACGAAGTTCAGCCAATCCTGATCACCGCGCCTGACACCGCAGGCATAGGTCTGCGGGTTCCAGCCGTAGCCGGCATCCTTATAGCGTCCGGAATTCTGCGTCATGTACCAGGCGAGCGAGGACTGGTCGGTGGCGGCGGCATCAGCGCGGCCGGATTCAAGCGCCTGATAGATCAGGTCGACGGACTCATACTGATCCACGGCTGCTTCCGGCAAGGCTGCGTGGACCATGTCCTCCGCATACACGTTCTGCAGGACCGAGATTGTGACCGACGAACCCGCGGCCTTCAGCGCTTCATAATCGCCGTACTTGCCGTCCGCCTTCAGCATCAGGCCGACACCCTCGCGATAATAGGGAATAGTGAAGGCGACCTGCTGAGCACGTTCCCCGGTGACGGTCATGAATTGGCAGGTGATGTCCACCTTGCCGGTGGTGATGTTCGGAATTCGGGCATCCGACGATTGGTTGACGAACTCGATTTTCTCCGGATCGCCGAACAGTGCCTTCGCGATGATGCGGCCCATATCGACGTCGAAACCTTGGAGCTTGTCTTCGGCGCTCTTGAAGTGCCACGGCGCGTTGGTGCTGCCGGTGCCGAGTATCAGATGGCCGCGACTCAGCACCTCGTCAAGCTTGCTCGAAGCCTGTTGTGCGTGCGCAGGCATGCCCGCCAGTACAGCCGCGACGAAGCCCGCGACGGCCGTGAATTTGCTGATCATTGAAAGATCTCCCCTATTTCGTTCCCATTTTTAATCCGTTATAATGGACATAAGTCCTAAATACCGGATTGACCCATCAAAGGCCCTGAGCCATTACTTGTCAAGCAGGATCGGCTACATTCGCCGCCGATCTATTCGGAACGAGGAGCGATGCCTGCATGACCCTGCCGATCGAAACACCCGCCGTGCTGGTCGATCTCGATATCGCCCGGCGCAATATCCTCGCGTTTCAGGCCTATGCCGACCGCCACGGCATCCGCGTGCGCCCCCACATAAAGACCCATAAGCTTCCACAGCTGGCCGAGCTGCAGCTCGACTCAGGCGCGATTGGCATCACCTGCCAGAAGGTTACGGAGGCGGAAGCGATGGTCGACGGCAGCGCCCGGATTAAAGAGGTCCTGATCACCTACAACCTCCTCGGGGAGGAGAAGCTCGCGCGGCTCGCACGACTCAGTGAAAAGGTCACGGTGAGCGTCGTCGCGGACAATGCGACTGTCGTTGACGGGCTCGGAGCCTTTTTTGCCGATGCAGGCAAGCCCATGACCGTGCTCGTGGAATGCAACACCGGTGCGGAACGTTGCGGCGTCGCAACGCCGGCCGAGGCGGCCCGCCTCGCCATGCGCATTGCCGCGGCGCCGGGACTGCGCTTCGGCGGCTTGATGACCTATCCGCCAGCCGATGGCGCCGCACGCGTTCAAACCTTCATGAGCGAGGCGAAGCAGCTCATCGAGGCCAGGGGAATCGAAGTTCCCTGTGTTACGTCAGGCGGCACGCCCGGCATGATGCAAGCGGCCGAGGCCCCGGTAGCAAGCGAGCACAGGCCGGGGACATATATCTATAACGACCGGTCGCTGGTTGCCCGTGGCGTGGCCTCATGGGATGACTGCGCCCTCACAGTGCTCGCGACCGTCGTCTCGGTTCCAAGCGAAAATCGAGCGATCATCGACGCCGGCAGCAAGGTCCTGACCTCGGACCTGCTTGGTCTCACCGGTTACGGGCACGTACTTGATCGCGACGACATCCGGATCGACCAGCTCTCCGAAGAGCATGGCCGCCTCGTCTCGGACGGCTCTATCCGTCTTACGGTCGGCCAACAGCTCCGCATCGTTCCGAACCACGCCTGCGTCGTGACCAACATGGTCGACGCGGTCCACGTCATCGAAGATGGCACGCCCAAAGGGACATGGCCGGTTGTCGCCCGCGGCCGCGTCCTCTGACAGCGAACGGTGCCATATGAAGCAGGAGTGAGAGAACGAAAGCCTCGAATCCGACGAAGGACAGTAGTCCACTATCCTAGTGCAATTTAAAAATGTCGTGCTATCGTGTGGCGTCACAGACCCGGAACAGTCGGGCACGGCATTCCTTTAATGGCCTGCAGAACGATAGATCTTTTCAAGAAACCGTTTCAGAGCACCATAAGTTTGCGTTGAAGTAATCTATTAAATCGGTAGCTTTATCTGGCAAAAGGATGGAGGCCGAAATGAGCTCTAATAGACTTGCCGGAATAGCGAAATTAGCGCTCGTCGTCGGAAGCCTGCAGCTTGGCTCGGTTGGCCTCGTGCATGCGGACACGACGATCCTGAACGTGTCCTACGACCCGACTCGGGAACTTTATAAAGAGTTCAATGCAGCCTTTGCCGAGAAGTGGCAGGCTGATACCGGCGAAACCGTGACGATCCAAACATCGCATGGCGGCTCCGGCAAGCAGGCGCGTTCGGTTATCGACGGGCTGGAGGCGGACGTGGTGACCCTGGCACTAGAAGCCGACATCGATGCGATCGCCAGAGAGAGCGGAAAAATTCCCGCCGATTGGAAGACCCGTTTGGAAAACAACAGTTCTCCCTACACCTCGACGATCGTCTTCCTCGTCCGCAAGGGAAACCCGAAGGGGATCAAGGATTGGGGCGATCTTGTCCGGGAGGACGTGCAGGTGATCACGCCCAATCCGAAGACCTCGGGCGGCGCTCGCTGGAACTTCCTCGCTGCCTGGGCCTGGGCCCGCGCTGCCAATAACGGCGACGACACAAAGGCGCAGGAATACGTGACGCAACTCTTCAAGCACGTTCCGGTTCTCGACACCGGCGCGCGCGGTGCGACGACCACCTTCGTTCAGCGCGGGTTGGGAGACGTGTTGCTCGCCTGGGAAAACGAAGCCTATCTGTCGCTGGAAGAGCTCGGCCCGGACAATTTTGACATAGTAACCCCGTCTATTTCGATCAAGGCGGAACCACCCGTGGCGCTCGTCGATGGCAATGTCGATCGCAAGGGCACGCGTAAGGTGGCGGAAGCCTATCTCGACTATCTCTACAGCGATGCCGGCCAGAAGATCGCGGCCAAGCACTATTACCGGCCGTTCAAGCCGGAAGCGGCAGACGCTGAGGACACGGCCCGCTTCAAGGAATTGAAGCTAGTCACGATCAACGACTTCGGCGGCTGGAAGGAAGCTCAACCGAAATTCTTCGGCGATGGCGGAATTTTCGACCAGATTTACAGACCGGGGCAATGATAGCCATGGCCGCTCGCACTAGCACGCGGTGGCGATTTCGGCAGCCGAGCGTCATTCCGGGATTCGGATTGGCGCTCGGCGTCACGCTGGCATGGCTCACCATCATCGTTCTCGTCCCCCTCTCCGGACTGCTTTGGCGGTCCAGCAGCCTTGGCTGGTCGAAATTCGCGGAACTGGCGCTTGACGAGCGCACGGTCAATGCATTGACGATCAGCTTCGGCACCGCCTTCATAGCGGCGGTCGTCAATCTCGTTTTCGGCGTGCTCCTCGCCTGGGTTCTCGTGCGCTACCGTTTCCCCGGAAAACGCGTGATCGACGCCATGGTCGATCTACCCTTTGCGCTGCCGACGGCTGTCGCCGGCATCGCCCTGACAACTCTTTACGCGCCGAACGGCTGGATCGGTTCGCTACTCGCCCCACTTGGTATCAAGGTCGCCTTCACGCCCGCCGGCATAGTGGTGGCACTGATCTTCGTCGGCTTGCCCTTCGTCGTGCGCACAGTGCAGCCCATCATGGAAGAGATAGACAAGGAAGTCGAAGAAGCGGCTGCTACCCTGGGCGCCACGCGCTTCCAGACGATCAGCCGGGTCTTGCTGCCCGGTCTGCTGCCCGCCGGCCTGACAGGCTTCGCGCTCGCCTTTGCCCGCGGCGTCGGCGAATATGGATCAGTAATCTTCATCGCCGGCAATCTCCCCTACGTTTCCGAAATAGCACCGCTTCTGATCGTCATCCGGCTTGAAGAATTCAACTATCCGGCGGCAACCGCGATTGCAGGGGTGATGCTCCTGCTGTCCTTCCTCATGCTGTTGGTCATCAACGTGATCCAGGCGTGGAGCAGACGGAGATACGGTTATGGCGCATGACGCTTCCAGTACGCTGGTGACGACGGCCACCTCGGAGACACGGCTTTCGCGTGGGATCCTGACCGCAGTCGCGCTCGGATTCGTCCTGCTCTTCCTGCTCCTGCCGCTCGCTACGGTGTTCATCGAGGCCTTCCGCAAGGGACCGGCGGAGTTCTTTGCCGCGCTTCGCGATCCGGAAACTTTTTCCGCAATCCGCCTGACGCTCCTGGTTGCGGGCATCGCCGTGCCGCTCAATCTCGTCTTCGGGGTGGCAGCCGCCTGGGCGATCGCGAAATTCGAATTCAAGGGCAAGGCGTTCCTGACGACGTTGATCGACCTGCCATTCTCGGTTTCGCCCGTGATTTCCGGCCTCGTCTTCGTGCTGCTCTTCAGCTCACAGAGCATGCTCGGCCCAATCCTGCAAAGCTACGACATCCAGATTCTCTTCGCCGTGCCGGGCCTTGTGCTCGCCACCGTCTTCGTGACTTTCCCCTTCGTCGCCCGAGAATTGATCCCGCTGATGCAGGAACAGGGGACGGCGGATGAGGAGGCGGCGCTCTCGCTCGGTGCCACCGGCTGGCAGACCTTCTGGCATGTCACGCTTCCCAACATAAAATGGGGACTGCTCTATGGCGTGCTTCTTTGCAATGCCCGCGCCATGGGCGAGTTCGGCGCGGTTTCGGTCGTCTCGGGTCATATACGCGGGCAGACCAACACGATGCCGTTGCAGGTCGAAATCCTCTATAATGAATACAATTTCGTAGCCGCCTTCGCGGTGGCGGCGCTGCTTGCGCTCCTTGCGCTGGTGACGCTCGTTTTGAAAACGGCTCTTGAACTCCGCTACAGCGACGAGATCGCTGCAAGCCGCAGGCATTGAAAGGTCCAGACCTCCATGGAAGTCCGCGTCCAAAACATTCGCAAGGAATTCGCCCGCTTTCCCGCGCTCGATAACGTGTCCCTCGACATCCGTTCCGGCGAATTGATAGCCCTGCTCGGTCCCTCAGGCTCCGGAAAGACCACACTGCTCAGGCTGGTCGCCGGGCTCGAAAGCCCGACGGGAGGCACGATATTCTTCGGTGATGACGACGCTTCGAAAAAGACCGTGCAGGAGCGGAACATCGGCTTCGTCTTCCAGCATTACGCACTTTTCCGGCACATGACAGTGCTCGACAACGTCGCTTTCGGGCTGAAGGTCCGCACGGCCAAACGGCGTCCCCCGGCCGCTGAAATCCGCCGCAGGGCGCTCGATCTGCTCGATCTCGTGCAGCTTTCCGGCTTGGAGAAACGCTATCCGGCCCAGCTCTCCGGCGGTCAGCGTCAGCGCGTGGCACTCGCCCGGGCCATGGCTGTCGAACCCAATGTTCTGCTTCTCGACGAGCCCTTCGGCGCTCTCGATGCGCAGGTGCGCAAGGAATTGCGGCGCTGGTTGCGGGAAATCCACGACCGCACCGGTCACACCACGATCTTCGTCACCCACGACCAGGAGGAAGCACTCGAGCTTGCCGACCGCGTCGTGGTGATGAGCAAGGGGACGATCGAGCAGGTCGGCTCGCCCGACGAGATCTATGACCATCCTGTCTCGCCTTTCGTCTATGGTTTCATCGGACAGTCCAATTGCCTCGATGTCACGCTTGCCAATGGCGAGATCTGGCTCGAGGACCGGCCGATCGGCCTGCGCGCCGCGAACGAACCGGACGGTCCAGCAACCCTCTATTTCCGGCCGCACGACGTCGAACTTATTGACGGCTGCGGCGGCTGCCTCGCCGGGCTGGTCACGGCCAGCCGACGCGTGGCAGGCACGCGGCATCTCGAACTCGAACTCGGACGCACGCATCCGCGGGTGGAGATCGAACTTCCGCCGGAACGCGCCGCCTTTGCCGACCACACGCGAATTGCCTTCCGGCCAACGCGATGGAAGCTGTTCCAAAAGGGGGAACGCCGGATAACGGCACGGGAAGAAGTGGTGGTGCCCGAGCTTGAAGCTACCGGCACCTGACGATGTGCCATTCGTCACGGGCGTGGCGCTTTTGCCCTCACCCGTGGCGCGTTCGTTCTCTGTTACAGACAACTGGATTGTGCAGGATTTCAATTCCGGTCGAAGAAATCCTGAGATAGAACTGTCCTATGTCTGTTATCGAAGAACTCATGGCCGCACTCGGCAATGCCGTGCTCACCGGCGACCGGATCACGGAGCGTTACCGCAGCGATGCGAGCCTGTCGGGGCGGACCCTTCCCCTGGCGGTCGTTCGCCCGGGAAGCGTCGACGAGGTCGCCGTGGCTCTCAAGATCTGCAACGCGCACGGCCAGTGCGTGGTGCCGCAGGGCGGGTTGACCGGGCTTGCCGGCGGCGCCAATCCGCGCGCCGGCGACATCGCCGTTTCGCTGGAGAGACTTTCCGGCATTGAAGAGGTCGACGCGACCGCTTCGAGCATGACGGTGCTCGCGGGAACGCCGCTCGAAGTCGCCCAGCGCGCGGCCGAAGACGCGGGCTTTCTGCTGCCGATCGATCTTGGTGCGCGGGGTAGCTGCCAGATCGGCGGCAACCTGGCCACGAATGCCGGCGGCATCCGGGTCATCCGCAATGGCGTGGCACGGGACAACGTGCTGGGGCTCGAAGCCGTGCTTGCCGACGGCACCGTCGTCTCGTCAATGAACAAGATGATCAAGAACAACACCGGCTACGATCTCCGGCAGTTGTTCATCGGTTCGGAAGGCACGCTCGGCATCATCACGCGCGCGGTGCTGCGCCTTCGTCCTTTGCCAACCGGCCGGCTGACGGCACTTTGCGCGCTCGACAGCTATTCGGAAGTCGTTACCCTGCTCAAGCGGGCACAGCAGGAGCTCCCCGGCCTCGGCGCCTATGAGGCGATGTGGGAGAGCTACTTCCGTTTCAATTCCGAGGCCGACGGGCTCAGGCTCTTCGAATCCTGCCCGGCTTTCGCAGTCATTGTGGAGCAGGATTTGCAAGGCCATGATGCGGAGAGCGAGCGGTTCGAAGCGTTTCTCGGGAGAGCCTTGGAGGACGGTGTGATCGGAGACGCGCTCGTCGCTCAATCGCAGAAGGAGGCACAAGCCTTCTGGCGAATTCGAGAGGGTCATGCGCTCGACCGGCTGCCCCTGCTCCTGAACTTCGATGTCAGCCTGGCGATCGGCGATATCGGCCGCTTCGCCGATGAATGCGGCCAGGCGCTTCGGGCAAAGTTCCCCGAAGCACATGTGTCCTTCTTCGGCCATGTCGGCGACAGCAACCTCCATATCGCCTTTTCCGATCCGGGCGCTACCGAAGAAACGATCCACGCAGTGGACGATATCGTTTACGCGCTGGTTGGGACCTATCGCGGATCGGTGTCTGCCGAACACGGGATCGGCTTGCTGAAGCGCGACTTTCTCCACTATTCCCGCAGCCCGGCGGAGCTCGAACTCATGCGGCGGATAAAGAGCGCTCTCGATCCCAACGGAATCCTCAACCCCGGCAAAGTTCTGGGCTCGGTTTAGTGTGGAAGCCGAGAGCTGCCCCCGCGAGCGGGCGAGAGAGGAGTACGAGGCTGCCGCGAGTCCCTTCGCCCCGCCTGCGGGGAGAAGGTCCCGGCAGGGGGATGAGGGGCTGCCGCGACCAGAGTCAAACCCACGAGGCCGGTGATTTCGGCAGCCGGCCCTCGGGATCAATGACATCCAAGCGCGGCTCTTTCGCACCGTTCCAACGCCAGAGCGCGACGCAGGTGCCGCCGGGAGACATAAAGGAGGGGTAGATCACCCCGTGATAATCACGCGCCAGAAGCGCGGTGCGCAACTGGTGCGTTTGCGGTACCGCGCCTTTGTCCAACATGTCGCGCCATTCGCAGCTATGGATCGCCTCATCCACGTCCAGGTCCGCGAGAACCTTGAAATCCGTCAGGTCTGCGAGAACTGCATCGCGCAATTCAAGCTGAACGATGAGCGCGGGATGCTGCACGAAACCCTGATTGTATTCCGCCCAGGCGGTCGAAAGTTCACGCGCGGCATAAAGAGCAGGTACCCCGACCGGATTCCAGCGGCCACCGAAACGGGCGGCACCTGCACCGGAAAGCGGCATATGCGCCCAGCGCGGTACGAAGGCACGCCAGAGCGTTAGCGCTTCCACCGGCGTCAGGCGTAGACGCCGGCGCGAACGGATTCGAGATAGGCGAGCACCTTGTCGGCCTTGCCCTCTCCGACGAGATCGAACGCCGTCTTGCCGGCCCAGCCGGGGATAGGCTGATGCTTGAACCAAATGACGGCGCGGCTCTCGTCGCCCGCCATTTCGGAAGCCATCGCCAGAATGCGCACCACCCTGCTTAAAGCACTATCGACCTTTCGGGCGCCGGATTTCGCCGTCAGCGTATTCCGGGCAACGCCGATCAGCTTTGCGAGTTCGGCAAGCGTGACGCCCAGCCGATCGGCGACAAGGCGAGCCGAAAGAAATGGGGAGTGATCGTCCCCGAAACGCGCAGCGGCTATCTGAAACTCAACGGCCATCATGAGAATGCGACCCTATATTGATCGGCTTCCTTTTCAAATAGGCTCAAATCTCCTTCAAATCAAGCGCAGACCGGCTCATCGCCTCCAGGAAGGATTCCTCCGCTCGAAGAAGGAGGACACGCCCTCCCGCGCTTCGTCCGTTTCCCAGACGTCGGCAAGCTGCTCTATGGTATCGGAGATGACGGCGTCGGTGATGGGTAGACCCAGTGACCGCGCAAGCCGCTTTGCCCGCCCGGCAGCACCCGGCGCCGCAACGAGATATGCCGTCACCGCGGCCTCGACCGCACCATCCAGCATGCTGTCGTCGACGATCGTCGTTACGAAGCCGGCGACCTTCGCTTCCTCCGCGCCGAATACCCTCGCCGACATGAACAGAGGGCGAGCCTTTGCCTCGCCTGTTCGTGCAATAACATAGGGGCTGATCGTCGCCGGGATCAGCCCAAGGCGCGTCTCTGTCAGACCGAATTGCGCGCCCGACGCGCAGATCACCGTATCGCAGACGCTGATCAGCCCGACGCCGCCGCCGAAGGCGTTGCCATGCACGCGCGCGATCAGCGGCTTCGGCAGGCCGTTCAGGGCCTTGAGCATCATCGCAAGCCGAGTCGCTTCGCTGATCCGCGTTGCCCGATCGGCTGAAAACTGCTCACGCATCCACTCGAGATCGGCACCGGCGCAGAAGCTCTTCCCTTCCGCGTCGAGAATGACGGCCCTGACCGATGCATCCGTTGCGAGCCGGCCCGCGACATCGGTCATTTCGGCGATCATGGCGGCGGAAAGCGCGTTGTGCTTATTCGGGCGGGCAAGCGTCACCCGGGCGACGCCCCGCTGATCGACGGCGAAGCGAATTGTTGCGAAAGTCATGCTGCGCTCCTCAAGGATCGTGCAAATGCACCCGCGCGATCGAGCTTTTCAAGGTCGAGCCCGGTGTTAAAACCCCGCGTTTCGAGAAACGCGCGGACCTCGAGTGAATCGACATTCCCGGCCGCGCCCGGTGCATAGGGACAGCCGCCGAGCCCGCCGGCGGAGGCGTCGAAAACCCTGAGGCCGTGTTCCAGTGCTACCCCGATATTCTCCAGCGCCCGGCCGGATGTATCGTGAAAATGACCGGCAAGTGCCTTGGCATCGACCTCGCGGCGTACCGTTGTCAGCATACGATCGACAGATTCGGGCGTGCCGCTTCCGATCGTATCTCCGAGACTGATCTCGTAGCAGCCTAGTTCGGCCAACAACCGTGTGACGCGGGCGACCGCTGCCGGCGCGATCGCGCCCTCATAGGGGCATTCGACCACGCAGCTCACATAGCCTCGCAGGGGAACGCCATGACGCCGGCTGGCTTCGGCGACCGGGCGAAAGCGCTCGATGCTCTCGGCGATCGAGCAGTTTATATTCTTCTCGGAGAAGCTCTCCGACGCGGAAGCGAAGACCGCTACTTCGTCCGCGCGCGCCGCAAGCGCCGCTTCGAAGCCGCGCATGTTCGGCGTCAAAGCCGCGTAGCGCGTGCCGGCGCGACGAAGAATGCCGGTCATGACGGCGGGTGCGTCGGCCATTTGCGGGACCCAGCGCGGGCTGACGAAACTCGTCACTTCGATGCGCCCGTAGCCGCAGTCGGAGAGCAGATCGACGAGCCTGATCTTGTCCTCCGTAGCCACGAGCCGCGGCTCGTTCTGCAGGCCGTCGCGCGGCGCCATCTCGACGATCGTGGCGCTCTCCCTTGCCGGCGGCGTCATTGCGCTGCCTCCTCCATAAGAGTGACAAGCACCATACCCTCGCTGACCTGAGCGCCTTCCGTGACATGAACATTCGCGATCGTGCCCTCGCGCGAAGCGGAGAGCGTCAACTCCATCTTCATCGCCTCCAACACGATGAGCGGTTGTCCCTTGCTGACGGTATCGCCGGCCCCGACCCTGACCAGCTTCACCAGCCCGGGCATCGGCGCAAGCAGCTCGTCTTCGGCAACCTCGCTGCTCTGCCCGCCAGCCAATCCGTCTGGCAGGTGGAACACCAGATTCCGCCCGTGGTGAAAGAGCGTCATGGACTCGCGATCTCGCGCAAACCGGATCAGGCGCTGTTTTCCGGCTACCTCCAGCCGGGCACCACCCTCGATGCGGTCGAGCACAAGGACGGGCAGTGTACTCCCGCCGGCGCGCACCGCGAACTGGTCACGGCCGCGCGAGGCCAGGGTAACCGTTGCGCGAACGTCCGCGTGGTCGATCGCCACCGTGCGGTGCGCATCACCCCAGATCTGCCAGGAACCGAGTGAGGACCATGGATCGGTCGACATTTCCGGTTCGAGCGCTCCCGTCGAAATGATTGCAGCCAAAGCCAACGCCTCATCGCCGGGCACAACCGGTGCGGTCAGCCGCTCGGTCTCCCGATCGATCAGTCCCGTATCCGGATGGCCGGAGCGGAACTCATGCTCTTCTGTCAGACGGATGAGAAAGTCGAGATTGGTGACCGTGCCGCCGATGCGGCACTCCTTGAGAGCATCCTGCAATTTTCCGAGCGCCGCCGAACGGTTCTGTCCATGCACGATCAGCTTGGCGATCAGCGGATCGTAGTAAGGCGTTATCGTATCCCCTTGCCGGACACCGGCATCGACCCGCGCGGTGTCCTCGGGAAAGCTCAAATGCGTCAGTCGCCCGGTTGCCGGCAGAAAGCCGCGGACCGGGTCCTCCGCATAAAAACGCGCCTCGAAAGCCCAGCCGTTGATGGAAATGTCGGCCTGCTTTTTTGGCAACGGCTCGCCCGCGGCAACGCGCAGCTGCCATTCCACGAGGTCGGTGCCGGTAATCGCCTCCGTAACCGGATGCTCCACCTGCAGGCGCGTGTTCATCTCCATGAAATAGAAATGGTCCGGCTCGAGCCCGTTCGTCACGTCGGCAATGAATTCCACCGTACCGGCACCAACATAGCCGATCGCCTGAGCGGCCCTGACCGCCGCATCGCCCATGGCGCGGCGGACTTCCGCGGTCATGCCCGGTGCCGGCGCCTCCTCTATTACTTTCTGGTGCCTGCGTTGCAGCGAACAATCGCGCTCGAAAAGGTGGACGATGTTGCCTTGGCGGTCGCCGAAGATCTGCATTTCGATGTGGCGCGGCTTCGTCAAATAACGCTCGAGAAGCACCGAACCATCGCCGAAGGCGGATGCGGCCTCCCTGCGTGCCGCCTCCAGCGCCGAGCCGAAATCGTCCTGCCGCTCCACGCGCCGCATGCCTTTACCGCCGCCGCCCGCCCGCGCCTTGATCAGCACCGGATAACCGATTTCCCGCGCCCTCTCGGCGAGAAAGGATGCGTCCTGTTCTTCGCCGTGATAGCCGGGTACGACCGGCACTCCGGCCCGTTCCATCAGCGCCTTGGCGGCGTCCTTCAGCCCCATGGCACGGATCGCGGCAGGCGGCGGCCCGACGAATACCATGCCTGCTTCTCCGACCGCTTCGGCGAAATCGGCGTTCTCCGAAAGGAATCCGTATCCCGGGTGAATGGCCTCGGCGCCCACGCTTCTTGCCGCCTGGACAATCGACCCGATCGCCAGATAGCTCTGGGCGGCGGGCGCCGCCCCGATCCGGATCGCCTCATCGGCGAGCGCCACATGCAGGGCGTCTCCGTCCGCGTCGGAGTAGACGGCGGCAGTACGAATCCCGAGGCGGCGCGCGGTGCGGATAATGCGGCAGGCGATCTCACCGCGGTTGGCAATCAGGAGCTTCGAAAACATGCGCTTCTCTTCCGATCTATTGCGCTGCGGTCACTTCGACTTCAATGAGCCAGGCGGAATCGAAGATGCCGGCAACCACGACCGTCATCGCCGGCGCAAGAGAACCGAGATAATCGTTGCGGATTTCACGGTTCGCGATGGCATGCTGCCGGTCGGCCAGATACGTGGTGACCTTGACGATATCGGTCTTCGACATGCCGGCGGCCTTGAGCTGTGCATCGACGTTCCGCCAGACCTGGCGCGCCTGCGCTTCGAAACCTTCCGGCACGACCTCGTCCGAGTTCACCGGAATCTGGCCGCTGATGAAAAGCACGCGCCGGAAATCCTCAATGCTCACTGCCTGCGAGTAACCGCCGCGCGGCTGCGGGGCGTTCAGGGCATTGATGTTGTCGCGTTTCAACACGGGGCCTCCCGTTACATCCTGAACAGTCCGAAGTGCGTGTCCTCGATTGGCGCGTTCAAAGCGGCCGAGAGAGAAAGCGCCAGCACGTCGCGGCTCTTGCGCGGATCGATCACGCCGTCGTCCCACAGCCTTGCCGACGCGTAGAGCGGATGGCTTTGGCGCTCGAAAAGATCGAGAACCGGTTGGCGAAAACGGGCTTCTTCCTCTTCGCTCCAAGGCAATCCCGAGCGCTTCAGGGCTTCACCGCGCACGGAGGAGAGAACGCCTGCCGCCTGCTCACCGCCCATCACCGAAATACGGCTGTTGGGCCAGGTCCAGAGAAAGCGCGGGGAGAAAGCACGCCCACACATCCCGTAATTGCCAGCCCCGAACGAACCGCCGACCAGCATCGTGATCTTAGGCACCTTCACCGTCGCGACTGCGGTGACGAGCTTGGCGCCATGCTTGGCAATTCCCTCCGTCTCATATTTGCGGCCCACCATGAAGCCGGTGATGTTCTGCAGAAAAACGAGCGGAATCCTGCGCTGCGCGCAAAGTTCGACAAAATGCGCCCCCTTGACTGCAGACTCCGAGAAAAGAACGCCATTATTGGCGACGATGCCGACGGGAATGCCGTGGACATGGGCGAAGCCACAAACGAGCGTTGTGCCGAAGCGCGCCTTGAATTCGTCGAATCGGGAGCCGTCCACAAGTCGGGCGATCACCTCACGGATGTCGTAGGGCGTCTTCAGGTCGGCGGGAACGATGCCTGCGATTTCTTCCGGATCGTAGAGCGGCGGCTCCGGATCTATTCGCTGAACCGGCCAGGGCTTCCCGTAGTTCAAGGCCGAAACGGCGCGGCGCGCCAGCGCAAGCGCGTGGGCATCGTCGCGCGCAAGGTGATCGGCAACGCCCGAGAGGCGCGTGTGGACATCGGCGCCGCCAAGCTCTTCGGCAGAGACGACCTCGCCGGTCGCTGCGCGGACCAGCGGGGGGCCTGCCAGAAAGATGGTGCCCTGTTTTTCGACGATAATGGCTTCATCAGACATGGCCGGCACATAGGCGCCGCCTGCCGTGCAGGAGCCCATCACCACCGCGATCTGGGGAATGCCGGCCGCCGACATATTGGCCTGGTTGTAGAATATGCGGCCGAAATGATCACGATCCGGGAAGACCTCGTCCTGGTTCGGCAGGTTGGCCCCGCCGGAATCGACGAGATAGACGCAGGGGAGCCGGTTTTCCGCCGCGATCTCCTGGGCCCGCAAATGCTTCTTGACCGTCATCGGATAATAGGTGCCGCCTTTGACCGTCGGATCATTACAAACGATCATGCATTCGCGGCCTGAGATCCGGCCGATGCCGGTGATCAACCCCGCGGCCGGCGCGTCACCATTATACATCTCGTGCGCCGCGGTCGCTCCGAGCTCCAGAAATGGCGTGCCCGGGTCAATGAGAGCGGCAACCCGATCCCGCGGCAGAAGCTTTCCACGGCTGACGTGTCGCTCGCGCGCTTTGTCGCCACCGCCGGATGCAGCCAGCCGGACTGCGTCCTCGATCGCCGCGATGGCCTCCGCCATGGCCGCCCGGTTCGCTTTGAAACCCTCCGAGGAAGGCGAAATATGCGAACGCAATACCGTCATTTCCCCCCGCCCTTTTCTTCGTCGGCGTTGTGCTTACCGGCCGGCAGAACCGCCGCCGCATGCCTATTTCGTCTCGGCGAATAGCTCCCGGCCGATCAGCATACGACGTATTTCGCTCGTGCCCGCGCCTATCTCGTAGAGTTTGGCGTCGCGCAACAAGCGGCCTGCCGGAAAATCATTGGTGTAACCATTGCCGCCGAGCGCCTGAATCGCTTCGAGAGCCAGGGCGGTGGCCGCTTCCGCCGCATAGAGAATACAGCCGGCCGCATCCTTGCGGGCCGTTTCCCCGCGGTCACAAGCGGCAGCCACAGCATAGACATAGGCCCGCGCGGCATTCATCCTAACATACATGTCGGCAAGCTTTCCCTGCATCAACTGGAACTCGCCGATCGGTTGTCCGAACTGCTTTCGCTCATGGAGATAGGGGACGACGACATCGAGGCAAGCGGCCATGATGCCGAGTGGCCCGGCCGAAAGCACGACGCGCTCATAATCCAGGCCGGACATCAGCACCTTGACGCCTTCGCCAAGGGCTCCAAGCACGTTTTCCTGCGGCACCTCGCAATCGGTAAAGATGAGTTCCGACGTATTCGAGCCGCGCATGCCGAGCTTGTCCAGCTTCCGGCCCGTCGAGAAGCCCGGAAACGTGTTTTCGACAAGGAAAGCGGTGATGCCGCGCGGTCCGGCGGCAGGATCGGTCTTGGCGTAAACGACCAGGACATCGGCATCCGGGCCATTGGTGATCCACATCTTGGTGCCGTTCAGGACATAACGGTCGCCGCGCTTGTCGGCCCTGAGCTTCATCGAGACGACATCGGAGCCGGAGCCGGGCTCCGACATGGCCAGCGCCCCGACATGCTCGCCGGAGATGAGCTTCGGCAGATAGGTGCTTTTTTGTGCCGGGCTGCCGTTGCGGTTGATCTGATTGACGCAGAGGTTGGAATGGGCGCCGTAACTCAAGCCCACCGAGGCGGATGCCCGGCTGATTTCTTCCATCGCTACACAATGGGCAAGATAGCCGAGCCCCGCCCCGCCATGGGCCTCGTCGGCGGTGATGCCGAGCAGGCCGAGTTCCCCCATCTCCCGCCACAGCGGCATCGGAAAGGCATTTTTGCGGTCGACCTCGTCGGCAAGCGGCGCGATTCGCTCGGTCGCGAACCGGCGCACGCTCTCGCGCAGCGCATCGATCTCCTCGCTGAAGGCGAAGTTCAAGCCAGCTTCGAACATTTCCGTCTCCTCCCGGCGCCCGCTCCACGACCTCCCGATTGTCGAGCAAAGCGCGCCCGCGAACGATAGCATCGCCTTCGGCTAATTTCCTTCCAAAGAGCCGGCGTGCCAAGCACGATCTGCAAAGACCGGCATGGCCATTGCGCAACGCGAACTTACAGACGGGCGAGACCTTCCAGCGCCTCGCGGACAATCTCCGCGAGGGGGTGGGCAACATCCACCGCGATCGTTTTCGCTTCTCCTCTTGGATCTTCGAGCGTCGCAAGCTGCGTCTGAAGCAATGAGGACGGCATGAAATGCCCCGTGCGGTGCTGCATCCGTTCGGAGAGCACAGCCTCGCTGCCGTAGAGGAAGACGAAGGCCAAGCCCCTTGGAGCGCTTTCGCGAAGCTTATCCCTGTAGATGCGCCTAAGGGCGGAGCAAGAAACGACGACCGGCTCCCGGCTTGCCAGCCTCTCGCCTATCGCATCGAGCCAGGGCCAGCGATCATCGTCGGTGAGCGGAACTCCCTCGGACATTTTCCTGATGTTTTCTGCAGGATGGAGCGCGTCGCCTTCGAGGAAGGGATAGCCGCAGGCCTTGGCGATCGCCTCCCCTACCGACGATTTGCCGCTGCCGGAGACCCCCATGACGACGATCGAGCCGGGAAAACGCCGTAGGGCATTTGGTTCTGATTTGTACTCAACACTCATAGTCGCGGGCTCTCACTGATTCGATTCATCCTGTCCCTATTGACGATATCGGGTTGAAATTCTGAAGTCTCCCGTCAGGCTGCGTGCTGCCCCAAGTCGGCACTCGAACTCGGCAATTCTCGGAAAGTTGCGTTTTGCCCCAGAAAGCGGCGCGTGCTGATTGCATCGCGGCGTCCATTCAAGCAAACTTATATGAGATAAGTTGAATCGAGCTCGAAGGAGATTAGCAGATGAACAAAAAGGATCCTAACCCGATCGACGCCTTTGTGGGCTCGCGTGTTCGCATGCGCCGGTTGATGATCGGCTTGAGCCAGGAAAAGCTTGCCGACGGGCTGGGCATCACCTTCCAGCAAGTCCAGAAATACGAGAAAGGCACAAACCGCATCGGCGCCAGCCGGTTACAGGCTATTGCCGATATACTCGGTGTGCATCCGAGCTTTTTCTTTCAGCAGGAAGAAGGAAGCACTCAGTCGGGCAGGCCCTCTGGCGACATTCACGAATCGCAGGAGATCTCATCCTTCGTAGCCTCGAAAGAGGGCATCGCACTCAATCGGGCCTTCCTTAAAATCGCCGACCCGGTGCTCCGGAAGAAGATCATCTCCCTCGTCGCGGCGATGGCTCAATCGCCCGAATCGGACCAGACGCCGGCTCAATCCGGCACCCGGCACACGGAACCTCTCCATGGCTGACGGCTGCGACGTGCATCGCTGTCCATGACGACAGAATGGCGGCTGACCGGCTGTCTCCGCTATTCGCCCCCTCCCGAGGTTTCTGAGAACAGATGAAGGTCGTTTTCGTCGGCCCGACGGTCCCCGATGCCGCACGATTGACGGGCGACAAACTGACGATCCGCGCGCCGGCCGGCCAAGGCGACATTCTTCGGGCAGTGCGCGACGGGGCGGCGGCCATCGGTCTCATCGACGGCAATTTCGAATATGTCGCTCCCGTCTGGCACAAGGAAATTCTCTTTGCCCTTTCCGAGGGCGTGGCGGTTTTCGGCTCGGCAAGCATGGGCGCTCTGCGCGCCGCCGAGTGCGCTGCCTTCGGAATGGTCGGAATCGGCGAGATCTATCGCCAGTACGCCACGGGCGAACTCGAAGACGATTCTGACGTTGCATTGCTCCATGCCCCCGAGCAACTCGGCTATGCGCCACTGACCCTTCCGCTCGTCAATATCAGGAGCACTCTTCGCCGGCTTCTGGATGCGCAATCCTTGTCCGTCGAGGACTGCGCGCGGATTGCTGAGGCTGCTGCCTTGATATTCTACAAGGAGCGAACCTTTGCTGCGATCGCCGCGCGCGCCACCATCATGGCGAACGCTGATCTCGCGATAGGCCGGCTCCGAACGGGCTATGTGGACCAAAAACGGGCCGACGGCCTGGAACTTCTAAAGGTGCTGGCTGGGCAGCCGGATGTGCGCCAGCTCGCTGCACGCGATTGGGAGTTCCGTTCAACGAGCCTCTGGGAGAGAGCGTTCGGCTATTGAGTCGCCAACAAACACGTCTGCCTGAATTTGCGCCAGACCACATTAAATTTGCACGGATATTAGGCATTGTGCTATAAAGCAAGATATTTAGGCATTCCTGTATTGCGAAAATTGCTGCGCCGCATCATGATGCGGCATGACCCACTTCGACCTCACCATTCTTGTGATTGACGAGAACGCTATCCGTGCTTCGATCATTGAGGAAGGCTTGCGCGAAGCCGGGCACGGAAAAGTCACCGTCATTCATGAGGTGCATGGTGTCGCCCGGATCATCGAGACGCTCCAGCCCGACGTGATCGTCATCGACATCGAGAACCCCAACCGGGACATGATGGAGCATCTGTTCCAGTTGACCCGCACAGTCGGCCGGCCGATTGCGATGTTCGTGGATCGCTCGGATTCGGCCGCCATAGAGGCGGCGGTCGAGGCAGGCGTCTCCGCCTATATCGTCGACGGCCTGAGAAAAGAACGCGTCAAACCGATCCTCGATATGGCCGTCAGCCGCTTCAAGGCCTTCAGCCGGCTTCAGCGCGAATTGGCGGACGCCAAATCCGCGCTCGAGGAGCGCAAACTCGTAGAGCGCGCCAAGGGCATTCTCATGAAAATGCGTGGCTTTTCGGAAGAGGAAGCTTTCACACTGCTGCGTCAGACCGCGATGAACGAAAAGAAGAAGATTGCGGAGATCGCGCAAAGCGTCGTAACTGCCGCCGGATTGCTGATCCGGTGAGCCGCGGCACCTTGAGGAGACAGCGGAGTGAATGTGTTGACGAAGAAAAGTGAATTCAGAGGCGGTAAGCTCTCCACCGGCAGCGCCCTTCCTGCCCCTGGAAGAATACGCCATGAGGGACAGCGGACCATCCGCGCCGGTTTCATTCCGCTCGTCGATGCAGCCGTGCTGATCGCGGCCGCCGAATTCGGGTTTGCGCAGCGCGAGGGTATTACCCTTGAGCTTGTCAAGGACGTCTCCTGGGCGAATGTTCGCGACAGGCTTGCCTTCCGTCAGTTCGACATTGCCCACATGCTCTCGCCAATGCCGGTTGCCGCCAGGCTCGGCCTCGGCTCAAATCCGTCGCCGACGATTGCCCCTTTTTCGCTGGGGCGCGGCGGCAATGCCATCACTCTGTCGACGCGCATCTACGGCCTTATGGAAGAGGAAGGAAGGCTCGGAGGAGCCGCGGATCCGTTGAGGAACGCCCGGGCCCTGGAGGCGGTCGTCCGCAGCGCGGCGGCAGCCGGCAAGCCGCCGCTGACGCTCGGCGTCACCTACCCGTTCTCGTCGCACAATTACGAACTCCGCTACTGGCTTGCGGCAGGCGGCATCGATCCCGATCGCGATGTCAAGCTGGTCGTTGTCCCCCCACCGATGACCTCCGACGCCCTGTCCGCGGGCGCGATCGACGGCTTCTGCGTCGGCGCACCTTGGAACATGATCGCATCGGAACGCGGCGTCGGCCGCATCGTCGCGACGAAGCAGGACATCTGGCCATCGGCACCGGAAAAGGTCATCGGCATGCGCCCCGAATGGGCCGAGGCGAAGCCGGACACAGTTTCGCGCCTGATCGTTGCGCTCGACCGAGCGGCCCGCTGGTCGGACGTTCCAGAGAACCGCGCCCGCCTCGCCGAGGTCTTGGCCGAGGATCGCCACCTGGGCGCGCCGGTCGATATAATCCGACGGGTACTTGCGGGCGAATTCACGATCGACCCCGAGGGAAATCGCCGCGTCGTCGAGAACTATTTCGTCTTCCACGCCGGCTTTGCCAATTTCCCGCGCCCCAGCCAGGCGCTCTGGATCTACAGTCAAATGGTGCGCTGGGGGCAGACGACCTTGTCCCGAGAGGGCTTCGAAGCGAGCGTCTCGGCCTATCGGCCGGACCTCTACCGGGGAGCGCTCGGCAAGGACGCGTTACCGGCTGACGCGGACAGCGGCAGCCTCGAAGGAGCAACGGACGGCGACCGCTTCATTGACGGCCATGTCTTCGATCCCGGCAGGATCGAAGATTACATCAAGTCCTTTACCGTCTTTGGAAAGGACGGGGTCCAGACCCCGGTCGATGACGTCTGAGCGCTGGGCCCTCCACCAGCAAGGCTCCAAAGCTCGAAACACAAATCCCGCCAGTGTGGATTCGTCTTTTCGACGTAGCCACCATGCAGAAACGACGCTCGTGGCTGGATCCTCGGGTTCAAGCCCGAGGATGACGGCGGCAGAGTTAGCGCACGAATGCGCCCGATGACGCAGAGTATGCCGAGCCGTCGATGGTCTGCATTGCGCGGTCGAGGGCAGTCGCACGTGAGACATTTTCACGACGTCCCTACCTGTCATCCTCGGGCTTGACCCGAGGAACCATGCGCAGTGGCACAAAAATTCATCACTAAGTGCAAACGGCCTACTTTTAAACCAGACGGTTTGCTTTTAGCCAAGGGCCACTCTCTACGCTTTGCCAGACTTTTCAACGCCATAGGCAAACGACAATCGCTTGGCACGGCATTTGCTTTTCGTAAATTGCTTCCATCAACGGCGATCGAAGCGAGCCCAGGCGCCGCATTCGCCTGCCAAAGACACCGACGTCGCAAGGTCTTTGCCTCCGTAAGGGTTTCCCCGCGGAGCGCGATTTCCGAGCGGCGTTTTTTTATGCCGGTTCCCGCCGGCAACGAAACCGAACCTACCTGATGCTGCGAAGCCTGCTCAATCCTCGACGAGCGCCTGCTTCGTCGAAGCTGCGGAGTGACCACATGACTGAAACTGCACTCGAAAAACTCGTCGTCGTCGGCAACGGCATGGCTCCGGGCCGGATGCTGGAAGAGCTCTTCGAAAAGGCGCCCGGGCGCTACGCCGTGACCATCTTCAACGCCGAGCCGCGCGTCAATTACGACCGCATCATGCTCTCTCCGGTACTATCCGGTGAAAAGGACTACGAAGAGATCATCATCCATGGCGACGGATGGTACATCAAGCACGGGATCACCCTATACAAGGGGCACAAGATCGTTGCGATTGATCGGGAGGCGAAAACCGTAACCTCCGACCACGGCGTCACCGAAAGCTACGACAAGCTGGTGATCGCCACCGGTTCCGTGCCCTTCATCATCCCCGTGCCGGGCAAGGACCTGCGCGGCGTCATCACCTATCGCGATCTCGACGATGTCCAAGCGATGCTGCTCGCGGCGCAATCGCGCGAAAAAGCCGTGGTCATCGGCGGCGGCCTGCTTGGACTTGAGGCGGCCGCCGGCCTTCAGGCGCGCGGCATGGACGTCACCGTTCTGCACGTCATGCCGACGCTGATGGAGCGCCAGCTCGACCCCGCCGCGGGTTATCTCCTGCAGAAGGCGGTCGAGGAGCGCGGTATCAAGGTCCTGACCAAGGCCAACACCAAACGCATTCTGGGCGAGGAGAAAGTCGAGGGCATCGAACTCGAGGACGGCCGGATCATTCCGGCGACGCTGGTCGTGATGGCCGTCGGTATCCGTCCGAATGCAGGCCTTGCCAAGGAGGCCGGGCTCGCCGTCAACCGCGGCATCGTCGTCGATGCCGGAATGCAGACGTCCGACGGGAACATCATGGCGCTGGGCGAGTGTGCCGAAGTCGGCGGCATGGTCTACGGTCTCGTCGCGCCACTCTACGAGATGGCACGCGTCGCCGCGTCTCACCTCGCAGGCGACCGTCGCGCTGCCTTCGCTCACTCCGACACCCCGACGAAACTGAAGGTCACGGGGATCAACCTCTATTCCGTGGGCGACTTCGCCGATGGCGACGGACGTGAAGAAATCGTGCTACGCGATGCCACCGCCGGCATCTACAAGCGGCTGGTTCTCAAGGAGAACCGGATCGTCGGCGCAGTGCTTTATGGCGATACCGGTGACGGTGCCTGGTTCAATGACCTCTTGAAGCGCGGCACCGATATTTGCGAGTTGCGTGACACACTGATTTTCGGCCAGGCCTACCAGGGAGGATCTCCGCTGGACCCTATGGCGGCCGTTGCAGCCTTGCCGGATGATGCGGAAATCTGCGGCTGCAACGGCGTGTGCAAGGGCAAGATCGTCGGGGCTATCACCTCCAAGGGGCTGACCTCGCTCGACGACGTACGTGCCCACACCAAGGCGTCCGCCTCCTGCGGCTCCTGTACGGGCCTCGTCGAACAGATCATGTCGCTGACGCTTGGTGACAGCTACAACCCGGCCGCTGTACAGCCGATGTGCAACTGCACCGATCTCGGCCATGACGACGTGCGGCGCTTGATCAAGGCGAAGAAGCTGAAGACGATCCCCGCCGTCATGCAGGAACTCGAATGGAAGACCTCCTGCGGCTGCGCAAAGTGTCGTCCGGCCCTCAATTACTACCTCGTCTGCGATTGGCCGGATGAATATGCCGACGACTACCAGTCGCGCTTCATCAATGAACGCGTTCACGCCAATATCCAGAAGGACGGCACCTATTCCGTTGTACCCCGCATGTGGGGCGGCGTCACCAATTCCAGGGAGCTTCGGGCGATCGCCGACGTCGCAGACAAGTTCAACGTGCCGCTTGTAAAGGTGACCGGCGGCCAGCGCATCGATCTGCTTGGCATCGAGAAGGAGGACCTGCCCGCCGTTTGGGCAGACCTCAACAAAGCGGGCTTCGTCTCCGGGCAGGCTTACGCCAAGGGGCTCAGAACCGTGAAGACCTGTGTCGGCTCCGATTGGTGCCGCTTCGGCACTCAGAATTCGACCGGGCTTGGCATCCGCATCGAGAAATTCATGTGGGGCTCCTGGACCCCGGCGAAGCTGAAGATGGCGGTCTCCGGCTGCCCCCGCAATTGCGCGGAGGCGACCTGCAAGGATATCGGCGTCATCTGCGTCGACTCCGGCTACGAGATTCACTTCGCAGGTGCCGCCGGTCTCGACATAAAGGGAACCGAAGTCCTGGGGCTGGTCAAAACCGAGGACGAGGCGCTCGAACATATCGTCGCGCTGACGCAGATGTATCGTGAGCAGGCCCGCTATCTCGAGCGCATCTACAAATGGGCAAAGCGCGTCGGCCTCGACGAGATCCGCCGGCAGATCATGGGCGATGCGGAAAGGCGCAAGGCCTATTTCGACCGCTTCGTCTTCAGCCAGAAATTCGCTCAGGTCGACCCTTGGTCAGAGCGCGTCTCCGGCAAGGACAAGCACGAGTTCCGGCCGATGGCGACGGTCGGCTTCAATCAGGCAGCGGAGTGATGCGATGACGACGAACTGGACAGCAATTGGCGATATCAACGACATCCCGTTGCGCGGCGCCCGCTGCATCAGGACGCCCACCGGCAAGATCGCCGTCTTCCGCACTGCCGAGAACGAGGTATTCGCAATCGAAGACCATTGCCCGCACAAGGGAGGACCGCTCTCCCAGGGTATCGTTCACGGAACGGCCGTCACTTGTCCGTTGCACAACTGGGTGATCTCGCTCGAAACCGGCAAGGCACTGGGCGCGGACGAGGGCGAGGTGCGCACGATTCCCGTGAAAAACGACAACGGCGCCCTCTATGTTGCGCTTGAGAGCCTTGCACTGGCGGCGGCGGAATAGGCATGGCGCACGAGGTCAAGACCACCTGCCCCTATTGCGGAGTCGGCTGCGGCGTCATTGCCCGTCTGGGTGATGACGGCGCCGTGAGCGTAAAGGGAGACCCGGAGCATCCTGCCAATTTCGGCAGGCTCTGTTCGAAAGGATCGGCGCTCGCAGAAACGCTCGATCTCGACGGCCGCCTCCTTCATCCGGAAATCGGCGGCCGTCGCGCAGGCTGGAGCGAGGCGCTCGACCTCGTTGCCGAACGCTTTTCGCATGCTATCGCCGAGCACGGTCCCGATTCGGTTGCCTTCTACGTCTCGGGACAGTTGCTGACGGAGGACTATTACATCGCCAACAAGTTGATGAAGGGTTTCATCGGCTCAGCAAACATCGACACCAATTCTCGGCTTTGCATGTCCTCCTCCGTAGCGGGCCACCGCCGCGCCTTCGGCTCGGATACGGTGCCGGGCGTTTACGAGGACCTGGAACTCGCCGAACTCGTAGTCCTGACGGGTTCCAATCTGGCCTGGTGCCATCCGGTGCTTTATCAGCGCCTTTCAGCTGCCAAGGCGAACCGACCTGAGATGAAGATCGTCGTCATCGATCCACGCCGCACCATGACTGCCGACATCGCCGACATGCACCTGGCGATCTCGCCGGACGGCGACGTCGCCCTCTTCAACGGCCTGCTTGCCCATCTCGCCGCCAGCGGCGTGATCGACCGGAACTATGTCTCGAAGTGCACGAGCGGTTTCGACGAGGCCGTGGCGGTGGCATCCAGGCTCGATCTTCCGGCAGTTTCCAACGCGACCGGCCTGACGCAGGCGCAGCTTCGCGCGTTCTACCGGCTCTTCGAGACGACTGAAAACGTCGTGACCTGCTACAGCCAGGGCGTCAACCAGTCTGCCGCCGGTACCGACAAGGTAAATGCCATCATCAATTGCCATCTTGCGACCGGACGCATCGGCCGGCCGGGCATGGGGCCGTTTTCCCTGACCGGACAGCCAAATGCCATGGGCGGGCGGGAGGTCGGAGGGCTGGCAAACATGCTTGCGGCCCATATGGATATCGAGAAATCGCTCCACCGTGATCAGGTGCGCCGTTTCTGGGGCGCGCCGGCAGTGGCGAACAAGCCCGGCCTCAAGGCGGTGGACATGTTCCGCGCCGTTGCGGACGGGCGGATCAAGGCCTTGTGGATCATGGCAACCAATCCCGTCGTCTCGATGCCGGATGCCGATGCCGTCGAAGCGGCGATCAAGGCCTGCCCCTTCGTCGTCGTCTCCGACATCGTGAGAGATACCGACACGGCCCGCCACGCCCACGTGCTTCTGCCCTCGCTGGGTTGGGGCGAGAAGGATGGCACCGTCACCAATTCCGAGCGGTGCATCTCGCGCCAGCGTGCCTTTCTGCGAGGCCCCGGGGAGGCGCGGCCCGATTGGTGGCAACTCGCCGAAGTCGGTAAACGCATGGGCTTCGCCCCAGCATTCGCCTACAATTCACAGGCCGAGATCTTCGCTGAGCATGCGGCGCTTTCGGGTTTCGAGAACAACGGGCGCCGCGATTTCGACATCAGCGCCCATGCGGAGATCGGCGGCACCGCTTATGACGGGCTGAAACCTTTTCAGTGGCCGCAGACCAGGGGCAGCACGCCACAGCAAAGGCGCTTTTTCGCGGACGGCCGGTACTTCCATCCGGATGGCCGCGCCCGCTTCGTTGCCATCGAGGTGCCCGGGCCGAGACGCCGCGACGCGGCCTTCCCGTTCACGCTCAATACCGGCCGCGTGCGCGACCATTGGCACACGATGACGCGCACCGGCAGGAGCGCGCGGCTCTCCGGCCATCTGGCCGAGCCCTTCGTCGAGATTCACCCGCGCGACGCACAGGCGATCGGCGTCAGCGGCGCCGACCTCGTGACCTTGGAAAGTCCGCATGGGGCGGCAATTGTCCGGGCACTCGTCACCGACCGACAGGCGGAAGGCAATCTATTCGTGCCGATGCATTGGAACGATCAATTCGCTTCCAGGGCGCGGATCGATGCACTGGTTGCGCCCATCACCGACCCTGTTTCCGGCCAGCCGGCATCGAAGCATATGACGGTTCGTGCGGGTCGCCTTGCAGCAGCGGTCTATGGCTTCGCGGTCTCGGCGCACAAGCCTGCGGAGCTCGACGCCGCCTATTGGGCGATCGCCAGGGCCGAAGGCGGATGGCGGATGGAACTCGCTTTCGCCGAAAAGGAAATTGACTGGACCGACTGGTGCCGGAAGACGTTCGGGATCGCTTCCGAGATAGAGCCGATCGGCTATACGGACCGCACCTCAGGCGAGCTTCGCCTCGCCTTTTTCGAAGAGGACCGGCTGCTGGCCACCTTGTTTCTTTCCCCGCAGCCTGTCGCCGTCGCGCGCAACTGGGCGGTATCGCAGCTCCGTGCGTCGCATCACAATCTTGGCAAACGTTTCGCAGTGGTCGCCGGCCGCCCGGGTGCCGACACCCCCGACCCAGGCGCGACCGTCTGCTCGTGTTTCAGTGTCGGCGTCAACCAGATCACCGCCGCCGTGCGCGTCGGATGCCATAGCGTCGAAGCGGTGGGCGAAAAGCTCAGCGCCGGCACCAATTGCGGCTCCTGCCGTGCCGAAATCAGGGGAATCATAAATGCTTGCCTCACCGTCGCAGCAGAGTGAGCGGCCCGCAAAGCGAGAGCGCGTGGCCGCGCTCGCGACGCTGCCGCTTTTCTGGCCTCTGAAGAGCAAACGGGTGCTCGTCGCCGGCGGCAGCGATGCAGCCGCCTGGAAAGCCGAACTGCTGTCGGCCTGCGGTGCGGAAGTTCACGTCTATGCGCCGCGCGCGATACTGAGCGGTCTCTTCCTCGACGTCCTCGCCCGTGGAGCCGCGCATGAGCTCGGCCGTTTCGTTCACCACGATAAGGCCTGGCATGCAGACGCATTTCGAGACGCGGCAATCGCCATTGCCGATTGTGACGAGCAATCCGAGGCGGAAGCGTTCTTCCATGCCGCACGAACCGCAGGCGTGCCCGTCAACGTCATCGACAAGCCGGCCTTCTGCGAATTTCAGTTCGGATCGATCGTGAACCGCTCGCCCGTGATCGTCGCGATCTCGACCGATGGCGCGGCGCCGATACTGGCGCAGGCGATCCGCAGACGGATCGAGGCCCTGCTGCCGCCAGCGCTCAAGCATTGGGCGTCGATTGCCCAGGCTATCCGCGATCGCGTGAATGCCCGTCTGAGCCCTGGGGCTGCCCGCCGCATCTTCTGGGAACGTTTCGTCGACCGGGCCTTTCTCGGCAAACCGGAGCAGGGTGTGGAGATGCGGCTGATGGCGGAGGCGGATCGTCAGGTCACGCGCCCCTCCGCCATCGGCCGCGTCACCATCGTGGGGGCAGGACCCGGCGACGCGGAACTCCTCACCTTGAAGGCGGTCCGCGCGCTGCAGGCTGCCGACGTGATACTCTTTGACGAATGCATTCAGGACGAGGTCCTTGAACTGGCGCGCCGGGAGGCGAGGCGCGTCCCTGTCGCAGGCAGCGACAAAGATCGCAGCAGCAGCAACGCGATTCTCGTCCAGGGAGACATTGCGGCGCTGGTCCGGAAGGGAAAGAACGTGGTGCGCCTCCGGTCCGGGAATCCGATGGCAGTCGACGAGGAATTCGCGGCATTCGAACGCCTCGGACTGCCTGTGCAGATCGTACCTGGCGTCGAAGCCGAGGCTTACCGCCCCGACATGGGCTCCGATATGGGCGAGCTAGCATTCAGCGGGAGACCGGTCCAGCCGGGACTGCACACCACCAACCACTGATGCAGCTCGGCGGAGCGCAATCGCCCGAACGCTGCGCGTCAGGGCGCCCGGCGGCTTCGCAACGCCTCCAGACGATCGATGAATGGCCGCTGCGAGGCGTTTATCCTTCTGCGCGCCTCTGCAGGCGTGAACCATGCAGCGCGGTCGACTTCGGGGAAGGACTGCATTTGCCCGCTTCGCGGCGGCCACTCTGTTTCGAACACGTTGCTGCGCAGGCTGTCTACGTCGAATTCACTCTCATGCGCGTAAGCCGTAACGAGCTTGCCACTCTTCTGGCGCTCTTCACCAAGGAACTCCAGAGGACCGCCGATTGCGATCCCGGTCTCCTCGAGGAATTCCCGCCGCGCGGCCGCCTCGGGTTCTTCGGCGGCATCATACTCGCCTTTCGGGATCGACCAGGCGCCGACGTCCCTGTTGCTCCAGAAGGGTCCCCCTGGGTGGACGAGCAGAACCAGGAGGTTGCCCGCCTCATATCTGTAGAGCAGAATACCCGCGCTTCTCTTCGGCATTTGTGACCTGTCGCTTACAATTCCCACATCCGGAGGGAAAACCGCTGCACACTTTTCCTGCAAGCGCTTTTTAAATCACGCCCTTCCGGGCGGAAAACCGCTGCACACTTTTCCTGGAAGCGCTTTAGGAGGAACCCTCCTTCTTTGTCGCCAGCATGTCGGCGATCTCCATCGGGAACGGGAAGATGATCGTCGAGTTCTTTTCGGCAGCGATGACATTCAAGGTGCTGAGATAGCGCAATTGCATGGCCTGAGGTTTCCGGGCCAGTATCTCGGCCGCTTCCAGCAGTTTTGTGGCCGCCTGCTGTTCGCCCTCCGCGTTGATGACCTTGGCGCGTCTTTCGCGCTCGGCCTCGGCCTGCCGGGCGATCGCACGGATCATCGATTCGTTGATGTCCACATGTTTGATCTCGACCGTCGCGACCTTGATGCCCCATGCGTCGGTCTGCACGTCCAGGATCTTCTGAATGTCCTCGTTCAACCGGTCACGTTCCGCCAGCATCTCGTCCAGATCGTGCTTGCCCAGCACTGACCTGAGCGTCGTCTGCGCAAGCTGGCTTGTCGCCGTCATGAAATCCTCGACTTGAATCGTCGACTTCTCCGCGTCTATGACCCGGAAATAGATCACCGCGCTGACCCGCACCGAAACATTGTCGCGCGAGATGACATCCTGGCTCGGCACGTCGAGAACGCGGGTCCTGAGGTCGACGCGTACCATCTGCTGTACATAGGGCAGGATCAGGATGAGCCCCGGCCCCTTGACGCCCGTGAAGCGGCCGAGCGTGAAGATGACGCCGCGCTCATATTCCCTGAGTATCCTGATCGCATAGGCGACGATGATCAACAGGAACAGGAGCGCGGCGGCGAAGGGCGCAAGATTTCCAAGCCAGGTCATGTGCGATCTCCTTGCATCCGAGGTCGAATAAGACGTTTACGCGGTATGCGGGCGGAAAACCGCGAAGTTTTGCTCATCCGACTCAAGTTGGCTTGCGCGCCACCTCCAGCGTCAAACCCTGACGGCCGACGACCATGACGTCCTCTCCCGGACCGAGCGGTTCATTGCTGACTGCGCTCCACCGCTCGCCGTGGGCAATCACGTAGCCGCCCGCTCCCTCCCAGCTGTCGACCTTTCCGGAGATGCCGATCATCTCCTCCGCTCCGGTGAGGATCTTGTGTCGGCTCGAGAGAAGAGCGAGACGGGCGACCAGCAGGCCGAAAGCCAGGCTTGCGAACCCGATGCCGCTCAGAACCGGCCAGGACACCTGCAGTCCCGGTACGTCCGTGTCGAAAAGAATTGCGGCACCGAGCACCAGCGCGACGGCGCTGCCAAGGCCGAGAACGCCGAAAGACGGCGCATGCGCTTCCGCGACCAGCAGCCCGGCTCCGAGCAGGATGAGGGCAACGCCGGCATAGCTCACAGGCAGCACCGCCAGGGCGTAGAGACCGAGCAGGAGACTTATGCCGCCAATGGTCCCGGGCACAACGGTGCCGGGTGAGAGAAACTCGAAGATGAGCCCATAGATGCCGACCATCATCAGAAGGAGAGCGACATTGGGATTGGTGATCACCGATAAGAGCTGCGTGCGCCAATCGGGCGGCAAGTCCTCGATGAAGAGCCCTGCAGTATCGAGCCGGACGTCGGATTGACCGATGCGAACGGAGCGACCGTGTGCCTGCTTGAGGAGGTCATTGAGGTTGATCGCGGTGAAGTCGATGACCTGTTCGCGCGCGGCTGCGGCCGAGGAAAGGCTGGCAGCCTCGCGCACGGCGCGCTCCGCCCAGTCGATATTGCGACCGCGCAACTCCGCAAGGCCGCGGATATAAGCGATTGCATCGTTGATAAGTTTCGCCTCGCCGGCATCGGCCGGCTTGCGGGGTTCCTGCTTGTCCGGTTCGCCCGGCGTTTCCTCGCCGTCCCGCTCGTCATCGCCAAAAAGTCCACCGCCGATGGCGATCGGCGTGGCGGCGCCCAGATTGGTTCCGGGCGCCATGGCCGCGATGTGGCTCGCATAAAGAATATAGGTGCCGGCGCTTGCCGCCCGCGCTCCGCTGGGCGCGACGAAACTCGCGACCGGCACGGGTGAATCGAGGATGGCGCGTATGATTTCGCGCATCGACGTATCCAGTCCGCCGGGCGTATCCATCTGCAGGACCACCAGCGCGACACCGCGGTCCCTGGCCCGCCGCAGGCCGCGCGTTACATATTCCGCCGTGGCCGGACTGATGGCGCCGTTTACGTGCAGGACGATTGCTTTCCGCTCGGCTGCCGGAGCCGGCGAGACAGGAAGCATGAAGGCCGACAGGAGGCTAAACAACAGGAAGAGGATGCGAGCCATTCGCCGTACCTCGTGGCTTCTCATCTGAAGCAGAGGCGAAAGCCGCAGACCACTTAGCCAGCTCTACCTCTCGTCGAGAAATCGACGCATCCCAATATAAGGCAGAACGGCAAAAAACGTAAGCGATGGCCCGCCAAAGCTGCCGCAGAAGTTGTAGCGGCTTTGCCAGGGAGCCTCGTCGCGCAGGAGCTCCGCGCCTGGGGGCACCTATGTTGCGGCTTCCTCGCGCCTGGAGCGAACGCTTTCTGCTCGGCGCGCCTGCGCCAGCGCCGCAATTTGCGCCGCCACGAAAATGGCGTGGTCGTTGACCTGCGGCAGACCCATGAGTTCGCCAAAGGTGCCGCGGGCGAGAGGACCGGCGACGAATAGATCGTCCACCTCCTCGCCCTCGCCGTCGAGCGCCCTACTGGCTTCGCTGCAGGCGAGCCCCAGTCCGACCGTGTCGGGGCGCAGATAACCGGCGGCTCCGAGCGACTCCAGCCAGGGCTGACTTTGCAGGATCGACCGGTGGGCCGGACCCGTGGTGATCACGACGGCGTCGAATTTCCACTCTTCCGTTCCTCCAGCCCGCCGGCCCCGGAAGGTGACCGCGACATTCTCGCCAGCGCGCGCCAAATGGGCGATAGAACCGGCGCGGACGCGGATATCGCCATCCTTTAGACCTGTGCTCACGATCGCATCGATTTGCGGCGCCACGCGAAAACGGTGCACATCCCAGAAAGGCCGCGCGTGCCGGACAAGCCGGCGCCGCTCGTCTACCGGCAAATTGCGCCATATCTCGCCGCCCTGTGCCCTGAGCGCATCGAGAACCGCATGCCATGTGAAGCCTTCCGCCTCCGCATCTGATATCGTCCGGCGCACCTGAGCGAGGAGCTCCGCTGCTGATCTCCAAGGCGGCGCGACGAAGTCGCCAAAGGGGTCCTGCGCCCTGTCGGCATGTCCGCGCGAGCGTAGGCCCCGCCGGGAAAAGGCGGTGATCGGTCCCTTATGCCCGCGCGTGCGCAGCGTAGCGATCACGTCGGCCGAGGTCAGTCCGGTACCGATGATCAGTACGCGGTCATCCGTCCGGATTTTGTCGAGCGCGCCCGGCTCGGTCGAATCCGGCACGTAGCGGGGGTGACCGGTCAGTACAGCGCCGAAGCCTGCGGGCGCCTCCGGAGCCGGATGCGTCGTCGCCACCACCAGCGCGTCGGCGCGGTTTAGCGTGCCGCCCTCGCCGCGGACCGCCCAGGCTGCTCCCTCACGCTCTACGGCGATCACCCTTTCCCGGTGATGCACGATGCGCCCGCTCCGGACGAACGGTACGACCGCCTCGGCAACGTAGCGCCCGAAAAGCTGCCGGCGAGGATAGAGATGTCCATCGCCGGCAAGCACCTCGGGATCGTCGCGCAGCTCACTCTGAAGTGCGAGCCAGCGTGCGAAGTCGTCGGGGTCATCCGGATCGATGCTCATACGCGCAGCCGGGACATTGACGCGATGCGCGGGCTCCGCGGTATCATAGGCAAGGCCGCATCCCAGCCGCACCCGCGGCTCGAAGACGGCAATCTGCCAACCGTCCATGGCGCGATCGCGCGCAAGGTGCATCGCAACCATGGCTCCGGTGAAGCCGCCGCCGATGATCGCGACGGTAGGGCGTGGGGCGTTCTGGCCGAAGGAATCCATCATATCGAAGACCTGCTGCGCAGCGGCGATCGTGTCGTCGTTGACCTCTGAATTCTCCTGCCCGCCGTTTCAAGGCGAACCCGCAATAAAAGGTGGGAACGAACAGTTGGCCCGTGTCTCGTCTATCCAGCTTTCAGCGTCATGCGCTTTCCTGTCGCTATCAGCCGTGATGCCGCATAGGTCTGCGTGACGATTTCCGGTACGAGGTCGATGTCGGGAAGGCTTCCCAATCCCAACGGACCGATGGCGAAGAGGTTCGGCGTGTGTCCGCTCGAGCTCAAGACTTCGCCCGTCGGGGCGACAGCAATGCCGAGCTCGAGTTCGTCTGGTTGGGCAAGCCCGCCCGCAATAAGGCTCCGAAGCAACGGCGTTCCGAGGTCCGGAGCTGAACAGCGACATTCGATCACCTGATCAGCCCTCAGCAGTTCCTCGGTATCCTGGCCGGCCCATCGCACGAGGATACCTTCGGGCAGGCGTCGACCCGCCCGGCCGCGGCGAAGCACGGTCCGACCCTCGCCAAGTTCCTGCTGCAGCCGCGCGTGAACGGCCGCTGGCAGGCGGTTCCTGTGGCTGTCGTAAATTGCACGCAGGTGACGGTTGAACTGCCGCTTCTCCTGTGCGGAGAGCGATTGCCAGAGAGAGCGAGCGCGGCGGCGGAGGCCGTTCATCGCAGATTGCCATCCCTGCCCGTTCGCTTCGGCCTCGGCGCAGGCCTGACGCACGAAGCGCACGATACGGCCCAGGCCTTGCGGCAGCGGATCGACGGGAAAGCTCGGCGATGCCGCGCGCTGCGTGTGCGCCTGCGGCAGGAAACCGTGCCGCGAAATGAGCGTGACCTTTCCCGCATAGCCGTTGTCGCGCATCTGGAACAACTGGTCGACCACACGTATCCCGCTACCGAGCAGCACCGCGTGGCGTGGATCGACGAGGCGCCGAGTGCGCACAAGCGGCCGCTCCTCCTCGGAAACCTCGAGGTCCCGCGGGCGCATGCCGAAGCCCGTAGCGAGGATGACAATGTCGCTCTCGTCGTTGCCACCGTGCCGCACAAGGCTGAAGCGACCACTTGCGAGCTTTCGCAGGCCTGTGACCGGCTCGTGTGAGAACCTCACCGTGATGTCGGAGCGCCGGGCAAGCGCCTCGGAGAAGCGCTGGTGCACGTAATCGCTGAAGATGCCTTTCGGCACGAAAATCTGCCGGAAGCCGGGAATGGCCGCCGGAACCGCCGTTCGGAACTCATCATTGGCGCAGAGCCAATCGTTGAAATCATCCGGCTGGCCGGCCGCGACCGAAAGATCGCGGACGCGGCTGTTGAGTATCTCGCAGCGCTGAGCGGCGGAAAATACCTGGCCCCCGCTGATCGATGGATGCGGATCATACATGGTGAGGTGGAAAGATACCCGCATCGATTTCATCAACGCGATCGCCATCATGATGCCCGAAAAACCGCGGCCAACGATCGCGATTTCCGGCTTCGACAAGGCGGCCATTGCTGACCTGCGGGCAAACAATCCACGAACGGTCATGTGAGCTCCTTTCGCGAGCTGGCTGTCGCTCCGTGACCGGGGCAACTCTTGAGCAGGGCTTCGAGACACACAGAAAGCTATGTCGAATTTGCCGGGTCGTATGCCACTCGCCGCTCGGGACCATTCGGAACGACGCGCCAGCTATAGCCCATCGCCTCCTTCCCGCATCGGGCGAGATACTTCCGCTTCTCCGGCCGTATGCAACAACCTTTCGGCTAACGGTCATCCTGTTGCGGAATAATCTACAAGTTTGGTATTCTATTGCAAAGTTCGCCGACGGCAAGCGCTTTTGTGGGAGCCGCCTGGAACAGGTTATAGCCACTGCGGCTAAGGCCCTGATATTCCAGCCTGTTTTCGTGGGTACGGGCGTTGCGTCCAGCCGGCATAAAGCCATGAAATCGACCTGCCTCTGGGGCTGGAAGAAATCTGCGCCTGCTCCATACTAAGAGGACTGCAACACGGCAGAGCGCGAATCCATGGAACCCGTGAACGCGAACAGGCAATCCGCCGCAGCCTCGAAGTGAGCGAACCGCCAATGGTCCTTGGAGGGACAAAGATGGGCAGCATCTCGCAATTCGCCGGAAAGACCAGACCTGCGCCCCGCCACATAGAGAGCGAGGAAGAGGCTCTGACGGTAGCAAAAGACTTGGCATTCCGATTTGCCGAGCGCGCCAGCGAGCGCGATCTTGAACGCATCCTCCCCCATGACGAACTCGACCAGCTGGCACAGTCAGGACTGCTGGCGATCAGCATTCCCTCGGAATACGAGGGAATCGACGTCTCAAACGTCGTCCTGGCCGAGGTGACGGCAATCCTGTCCGAGGCCGACAGCTCCATCGGCCAGATCCCGCAAGGCCATTTTCATGCCCTGGAAGCACTGCGCCAGTATGCCACAGAAGAGCAAAAGCAATTCTTCTTCGGACGTGCCCGGGCCGGCGACCGCTTCAGCAGCGCAATTTCGGAAAGCAGCGAAAAAACAATCGGTAGCCCGATAACCCGGATAATCGGGGACGGCGCCGGCTACCGCATCAACGGACGGAAAGAATATCTGACCGGCATCCTCTTCGCCGACTGGATCGCGATCTCGGCTCTGGACGCGACCGAGCTCATGACCCTATCCTTTGTCCCGCGCACAACGGAAGGCGTCCGGATCATCGATGATTGGGACAGCTTCGGTCAGCGCGTCAATGGCAGCGGCACAGCCATTCTCGAGAACATCCATGTGGATCGCAGCTCGGTCGTGCCGTATCACCGCGCTTTCGGTCGACAGACAACGATCGGTTCCGTCGGCCAGATCATCAATGCCGGCGTTGATCTCGGCATAGCGCGCGCCGCATTCCGCGAAACCCTCGAATACGTGCGAAACGGCGCCGATTCATCGGAGGATGCTTTGGCGATCGCCAAGATCGGCGAAGTCGCAATACGCCTCGAGGCGGCCACCGCGCTCATCGAATATGCCGGACTTAAGGTCGATACGGCTCAGGTAGACCCGACAGAAGCGCACGCAGCCGAGGCGAGCATCACGGTCACCGCCGCCAAAGTTCTTGCCGCCGAGGCCGCACTGGAGGCATCCAACACACTTTTCGACCTCGCCGGCGCCGCCTCCACAAAGGTCTCCCAAAATCTGGATCGCTATTGGCGCAATGCCCGCGCCCACGCGTCACAGGACCCGCTTCGCCGGAAGCATCACCTCGTGGGCAACTATCACCTTAACGGCGTCCGACCGCGCGACGGATCATTGTGAGGGCGTTTGCTGGGTCGGCGATGCCATGTCTCACCGACTGCATGGCTCGCAGCCGTCAACCAGCTTCGCTGCGGAGCGGAGCCAGCACAACATCGGCTGCATCTTTCTCGCTTGCCGCAAATTGCGCGAGCGTCATGTTGTCGAGAATGTTTGCAACAGCATCGCGCACCACGATCATCGAACGGCGCACGTGACAGTTCTCGGGATCCGAACAGTCGTCGCACATTTCATAGGCCGTGCGGCTCGCGCAGCGGATCGGCGCCAGCGGACCGTCGAGCGTGCGGATCACCTGTCCGACGCGGATCTCGGATGCGGGCCGCGCCAGCGCATAGCCGCCGCCAGGGCCTTTCTTCGAGCGAAGAAAGCCAGCATTTCTCAGTTCGAGCATGATCGTGTCGAGGAATTTCTTCGGCAAATTGTTGCGAAGAGCGATTTCCGTGATGAATGCCGTTTCGCCCGGCTGAAGCTGGGCAAGGTCGACCATCGCCTTCAGCCCGTACTTCCCTTTTTTTGTCAGCATAAGAACACCGCTTTCGAGAAGGATCGCGGCAAACGAGACGTGCACGCGATCTGCGTCCCTGTGCCCCGGACACATCAATGTCGTGCATATTGCGATTCTCGCAAGGCCACGCGCCGTTTCCCCGCCTGCCAAGCCAATCCTGCCACGGCTCGATTACGTTCGGCATCGTGGCTTCAGTTATAGATCAAGCCCAAAGTGGCGGCAAGGAAATCAACTGACTTCCTACATAGATTTACTTTTATTAGCGCCGATATCGCATCAAAGATAGTCGCGGCTCGAAACGAACCGTGAGTTCTTCCGGTGCTGGAAACCGTTCAGCGTTTCTTGCGCGCTTTCGACTCGTAGGGATTCTCCGATGCGCGGAAATGGATCCGGATCGGCACGCCCGCCAGATCGAAGTCGTTTCGCAGCCCATTGATGAGATAGCGTGTGTAGGACTCCGGGACCGCTTCCGGGCGCGTGCACGAAATCATGAAACCGGGTGGTCGGGCCTTCACCTGCGTCATGTATTTGAGCTTGAGGCGGCGGCCCGAAACCGCCGGTGGCGGATGCTGCACCTGCTGCGATTCCAGCCATCGATTGAGACGCGCCGTAGAGATGCGCCGGTTCCAGACCTTATCCGTTTCGATGATCGCCTGCATGAGCCGATCGAGACCGTAGCCGGTGTGGCCGGAGATCGGCACTGCGCGGATACCCCGCGCCTGCGGCAACAGCCGCTCAGTCTTTTCGCGCAGGTCGGCAAGCAGCTCCTGCCAGTTTTCCACGAGATCCCATTTGTTGAAGGCGAGCACCGCCGCGCGCCCCTCGCGGATCACCAGGTCGACGATCTGGAGATCCTGCTTCTCGAAGGGGATGGTGGCGTCGAAGACAATGACGACGGTCTCGGCGAAGCGGATGGCACGCAGCGCATCCGCGACCGAGAGCTTTTCAAGCTTCTCCTGGACCTTCGCCTTTCGGCGCATTCCGGCCGTGTCGAACATTTTTATCGTGCGGCCGCGCCAATCCCATTCGACGGAGATGGAATCGCGGGTAATGCCGGCTTCGGGGCCCGTCAGCAGTCGGTCTTCGCCGAGAAATCGATTGATCAGCGTCGACTTTCCAGCGTTCGGTCGTCCGACGATCGCCACGCGGAGCGGCTTGGTCTCGTCATAGACCGGCTCGATTTCTTCTTCGCCGGGGCCCTCACTGCCAATGTCGGCGCGGATATCGACATTCGTCTCGGCCACGTCCTCCGCCGGCGGAAACGCCCTCTCCTCCCCGAGAGCAGCGACTATGGCATCGCGCAGGTCGAGCATCCCCTGGCCGTGTTCGGCCGAAATTGGGCAGGGTTCGCCAAGGCCGAGCGTGAAGGCGTCGTAGAAGCCGCCCTCCGAGCCACGCGCCTCGGACTTGTTGGCGACGACGACGACGGGCTTGCCACGGCGGCGTAACATCTCGCCGAGCGTCTTGTCGGCGGGTGTCAGACCGGCCTTGGCATCGACGACGAAGAGCGACAGATCCGCCTCGTCAATGGCTGCCTCGGTCTGCGCCCACATCCGGCCCTGAAGGCTGTCGGGCGAGGATTGCTCGAGACCGGCGGTATCGATGATGCGGAACTTCAGGTCGACGAGCTTGGCGTCTCCCGGACGCCGGTCGCGCGTAACCCCCGGCGTGTCATCGACAAGCGCCAGCTTCTTGCCAACCAGGCGGTTGAACAAGGTGGATTTGCCGACATTGGGGCGCCCGATAATGGCGACTGTAAAGCTCATCTCGAAATCCGTATTAAAGCGCCTCGCGTTCGATACAACTCACGGGCCTCGCCTTAAGTTTCTATTTTATGGTCATCCCAAAACCGCTGCGCCCTTTTGGACGACATGCAGTTCATTCCATGCAAGTCGTTATCCAAAAACCGCTGCGCACTTTTGGGCGACATGCATCAGGCTTTACCGCTCGAGGCGATGACGTCCAGCAGCATCTGCGCCCGGTTCATGACCCCGCGCGGGCTTTCGGTATCGTCGACGATCTGCTGAAACCAGCTCTTTGCCTTGGCATAGTCGCCGGCCTTATAGGCTGAAAGACCGAGCGCCTCACGCGCGGAATGACGCATGGCGTTCTGCGGGACGGCCAGTTGCTCGACCTCCGAGGAGACCTGCTCGTAAGTTCCCGCATCGATAAGGAGGTAAGCGGCACGAAGCCGCGCCGCGTCGCGAAGCGCCGTTGGGATACGCGTATCCCTGCCGATCCCCGAGAATGCCTTGACCGCAGCGTCCGTTTCACCTTTTTGCGCCTGCAACGTCGCCAAGCGCAGTTGCGCCAGAACCGGATAGGATCCGTAACCTTCCTTCTCCAGCCCGGTCAACGCGGCGAGTGCCTCGTCCGACTTGTTCTCCCGTGCAAGATTTAGCGCGACAAGAAAGGTGTCGCCCGATTGTGACGAGGACGACTCCTGCCAATAGTCGTATCCCACCTTGCCGACGGTGCCGAGCACGATCAGCACGGCAATTCCGATGATGATGCTGCCGAAGCGCGTCCAGACCGCCTTCATCTGGTCCGAGCGGAGTTCGTCGTTGACCTCGCGGATAAAGCTGTCGTCCTGGTTTACCATGTCCCGTCCCGGCCGCCCGGCCCTGATCTAAAAGAAGTTGGCGCGTTCTACCCGATTTTGCGCCGCTTGTAAGGGGGAGAACGAATCTAATACGCTGAAGCGGGTGCGGGCGGGCAAGCCGCGTACATCCCGCTCTAACCGATGACGACCGGCGGAACGCCGATCACGAGCTCATGCAGCTTCCAGACAAAGAGCACATATGCGGCGAGACCTGTGAGGACCGCCAGAACATCGTTGCGCCCGGATTTGAAGACCGGAAGCACCTTCTCGCCCGCGCGCTCGCGTCTTTTCAGCGAGATGCGCAGGATCACCGCCCATGCAAGAAAGGACCCGAAGAGCAGCACCGAGGACGTCTCGCCATTGGCAAGCAGGTGCGCGAGCGCCCAGATCTTGATCGAGAGGACCTGCGGATGCTTGAGCGCCACGGCGATGCGGCCCGCCGGCAGAAAGCCTGCAGCAAGCACGATGAAGGCGATGAGCATCAGGAGAAGGGCGATATGGCGCAGAAACTCCGGCGGATTGTATAGCACCCCGGTTTCGCCACGCGCCTGACCGAAACCGTAGATGATCAGACAGACACCGACGAGGCTGACGATCGTATAGAGCCCCATCCATGTGCCCTTGCCGCGGCTTTCGATGATGCCGGCCCGAAAGCCGGGCGCAACCACGCGGATGAGGTGCATGCCGAGAAATATGATGATGCCCAGAAGGAGTATGGCCATGAGTCACCGCTTGTTCGAGATGTCGGACCGCTGAAGTGCCGTATGACGGCGTCTGTTTCGGCGATCCAGCTAGCTATGCAGTATCTGCGATAGCGCCTTTTTTCCACCCAATCAAAGGAATGCCGCAATTTCGGACGAACTGCGACGAAACCAATCGTCACAGTTGAAACATGATTCGTATTTCTTTGGCTTTATCCGTTGCTCTTTTTCCCGCTCTCGCCCTCGCCGATCCGCCGTCGGCTCGCCAGTTGCCAAAGCAGCTCGTCGTCATCTCGTTCGATGGCGCGCACGACAATGCGCTTTGGCAGAAAAGCCTCACAATGGGCAAGCGCACGGGCGCGCGTTTCACCTATTTCCTCTCCTGCACCTTCCTGATGACGAGAGCTGACGGAAAGCAGACCTATCGCGCGCCGGGTCAGAAGCCGGGCCGCTCAAACGTCGGGTTCGCGCAAAGCCGTGAAGACATCGCGATGCGCGCCGGCCATGTCTGGCAGGCGCATCTCGCTGGCCACGAGATCGGGAGCCATGCCTGCGGCCATTTCGACGGAAAGGACTGGAGCAAGGCGGACTGGGCAAGCGAGTTTTCCGCGTTCCGCGCAGCGCTGGCGAACGCCTGGAAGAGGGCCGGCAAACCGGAAGCCGAGCCGGAGGGCTGGGCCGATTTCGCGCAAGGCGGCATCAAGGGTTTTCGCGCCCCCTACCTGTCTCTCAGCGACGGCCTCGTGCCTGCACTGAAGACATTCGGTTTCAGCTATGATGCGAGCCTCGTCACCAAGGGGCCCGGCTGGCCCAGCTTCGCAGACGGACTTATACGTTTCGGGCTGCCGCTCATCCCGGAAGGCCCTTCCCACCGCCCGGTCATCGGGATGGACTACAACCTCTTCGTCCGTCATTCGATGGGAGTCGAGAACAGCAGAGACAGCGCCCGCTTCGAGGAACGAACGCTTGCCGCGTTTCGCAATGCCTTTCGCAAAGAATACGAAGGCGAGCGCATACCCCTCCAGCTTGGCTTCCACTTCGTCGAGATGAACGGCGGCGCCTATTGGCGAGCCCTCGACGGCTTTCTGTCGGAAACCTGCAGCAAGCCTGACGTCGCCTGCGTCAGCTACGCCGAGGCCCTGCCGCTGATCGAGAATGCGAGAAAGAAGGCGGATCGCTCCGCCTTCTGATGCCTGCCGTTACAAGGCCAACTCTTCTTTACCGCCAGCGTCGATGAACTGGCGGTCGATTTCCGGCAGCGGTTCGTCGTCCAACACCGATTCAAAGGCTTTGAGACGTTTGTAGATCGAAAGAAGCTCGACGATCGTGGTCCAGGAATTGACGAGATACTGGAACGACGTGCGCACCTGCTCGAAGACGTTCAGGACCTGGTTCATGACGCCAAGCGTCAGCTTTCCCGCCACGATCGCCGGCACCAGAACGAAGGTACCAAACAGGTTGTCTGCCTGAAGGTAGAAGATGCGGGCGATGTTGAAGTACATGTAATGGAAATACAGGCGGAAATAGTTACGCCTGACGTTATCGAACAGCTGCCCGAGTGTCACCGGATCGGCGCGGTCCTCGTGATCCTCACCATAGACCAGTTCCTTCCGATAAGCCGCCTCGACCCGCTGATTGCGAAATTCCAGTCCCGGGAGCTTGATACCGACTGCAGCCAGAAAAACCGTGCCGAAAACGGACCAGAATACGGCCGCCCAGACGAGGGCGTGCGGTATTTCGCCGACGATCGGCAGAACGTTTACCTGCTCGGAAAACTTGAAGAGCACCGGCAAAAACGCGATCAGCGTCATGATCGAACTGACGAGGCCGACACCCAGCCTTTCCACCGTGCTGGAAAAACGCATCGTGTCTTCCTGCACACGCTGCGATGCACCTTCGACGTGGCGCAGCCTCGGCCAGTGGGTGACGTAGTATTCGTTCATCGCCGTACGCCAGCGAAAAATGTAGTGACTGACGAAAAAGAGATTGAGAACGCCGACCGTCACCGCCACGAAAGCGATGCCGGCGAAGCCGACCATCCCCGAATAGAGCTGACCTGCCGTCACGGGCGCTGTGCGCGCAAGCGCCTGCTGGATCAGATCATAGAACGGGCCGTACCACGCATTGATGGCGACGCTGACCTGAACCGAGAAATAGGTGTTGAATATGATGAGCGCCGTGCCGAGGACTGACCAGTATTGCCACCGATGCGGACTGTAGGCGAACCAGAACGCAGAAAACAGGGCGACGACCACAGCGTAATAGACGTAAAACCAGAGAAAGGGTGTCGACCAGAAGACGGACACTCCGATGATCGGTTCCTGTCCAGGCGGGAGCGGCGGCAAGCCGAGGTAAGCGCCGATATCCCTTCCTCCGCCATACCATGCAAGGACGGCAAGAAGGCTCCAGACGGCGGATGATATGAAAAACAGTTTCGGCTTCGGAAAAAAGGACTGGAACAAGGGACGGCACTCTCGTTTCTGGGGAGGACAAGGACTTGCCTCCTGATGCGCCGAAACTAGGGCAATTCACCTTGCGCAACAATTACGGAATGCGAATGTTACTGTTATTTCATGCGGCTGCCGACATCACCTGCCAGGCGTGATGCGTGCCTGTCATTGCGCCAGGGCGGCATTTATCCTGCGCAGTTCGGCGAGAACGACGATTCCACAGATCAACAGAACGACAGCTGCGACCAAGGTCGGCAAAGCGTAGCTTCCGGTCCGGTCCGCAAGCCATCCCGCGACGAGCGGCCCGACGATCTGGCCGAGTCCGAAGGCGGCTGTCATGAAGGCGAGCGCGCGGCGCGGGCTTTCGGGGGCGAGCTGCCGGCCCATCTGCAGGCCGTAGGCCGTGATCATCATGAAGGTAGCACCGAGCATCAGCCCGCCGACAAGCGGCGCGTAGGGCGAAGGCAGGGAAACCGTCAGCACGAGACCGGCCGCCTCGACCAGCAGGCCGGCCGCATAGACACCGGCGAGCCCGAAATGCGGAACGGCGAAACGCCAGAGATAAATCGAAAGCGCCGCGCTGATACCGGTGATCAGCCAGGCGAGGAACTCGACGCTGTGGCCACCGCTTGCATCCCGGGCCATGGCGACGAGAAAGGTCGCCGTGATCACGTAGCCGAAACCGAAAAAGCCATAGGTGAGCGTCACGGCTATGAGAGGCCGCGTCGCGACAAGGCGCGCCTCCGGTCGGCCGCCGCTTTTGGCATGGCGGCTCGCTGGCAGCAGCGCGGCCACCGCGACAGCGCCCACCAACGCGACAAGTCCGCCCGCGAACCAGTCGGCTTGCGACGCAGAAATACCCGCGGCGCCTGCGAGGGGCGCGACCCAGACCACGATCGATGAGAGTGCGATGCCGAAACCGACGCCGCCGAAATGCACTGAAGGCACGTGTTCGGATCGTGCGGCGAGCCCCTGCCCCAGCACTATTCCCGAGATGAAGATCATCGCAAAGGCGCTCGCCAGGCCTGCCAGAAAGCGGATGATGCAAAAGGCGATAACGGACGATGTAAGCCCCATCGCGGCGAGCAGCAGGGTGGTCGAGACCAGAGCCGCAAGGCCGAGCCCGCGTTCGCGGCCGTGCGCCCAACCATAGCCGGCGAGCACCGCGCCCGCGAGATAGCCAATGAAATTCGCGGCGGCGATCAGCCCGGCATCCCCCGGAGAAATCCCGGTGTCGGCCATCATCGCCGGCAGGATAGGGGTGTAGGAGAACCGGCCGAAGCCCATGGCGACCGCCATGGCTATCGCGCCGGCGATCGCGGTGGCCGCCAGACCGCTCGGCATTGTCGAGTGCCTCGACCCTGATCCGCTGCGGTCCTGCCGATTCTGGAGAGTGCTCATGTCCATTTATTGCATCGCAGCAAGAGCGCGGCAAATCATCAAAATTCAACGATCCATCAATGGAATCGAACGGCCAAGCCGCTTACCCGGTATTTTCCCTAACCTGGCAGCGTCACAACCAATGGCCCGCTGCGGGTGACGACGACCGTATGCTCGTATTGCACGGTCGGCGCGCGCGGTTCGCTATAGAGCGTCCAATCGTCGTCTCCGCCTTCCGCCCACTGCGCCCCCATCGACAGGAAGGGCTCGACAGTGAAGACCATGCCCTCGGCCATCCGCCGCCGCTCAGACGGGTCGGGCCAGGTTGCGATTTCGCTCGGCTCCTCATGCAGCGACCGGCCGATACCGTGGCTGGCCAGATTGGCGACCAGAGAGTAACGGTTCTTGCGCGCAAAGGCACCGATCGAATTGCCGATCGCGGCCAGCGGCTGGCCCGGCTTGACCTGCTTCAACCCCACCCACATAGCGCGCTTCCCGTCACGGCAAAGACGATCGATGGCCGCAGTGACCGGCGGCACGGGAAAGGATGCGCCCGTATCGGCAAAGAGGCCGCCCTTCTCGGCCGAAACGTCGATGTTGACGAGATCGCCTGCCTGGATCACGCGGCTACCGGGTATGCCGTGCGCGATCTCCTCATTGACGCTGATGCAGGTCGCCCCTGGAAATGCATAGCAAAGCTCAGGTGCGGAGCGAGCGCCCGCCTCCTCCATAACCTTGCGGCCGATCGCGTCGAGCTCGGCCGTGGTGATCCCCGGCTCCAGCGCCTCGCCCATCGTCTGGAGCGCATTGGCGCAAATCCGGCCGATTTCCTTCAGCCTTTCCAGGTCGTCGTCGTTGTTGAGGGTCATGATGTCTCGCTTTCGCGGCACATTTAGCGTGCGGGAGCCGGATATTCCAGTACCGGAGCGGCCGTGTACAACTCAAGAGCTGTGCTGCTCGGCCAGCATTTCGCGGACCAGCGGCGCGACCTTTGTGCCGTAGAGTTCGATGCCGCGCAAAATCCGGTCATGCGGCATCGGGCCAATCGCCATCTGCAGCAGAAAGCGATCGATGTCGAAGAGCTTCTGATGCGCGACGATTTTCCTTGCGACTGTCTCGGGGTCCCCGAGGAAGAGATTGCCGGTCGGGCTGATGGCCCGATCGAAATGGGTGCGGTTGGTTGGACCCCAGCCGCGTTCGCGCCCGATGCGGTTCATCACTTCGGCCTGCGGGCCGTAAAACTGATCTGCAGCCTCCTGCGTGGTGTCGGCGATGAAACCATGGACGTTGATGCTGCTCTTCAGCTTCGACGGGTCCTGCCCCGACCTGCGCGCAGCCTCACGGTAGAGCTGGAAGAGCGGGGCGAAGCGTTCCGGTTCGCCTCCGATGATCGCAAGCGCCATGGGCAGGCCGAGCGCACCGGCACGCGCGACCGACTGCGGCGTTCCGCCGACCGCAATCCACAGCGGCAGCGGGTCCTGCAGTGGGCGCGGATAAACGCCGCGGTCGTCGATCGGCGCTCTGAGGGCGCCAGACCAGGTGACCCTTTCATTGTCGCGCAACGCCAGGAGGAGATCCAGTTTTTCGGCGAAAAGCTGGTCGTAGTCGTCCAGCGACTGGCCGAAGAGCGGGAATGATTCGATGAAGGAGCCGCGCCCTGCCATGATCTCGGCGCGCCCGTTCGAAAGCACGTCGAGCGTGGCAAATTGCTGGAAGACGCGCACGGGCTCGTCGGAGCTCAGCACAGTGACCGCACTCGTCAGCCGTATACGGCTGGTGCGGGCGGCGGCGGCGGCGAGGATCACCGCCGGTGCGGACGCCGCATAGTCGGGCCGGTGATGCTCGCCGAGGCCGAAAACGTCGAGCCCGACCTGATCGGCAAGCTCGATTTCCTCCAGAAGATTCGTGAGGCGACGGCGCGCCTCCGCTCCCTTGTCGGCTGCATTCGGGTCAACGTCGGCGAATGTATAGAGTCCGAGTTCCATGGCTGCTTTCCTGCGAGTCTAGCTCTGCCTTAGAGATAATCGGCGCAGGATTGGGTCGCAAATGCGCATTTGGGAAACGCACTGTTTCGAGCCGACGTCCATCGGTGTCAGGTGCTCTTCGGTTTCTTTTGCGAACGAGCGCTCGTGCGTGCCGACATGTTCAGCGCCACGGCGGCACGCACAAGCGCGATGAACGCCTCTTCATCGATCTCCTCGCCCTCGTGAAAATCGATGGCACGCCGCGTATTGCCCTTGAGGCTGGAATTGAAAAGACCCGAAGGGTCGTCCAACGAGGCGCCCTTGGCGAAAGTGGTCTTCACCGCATTCTTGTAGACCTCGCCGGTGCAGATCATTCCCGCATGCGACCACACGGGAACGCCTCTCCACTTCACTTCCTCTATCACTTCCGGGTCGGCCCGCCGGATGAGTTTCCGAATTCGGGCGAGCGTCTCGCCCCGCCAGTCGCTGAACTCACTGATCCGCGCATCGATCAGTTGAGAGGGAGAAACGTCTCCTTCGTTCGGGCCGCTCATCGTATTCTCCATGTTGGCCGTGGCCTTCTTCATGGTTGTTACCCCTCACATCCGCTCGCCGGGCAATCGGCTTGCTTGCCTGACCCAGGCGGAGAATTGCCCTTCATCGAGTTGACCCTCATGGATATCGAGGTAGCGTACTTCCGGGTATTTTGACTTGCCGGGCGGGACAGGATTGAGCGATGCGCCGCGAAAGAAAGTCACTTTGACGTATTTCGTGAAACAGTGAAAGCTGAGGAACCAGACGTCGTTCTCCATGCCGTAAAAGGGCGAGTTCCATTTGATGGCCTTACATACGTTGGGAACGGCGTCCACGATGAGCGCATCGAGGCGACGTCCAAGGTCTTTTTTCCAATCGGGCATGGCTGCGATATAGGCGTTTACGGGGGCGTCGCCATAGCCCTTTGCTATCTGAGGATTGCCGCCGGAAAGAAGGACCGGCTTTCCGTCGGAAGAATCCCTCTTTGCGGCCCTCTCGGTTTTGCCGGGTGTCTTGCTGGCCATTGTCTCCACCTCATCAGGCTGTGGGCCGTCCGCCGCGCCACTTTGCGGAATAAGGCAACGCAAACATGTAGAGCCCTGTGAACAGCAAGAGGAAGAGCGGAAGCAGTGGAGAATAGACCACCCAGACGGGAGGTTCTCCCAGTGCCATGGCACTGAAGTTGGCCATGACCGTTACCGTGAAGACGATGGACAACCAGCGGTGGATTTGACGTATCCAGGCGCTCCGATTCATTTGTACGATCTCCCCTTAAGATAGAGCAAGCAGGGCATGAAGCGGCCCCAATGGTGCTGCTGGTCAATTCATCCCCGCCAGCACGCGCTCCAGATTTTCGAAGAACTGCTGCCAGCCAGCCTTGGCGCCTCCAAATGCCTGCCGCTGATCAGGCCGAAAGCCAACCTGCTCCATGCGCAACTGGGTCCCTGAACGCGTTGGGACGAGCGTGAATGTCACCACGCTCTTCAAGTCATAGGCCGGATCCTCATGGGCGAAATTCCAAGCGTAGGACAGTTTCTTGTTCGGCTCCACGACGAGAACTTCGCAGTCCAATACCCCACCCCACTCGCCGCGCAGATTGAAACGGTGCCCCACGACGGCACTGAAATCGTTCTTCATCAGCCACTCCTCCATCAGGTGCGGTTGGGTGAGCGCGCGCCAGATCTTCTCCGGCGGATGCGCGATCTCCCGCTCGACGACTACGGAGCGTGTTTCGGTCGAGGTTTCGTTCATTGGTCCATCCTTTTCAGTAGATCTTCGAGATCGTCGAAGCGGCTCTGCCAGAATCCGGCCATCTCACGCGTCCAGTCGACCAGGGGAGCGAGCGCGCCGAGCTGCGCGCTGTAATATGTGTGGCGGCCTTCGTGGCGGTCGCGCACGAGCCCTGCCTGCTTCAGCAGCCCCAGATGCTTGGAGACGACCGGCTGCGAGACGCCCGCTTTGTCCGTGAGAGCTCCAACCGTCCTTTCCCCTTCGCGACACAGCCGCTCGAAAAGAGCCCGCCGAGTGGGATCGGAAAGCGTTCTGAAGAGCATGTCGTACGCGTCGGACATCAGGACCCATACCCGGCTGGCTATCAGTTCTCATATAGCCATAGAGCTATAAGTCAGTCAAGTGTAACCGGGGTCGCTTGATTGCAATCTCGCCTTTTCATCTCTGTGCTCGTCCACAGAGATTGAGCAGCGCCGCGTCTGCGGCGCAGAGGACTCTGACGCGCGACGCGTTCAGGCCGCCGCCAAAGTCCGCTTGATGGCGCTGCGCCAACCCTTGAGCTTCACTTTGCGCGTGGTCTCGTCCATTTGTGGCTCGAAGCGCCGGTCGCGAGCCCAGGATTTGGCGAACGCTTCCTGGTTCGGCCAGACGCCGGCGCGACTCCCGGCGAGCCAAGCGACGCCGAGTGCCGTCGTTTCGAGAATCATCGGCCGGTCGACCGGAGCATCGAGGAGGTCCGACAGGCGCTGCATCGTCCAGTCCGAGGCGACCATGCCGCCATCGACACGCAGCACGGTATCATTGCCGTTGCGGCGCCAGTCCTTGTGCATGGCCTCCAGCAGGTCGCGGGTCTGGTAGCAGACGGCTTCGAGTGCAGCCCGCGCGAACTCCGCCGGACCGGTGTTGCGCGTCATGCCAAAAATCGCGCCCCGCGCGTCCGGGTCCCAATGGGGCGCGCCAAGGCCGGTAAAGGCCGGTACGAGATAGACTTCCTGCGAGGGATCGGCACTCTCGGCAAGCGAGCCCGTATCGGGTGCCGCCTTGATGACCTTGAGCCCGTCGCGCAGCCATTGCACGGCAGCACCGGCCACGAAGATCGAGCCTTCGAGCGCATAGGTCGTTTCGCCGTCGAGACGGTAGGCGATGGTGGTGAGGAGACGGTTCTTCGAACGAACCATATCCTTTCCGGTATTGAGCAGGGCAAAGCAGCCGGTTCCATAGGTCGATTTCAGCATGCCGGGCTTGAAACAGGCCTGGCCGATCGTTGCCGCCTGCTGGTCGCCGGCGACGCCGAGGATCGGGATCGCCGCGCCGAAAAGGGACGGATCGGTAATGCCGAAATCGGCCGCACAGTCCTTGACCTCCGGCAGCATCTGCTTCGGCACGCGCAAAATGCGCAGCAACTCATCATCCCAGGCGTTCTCAGCAATGTTGTAGATGAGCGTGCGCGAGGCATTCGTTGCGTCGGTGCAAAAGCACTTGCCTTGTGTCAATCTCCAGATCAGGAACGTATCAATCGTGCCGAAGCAGAGTTCGCCGCTCGCCGCCCTCGCCTGCGCTCCCTTCACGTTGGAAAGCAGCCAATTGAGCTTCGTTCCTGAAAAATAGGGGTCTAGCAGCAAGCCTGTCTTCTTGACGAAGGTCTTTTCCAATCCCTTCTTCTTGAGCTTGTCGCAGAAGGCGGCGGTGCGGCGGTCCTGCCAGACGATGGCGTTGTGGATCGGCTTGCCGGTATCGCGCTCCCAGACAACGACCGTCTCCCGCTGGTTGGTGATGCCGATCGCGGCAACGTCGCTCGCGCCGATGCCGGCCTTCTCGATTGCTTCCCTGACTGTGCTGAGGACGGTCTGCCAGATTTCCTCGGGATCGTGTTCGACCCAGCCGGATTTCGGAAAATGCTGCTTGAACTCTTTCTGGCCGATGCCGGCAATTTTCTGGTTGCCGTCGAAAACGATCGCGCGGGTCGAGGTCGTGCCCTGATCGATCGCGAGAATATATCCGCCCATATGCCCCTCCTCAGCACGCCCTTCCTCAAGAGCGACATTCGCACGACTTCAATACGAGAGAAAAACGAATGTCAAACGAAAACAAAACGCAACTTTCTCTGAATGATTATGCGAATGCCTGCACTGCTGTGCACCCGGTAGAACACCGCGGAAAAACACAATTGTCACCGCTGCGCCTTTGCGCGTAGGCTGAGAGTGCTGCGTTGCGAAAAACAGGGATAGCGTCAGGAGGGAGTGAGCTGGAATGGTTAAGACTGCGGTCATAACGGGTTCTACGAGCGGTATCGGCCTGGCGATCGCCCGGGCTCTGGCGAAGACCGGGGCCAACATCGTGCTGAACGGTTTCGGCACGGCGGACGAAATCAGGACTGTCACGGACGAAGTCGCCGGCTTGACGTCCGGCAGCGTGCTTCACCACCCGGCCGACATGACCAAGCCATCCGAGATCGCCGAGATGATGGCGACCGCTGCATCCCGCTTCGGCGGCGCCGACATCCTCGTCAACAATGCCGGCGTGCAGTTCGTCGAAAAGATCGAAGACTTCCCCGCCGAGCAGTGGGACCGGATCGTTGCCATCAACCTCTCCTCCTCCTTTCACACCATCCGTGCCGCCATTCCACCGATGAAGAAAAACGGCTGGGGCCGGATCATCAATATTGCCTCTGCGCATGGCCTCGTGGCATCCCCCTTCAAGTCCGCCTACGTCGCCGCCAAGCATGGTATCATGGGGTTGACGAAGACCGTGGCGCTGGAAGTGGCGGAGAACGGCATTACCGTGAATTCGATCTGCCCCGGCTACGTTCTAACGCCGCTCGTCGAAAAGCAGATACCGGACCAGGCGAGAACGCGCGGCATAACCGAGGAGCAGGTGATCAATGAGGTGATGCTCAAGGGGCAGCCGACAAAAAAGTTCATCACCGTCGAACAGGTGGCTTCTCTGGCGCTTTATCTTGCAAGCGACGACGCTTCCCAGATCACCGGCACGCATGTCTCAATGGATGGCGGGTGGACGGCGCAGTAGTCCACGACTGAGGGCAGAGGAATGGCATGGAACAGGCACCCGACAGCATCCGCTTCATCCTGAACGACACAGAGATCGCCCTTTCCGATGTTGCCCCGACAGCGACACTGCTGGATTATCTGAGGCTGGAGCGCCGCCTCACCGGCACCAAGGAAGGCTGTGCCGAGGGCGACTGCGGCGCCTGTACGGTGCTCGTCGGCCGGCTTGCCCATGATGGCGAAGGAGGCGAGACTACCCTCGTCTATGAGAGCGTAAACGCCTGTATTCGTTTCATGGGCTCACTCAACGCCACACATATCGTCACGGTCGAGCACCTGGCCGGCAAGGACGGGAAGCTCCATCCCGTGCAGCAGGCACTCGTGGATTTTCACGGCTCCCAATGCGGCTTCTGCACGCCTGGAATCGTCATGTCGCTGTACGGGCTGTGGCTGACCAACGACAGACCGGGCCGCGCGGCAATCGAAAAGGCACTGCAGGGCAATCTCTGTCGATGCACCGGCTACGAACCGATCGTGCGCGCGGCGGAGGCCGCGGCGGCGGATCGCCCGGACGTTCTCTTCGACCCGATCACCCGCGTGCGGGAGGCGGTAAGGGCACGCCTGCAGGAGCTGAGACAAGCCGAAAGGATCGAAATCCGCAGCGGCGTGGACTGTCTGATTGTACCCGCCGACGCTGCCGACCTCGCACGTGTCCTCGCCGATCGTCCCGCGGCCACGATCGTCGCCGGCTGCACCGATGTCGGACTTTGGGTGACGAAGCAGATGCGACCGCTGAATACGGTCGTCTTCGTTAACGGCATCGCCGAGCTGCAGCGGATCGAGAGCTCAAAAGCGGGTCTGACGATCGGAGCAGGCGTCAGCTACTCGGCGGCATACGAGGCCCTTTCCTCCGCCTACCCGTCGTTCGGCCGGCTTCTCGATCGCGTCGGTGGCGATCAGGTGCGCAACATGGGCACGATAGGAGGCAACATCGCCAACGGCTCGCCGATCGGGGACAGCCCGCCGCCGCTGATCGTGCTCGGTGCGACGCTTACCCTGCGCTCCCATGGCGGTTCGCGCACGCTCCCGCTCGAGGATTTCTTCATCGCCTATGGCAAGCAGGATCGCAGGCCGGGGGAATTCGTCGAAAGCATCTTCGTCCCGGCGCTGCCCGCGGGGGAGCGCTTCGCCGCCTATAAGATCTCGAAGCGCCGCGACGAGGACATTTCCGCGCTGCTTGGCGCCTTCCGCATCTCGCTCGACGGAGATCGGGTGAAGGCGGCGAGAATCGCTTTCGGCGGCATGGCGGCAACACCGAAACGGGCAAAGGTCGTCGAAGCGGCCCTGCTCGGCGAATTATGGAATGAGGGGACGATACGCGACGCCCAGAGCGCCTTCGATACCGATTACCAGCCGATCACCGACTGGCGCGCCACCGGCGCCTATCGCCTGCTTGCGGCGAAGAATCTGCTGATGCGCTTCTTCCTCGAGAGCACCGGGGAGACGGCGCAGCTCCGGCGGTTCGAGGAGGTGGCATGAGTGCTGACATCCACATGGATAAACCCAACCTCGAAGTCAGCAACATCACCGGCCCCATGCATGCGCCGCTCCGTCACGACAGCGCCCACAAGCATGTGGCGGGTACCGCCGACTATATCGATGACATGCCGGAACCGAACGGCACGTTGCATGGCGCCCTCGGCCTGACGGACCGGCCGCATGCGGAAATCCTCGCAATGGACCTCTCCGCCGTCGCCGCACTGCCGGGCGTCGTTTCCGTCCTCACCGCCAGGGACATGCCACATTCCAACGACATCAGCCCCACCCACTTGCATGACGAGCCGGTGCTCGCCGACGGTCTCATCCAGTTTCATGGTCAGCCGGCCTTTGCGGTCATTGCCGAGACACGGGATATCGCCCGCCGCGCTGCACGGCTTGCGAAGATCACCTATCGCGACTTGCCTCCGGCGATTGATGTGATCGATGCTATGGCGACTGGTGGCACTCTGATAACCCCGCCGCTGACGCTCGAGCGGGGCGACGCCCTTGGCGAGCTGGAGCGGGCCCCTCGCCGGCTCCAGGGGCGCATGCGGATCGGCGGCCAGGAGCATTTCTATCTCGAAGGGCATATCGCGCTGGCTATCCCCGGCGAGGACGACGAAATAACGGTCTGGGTCTCCACGCAGCACCCAAGCGAAGTGCAGCGTATGGTCGCGCAGGTGCTTGGCGTTCCATCCAACGCCGTCACAGTGAATGTCCGCCGGATGGGCGGCGCCTTTGGCGGCAAGGAAACCCAGGGCAACCAGTTCGCGGCACTCGCCGCGGTCGCCGCGCGCAAGCTTCGCCGTGCCGTCAAGTTTCGCCCGGACCGCGACGACGACATGGTGGCCACCGGCAAGCGCCACGACTTCCTCGTCGACTACGACGTCGGCTTCAATGACGATGGCCGCATCCGTGCGGTCCAGGCAAATTATGCCGCTCGGTGCGGTTATTCGGCCGATCTCTCCGGGCCGGTCACCGACCGCGCCCTTTTCCATGCGGATAATGCCTACTTCTATCCACATGTGAAACTCACCTCGCAACCGCTTAAAACCAATACGGTTTCCAATACCGCATTTCGCGGCTTCGGCGGACCGCAGGGCATGCTCGGCGGTGAGCGGATCATCGAAGAGATAGCCTATGCGCTCGGCAAGGACCCGCTCGACATCCGCAAGCTGAACTTCTACGGGGATGCGGCTTCCGGCCGCAACGTCACGCCCTACCACCAGACGATCGAGGACAACATCATCGGCCGGATCGTCGACGAGCTGGAGGGGAGCGCCGATTATCGAGCGCGGCGGGCGGCGATCGTCGAATTCAACAGATCGAGCCGCGTGATCCGTAAGGGTATCGCGTTGACGCCCGTGAAATTCGGCATCTCGTTCACCCTCACCCACCTCAATCAGGCGGGTGCCCTCGTACACGTGTACACGGACGGCTCGGTCCATCTGAACCATGGCGGCACGGAGATGGGCCAGGGGGTCTACACGAAAGTGGCGCAGGTCCTCGCAGACAGTTTCCAGATCGACATCGAACTGGTGAAAATCACCGCAACGACGACCGGCAAGGTGCCGAACACGTCCGCGACCGCTGCCTCCTCAGGCTCGGACCTCAACGGCATGGCCGCCTTCGATGCCGCACATCAGATAAAAGAGCGACTGGTCGCCTTTGCAGCCGAGCGGTGGCAGACGACAGCCGAGAACGTGACCTTCGAGGCCAATCATGTCAGGATCGGCCAGGAGCTGATCCCTTTTGCGCAATTGGTGCAGGAGGCATACGGGGCACGGGTCCAGCTTTCCGCCGCCGGTTTCTATGCGACGCCGCACATCCACTGGGATCGGGCCGCCGGCCGCGGCACGCCGTTTTACTACTTTGCTTATGGCGCCGCTATATCCGAGGTTTCGGTCGATACGCTGACGGGCGAATACATGGTCGATCGGGTCGACGTGCTGCATGACGTCGGCCGCTCACTCAATCCGGCCATCGACCTCGGCCAGATCGAGGGCGGCTTCGTTCAGGGCATGGGCTGGCTTACGACGGAAGAGCTCTGGTGGGACGAGAAAGGGCGGCTGGGGACGCACGCGCCTTCGACCTACAAGATACCGCTCGCTTCGGATCGGCCGAAGATCTTCAACGTGCGCCTCGCCGAATGGTCGGAAAATCTGGAAGAGACGATCGGCAAATCGAAGGCCGTGGGGGAACCACCCCTCATGCTGCCGATTTCCGTCGTCGAGGCCCTGTCGATGGCCGTCGCCAGCATCATCGACTATCGCGAGTGCCCCCGCCTCGATACGCCCGCAACGCCGGAGCGCGTCCTGATGGCGGTGGAGCGGCTTAGAGCCTTTCCCGGATGAGTAGCCTCTACCGCAGAATGTCGTCGTCCTGCCGGGCCATGCGGCCGTCGAGAAGTCCCAAGTCCTTTTTCATGTAGTCCGATGTTGAATCGAGGTCGAGACTGATGCTGTGGCCTCTCATGCGGCGTAGCGCCGAGGCGGCAAGCCGGACGACCCCGCCCAGAGGGATAAGCGGCCTTCTTTCAGCAAATTCCGATACATCGCAAGACATCTTGGCACCTTTTCAAAGTGGTGAAGTTGACTTTCAGGATGCCTGGAGGGATGTTCGAAATCCAATCGAACATCCGTCTGTATGCATCAAGAGAACTTATCCATGAAGATGTCGAAGCAGTTCCCGCTGAATGCATTGAGGGTCTTCGAAGCAGCCGCCCGCCTCGGGAGTTTCACCAAGGCGGGCGACGAGCTCGGCATGACCCAGACGGCGGTCAGCTACCAGATCAGGCTGATCGAGGAGAATATCGGCGAGCCGCTGTTCCTGAGACGCCCGCGGCAGATCGCACTCACGGAAGTCGGGCAGCACCTGGCTCCGAAAGTGACGGAAGCCTTCGAGATGCTGCACGACGCAGTCGCCTCGGCCCGCGGGAATGCAGAAGCAGCCTTGCTCATCAACTCGACGGCAACCTTTGCCTCGCAATGGCTCGCCCGGGAAATCGGGACCTTCCAACTGGAGCATCCGAATATTGCGGTGCGTCTGGTGGCAAACGACGCGATTATCGATTTCAACAAGGAGGCGGTGGACGTAGCAATCCGCTCCGGCATGGGCGACTGGCCGGGCCTCGCCAGCCATAGGCTGATGAGGGTGGAGTTTACACCGATGCTCAGCCCCGCCCTTGCGGAGACGGTCGGTGGCGTGCGCACTCCGCGGGACCTCCTGAAGCTCCGCATCATCGACCCTCGAGATCCCTGGTGGTCCTTGTGGTTTCGCGCTGCGGGCGTGGACGATCCGGATCTGGACGGGCGTCCAGGAAGCCGGCTCGGCGCCCAGGCCTTCGAAGCTCGGGCGGCGGTCGCTGGCCAGGGCGTCGCGATCCTGATGCCTGAATTCTATAGCGACGATGTGGCGCTCGGCCGGCTTTACCAGCCGTTCGAACTGCGATGCAGCGACGGCCACGATTACTGGCTCGTCTATCCGCACGCCCGCCGCAACGCCCCGAAGATCCGAGCCTTCCGGGACTGGATCCTCGGCAAGCTCGACCCCGACACCCATCGAGACGCGCATTGACTGCTTAGTTCGACTTTTCGGCCAGGACCGAAACTCGCGAAATGGGACAAGCGGTCAAATGCCCCTTCCCCGTTCACCCTTTTTCTCGCAAGGTTGTGCGAAGGTGAAAAAAGGATTCCCGAATGTATGAATTCGCCATCGCCTGGGAATGGCTGGCCTTCGCCGCTCGATGGCTGCACGTCGTGACCGCAATCGCCTGGATCGGCTCGTCCTTCTATTTCATCGCTCTGGATCTTGGTCTCGTCAGACGCGACCATCTGCCCCCTGGCGCCTATGGTGAGGAATGGCAGGTCCACGGCGGTGGCTTCTATCACATACAGAAATATCTGGTGGCGCCGGCCGCCATGCCGGAGCACCTCACCTGGTTCAAATGGGAATCCTATGCGACATGGCTGTCGGGCTTCGCCATGCTCTGTATCGTCTATTACGGCGGCGCCGACCTCTTCCTCATAGACCGGCATGTCCTCGACATCTCGGCCATGACCGCGATCCTTATCTCGCTTGCCTCACTCGGTCTCGGCTGGATCCTCTACGATCTGCTTTGCAAGTCGCCGGTCGGTAAGAGCACCTGGGGACTGATGGCGCTGCTCTACCTGGTATTGGTCGCAATGGCCTGGGGCTATACACAGGTTTTCACCGGTCGCGCCGCATTCCTCCATCTCGGCGCCTTCACCGCTACTATCATGTCGGCCAATGTCTTCTTCATCATCATCCCCAACCAGAAGATCGTCGTCGGCGACCTTATTGCCGGCCGCACGCCCGACCCGAAGCTCGGCGCGCAGGCGAAACAGCGCTCTCTGCACAACAACTACCTGACGCTGCCCGTCATCTTCTTCATGCTCTCGAACCACTACCCGCTTGCTTTCGCGACGGCCTTCAACTGGGTCATCGCGGGACTCGTCTTCCTGATGGGCGTGACGATCCGCCATTGGTTCAACACAACGCATGCGCGCAAGGGCAAGCCTACCTGGACCTGGGCTGTCACGGCACTCCTGTTCATCCTGGTCATGTGGCTCTCGACGGTGCCTGAAATACTGACGGTCGAAGAGCGTGCCGAGACAGCCCCTGAGTTCCAGCGCTTTGCCGATAACGCACATTTCCCCGCAGTCAGTGAAACGATTTCGACGCGCTGCAGCATGTGCCACGCAGCCGAGCCGGCCTATGAAGGGATCGTGCGGCCGCCGAACGGCGTCAAGCTCGAAAGCGAGGCAGAGATTGCTGCCCGCGCGCGGGAAATCTACATCCAGGCCGGGCGCAGCCATGCCATGCCGCCCGGCAACATAACCGAAATGACGGATGAAGAGCGCCGGCTGGTAACGGCCTGGTTCGAAAGCGCCGTCGGGGAGACACGATGACAGCCATCCTCATTCGCGGCCGCACTTTAAGCTTCCATCGCGAACCGCAGGGCATCGACGACAAAGCCTCCTATGCCTATGAGAGCGACGGCGCCCTTCTCGTCGAGAACGGCGTGATCACCGCATCCGGCGCCTACGCGATGGTCCAGGCGGGTGCACCTGAGAACGTGGCGGAGGTCGATCACCGGCCAGATCTTATCGTACCGGGCTTCATCGACACACATCTGCATTTTCCGCAGATGCAGGTTATGGCCTCCTATGCGGCGAACCTGCTTGAATGGCTGAACAGCTACACTTTTCCCGAGGAATGCCGGTTCGTCGAGACTGCGCATGCGGAGAGGATCGCCCGGCATTTCTTCGACGAGATGGTCCGCCATGGCACCACGACCGCCGCAGCCTATTGTTCCGTACACAAAACGTCCGCCGACGCCTTCTTCGCCGAGAGCGTGAAGCGCGGCATGTGCATGGTGGCCGGCAAGGTGATGATGGATCGCAATGCGCCCCAGGGACTGCTCGACACGCCCGAGACGAGCTATGATGAAACGCGGGCGGTCATTGCGGACTGGCATGGCAAGGGGCGCAACCATGTGGCCATCACGCCGCGCTTCGCGATCACTTCGACCCCGGAGCAGATGGAGGCCGTGAGATCGCTCGTCGACGAGTTTCCCGACCTGCATGTGCAGACGCACCTTTCGGAAAATCGCGACGAGATCGCCTACACGCTGGAACTCTATCCGGAAGCGGCGGACTATACTGACGTCTACGCCCGGTATGGTCTGCTCGGACCGAAAAGCCTCTTCGGTCATTGCATTCACCTGTCCGAGCGTGAAGCCGATGCCATGAGCGACACCGGCTCGATCGCCGTCTTCTGCCCGACCTCCAATCTTTTCCTTGGTTCCGGCCTGTTCCCTTTGCGGGCACTGACGCGGCGACAGCGGCCGGTGCGCGTCTCGGTCGCATCGGACATCGGCGGCGGCACCAGCTATTCGATGATGAAGACGCTCGATGAAGCCTACAAGATTCTGCAGTTGCAAGGCGAAAGGCTGAACCCCTTCGACAGCTTCTACATGATGACTCGCGGCAATGCCGAGGCGCTGTCGCTCGCCGGCCGCATCGGCACGCTGGAGCCCGGCACGGATGCCGACCTCGCGGTCCTCGACATGGCGGCAACACCGGCAATGGCACTCAGGGCCGAAGTTGTCAATTCTCTGGCCGACGAGCTTTTCCTCCTGCAGACGATGGGTGACGACCGCGCTGTCGTCGAGACCTACGTCGCAGGAAAGCCATGCAAATCAATGCTTTAGCTGCCGGAGCACGAGTGGAAGTGAGAGGTAATATATTTTGACCTCTCACTTTCCGCAACTATTACAAGGTCTTCGAAAACATGATAAGGGCTCGGCAGTCGTTCACTTGATGAGGCTGATCCATGACGCAGATTCTCGAAATCCGGGACCTCAAGGCCCTTGCCAGGAGGCGCGTGCCGAAGCTTTTCTTCGATTATGCGGATAGCGGCGCCTGGACGGAGGGAACCTACCGCGCCAATGAGGAGGATTTCGCCAGGATCAAGCTGCGCCAGCGGGTTCTGGTCGATATGTCCGATCGGTCGCTCGAGACGACCATGATCGGGCAGAAGGTCTCCATGCCCGTCGCGCTCGCCCCCACCGGCCTGACGGGCATGCAGCACGCGGACGGCGAGATGCTGGCAGCTCAGGCGGCCGAAGCGTTTGGCATCCCCTTCACCCTCTCGACCATGAGCATCTGCTCGATCGAGGACGTCGCCTCTGCGACCACGAAGCCGTTCTGGTTCCAGCTCTATGTCATGCGCGAGCGCGAATTCGTTCTCAACCTGATCGACAGGGCCAAGGCTGCGAAATGCTCGGCTCTCGTCCTGACCCTCGACCTGCAGATCCTCGGCCAGCGTCATAAAGACCTTCGCAACGGCCTCTCCGCGCCCCCGCGACTGACGCCGAAACATCTCTGGATGATGGCGACGCGGCCCGGCTGGTGCATGAAAATGCTCGGCACCAACAGGCGCACCTTCGGCAATATTGTTGGTCACGCCAAGAGCGTCAGCGATCTCTCCTCCCTGCAGGTCTGGACGAACGAGCAGTTCGACCCGCAGCTTTCCTGGAAGGACGTCGAGTGGATCAAGGAGCGCTGGGGCGGTCCGCTGATCCTCAAGGGCATTCTCGATCCGGAAGATGCGAAAATGGCAGCCAAGTCCGGCGCCGATGCCATCATCGTCTCCAACCATGGCGGCCGCCAGCTCGATGGCGCGCATTCCTCGATCAGCATGCTGCCGCGTATCGTCGACGCCGTTGGCGACCAGATCGAGGTGCATCTCGACGGCGGCATTCGTTCCGGCCAGGACGTGCTGAAGGCGGTCGCGCTCGGTGCTAAAGGCACCTATATCGGCCGCCCTTTCCTGTACGGCCTTGGCGCGCTCGGCAAGGAAGGCGTGCGGATCGCGCTCGACATTATCCGCAAGGAGATGGATACGACCATGGCACTCTGCGGCAAGCGCCGCATCACAGATGTCGGCCTCGACGTGATCGCCGATTAAGGCCGTTTGACGGGCAACAGCCTGCTGCTGCCCCGCGCTTACTCAGCTGCCGCGATAGGTGGAATAGCCGTAGGGTGAGAGCAGCAGCGGCACGTGATAATGGTTTCGACTGTCCGCGACACCGAATCGCAGCGGAACCAGGTCCAGGAACGCGGGATCCGGAAGCGCTACGTCCATGGCCCTGAGATATTCGCCCGCATGGAAGACCAGTTCGTAGGTGCCGTTGGTGAAATCGACACCCTCGACAAGCGGCCCGTCGATACGGCCGTCGCTATTGGTTCGGGCCGTACGGATCAGCTGCCGCACCTCGCCTTCCAGACGATAGAGATCGATCCTCATTGCCTGAGCGGGTCTGCCGAGGGCTGTGTCCAGAACATGGGTCGTCAGGCGCCCCGTCTTGCTCATCTTATTTCCTCATCAAAATCACGATAGCCATGAGCACTTCAGGAAAAATCGCGCGCTTTCGGTCCATCCGAGAATATAAGCTTCATCGGTTCTAACAAGCCAGACATCTGATGTTTCGAGATGCGAACTCGACTTTCAACTGGATGCGCACCTCAAAACAAACCATTTCGGAGCTGACGGAGGAAGGGTGCGCCACGTCAGTCCTCGACGAAAATCTGCTGGGTCTCCGTCATCCGCCTTCAAACGGATCGCGAATGACGAAAGCCTCGTCGTAATAGAACTCTTCCAGATTGCTGCCCGGCCCCTCTCGGTCGACGACGATGAAGTCGCTTGCAACGCCCACCGACATAAGCGGATGGTGCCAGATATTGCGGGCGTAGTTCACGCCCTGTCTGCCGTTTGCGAGGAAGACCCTTGGCCGGCCGGGCCGCCCGCCTTCATCTTCGGCGACCACGACCAGCCATGGCCGGTCCTGGAGCGGCGAAAAGCTCTGGCTACCGAGCGGGTGGCGCTCCATCATCGTCACGGAATAGGGAAAAACACGGGGTTGCCCGCGAAAGATGTTGATGATTGCACCGGCGCCCTCACCCGCCGCATCGACGCGCGCCAGTGCGTGAAATCGCTCGGTATTGCCGCCATTGATAAAGCGCATGGAGGCGGGGTCCGCCTCCATGATACTGCCGAACGGTGCGAAAGCCTCCCTCGTGAGGGGCTCGATCGAAAGCAAATGCGACATCAACCTGCCGTTCCGGTTCTCTGCCCGCAGACGCCCGGGTGCTCGGACGCAGGACGAGGTGTTCCCTCGGAACGATCAGGATTGGTGTCAGGCATAGTCGTCTCCCGGAAGCATGGATCGCAGCCGCAGGCGGGCAATCCGCTCGACTTCGGCACAGGCCGCTTCAAATTCCTCTTCCGCGGAATTGTCAATGCGCTGCTCGAAGGCGGCGAGGATGTCTTCCTTCACCAGCCCCTTAACCGCAATGATGAAGGGAAAGCCGAATTTCTTGATATAGGCCGAATTCAGTTCTGTGAAGCGTGCATGTTCTTCGGGGGAGAGCCTGTCGAGCCCGGCGGACGCCTGCTCGGCCTTTGAATCCGCCGTGAGTTCGCCGGCGACCGCCAGCTTGCCTGCGAGATCGGGATGAGCGCGCAGCACCCGAAGCCGGTCCGCGGGCGAAGCCTCGCGGAAGGCGTTGCAGAGCGCCGAATGCACATTGCCTGCGGTCAATCCGGCGGAAGCGGCACGGTCGTAAGCGCGCTCCGCCACCCATGGCGAGTGCTCGAAGATGCCACCAAAGCGCCGGATGAAATCGTCACGAGTCAGCATCAGCGCGCCTCCGTCGGCTTGTGATGTTCGTACCAGTGGCGCGCTATGTCGATGCGGCGCGGCACCCAGACCTTGTCGTGGGAGGTCACGTAATCGATGAACCGCGCGAGCGCCGCGGCCCGGCCGGGCCGTCCGACGAGCCGGCAATGCAGGCCGACATTCATCATTTTCGGGCTGCCTTCCTTGCCCTCCGCATAGAGCACGTCGAACGTATCCTTGAGATAGGTGAAGAACTGGTCGCCCGAGTTGAAGCCCTGACTGGTCGCAAAACGCATGTCGTTGGCGTCGAGCGTATAGGGTATGATGAGATGCGGGTTGTCGGGCGTCCGCCCCGGCACCCAGTAGGGAAGCTCATCCGCGTAAGAATCGCAGGAATAGAGGAAACCGCCCTCCTCCAGCACGAGCTTGAGCGTGTTTGCCGAGGGCTTGCCCTGGTAGATTCCAAGGGGGCGCTCGCCGGTCAGCTCGGTGTGAAGCCGCACGACCTCGCGGATATGCTGGCGCTCGACCTCTTCGGGAACATCCTTGTATTCGAGCCAGCGCAGACCGTGACTGGCGATCTCCCATCCCGCTTCCTTCATGGCGGCGACGGCCTCCGGATTGCGTGCCATGGCGAGCGTCACACCGTAGACCGTCAGCGTCACGCCGCGGCTTGTGAACATCCGCCACAGGCGCCAGAAACCGGCGCGGGCGCCATACTCGTAGATCGACTCCATATTGAGGTTGCGCTGTCCGGCCCAGGGCTGAGCGCCGACGATCTCCGACAGCAGACATTCGGACGCCGGATCGCCGTCGAGTATGCAGCTTTCGCCGCCTTCCTCATAGTTGAGCACGAATTGGACAGCGATGTTGGCGTCCCCAGGCCAACGCGCCTCGGGCGGCCTGCGCCCGTAGCCGACGAAGTCACGCGGATAGGAATTCTCGTTCATCATTCACCCTTCGAATTTCCCGGAACGGTAGCACCGCGCATGGGATTGTCGAGGTGAAAAATGGCGGCATCGGGAATAGAATCCTCGATTACTCAGCGCGGCACGCGGGCGGAAAACCGCACGCACCTTGTTCATCCCGCTCTAAACGCCAGGCCGCTGGAAATTCCGGCCGTCACCGGGGCTGGCGGTGTTGCGGCATCATCCTGAACTGACCGCGCCGCAACAAGATGTCTGGCCTTGTCGCCGCGCGGGCGCGCGGAAACCTTGCCAAGCGGATGCTGCGAATGCACGCGCATTGGAGCTCCGGGTTCGTGCTCGATGAACAGAGCCAGGCTGCCAATCAAAAGGGGTTCGATCAGCAACGACTCGAAAAGTTGGCGCAAGGGTGCCTCCACCCGGCGTCCGGCATCGGCATTCAAGGGCCCGGTCAAAGCCATGTGGAAACGATACTCGTCCATCACATGGGGGTCGCCCCACCGATGCAGATTGGTGAACTGTGGAGCCGTGAGCCTGTCGGGGTCCGCTCGCTCGATGTCTTCCTCACTGAGTGGAGAGCGGAACCGATCGAACGCCTGGATGACGCGCGCGGCGAGCAGATGCATCGGCTGGCTCGGCATCTGCGGCATCAGCCCCCAGCACTGGCTGAGACGCGCGACCTCCAACCGTTCGATTTCAAAAGGCGTTTCGTCACTCGTGAAGAGCATCATGGCCTTGAGCAACTGCGCTTCGTCCATGCAGGGCCTCAGGCAGAAGGGCGCCATGATCATCGCATGAAATCCGAAGCGGCGCGCAACGGCGGTGTGAAATGCTATATCTGACACGGCCAGACCGGCAATCGACGGCAGTTCCACCGGCTCCCCGGTGTACACGCTGCGGCCGAGCCAACTGGCAGCCGTGACAGAAAGCGGGTCTCCCATCGGCGGGGTGAAACAGATCGCGTAGCGCATGAGGCATGCTCCGGAAGTCCGTGGAAGCGAATAATCCAATGGCCCGCGTGTTAAGTGATTTGCGTGACAGATTGACGAATTTCGCGGCCCGTAACGCCGTCGTGAAGCGCGCGTCGCCCAGACTAGCGCAGGGCGGCGACGTGATGCGCACATTGAAAGCTCTCAGGCAAGGCGTTCATGCCGCCGCCGGCGATCTCTTCCACCACGGATCGTGCCAATGCATGCGCCAGCCCGAAGCTCACCTTGAAGCCCCCGGTCAAGACGAAAAGCCTTTCGTGATCCGGGTGACGACCAACCATGGGCTCGAGCCCTGTCGCCCTGGGACGCAGGCCCGCCCAGCGTTCGATTACCGTGGCGCTACGCAAAACGGGCGCGATATCGATTGCGCGCGCAAGCAGGGCATCAAGCTGACGATCGGTAAAATTGGGGTCGTCGAACCGGCTTTCGCTCGTGCTGCCGACCGCCACCTGTCCGTTTTCGTGCGGAACGATATAAAGCCCTTCGGTAAAGATGATCGGCAAGGCTTTGTCGACATCGGCGCGAAACAGCGCTGCCTGGCCCTTGACGGCACCGCCGCTTGCAGACCGCCTGGGCTGTGTCAGACCATCGATGAAGCCGAAGCTTGCGACGCCGGCGGCGAGGATCAGGCGATCGAAGGTCAAAGCGCGCCCGTCCGCGAGCAAAAGCCGGCCGCGTGCCGGCTCGATCGAGACGACTTCCGCACCTTCCTCGCATTGAACATGCGGAAATTGGTCCAGTGCGGCACGCAGCACCGCAAGAAGGTTGCGTGGCGCCACCCGCGCGGCCAGCGTGTCCTGGACGATACCGAAGGGCGCCGCATCGGCGGCCGGCCAACCGCCTTCATCGGCGTGGCCGACCTGCCAAAGGTATTGGTGTGCCGGCCCTCGCCAATTCTGTGCCGCATCCCGCTCACGGCCGTGGGCGATCTCGCGCAGATGTGCTCTCCCAATGGGCATGACCCGACCGGAGCGGCGGTAGCCTGCCGAGAGGCCGGTTGCGGCTTCAAGCTCGGCGATCTCGCCTTCGAGCGACACCAGGGCATCGAACTGAAACTGCTTCTTCTCGTTCCAACGGTCAGGCATATGCGGCATGAGCGCGCCGAGGAAACCGCCGCTCGCGCCGGAACCGATCCGCCATCGCTCGAGAAGCCGCGTCGTAAAGCCGGCGCGCCCAGCCATCACAGCGGCCCACAGGCCCATGATGCCGCCGCCCACGATCAAAACTTCGCACATAGATTGACCTTCCCGGACGGTAGAATTATCGGGTTCACCATGACAGGAACCGATCCCGGCAAGAGCCCTTCACCCTCGCGGCAAAACCTCGAATGGCACGAGGGCGATATGCCCTATTCGACGGAATTTGGCGACCATTTTTATTGCCGTACCGACGGACGGCTGGAATGCGGCCATGTCTTCCTTGCCGGCAACGGACTGCCCGAACGCTGGGGGTCCGGCGGCGCAATGACCATCGGCGAACTCGGCTTCGGCACCGGGCTTAATTTCTGCGAGACGTGGCGACAATGGAAGCGGGTGCCTGCGCCCCGGAAGTGTCTCCATTTCGTCTCCTTCGAGCGCTTCCCGATGCACGCCGGCGAGATCGACCGTGCGCTGGCACATTGGCCGGAAATCGACGAGGAGCGGCAAGCGCTTGTCGCCAATTGGCCGACGGACCCGGTCGCCCGCGTGGACATTGACTTCACCGCAGAAGTCCGCCTGACCATCGTTATCGGCGCGGCGTTCGGCGGCGTCTCGACGTCCCCTCCCAATTTCGACGCCTGGTATCTCGATGGATTCGCGCCCTCGCGCAATCCGGACATGTGGTCGAAAGAGCTGATGCAGCTGGTATTCGACAGAACCGTCGGCGGCGGCAGCTTCGCGACCTATGCCGCGGCCGGCTTCGTACGGCGCAATCTGGCCGCAGCAGGGTTCGCCGTCGAGCGTCGCCCCGGTTTTGCCGGAAAGCGAGAGATGTTACGCGGCGTAAAGCCAGCAATATGAGGAAAAGCGAGCGCGGATCTCCGCCCGCACCGCGCTCTAACTCTTTGGAAGCGATCACGTTCATGATCCAGGCGCGCGAAAATCCGGCTGCGCCTATCCCGGGAAGACCACCGACTTGACCGTCGCGATCAACTGATCGGTCGGAACGGAGACGCAATTGCGGTCGATCTCCGCGAGAGTCTTTTCCTTGACCTGGTGAGAAAGCAGCTTTCGGAGGTCGCCGAGTGTTCTCGGCGCAGCGCAGATCACCAGGTTCTCGAACGCACGCTCATCGGCATAGTGTTCGAGCTTCCCGGCGATTTCCATGGCGAAACGATGCTGCTCCTCGCGCACGGGATCGCTGCTGTATTCCATTGCAGAGCGACCATGACCGGCCGACGAATGACTGCGTCCGGGCTTATCGGCCATGATGTCCTGGCGGCGTTTGGTTTCGATTTGGAATGTTTCCACCTCTGGCTGCTGCCTACCGTCTTTCAGCAGGTTGACGTCTTTTACGATGCGCGCCGTGTTTCCATCGGCTGCCAGTATCCAGATCCGGTTTCGCACTATTGTCTCCCGTGTAGATGGCAGGTAGGTCAGCGGGGCCCGCGGACAGAACGGCTGAGACCGCATCCGGTTCCTTGCCGCCGGAGATCTGTCGCAATCGGTGTCACGCGCCCTGCGCGCATCATCGGCTCGTCACCAGCCAGCTATGTCCCATCGCGAGCCTAACGGCCGGATTGTACGCCCAGTTCCTTCTTCCGCAAGGGACATAGCTCATGCGCGGCCTCCGGATCACGGTGCTTTGGGGTTGGATCGACCTGAAAGCATTGTGATCGCTGCGCATTGTGCCGCATCACCGGGCGGCTTCGAACGCGCCCACACGCCAAGGATGAAAGGCGTGTTCGCACTTGCAAAAGATGCCGCTTGACTTTCCGGCTTAAAACAACGATCTAAGGCCTGCGTCACCTTCCGGCCGCCGCGTGAGCGCGCCCTCGGCAAAACTTTGAAGCCGTGAAGAAGGAAAAGCGCGAAACATGTCCGCACTCCGCGGCAGCACAGGCGCCTGACGATTTTCTATTAACCCACAAGTTCCCAATTCACGCGGGGTTCTTGACGCCAGATCACACCGGAATTGCAAAGGGCGATTCCGGCGGATGCTTTTGGCGTCCCCGAAAGGTATATCCCTTTGTCCACATTTAAAGAGCTCGGCCTCTCGCAGGAGATCCTGGCGACACTGACCGCCAACGGTTTCGAGAAGCCGACGCCCATCCAGACCCAGGCCATTCCGCTTGTCCTCCAAGGCCGCGATCTCATCGGCCTCGCCCAGACGGGCACGGGCAAAACGGCCGCCTTTGGCCTGCCGATGATCGAAAAGCTTCAGGCCGACGGCAAACGCCCCGATCCGCGCAACATCCGTGCCCTCATCCTTGCGCCGACCCGAGAGCTCGTCAACCAGATCGCCACCAATCTTAAACTCTTCGTGAAGAAGACACCGATTAAAGTCGGAGTCGTGGTAGGCGGCGTGTCGATCAACAAGCAGACCGAACAGCTGGCGCGCGGCGTCGATATTCTCGTCGCAACGCCCGGCCGTCTGCTGGATCTCATCTCCCGCAAGGCTGTGACCCTCACCCAGGGACGCTACCTCGTCCTGGACGAGGCCGACCAGATGCTCGACCTCGGCTTTATTCACGACCTGCGCAAGATCGCGAAGCTCGTTCCGAAGAATCGTCAGACGCTGCTCTTCTCCGCGACCATGCCGAAGCTGATCGCCGAGCTTGCCGGCGAATATCTCACCGATCCGGTCAAGGTCGAGGTCACGCGGCCCGGCAAGGCGGCCGACAAGGTCGAGCAATATGTCCACTTCGTTCCGGGCAAGGACCTGAAGACGACAATCCTCAAACAGACGCTGACCGCAAATCCGGACGGATTGTCGCTGGTCTTCAGCCGCACCAAGCATGGCGCCGAAAAGCTGATGAAGCATCTGGACCAGGTCGGTTTCAAGGCCGCCTCGATCCACGGCAACAAGAGCCAGGGCCAGCGAGAGCGCGCTCTGAAAGCCTTCCGCGATGGTGAAATCCGTGTACTCGTGGCGACCGATGTCGCCGCACGCGGCATTGACATTCCCGGCGTGACGCATGTCTACAACTACGACCTGCCGGAGGTGGCCGACGCTTATGTCCACCGTATCGGCCGCACGGCCCGAAACGGCCGCGACGGTATTGCGATCGCCTTTTGCGCCCCGGACGAAATCCGGCTGCTGCGCGATATTGAAAAGCTGATGGGCATCGAGATTGCCGTCGCCAGCGGAGAAGTTCCGGCCGACCAGGCCCGCCCGTCCAAGGGACGCGGCGGTCGCGGCAACGCCCAGTCCCGCGGCAATGGCGCAGGACAGCGCCAGGGCGGACCTCGCCGGGATCGGCCACAACGCCAGTCGGCAGCCGGCGGCTTCGCCGGCGACGAACTGTTGCGCGACGACCGTTCGCAACAGCACGAGCGCCGCGATCATCGTGCTCCGGGCCAGGACGGTCGTCCGGAAGGCAACCGCAACCACGAAGCCAAGAAGCACCATGGCCGTCCGGGCCCGAAGCGTGACGGCCGGCGCGGCAATGAAGGCCAGCCCAGCAACCGCAATGAAGGCGCCCGGGGCATGCGCCGCGCGGAAAATCGCGCGCCGCGAGGGTAAGGCACGCTCGTGAAGCATCGGAATACTTGAAAGCGGCGGGCGGAAGCCCGCCGCTTTTCCGTTTGGAGAAGTGCAGCGGCTTCCGTCAGCAGGTGCGAGAACCTCAGAGCGGTCTTTGCGTGTCCAGCACGGCGCTCGGCGCCGGCTCGGCGGCATTACGATTGGTGAGGTATACCCCCGCTACCGCGATGATCGTGCCAAGGATCATTGGCACGGTCAGGGCCTCCCCGAAAAACAGCGCAGCTTCGCCGGCCGCAAGCGGCGGCACCAGATAGATGAGCGATGCAGCGCGCGACACCTGTCCGCGGCGAATAAGATAGAGCAGGAGTGCGATCGCTCCCATCGAAAGACCCAGAACCGACCAGGCGAGCGCCGCGACGAGCTCGAGGTTCCAGGTGACATGCAGGTTCTCGAGCATCAGCGCGAGCGGGATGGTGACGATGAGCGCTCCGACATATTGCAAAGCCGCAATCGACCGTAGATCGCCATTTTGAAGATACCGCTTCTGATAAAGCGTGCCGTAGGTGACGGCCGCCATGCCGGCGACGTTAACCGCCAGGGGCAACAGGTGGATTGGCGTTGCGGAAGCATCGATCGCCAGCATTTTCGGCGCAACTGCAAGCGCGATGCCGCAGAAACCGAGGACAAGGCCAAGCTTCTGCTGACCGTTCAGTTTTTCGCCGATCAGCCATGGCGCGACCGCAGCCGTCATCAGCGGCTGCAAGCCGGCAATAATGCCTGAGATCGCCGCGGGCACACCCTGCCCGATCGCCCACCATACCGCGCCGAGATAGAGGCCATGAAGAAAGATACCTGACACGATTGCATGGCCGATCGCCGTCGGTGAACGCGGCCAGCGCGCTCCGCTCAGAAGACAGAAGCAAACGAAGAGTAGAATGGCGAAGCTGTAGCGCAGCGCGAGAAAGGTCAGGGGATCCGCGAAGAAAGCGGCATATTTTGCAACGACCCAGCCTGTCGACCAGAGCAGCACGAAAATGGCCGGAGCCAGGCGAGCAAGCATGATGTTTTCCTGAGCGAAGGATCCACGACGATCCGCACGGGATCGCGCTGCCGCGATAGAGCGGGTGTCGCTTTCGGTCAAAAGAATTTTTCTGATGGTTAGCTTCAGTGCGGGTGAGAGAAAGTGCGTGCGGTTGATTCTACACGGCAGCAGCACAGTCGGGTCTGCCGCCTCTCGATTCTGCGCCGTCCCGGTTTTTGTCACAGAAAGATGAATGAAGAAAACGCCCTCCGGTTGGCGCGACCCCGCTCCTCGAAATGCTCAACCAGACCGGGCGCCCTAAATTCGGGCAATCGCCTATTCCCAAGGCGTCGGCAGGGTCGTTCGGCAGCGCCCGGTCACGGATTCATGACGAAACGGCGCTGCGCCAAGCCTTTTCTCGGCACCACGCTCCCGAAAATTCCTGGACCGAAAACGCGCACGCTTCTTGCATTGCACTTTGCGTTGTATTCAAATGGTCGAAAATAAGGGGACGCGAATTTGGCATTTGACGAAATGATCGATGCGGACGGCAGCCCGCGCCAACCATATTCGACCTACCACCAATGGTATTCAAATCAGGACAGAAACCGGCTCATCGCAAAATCGAAGGAAGCCGAGAAGATCTTCCGTAAGACGGGCATCACCTTCGCAGTCTACGGACACGCCGATTCCTCCGAGAAGCTCATTCCCTTCGATCTCATTCCCCGCATCATCTCCGGCCGTGAATGGAGACGGCTCGCGCAAGGCATTGAACAAAGGGTGCTGGCGCTCAACGCTTTTCTCGACGACATCTACCACAAACAGGAGATCATTCGCGCCGGTCGCATCCCACGCGGACTGATCGAGAAGAACGACACTTTCCTGCCGCAGATGATCGGCTTTCGCCCGTCGGGTGGCGTTTACACCCACGTCGTGGGCACCGATATCGTGCGCACCGGCGAAAATCAGTTCTATGTTCTGGAGGACAATGCGCGTACGCCTTCGGGTGTCAGCTATATGCTGGAGAACCGCGAAACCATGATGCAGATGTTTCCGGAGCTCTTCCACCAGAACCGGGTGCGTCCGGTCGAGAATTATCCCTATCTGCTTCGCCAGAGCCTTTCGTCGCTCGCCCCTGCGGGCTGCAACGGCAAGCCCCGCGTGGCCGTGCTGACCCCCGGCATCTACAATTCCGCCTTCTACGAGCATGCTTTCCTCGCGGACATGATGGGTGTCGAACTGGTCCAGGGTTCGGATCTGCGCGTCATCGACGGCAAGGTGAAGATGCGCACGACCCGCGGCTACGAGGCGATCGATGTTCTTTACCGGCGTGTCGACGACGATTTCCTGGATCCGCTCACCTTCCGATCGGATTCCGCCCTCGGTATACCGGGCATCATGGATGTCTACCGTGCCGGAAACGTCACGATAGCCAATGCGCCCGGCACCGGCATTTCCGACGACAAGGCCATCTACTCCTACATGCCGGAAATCATCGAGTTCTACACGGGGCGCAAGCCGCTGCTGGAAAACGTGCCGACGTGGCGCTGCTCGGAGCCCGACAGCCTCAAATACGTGCTCGAGCATCTGGCTGAGCTCGTCGTCAAGGAGGTTCACGGCTCCGGCGGATACGGCATGCTGGTCGGCCCGACGGCCACCAAGAAGGAACGCGTAGTTTTTGCCGAAAAGCTCAAATCCCGCCCCGGCAACTACATAGCGCAACCGACTTTGTCGCTGTCGACGGTACCGATCATGGTAAAGAAGGGCATTGCGCCCCGCCACGTCGACCTGCGTCCTTACGTGCTCGTCTCCGACAAGGTTCAGATCATTCCGGGCGGCCTGACTCGCGTCGCCTTGAAGGAGGGCTCTCTGGTGGTGAATTCCAGCCAGGGCGGCGGGACCAAGGATACCTGGGTGCTGGAGGACTGAGGCGATGCTGGGAAGAACTGCAAACGGCCTCTACTGGATGTTCCGCTATATCGAGCGGACGGAAAACAGTGCCCGCCTTATCGATGCAGGATTGCGCATGTCGCTGACCCGCAGCGAGTCGGCCGAGGACGACTGGGACGGAGTGCTTCAAAGTGCCGGCGTGCGCGGACTCTATGATCAGGTTCATGAAGGGCTGACGAGTGGCGACGCCATCGATTTCCTTCTGCGCGACCGCGCCAACCCTTCAAGCGTCATTTCCTGCATCGAGGAGGGCCGCAACAATGCCCGCATGGTCCGCACGGCCCTGACGCGGGAGACCTGGGAAGCGATCAACGAATGCTGGATCGAGATGAAGGGAATCCTCGCAAGAAGGGCAAGGACCACCGACATGCCGGAAATAATCGACACGATCAAGCGGCGAACGGGGCTGATCCGGGGCGCGTTTCACGGCACGATGCTCAGGAACGAGATCTTCAACTTCTCGCGTATCGGCACCTTTATCGAGAGGGCGGACAACACAGCCCGTATTCTCGACGTCAAATATTACGTGCTCCTGCCGGCGATCTCCGCGGTCGGCTCGTCTATCGACAACGTCCAATGGGAATCGATTCTTCGCTCGGTTTCCGCGCACCGGTCCTATGGCTGGGTCTATGATGCCGAACTCAGGCCCGCCAACATCGCCGACTTCCTGATCGCGAACGGCCGCATGCCGCGCTCACTCGCCTATTGCTACGAGAAGATCGTCTCCAACCTCGCCTATCTCGCGCGCGAATACGGCGAACGGCACGCCGCGCACGAGACGGCTGAGCGGACCCTTGGTTTTCTGCGCAGCCAATCGATCGCCAACATCATGGATCGTGGCCTGCACGAGTATCTCGAGGATTTCATCAGCCAGAACAATCGCTTGGGTCAGGAAATTTCCGATGGCTACCGGTTCTACCACTGAGCGGAATTACGCGCTTCCGGAAAAACCGTGACACGGTTTTCCTGAAGTGATCGAAGGAACGGAAATGCACCTGAAAATCAGCCATACGACCGAGTATCGCTACGACGCACCGGTACAATACGCGCTGCAGCGCCTGCGTCTCACGCCGGTAAATCTGCCTGGTCAAACCGTCCTCAACTGGAAGACGCTGGTGGACGGCGCCGCGATCGAAGTGAGCTACGACGACCAGTTTGGCAACCGCACGCATCTTGTCAGCGTCGACGCCGATCGAACTGTCCTTCGCATAGAAGCGCAGGGCGAAGTCGAGACGGAAGACCGGGCCGGCGTTTTCGGCCTGCACCATTCGTTCGCGCCTCTGTGGCTTTATGTCCGCGAAACCCCGCTCAGCAAGCCCGGCAAGCGCGTCCGCGAGCTTGCGAAGGCGGCGGTTGGCAGCAGCGAGCTCGAACGCATGCATTCCCTGATGGCACTTGTCCATGCTGCGGTCAGATATGAGCCGGGCGAGACGCAGGTCGGGACCACGGCGGAAGAAGCCCTGGAGCGTGGCAAGGGCGTATGTCAGGACCATGCCCATGTTCTGATCTCAGCCGCCCGCACGCTGGGGCTGCCGGCTCGTTACGTCTCCGGCTATCTAATGATGGAGGACCGTACGGAGCAGACGGCAAGTCACGCCTGGGCCGACATACACATTGCCGGCCTCGGATGGGTCGGCTTCGATGCCGCCAACAAGGTCTGCCCGGACGACCGCTATGTCCGCATCGCCTCGGGCCTCTGCTATCGCGACGCAGCGCCGGTCTCGGGGCTGGTGCACGGTTTCGGCGCGGAGACACTGAAGGTGGCCCTTACCGTCGAAAAGCAGGCGCAGCGCCAGGTTCAATGTTAGGATTAGCATCGGAGCCGGTCGCTCATCTGCCGTGCCGATGACGCGCCCTCATCGGCCTGCCGGAGACCCCTCTCCCCGCTAGAACGGGAAGAGGGTTGGTTCTCGGGTTAAAGCGGATGAGAGGGCAAAATCTGGCGCGGACCTTAGCGCGATGCAGTCGACTGCAGCAGTCGACACAGCGCGACCAAACCCCTGTCATAGCCACCGTTGACGACATCACGGCAACGCTTCAGCACCATGCGGCGCTCGCTGGGGGACATGGCATTGAAAGCTGCGACCGCGCTTTGGCCGGGAGCCCCGATTCCGGCCCCGCCACTGGCACCTGGTGCACCACCGCCACTGCCGGGTCCGACCCCGCCGGCAGAGCTGCCGCCGAGACCGAGCCCAACGCCCAGCCCCGCACCGCTGCCGCCGCCGGCGTTAGCAGAAACGTTAGCGTTGAGACCGCGACGGCCTCCGAGCGAGACGTTCGCATCGGCGTCGATGCCGTTGCTGCCGCCGACATTTGCACTGACATTGCTGTTGAGGCCGCGGCTGCCTCCGACGCTTGCATCGACATCGGCGTTTACACCGTGGCTACCGCCAACGGATGCAGTCGCCGAGGTGTTCACCCCGCGCGATCCTCCGACGGAAGCGTCGGCGTCGGCTTTGACACCTCTGGAGCCGCCAAGGGAAGCGCCGACATTGGCGTTTACGCCGTTCGAGCCTCCCAACGAGACTCCAACATTCAATCCTCCGTTCCCGCCGACGCTCTGGGCAAAAGACGGGGAAAAGGCCAGGCTGGTCAACAGACCGACAGACAGAACAAGGGCTTTATTCGGCATGCACATTTCCTCCTTGGGTCCGATGCGATTGCCCGATCGAGGATAAGTCCGAACACGCGAATAAGTTTCGCGAATAAATCAGTAACAACTTACCTACCGGCAAGCCGGCCGGAATAGCGCCCTATGCAGGAAACTGCGCGGTGGTTTTCACACCGCCGCGCAGCAAATCAGAGTGGCAAGGCGCCCTTCCCGCGTCTGCCAGGACGCGCTGCGCCCTACGGTATCAATGGCTGTCTCGATCCATCGGAATGCGATCGCCACGTGGGCCGACAAGGAAGTCCAGATCGGCGCCGGCGTCGGCCTGCATGACCGTCTTCATATAGAGGCTGCCATAGCCGCCGCTCAGCGGCTTGACCGGCGACACCCAGGCCGCGCGGCGACGCGCAAGTTCCTCGTCGGAAACATGGAGATGCAGCGTGCGGTTCGGGATGTCGACCTCGATCAGATCGCCGTTCTCCACGAGCGCCAAGGGACCGCCTTCCGCCGCTTCCGGCGCGGTATGGAGTATGACCGTACCGTAGGCCGTGCCCGACATACGCGCATCCGAAATGCGGATCATGTCCGTCACTCCCTTTTTCAGAACCTTGGGCGGCAGACCCATATTGCCGACCTCGGCCATGCCGGGATAGCCTTTGGGACCGCAATATTTCAGCACCATGATGCAGGTCTCGTCGATGTCGAGGTCCTCACGGTTGATGCGTGCGTGATAATCCTCGATGCTCTCGAAAACGACCGCGCGGCCCTTGTGCTGCATCAGGTTCGGCGAGGCAGCTGATGGCTTCAGGACGGCGCCGCGCGGCGCGAGATTGCCGCGCAGCACTGCGATACCACCCGATTTCGTGAGCGCCCTTTCCCGCGGCAGGATCACGTCGTCGTTGTAGTTGACCACGCCCTTGACGTCGTTCCAGATCGTGTCGCCGCTGACGGTGATGGCATCATTGTGCAGCAGGCCCATCTCCGCGACCGCCTTGATCACGACCGGCAGGCCGCCGGCATAATAGAATTCCTCCATCAGATACTTGCCGGAGGGCTGGAGGTTGACGATGGTGGGCACGTCGCGGCCGAGCCTGTCCCAGTCGTCGAGCGATAGATCAACGCCGACGCGACCTGCCAGCGCGAGAAGATGCAGCACCGCATTGGTGGAGCCGCCGACGGCGCCGTTGACGCGGATAGCGTTCTCGAATGCCTCCTTGGTCAGTATGTCGGAGGGCTTCAGATCCTCCTTGACCATCTCGACGATGCGGCGTCCGGTAAGCTGCGAAATAACCCGACGGCGCGCATCCACCGCCGGAATGGCGGCGTTGCCCGAAAGGGTCATGCCGAGCGCTTCGGCCATCGACGCCATGGTCGAGGCCGTACCCATGGTCATACAGCTTCCCGCGGAACGGGCCATGCCCTGCTCGGCGTCCATGAACTCCTCCAGCGTCATCTCACCGGATTTGACCATTTCCGAGAATTGCCAGATCGCGGTGCCCGAACCGACATCCTTGCCGCGCCACTTTCCGTTGAGCATGGGACCGCCGGAAACGACGATCGCCGGAATGTCGACGCTGGCCGCTCCCATCAGGAGGCTGGGGGTCGTCTTGTCGCAGCCGCCGAGCAGCACGACGCCGTCGATCGGATTGCCGCGAATCGATTCCTCGACATCCATGGCCGCGAGGTTGCGGAACATCATCGCCGTCGGGCGAAGTGTGCTTTCCCCGGTCGAAAAGACGGGGAATTCCACCGGGAAGCCCCCCGCCTCGTAGACCCCGCGCTTCACGCGCTCTGCAAGGTCGCGAAGATGCGCGTTGCACGGCGTGAGCTCGGACCAGGTATTGCAGATGCCGATGATCGGCCGCCCGTCAAAAGTGTCAGCGGGAAGCCCCTGATTTTTCATCCAGGAGCGATGCATGATGGCATTCTTGCCAGTACCGCCGAACCAATCCTGCGAACGGAGCTTGCGCGGCCACTCAGCTTTCTTCTTCATTTCTTCCTTCCTTATGGCCCAGGCGCGGGCGGAAATAACGTCGGCTTGCGAGCGGGATGAGGATGTCTTTCGCGGCTTTCCGCCTGCATCCCGCTCTTTTCTGTTCAAGCCAGCGTGTAGGCGGTTTTGACATTGGTGTAGAATTCAGCGGCGTATTTGCCCTGCTCGCGAGGACCGTAGGAGGAAGCCTTGCGGCCGCCGAACGGCACGTGGAAGTCGACACCCGCCGTGGGCAGGTTGACCATCACCATGCCGGCCTCGGCATTGCGCTTGAAGTGCGTCGCGTGTTTCAAGCTGGTGGTGGCGATACCCGAAGACAGACCGAAGGGCGTGTCATTGGCGACGGCCAGCGCTTCATCGTAATCCCTGACGCGGATGACGGCCGCGACAGGTCCGAAGATTTCCTCGCGGGAGATACGCATATCGTTCGTCGCCTCGGTGAACAGCGCCGGCTGCAGATAGAAGCCGGGCGTGTCACGCGAGACCAGTTCACCGCCGAAGGCGAGCTTCGCGCCCTCCTTCTTGCCGATGGCGATGTAGTCGGTGTCCTGATTGAGCTGGCTCTGATCGACCACCGGTCCGATATGGGTGCCGGCCTTCAGCGCGTCGTCGACGACGAGACCCTTGATCCGCTCGCCCATGGCGGCGACGAACCGGTCATGGATGCCCTCGGTGACGATGATCCGCGAGGAGGCGGTGCAACGCTGACCGGTCGAGAAAAAGGCGGAATTGACTGCCGCTTCGACGGCAACGGAAAGATCGGCGTCGTCGAGAACGACGAACGGGTTCTTACCTCCCATCTCCAACTGGTATTTGCGGTTATGTTCGACCGAGGCGACTGCGACCCGTTTTCCGGTTGCGGTCGAGCCAGTGAAGGTTATCGCCTGAACGTCCGGGCTGTCGAGCATTGCCTGGCCTACGACCGAACCCTTGCCCATGACGAGGTTCAGTACGCCCTTTGGCAGGCCCGCACGATGGAGGATATCGACGATCGCCCATGAACAGCCCGGTACCAGTTCCGCCGGCTTGAAGACGACGGTATTGCCGTAGCAGAGCGCCGGAGCGACCTTCCAGGCGGGAATGGCGATGGGGAAGTTCCAGGGCGTGATGATGCCAACGACGCCGACCGGCTCGCGGGTGATCTCGACGCCGATGCCCGGCCTGACCGATGGGACGACCTCGCCAGCGAGGCGCAAAGTTTCGCCGGCGAAGAATTCGAAGATCTGACCGGCCCGGACCGTTTCGCCGATCCCCTCGGCGAGGGTCTTGCCCTCCTCACGCGACAGCAGCCGTCCCAGCTCGTCCTTGCGGGCGAGGATTTCGTCGGCGGTTTTCTTCAGGATCGCATGGCGCTCGAGGATGCCGGAGCGCGACCAGGTGGGAAAGGCAGCCTTGGCCGCCGCAATCGCGGCTTTCGCGTCTTCGGCGCTGGCGCGGGCATAATCTCCGACGACGTCATTGGTGTTCGACGGGTTGACGTTCGCAACGCCGTCTTCGCCGACCCATTCGCCGGCGATCAGGTTCTGGTGAAGTGTCATGGCTTCCGCTTCCTTGTCTTCTTCCGCAAGCGCGACGGCCGGGTTACGGCACGCGCCTGCCATGGGAGATAGGTCAGAGCTGATGGACAGCGACCTCTTCCTCTGCCGCGATTGCCAGGGGATTGCGCAGGGGCAGGCCGAATTCCTTGGCTTCGATCTCGAATACGTCCCCCTCTTCCGTGCGGATGCCGTCGCCGAAGGAGAGCGTTGCCGTGCCGAACATGTGAACATGCACATCGCCCGGTGCACGGAATATGCCGTACTTGAAATGATGATATTCAAGATTGGCAAAGCTGTGCGACATGTTCGCCTCACCGGAAAGGAACGGCTTTTCCCACAGGACCTCGCCGCCGCGATGGATACGCGAAACGCCGCGAATATCCTCTGGAGCCGCGCCTATGCGGATTTCCGGGCCGAAACTCGCCTGCCGGAGCTTGGAATGCGCCAGCCACAGATAGTTGACCCGTTCGGTCTTGTGGTCGGAGAACTCGTTGGCAACGGCGAAGCCGAGGCGGTAAGGGACACCTTTGTCGGAGATCACATAGATGCCGGCCATTTCAGGCTCCTCGCCCCCATCTTCCGCAAAGGATGGTGAAACCAGCGGCTCCCCCGGCGCTACAGCCGATGTGCCATTGCCCTTGTAGAACCATTCAGGCTGCACGCCGCGCTCGCCCGGAATCGGCTTGCCGCCCTCGAGCCCCATGCGGAACATCTTCATCGAGTCGGTCAGCGTTTCCTCGGCGGCTTCCGTGGCCTTCTTGTGCATCGCATCGCGCGTTGCGGCGGAGCCGAGATGCGTCAGCCCGGTACCCGTCATATGGAGATGGGCGGGATCGGGATGGGTGATCGGCGAAAGCAGCCGCCCCTGAGAATATGCCTCCTGGAGGTCGATCGTTTCGTCAAGTCCCCTGGCGTCGATGATATCCTTAAGACTCCTGCCGGTGTTGGCAGCCTCCATCGCAAGAGCATAGACGCTTTCGGCTCCCCTGACGGCATGCGCCGTCTCGCCCGGGACCCGCACCGCGACGATAATCGAACCGTCTTCTTTCCTGACCTGAGAAATCAGCACCTTCTATCCTTCCTGATGACTTGGCCTCGCGACGCCTTTCCTCCCGGAAAGGGCAACGCTCCGCCTCGGGATTGGCTCACGCCACCCAGTTGCTGCGGCAGTGCCGCCTCTCTCTGTTGCGATCATCGAGCGCTGACCGGAACCGATCAGCCCTTGCCCTTGTTCTTGTTGTAGACGTCAAAGAACACGGCTGCGAGCAGCACGAGGCCCTTGATCAACTGCTGGTAATCGATGCCGATGCCCATGATCGACATGCCGTTGTTCATGACGCCCATGATGAGAGCGCCGATCACCGCGCCGGTGATCTTGCCCACGCCGCCCGAGGCGGAAGCGCCGCCGATGAAACAGGCGGCGATCACGTCGAGTTCGAAGCCGACGCCGGCCTTCGGGGTTGCCGAATTCAGGCGCGCCGTAATGATCATGCCGGCAAGCGCAGCAAGCGCGCCCATGTTCACGAAGGCGTAGAAGGTCAACCGCTCGGTATTGATGCCGGAGAGCTTGGCAGCCTTCTCGTTTCCGCCCATTGCGTAGATCCGTCGGCCAACCGTCGAGCGGGACGTGACGAAGGTATAAAGGGCGATCAGCACGCCCATGACGATGAGAACGTTGGGCAGGCCGCGATATGTCGAAAGCTGAAAGCCGATGAAGAGCGCAACGACGCCGATCACGGCCATCTGGATGGCGAAGAAGATGAAGGGCTCGTTCTCGCTACCATGCTGTTCGTTGATCCGGCGATTGCGCAGGCCCGCATAAATCGCATAGCCGACCAGCAGCAGCACGGCCACGAGCGCCACCATGTTCTTGATCAGGTCGGGGCTCGGATTGAGGAAGTAGAGAAAATCCGGAACGAAACCCGTGGAGAGTATCTGGAACTCCTTCGGGAAGGGGCCGATGGGGCGCCCGCCGAGGACCACATAGGTCATACCCCGGAAGACCAGCATGCCCGCCAGCGTCACGATAAAGGCCGGGATCTTCTGGTAGGCAACCCAATATCCCTGCGCAGCTCCCATAGTGCCGCCAACGACGAGACAGGCAGGTACGACGACAAAGGCCGGCAGCCCCCATTTGACCAGCATAATGGCCGAGATCGCGCCGATGAAAGCGACGATGGAGCCGACCGAAAGATCGATATGCCCTGCGACGATGATCAGAAGCATCCCCAGGGCCATGATCACGATGAATGAATTCTGCAGCACCAGATTGGTGATGTTGACCGGCCTGAACAAGACGCCGTTGGTGACGAACTGGAAGAACAGCATGATGATCACGAGCGCGACCAGCAGGCCGTATTCGCGAATATTGTTCCTGAGGTAGTCACCGATAGACGGTTTGGTGGTTTGGGTGCTCGTATCGGCGACCATTAGTGTTTCTCCCCTGAACGCATGATGGCGCGCATGATCGATTCCTGGCTTGCTTCCTCCTTGGAAAGCTCCGCCACGATGCGGCCCTCGTTCATGACATAGATGCGATCGCAGGTTCCGAGCAGTTCCGGCATCTCCGACGAAATCATGAGGATGCCTTTGCCCTCGGCTGCGAGTTGGTTGATGATGGTGTAGATCTCATATTTCGCGCCGATATCGATACCGCGGGTCGGCTCGTCGAGTATGAGCACTTCGGGATTGGTGAACAGCCACTTGGACAGGACGACCTTTTGTTGGTTGCCGCCCGACAGGTTGACCGCCTCCTGATAGATAGAGTGCGAACGGATGCGCAGCTTGGAGCGATAGTCCGAGGCGACCCGAGCCTCCTTTCGCTCGTCGATGACGCCGTTCGAGGAAACCGCACCGAGATTGGAAAGCGTGGTGTTGTGCATGATGTTGTTGATCAGCACGAGGCCAAGCTGTTTGCGGTCTTCCGTCACATAGGCAAGGCCCGCCTTGATCGCCTTCGGGATCGTGCTCACGTCCACGGGCTTGCCGCGCATCGTCACGTCACCGGTGATCTTGTGTCCCCAGGACCGGCCGAAGATGCTCATCGCCGTCTCGGTTCGGCCGGCGCCCATCAGTCCGGCGATGCCTACGACCTCACCGGCGCGAACCTTGAAGCTGACATCGTGCAGAAACTGCCGGTCGCGGTGATGCTGATGGTAGACGTTCCAGTTCTTCACCTCGAGCAGCGTGTCGCCGATCTTCGGCTCGCGCGGCGGGTAGCGGTCTTCCATGGCGCGGCCGACCATGCCGTTGATGATCCGGTCCTCGCCGACCTCCTCCTTGTGACAGTCGAGCGTCTCCACCGTTCCGCCATCGCGCAGGATGGTGATCTGGTCGGCAACCTTCTTAATCTCGTTGAGCTTATGAGAAATGATGATCGACGTCATGCCCTGGCTGCGGAATTCCATGAGCAGCTTCAAAAGCGCGTCGGAATCGTTTTCGTTGAGGGATGCGGTAGGTTCGTCGAGGATAAGCAGGCGCACTTTTTTGGAAAGCGCCTTGGCAATTTCCACCAGCTGCTGCTTGCCGACGCCGATGTCGGTGATCAGCGTCGCCGGCGACTCGTTCAGTCCAACTTTCTTCAGGAGCTCCTGCGTGCGTGCGAAAGTCTGCGGCCAATGGATTATGCCCTTTTCGGCCACCTCGTTGCCGAGAAAGATGTTCTCGGCGATCGAAAGCAGGGGAACGAGCGCCAGCTCCTGGTGGATGATGATGATGCCGAGATCTTCGCTGTCCGAAATCGTGCTGAACTGGCGAAGTTTTCCGTCATAATGGATTTCGCCCTCGTAGGTCCCGGCCGGATAGACGCCGCTCAACACCTTCATCAAGGTCGACTTGCCGGCGCCATTTTCTCCGACAAGCGCGTGGATTTCGCCTTCGCGGACCTTGAACGAGACGTTGTCCAGGGCCTTGACGCCCGGAAACGTCTTCGTAATGCCCCGCATTTCAAGAATGATATTGTCCATACTCAGCCATTCCAGCTGCAGTCTCAGAGAGAATGCAGGCGCTCTCCCGTGCTGCGCGGTTCTTTCGACCGGCTCCGATACGAAATAAAACCACGCGGCGGGTCAAAGTGCTACAGCGACATTGCAAAGAGACGCATGCCGCGTGGATTAAGAGGGCGCGCGAGCCTGTCGCGCACCCTCTCGGTTCGCCGCATCAGTTGTTGAGCTGATCTTCCGTGTAGTAGCCGGAGCCGACAAGAACGTCCTTGGCGTTCGACTTGTCTACGGAAACGGGCTTCAGCAGATAGGACGGAACGACCTTGACTCCGTTTTCATACGTCTTGGTGTCGTTAACTTCCGGCTCCTTGCCGTCCATGATCGCGTTGACCATGTTGACCGTGACCTTGGCGAGTTCACGGGTGTCCTTGAAGACCGTGGAATGTTGTTCGCCCGCAAGGATGGACTTGACCGAAGGCAGCTCGGCGTCCTGACCGGTGACGATCGGCATCGGCATGTCGCCGGAGCCGTAACCGACGCCCTTGAGAGCAGAGATGATGCCGATCGACAGTCCGTCATAGGGCGACAGAACGCCGTCGACCTTCGCATCGGTATAGGCCGACGACAGCAGGTTTTCCATGCGGGCCTGAGCCACAGCACCGTCCCAGCGCAGCGTACCGACCTGGTCCATGCCCATCTGGCCGGACTTGACGACAAGCTTGCCGCTGTCAATCAGAGGCTGCAGAACGGACATTGCACCGTCGTAAAAGAAGAAGGCGTTGTTGTCGTCCGGCGAGCCGCCGAAAAGTTCGATGTTCTTCGGCTCGGTCGCGCTGTCGAGCTTCAGACCCTCGACGAGCGAGGTCGCCTGCAGGACGCCAACCTGGAAGTTGTCGAAGGTGGCATAGTAGTCGACATTGCCGGAATCGCGGATCAGGCGATCATAGGCGATGACCTTGACGCCGGCGTCGGCGGCCTTCTGCAGAATGTCGGAGAGCGTCGTGCCGTCGATGGCGCCGATGACGAGGACCTTCGCGCCCTTGGTCACCATGTTCTCGATCTGCGCGAGCTGGTTCGGAATATCGTCGTCGGCGAATTGCAGGTCCGGCGTATAGCCTGCATCCTTGAACAGCTTCTCCATGGTTTCGCCGTCGGAAATCCAGCGCGTCGACGTCTTTGTCGGCATGGAGATGCCGACCATGCCCTTGTCCTGGGCGACTGCCGGCGCAGCGAAGCCGGCGACCGTCATCGCCGCAGCTGCGAGAAGCGAAGTAAAGAATTTCATCAGATCTCTCCCTGAGTGTTGAACCGGCAGGCGCAGGGCCCCCCGTCTATGCGCTGCGACCACCGTCGCGGAGGATCATCCCCGGCGGTGCTTCAAGATGAAGGAAGCCCTCCCCGTCTCACATACTCCCGCATGCACTGGCGCATATGGTTCGAAACTGGAATCAATTGCCATAACTGTCAAATACAATATCGCTTTGCATGCATACCAAAATTGATATACCACCTTGAAAGAGTGTGATTTTTGAAATTCTTGAAAACGGAACCGATTGGAATGCTCGAAGGCAGGCCGAATGCGTCCGGGCCCGCGGGAGAACTCCTCGAAACAGGACTTTTCCGATCGGGGTTGAAGATCAACCATCTGCGGCTCGTCCTGGCGATCGACGACCACCGGCGCATCAGCGCCGCAGCCGATTCGCTTGGGATCTCGCAACCGGCAGCCTCGCGCATGCTCGCCGAGATCGAGGCGATCGCCAAGGCGCCGATCTGCGAGCGGGTGGCGCGCGGCGTCGAGCTGACCAGCTACGGCGAAGCGCTGGCACGCCGCGCCCGCACCATTTTCCTTGAGTTGCGCGAGGCCGCGCGCGAGATCAATGAATTGAAAACCGGCAGCGGCGGATCGGTTTCACTGGGCTCCGTCACCGGCCCGGCCCTCAATCTTGCAGTCCCGGCGATCCGGCAGGTGTCGACGGCCTATCCAGGCATCGAGATCAACGTACAGATCGACAACAGCAATGTGCTGACGCGCGAGCTTCTCGCGGCTCGTCACGATTTCATCATCGGACGAATTCCGGACGACCTCAATCCGCGACTGTTCAACCTGATCGAGATGGGCTTCGAGGAAGTCTGCCTGATCGTTCGGGAGGGTCACCCTCTTCTGGAGAAGGCGTCGGTCAGTGCCGACGATCTCCCGGGCTATGACTGGGTCTTCCAGCCGCCCGGCACGCTACTTCGCCGCGCCGTAGAGGACAGTTTCGGTTCCGCCGGCGTGCGACTTCCGGCAACGGTCATCAACACCTCGTCGACCATCCTGACGCTGTCCATCGTGCGAAACACCAACGCAATCGCTCCCGTTGCGCTGGATGTCGCCAGGCTGGTGGCCGGCAACGGCACCGAAGCCGGTGAAATCAAGATATTGCGGACCGGGTTTCCGATCCGCATCAAGCCCTACGGGCTGATAACCGCCGAGGGACGGGCGCTCCCGCCCAGCGCGAAGCTGCTTTACGACCTCATTCTGAAGCAAAGCAGGGCATGATCAGTTTCGCGTAATATTCTGACGCCATGCTCGGACATTCAGCGCCTGTTTCAGGAGACATGATGTTCGGAATCTCGTTTTTCCAGTCGGTTCTGCAGCGGCTCAGGGACGAGCAGGACGCGGAGATGCTGGGAGAGGCAACTGGCGGGCCTGGTACCGTCATCGGTACCACTTCGGGATTCGTCCCGGAGACCTCGTCGGGCACCGCGGCCACTTATACCACGGTGCAGCAGGCCTATTGTGAGCTGACGCCGACCGAGAGCCCCGCGCCCTTTGCAATACCCGATTTTCTAAAGCGCATCAGCCTTGCTGAAGTCGCCTCCGAGCTGGCGCTCGGCGAAGCGGAGACCGCGCTGACGCTTGCGGCCAGGCGCAGGCGTTTCGCCGCAGCGAACCATCCCGACAGGTTGCCAGCGGAAGCGCGACTCAATGCGACTTTGCGCATGAAGCTCGCCAACATGCTGATCGACGAGGCTTTCAGGCGGATCAAAAAGCCGAGCATGCCGAAATAGACGTCAGTTCGTGCCGTCACTCGTGCCCTCATTCGTCTTGCCGGTAGCGCCGCTCTTGCCCTGCTCCTCCTCCTTCGGTCGGTAAAAAACAAGAAGGGTCGCGCCGGCATAGGCGGTTACCACGAGAAAGATCGTTCCCCACATCGTCTGTCCGCCGTAGAATTCCACCGCCGTCCATACCGCGCAGAACACGATGATCAGCAGCCGGATCCACAAGGGACGATAGAAGGGGTGATCCGGATCGATAAATTTGATCATCCTGGTTCCTTTGGGAGACTTAATTCCGATTCATCTACTGCATATTTCCACAACGAGAGCAAATCCAACTGCCCAGAGAACAGACCAAGGCGAGGACGTGGGCCCGACCGGTGGAACCGTTCGCGGTGGAGGCTTGACGGCGCCAAGCTTGTTGGAATAAACATTCCGCACACGCAGTAATTGGCCGTTTCATTCCAGTTCATGCGCGGATGCCCCGCGACGCCTTTGCGCGATGAGCGTCGATCATCGTGCGCCAACCCGGTCGCACACCGGAATTCAAGGACAATACAGATGACAGTGAGATTTGGTCTTCTCGGCGCCGGACGCATCGGCAAGGTTCATGCGAAGGCTGTCAGCGCCAATGCCGATGCGCGCCTTGTCGCCGTTGCTGACGCCTTTCCCGCCGCCGCTGAAGCGATCGCCGGCGCCTATGGCTGCGAAGTCCGTACGATCGATGCTATCCAGGCGGGAAGCGACATCGACGCCGTGGTGATCTGCACGCCGACCGACACCCATGCCGACCTGATCGAGCGCTTCGCGCGCGCCGGAAAGGCTATTTTCTGCGAAAAGCCTGTTGATCTCGATGTCGAACGCGTCAGGGCCTGCCTCAAGGTCGTGTCCGAGACCAAGGCCAAGCTGATGGTCGGCTTCAACCGTCGCTTCGATCCGCATTTCATGGCCGTACGCAAGGCGATCGACGACGGACGGATCGGTGAAGTCGAGATGGTGACGATCACCTCGCGCGATCCAGGGGCGCCGCCCGTCGACTATATCAAGCGCTCGGGCGGAATTTTCCGCGACATGACGATCCATGATTTCGACATGGCACGTTTCCTCCTTGGCGAGGAGCCGGTTTCCGTCACCGCGACTGCGGCCGTACTCGTCGACATGGCAATCGGCGAAGCCGGCGACTATGACAGCGTCTCCGTCATCCTTCAGACGGCTTCCGGCAAGCAGGCGATCATCTCGAATTCACGCCGTGCCACCTACGGTTACGACCAGCGTATCGAGGTCCACGGCTCCAAGGGCGCAGTCGCCGCGGAAAATCAGCGTCCCGTGTCGATCGAGATCGCGACCGTCGACGGCTACACGCGCCCGCCGCTGCACGATTTCTTCATGACGCGCTACACGGAAGCCTATGCGAACGAGATCGAAAGCTTCGTCGCCGCAATAGAAAAGGGCGCCGAGATCGCACCGTCCGGAGAGGACGGACTTGCAGCGCTCGCGCTCGCCGATGCGGCCGTCCGTTCGGTCGCGGAAAAGCGTCAGGTCAGCGTCGCTTGACGGTCCGGTTGTTCTAAAAGAGATGGCCGGGGACCTCCCGGCCTTTTTCGGCGTAGCCACTATGCCTCTTTAAGGCGCAGCAAATCTTCTTGCCAGGCCGCATGGTCACGATGACCATGGGGGCGGGCGTGGGCTCATGGGTGGCCCGAGGCGGCAATGTCGCCGTCGATTGCCCCTAGCGCCCGGTCGAGATGACCATCCAGAACGAGCCGTTGTTCGTCAATAACCACCGATATCTGCGGCATGCCCTCAAGGCGCACCTGCAGCGAATGTGCCATGCCCTCCTCCAGTCCCTTCTGCAGGAGATCGAAATAGCGCGTGCCCGGTCCAGTCACGAAGATCGGCATCGGCTCGTAGAGACTGAGCATCCGGGAAATTCCGTTGCCGAGCGCAACGCCGGCCTGTCGGAAGGCATAGGCGGCCATCCGATGTCCTTGCCGTGCACGCGCGGCGATCTTGTCCATCTCCGAAAGCGGCACGAACTTGGCTGGGATGGTATTGGAGGGCACCTCGAAGGCCGTGCGCAGAATCCCGTAGAAACCGGCGGCGGCCTCGACGCAGCCAAAACTGCCGCAGCGGCAGAGCCCGGCGGCATCCTGATGCAGCATATGGCCGAAGTTCGGAGCCGAGACATCGAGCTCACCGGAGCTGCCACTTCGGGCAAGGCCGAGGCCGATGCTGTGTCCGAGCGACACGGCGGCGAGCGCGCGGAAACCGACCTGTTTTTCCTCTTCCTTTACGGCAAGCGCGTGCGCCACGAGGAGCGACTCATTGCTGAGCATGATCCTGGCGCGCCAATCAGGACGCAGCAGCTTCACGAAATCGAGTTGCTCGCCGCCGAAGACGGGGGACCAGATAAGTCGCGCGCCATCGGCGGCCACGAGCCCCTTGCTGCTGATCGAGATGGCAAGCACCTCGTCCTTCGATATATTCGAGCGGAGGAGCAACCGTTCAAGTGCCGCTGCAAGGACCTCCCCGAAGGCAGCTGTCCCGCCGAGGTCACCGCGCACCTCCTCGAAACGATCGAGCAGAATGCCGCCATAATCAGCAAGCGAGTATTGCACCACGTCGGAAGAGATCCGCACGACGATCACGTGACCGCAATCGCGTCTCGGCTCGAAGAGAACCCGCGGCCGGCCGCGACCGCCCTGCACATGCCTCTCGATTTTGGCGATGATCCCGGCGCGCTCCAGCTCGGCCGTGATAACGGAGATCGTGGCCGAGGCAAGCCCGGTCTGTGCCGCAATCTCCGTGTGGGAAAGCGAGCCCTTCCGCCGAAGCGCCGCGAGCACCAGCGCGCTGTTCTGCTGACGCACGAGTTCGGTGCTGGACTTGGTCAGCATCATCGGCTCACCCAGCGCCGCGCATCTGACAAGACGCGCTCCGGTCGCCGAAACTTCTTAGGCTGCTGCATGTTTTTCCTGTGACCGGGTTGGTTGAAAGACGACATGCAGTGACGGTGCGACTTTTCCGAAGACATGCTCCTCCCAAGCATCTGCGGGCCGGCAAGACAAGGCACACCCATCTTTGCCGCAGGATTTTCAAGGCGGTGCGGCCATCACCCCTGCGATGGTAAGCCCTTGTTGACAGCCTGGGAAAACTCTGACATCTATTTTCTCGACTGTCGAGAAAAAACGCCGGGCGCAGCACCGGAGAGGTTTACGGCAGCGGATCAAGGCTCGTCGGGGATGCGTATGGGAGGTTCCTACGCGCGGCCGGGCAAAACGGGAGGGTAAGATGAAATCCATTTTGAAACTGATGGCCGGGGCTGCCATCATAGCGTCCATGCATTCCGCGGCGATCGCCAAGGATCTCGTCATCGGCGTTTCCTGGTCAAACTTCCAGGAGGAGCGCTGGAAGACCGATGAGGCCGCCATCAAGACCGCGCTGGAAGCCTCGGGCGACAAATACATTTCGGCCGATGCACAGTCTTCAGCAGCAAAGCAGCTCACCGACATCGAATCGCTAATCGCCCAGGGCGCCAACGCACTGATCGTGCTTGCGCAGGACTCCGATGCGATCGGTCCGGCTATCGAGAAGGCCGCTGCCGAGGGGATCCCGGTCGTCGGCTATGACCGCCTGATCGAAAACCCGGCCGCCTTCTACATCACCTTTGACAACAAGGAAGTCGGCCGCCTGCAAGCGAGCGAGGTGTTCAAGCAGAAGCCGGAAGGCAACTACGTCTTCATCAAGGGCTCCTCCGCCGATCCGAACGCCGACTTCCTTTTCTCAGGACAGATGGAAGTCCTGAAGGATGCCATCGATGCGGGCAAGATCAAGAATGTCGGCGAGGCCTATACCGATGGCTGGAAGCCGGAAAACGCCCAGAAGAACATGGAACAGTTCCTGACGGCTAACGACAACAAGGTCGATGCGATCGTGGCCTCGAACGACGGGACCGCCGGCGGCGCGATCGCGGCACTCGACGCCCAGGGCCTTGCCGGTTCGGTTCCTGTGTCCGGCCAAGATGCCGACAAGGCAGCGCTGAACCGCGTCGCTCGCGGCACGCAGACGGTTTCGGTGTGGAAGGACTCCCGCGAACTCGGTAAGAAAGCGGCAGAGATTGCCGCGGCGCTTGCCGCCGGCAAGACCATGGATGAAATCGAAGGCGTCCAGACCTTTGACGGCGGCCCCAAGGGCGTGGCCATGAAATCCGTTTTCCTGGCACCGCTGGCGATCACCAGGGACAATCTCAATGTCGTCATCGATGCCGGCTGGATTGCCAAGGAAGAGACCTGCCAGGGCGCCAAGGACGACGTGGCTGCGTGCAAGTAAGCCGCAAGCACGGGACCGATCAATAGTCTTCGAGAGCGCCGCAACGCAAATCGTTGCGGCGCTCTCGCAAGATGCGAGGCCGACCGGCAAGATCGCATCCGAAGCAATCCGAGAGTCGACGGAAGTCCGGCCCATGACCGGACGTGCTGACCGCTCTCGCTGCCGCTCGGCGCGACGACATCAACACATAGGTGGGGGAAGGCATGTCCATGGCCGACATCACACAAGCCAACCAGACACAGGGTACGCAAACGAGCCGCGCCCGAAAGGCGAACGAAAACCTGGTGAAGCGATTCTTCCGCGCCACTGAAATCGACACCCGGCTTCTCGGCATGGTCGGCGCGCTGATCATCATCTGGCTCGGTTTCCAGGTGATGACGGAGGATTGTTCCTCACGCCGCGCAACCTTTGGAACCTGACCGTCCAGACCTCATCCGTCGCCGTTATGGCCACCGGTATGGTGCTCGTCATCGTGACCCGCAACATCGACCTTTCCGTCGGCTCCGTGCTCGGCTTTTGCGGCATGATCATGGGCGTGCTGCAGGCGCAGGTCCTGCCGCAATATCTCGGGCTCGGTCATCCCGCCATCTGGGCAATTACGCTTGCCTGCGGCATCGCGGTGGGCGCCGCCATCGGCGCGCTTCACGGATCGATCATCGCCTTCCTCAACGTTCCCTCCTTCATTGTGACGCTCGGCGGCCTGCTCGTCTGGCGCGGCGCCACCTGGTTTGTGACGAGCGGACAGACGGTCGCGCCGATGGACACCACCTTCCGTCTCATGGGCGGCGGCACCCAAGGTTCGATCGGCGCCACGGCGAGCTGGGTCGTTGGCGTTCTCGCCTGTATCGCCATCATCGGCGCCGTCCTCAATTCGCGCAGGCAACGCAAACGCTTCGGGTTTCCCTTGCGCCCGGTCTGGGCCGAATACTTCCTGACAATCCTTGGCTGTGCCCTGGTGCTTGGCGCGGTCTCCGTCGCAAATCATTATTACTGGCCCATCAATATCGCCCGCAGATATGCCGATGCGAACAGCATTGCCTGGCCGGACGGCGGCCTGCAGATCCCGCACGGCATCGCCGTTCCCGTACTGGTCGCGATCGTCGTGGGCATCGTCATGACCTTCATAGCGACCCGCCTCCGCTTCGGTCGCTACGTCTTCGCACTTGGCGGCAATCCCGAAGCGGCCGAGCTCGCCGGAATCAAGACGCGCTGGGTCACCGTCAAGATCTTCATGCTGATGGGCGTGCTCTGCGCGATCGCTGCCGCCATCTCGACCGCGCGCCTCAACGCAGCGACCAATGCACAGGGCGAACTCGACGAGCTCTACACGATCGCTGCCGCAGTCATCGGCGGCACTTCGCTCGCCGGCGGCGTCGGCACCATCGCCGGGGCGATGATCGGCGCCCTCGTCATGCAATCGCTGCAGTCAGGCATGGTGCTTCTCGGGATCGACACGCCCTTCCAGCGGATCGTCGTCGGTGTCGTGCTCGTCACCGCCGTCTGGCTCGACACCGTCTACCGCGCCCGCGCAAAATAATTAGGAGTTCGAACATGACTGAACAACGCACTCCGCTGGTGGAAATGAAGAATATTTCCATCTCCTTCGGCGGCATCCATGCGGTGGACAATGCTTCCGTCGATCTCTACCCCGGCGAGGTCGTCGCCCTCCTCGGCCATAACGGCGCCGGAAAATCGACGCTGATCAAGATTCTCTCCGGCGCCTACAGGCGCGATGCCGGCGAGATCCTGATCAACGGCGAACCTGCCGAGATCGGCAATCCGCGAGACGCCAAGAAATACGGCATCGAGACGATCTACCAGACACTCGCGGTCGCCGACAATGTCGACGCCGCAGCCAACCTCTATCTCGGCCGCGAACTGCGCACCCCCTGGGGCACGCTGGACGATGTGGCAATGGAAGCCAAGGCACGCGAGGTGATGGGACGGCTCAATCCCAACTTCCAGCGCTTCAAGGAGCCGGTGAAAGCGCTTTCCGGCGGCCAGCGGCAATCGGTTGCGATCGCCCGCGCCATCCTCTTCGACGCCCGCATCCTGATCATGGACGAACCGACCGCGGCACTCGGACCCCAGGAGACAGCACAGGTCGGCGAACTCATCAAACAATTGAAGCGCGAGGGCATCGGCATCTTCCTGATCAGCCACGACATCCACGATGTCTTCGACCTTGCCGACCGTGTCTCCGTGATGAAAAACGGCCAGGTCGTCGGCCACGCCCGCACCGAGGACGTGACGAAGGACGAGGTGCTCGGCATGATCATCATGGGCAAGGTGCCCCCCAAGGCGATCCCCGGTCCCGGCGCCATGCAGATGGCGTGAAGGCAAGCCAAACGCCACCGATGCCGCGTCGAAGGACGCGGCATTTCTCTCGGCGCAAGCTCTCTGCGCCATAGTCGAACGCAAATTTCCGCGGCAAACCGTCAATCACCATTGAAGCGGCGCGCAAGCTAGGCTAAGAACCGCTTCACAGACTGCTTCGGCGGCCCTGCCGCCAACGGATGCACCCGTAGCTCAGCTGGATAGAGTGTTGGATTCCGATTCCAAAGGTCACAGGTTCGAATCCTGTCGGGTGCGCCACTTCCGTACAAAACTGGGCACTGCTGCCATGATGACGCTGTTCTCCGTCATCACAAGGCGCTCAAGCTCGCTCTTGCGACCGTGAATTCTGATCTCCCCGTCATCAACTTCAACCTAATCGATCACGGCGCGTAAATATGCACGGCGAAACGGCACAGGGCCGTTCGCGATGTTCTCGCGCATCAGGGCGGCGAAGCGGTGATCTCATCTTCAGGCGTCTCCGCTTGCGATCAGCGCCTTCCGGGCGGCACCAAACGCATCGTGCAGCGCCTTGTGGCCTTCGAGCCCCTCTATGGCGTAGTTATTGAGAAACTGGCGTCCGGCGAAAAACTGGCGGTCGACCGGGGTCAGTTCGGCTTCCGCGCAGACCGCCTGCCATTGTTCGGCGATGGTTGTGATCTGGTGTTCGATCAGCGCGGTTGCGTCCGCCTCTTTCAGGTGGTAATCCGGCGCGGCCGCAAGGCAATTCGCCAGCGTGCTGGCGCGACCCTCGCCCTTGATCAGCATGGCCTGTGTGGCTTCGGTGCCCGTGCGGCTTTGCGGGCAGATGTCATAGGCGGGCGTCAGTGTCATCATCTTGCCGTCCCAAAATGCCGCGTGGTTACGGGCATGGTCGTCGGTGTTGCCGCACAGCACGTTGAAGCAGATACGCCCGTAGAGCTCCTTGAGCGTATCCTTGGGGGCAGTGAAGCGATGGCGGATCAGCTCCGCCAAATCCTCATAAGAAGCATAGCGGGCCATCATCTCATCAAGGCCCAGTATCGTCAGCGCCGAGACCATCGCCTGCCGCGTCCAGCCCTCCTTGGTGTGCCTGCGGTCAAACCGCTCTATCAGCAGCACGTCCTTATGCGCGGCACGGGTTATCGATACGGATGCCACGTCGAGCCCGCTGGCGCTCGCCAGCCTCATCGCGATGAATTCAGCCTTCACGACGCTGTAGGTGTCGTTGCTCGCCGAGAATTTAGCGATGAACTTCTTTGTGTCGTCGTTGATCAGCGCCTTGGGGCGCGCGCCGCCGATCGAGGTGCCGTGGTTGAGGGCCTGGGCGAGCGCCGGGGTCAAAGGGACGCCCTTTTCGACGAGGGCGGCCGCTTCCATGAGTTCGTCGAGCGATGCCTGCGCGGCACGGCGGGGGACATATTCTGTCGCCGATGCCTGAAAATCGAGGGCGCCCGTCCGGTCGGAGCCTGAATGGAGCAGGTAGGTAAGCTCGCTGATCTCCGGCACGCCGTCAGCGTCGGGCTTCTTGCCCGTCAGCCTGTTGATGATCACGCGGCGGCCCCACGCATCGGGCGATCCGTCACGAATGCAGCTCGCCATCTGCAAGCCGTTGATGGGCGCAATCGCGCCTTCCTGAAGGGGAAGTTCGGGCTCATAGATAGGAATGGCGGTCTTTCGGCCGCGGTAGCTGGCGCCGTAGTTAAAGAGCAGGCGCTCGCCCTCTTGGAAGAGGCGGCCTGCCACAACCGGTTCTGTTGCGCCCGGTAGCCAAATCCAGACAAAGGCTTCGGTGGCATCCGCCTTAGAAGTCATCATCAACCTCCTTCACCGCGTGCCGGACGCTCTTGGGCAGCAGGGTCAGTTTTTCGTCGAGGCGGGCATTTTGCATCTGGAGCGTGCGCTCGTCATAGTCGAACAGACGCACCCCGACGAGTGAGGCGACTTCGAAGACGATGCCGATCTCGGGCCCCGGCGCGCCTTTTTCGATGCTGGAAAGGGTCGTGCGGCTGATGCCGGCACGGTCGGCCAGTTCCTGCGCCGTCAGGCCGCGTTCGGCCCGGCCGATGCGGATCAGCTTTCCGAGCATGGTGAGTGCCTGGCGGGTCACTCTTGAATAGCTTCTCGTGCGGGGCAATTTTGTTACCTTTTGTTCATTCAGATGGACGTAAGGCAGTCTCATGTCCATAATTTTGTACAACTGTGCCATGGCGCTGGGGGCAAAGTCAAGTTTTGTTCATTTGTTTGGTCATAAAGGCGCTTCGTGATAATTTTGAACATTATAGTTCTTAGGCGGCAGGGCGCGACCGCGGGGCGGTCGGGCTCTAGGCTTTGCCCGAAGCCTCGGTCGCGAGTCTCCGCCCGTGCGGGTCACGATCCTTCGCGCAAGGTTTAAGGAGGGCTCGGGAGCCTACCACCAAAGCAGGCCTGTGCTTCGCTGTTTCCGCCGCCACCCCTTCCGTTGGTGAGGGTGACGGACGGCTCCAGACGAAGCAGGCAAATCGTCAGAATATGAAAACGAGAATAGCGCAAGCCTTTGCTTGCTCTCGCCAGGAGGAATCACCACTATTGGCCGCTACGGGGGGAATCAATGAGCCTGAACATAAATAAAAGCTACAAAGTGCGAGTCAAAATACCCTGGATCGGGGAGCATATTTCGAAACTCACGCCTATGCTTTTACCCATTCCGACAACATAAGAGCTCGGGTTGCCGAGTTATTTGAGGAAGACAAGTTTCATCCTGTCCGGCGCGCCATATTTCTCAGGTCCATTCTGGACGCATAGGTTACGGTTTATTCCTGAGACATAGGTAACACTTTGTCCGGGATCGACCGGTTCGAAGCTGGGGCAGCGGTGATTACTGCTAGTGCCCCGTTGTCGTCCCTCCACCCGCCGGCTCGATCATCGCTCCGCCCGTCACGACGCGTCTGGCTGCCGTCGGCCCCCCCAAAAAAGCCGAAGGCCATTTGCAAGATAGGTCAACTCTACCCTCTTGGCTTTCCCGCGAGGCGTGGCTCTCTCAATTGAAGGTGTGCACTCTCAGTTTCAGGCCGCCGTCTGCCTGTTTCTCGAACATATGGGTTGCGACCCCAGCCCATGGCTGGTCAGCGCCTTTCGCGTCTTTGCCCTTGGCCGACCATTTCGCCGTGCTGATCAGCAGGTTGCCCTCGCCTTGTGCCTCGATCAGTTCAAGCTTGTGACCTGTCACGCCCATACCGAAAATGCCGCCAAAGAATTTCTCAACTCCGGAAGGCCCCCTGATCACGTCATGGGTGGCAGGCAAGAAAATAGCGTCGTCCGTGTAGAACGCCGCGATGGCTTTTGCGTCCGCATTGTTGAATGCTGCGTCCCACGCCGAATAGGCGGCCTTCACTTCGTCGCCCGGGTCAGCCTTGGCAGAGGCGAGCGAAAAGAGGCAAATACCGAACGCGACGAAAATGGCAGTGAGTAGTCTAGCCATGGCATCCTCCCAAAAAGGATGGCGGCATGGAATGTAGATGCCGTCTTGCACAGAATACGCGCCGCTTGCCGAAGTGTTAACCCACCCATTTGGGTAGCACTATTCCGATAGCGCGGACGATCTCTAATCAGGGGGTCGCCACGAGGTGGCAGATCAAACCGGGCGCGACTGGACTCTTGTCAGGTACGAAGTGTTGCCGAGAACAAGGATTACCGGGCGACGGGGCGCGGCTCGTCCGATGATAGATCACAATGGAATCGGAACGCCACAGGCCGAGCGTGCCGGCGGAAAGACCGCGCTGCCGTGGCAGCTCAGGCAGGCCCCAGAGGTCAGTTTTCCCTTTTTTTCCTGGCGGAGATGGTCTCGCCCGCCCACGATGAACAAGGTCTGGTTGAGAGGATGTGTGCGCCACGCCGCGCGAGCGCCAGCGGAGAAGGAGATGGAGACTGCACGCAGCAGCTCGGATGACCCTCCTTGTGGGCCGTCACCCGTCATGTCGCGCGTGAGGGTGAGTCCGTCCTGTTGAAGGTGGTCGTGGCACATCGGCAGAGATTTATGCCGTCCGGGGTCGAGGGTCAGATTGCTCGAAGGTGAAGGAGGTCAGGAGATTTGTGACAATATTGGTCGCCTTCTCCTTCACCAGCGTTTCGGTCCATTCATTCGTTCCTCTCAGCCTGAGGTCGCTGTAGATGCTGTCTACCGCACCCTCTTCGAGACGCTTTATATGCGCCGTGAAGGCGACTTCACCATGAGATTGATAGAGGTCACGGACGACCATGCGGAGGATTTCCTGCATTGCGATCTGCCATGCCGTCGTGCTTGCCTGAAGTTCGAGCCTATCGTCTGCCACGGGATTTCCTGCATTGGGGCATTACCTGAGTGCGTGGTGAAGCCGGCGATCACGCCGGTTTTGCCCGCCTCGTGATGAGAGTCGAGGTTGCTCTCGCACGGTCATCCGACTCTTTTGCCAGCCGGGCCTCCCGCAACCGAGCCGTCTTCGCGTCGCGGGCCTGCGCTACGAAATCTTGCTCTTCCACTGCCTGGCCTCTGGCAAAGAACTGGCTTTGTACCTTGTTGAAAGCGCTTTCCGCCCGTTGACGAGTCTTACTGAACGTCTGTGCCATAGGTTTCCCTTTCTCGGGGTCGGCCGTTCCATCGGCCAAAAAAAAGCCGGGCATCACGCCCGGCCTTAGTTGAATCATGCCCTCGACAGTGCCAGTACATCCGTGGTCAAGGAGAGCAGGTACCGATATTAGGCAGCCTGGAGATTGCAGGCCGACATCTTGCCCGACTTATTGTCGCGCTCCAGCTCGTAGCTGAGCTTCTGGCCTTCGACAATTTCGCGCATGCCTGCACGTTCGACAGCCGAGATGTGGACAAACGCGTCAGCGCCGCCGTTATCCGGCTCGATGAAGCCGAAGCCCTTGGTAGAATTAAACCATTTAACTGTGCCAGTGGTCATGATGAACCCTTTCGTAGCATTGGTGATCGACCGCGATGTTGGTGACATCGTGGATGGTGATAGCGATTTTTTTAAAGGAAAGGTTCGTTCAGGCGCGGTGCCAGTCGCGCGGTAACCAAAGCTCAGCAAGAAAAAGATCGATAAACGTCAGATAGTGGCTTGCAGTCAAAATGTCAACCAGTAGTTTTGATGACGTAGCGCTTAAGGCGGTCACCGGTGCGGCGAAGTTAAGCGCAAACTTTCATTCGCTCACATGCAGGACCCGTTCGCCATCAATCCTGCGCCGGCTCCCACAGCTCGACTGGATTGCCTTCGGGATCATGAATCCGGGCAAAGCGACCTACCTCCGAGTTCCATTCATTCCGCGTTTCCACCGCGATTCCACTTGCCGTCAGGCTGGCCACCAGCCCATCGAGATCATCAACGCGGAAATTGACCATCCATTGTTGTTCCGCTCGACCGAAATAGTCGGTGTCCTTCGAGAAAGGACCAAATATCGTCATCCCGGCCTCCTGCCGCCATACCGACTTGTGCAGGTCGTCAATACCGAGATGCTTTTGATACCATTCGGCCAGGCCAGCCGGGTTCGCCGCCCTGAAAAACAGACCGCCGATTCCAACGGCTTTCGGCATAGAGCTCTCCTCATCTTGATTCGCGTTCGAAGGCGAATACTGGGTGATCAGGTCAATCGTCTACTACGGCCCGTCTGACGACATGCGACGGCTTCACGAAGCCGAGTATTTGACCGTTACGCCGCGCTGCCGAAAGTAGGCCTGCATGAGCTTCCTGCCAGAACGGTTGTTCTGCACGAGCCTCGCCGGGTCAAAGACGGCCTCTTTCAACCCCTCGCGCGTCAACGCTGCCTTGAGAGTCGCGATATGCGTGTCGATGTCGGCATTGTCCGCTTGGAGCGATTCATAAATGCGGTTTATTGCATCTGCGACGGTCGGTTCGCTCACCATTGCACTCCTGTTGTTGTTGTTGTTTGGCGCTGGCGCTTACCACATTTTTTGGCTTGACCCTAGAGGACGCTCTGTTTCCAACAGCATGACGTCATTGACGATCTAAAGGAAGCGACCCCTCGACGTCCAAGCCCTCCTGTTCATCAATCAGCATCCTGAATGCAGCTTGGGGAGGTTGCCCGGGCTTCCCGGTTGCACTGACGACGATGTCTTCTTCGGCCGGTCCGTTGGTCCCTCGGGATCGAACGCCAGCGGCCAGAGGTTATCGGCGGTCGGTGGCTCTGCCGACTACGCTGAAGGGCTCGGTCGCGGCGCCCACGCGATGCTATGTAGCCCCGTCGTCGTCTGTACCGTCAGGAGAGATCGCGTGATGAACGACTGTCTCAGTCGACCGCCTCCAGCGTTACGGTAACAGATCCCGGGCGATCGAAGATCGAGACGTCGCCTGCAACCTTGCCGAGAACAATGATGCCGGGTGAAGGGACGCGGCCGGTCCGATAATAGATCACAAAGTGATCGGAACTCCACAGGCCGAGCGTGCCGACGGAAAAGTCGCGCTGCCGTGGCAGCTCAGGCAGGCTGGAGGGCAGATTTCCCGTCTTTTCCTGGCGGAAATGGTCGGACATGTCGATCGTCAGTGGCAGCATCTGCGCTAGGGACTTGGCAGCTTCGTTGTCGGCGAGGTCCGCGGTAACCTCGCCCCATGCAGAAGAAATTCGGATGCGTTCTTGAGGCATGACGGGTCCAACCACTCCCAGTGCGATAACAGCAGAGCCCAACATTGTTTTCAGCATTCGTTCGTCGCTCCGTTTCGTCTGCGGGACAGACTTCCATCCAGACCGTTCGTAAGGTCTCCGCCGCCGCCTGAAGCGCAGCCAGTTCGCGCCACTAGCGGTGCCGGTTCTACTCTCGAACACCCTTGCCGTAGTCCTCGTCGGACACCTTTTCCATCCACGTGACTGAGCTTCCATCGAGCGCCTCGGCCACTGCGAAATGCGTCATCGGCCCGGTGCTGGAGGCGCCATGCCAGTGCCGGATCAGCGGTGGGATCCATACCACGTCTCCCGAACCTACTTCCTGAACTGCCTCACCTTCCTTCTGAACCAGGCCGCGCCCGCTCACGATGAACAAGGTCTGGCCGAGAGGATGTGTGTGCCAGGCCGTGCGAGCGCCGGCGGAGAAGGAGACGGTTGCCCCGCCAATGCGCGCGGGAGCGTCGGCTTGATAACGGCCCGAGATCTGGACGGTACCTGTGAAGTACTCCTCCGGAGCTGACGCAGAACCAATTCCGGCTGGAGTAATCTTCAGATCTGCCTGGGAAGCGCTCACCTGAGTTCCTTGCCTGTTATTGAGAACCTGCTTGAGAACGGGCACGGCGGACATGGCTCTCGGCCAACCGGCGTAGAAAGCGACATGCGCCAGTACTTCTGAAGCTTCTGACGGCGTCAAGCCGCTGTCCATCGCGCGGTTGGCATGAAACGGCAGTTGTTCCGGCTGACCAACCGCGATCAGAGCGGCGATCGTCACCAAGCTACGGTCGCGCGCCGACAGATCCGGGCGCTGCCACAGATCGCCGAAGAGCACGCGGTTGGTAAGGTCGGCCAGTGCTGCCGCCGTTGGTGCAACCGTGGTGCTGACCGTCTCGCTCCGAGCCGCCTCGGCTGCGGCTTCCAATTCTATGCGCGCCGCCTCGCTGTTCTTGACGGGTGCAATCTGGCGCTCATCGAAAACCTTCTTCGTCTCCGTCACGGCGGAGATCGCGTTTGGCCAACCGGAGTAGAATGCAAGATGAGTGATGAGTTCGCCGATCTCTCCAGGCTTCACACCGTTGTCCAGGGCCCGGCTCACATGGGCGCCAATCTGCGCCGTCTTGCCCGTCGAGACGATCGCCGAAAGGGTTACGAGGCTCCGGTCGCGAGACGGGAGCTCTGTTCGTTCCCAGACTTCGCCGAACAGAACATCGTCGGTGAAGTGGCCGAGACCCGGCGCGACGTCATAGACGGCCGGTGGAGCGATCTTTCGCCGCTCTTCCTGCGCCTCCACAGCGGTGGCGGCGAGAGCCGAGATAGCAATGCTTGCGGCAATGTACTTCATCTTCTTTTCCTCAAGCCTGTTCCAGGGTTGGCGGGACCACGTAAAACGCGGTTCTGCCGAATGATGCCGAGGCCGGTGGTCAGGAAGGCGAAGTCCCTCAGACCGGGCCGGCGTCTCCTGATTCAGAGGGTCAGGCAGCGTGATGGCGACAGCGGAGAGCTGACCGCTGACCGCCGGTCCAATGGCGCGGCTTCACCTAGGCCAGATGCTGCCCGAAGAACTTGGCGATCCGGTCGAACGGGATCTTGTCCATGCGGTCGTAGAGATCGGTATGGTTGGCGTTCGGGATGATCATCAGCTCCTTTGGCTCCGCTGCGGCGGCAAAGGCTGTTTCGCTGAAGTATCGCGAATGGGCGTTCTCGCCGTGGATGAGCAGAAGCGGGCGCGGGGAAATCTCGGCGATGTAGGTCAGGATCGGCATGTTCATGAACGACAGGGGCGTGGTCTGCGTCCAGGCATTGCCGGAGTTGACAGCGCGCGGATGGTAGCCGCGGGGCGTCATGTAGTAATCGTGATAGTCGACCAGGAACTGAGCCTCGCCTCCCTTGAGTACATTGTAGGGCGGCTGATAGGCTGGCCCGTTCTTCTCCGCGTCCGCCCAGCGCTGGCGGCTCAACTGCTCCAGCGTCTGCGTCCGCTGCTCCTGCGTGACACTGTCGTTGTAGCCTTTGGACATCAGACGGGTCATGTCGTACATGGTGCTGGCCACGACCGCCTTGACGCGCTTGTCAGCGGCGACGGCGTTCAGGGCCATGCCACCCCAGCCGCAAATGCCGATCACGCCGATCCGCTCGCGGTCGATGGTGGGCTGCAGTCCCAGGTAATCGACCGCGGCACTGAAGTCTTCCGTGTTGATGTCCGGCGAAGCGACGTTGCGTGGCTCGCCACCACTTTCACCGGTAAAGGAAGGGTCGAAGGCCAGCGCCGCGAAGCCGCGTTCGGCCATGGTCTGAGCGTACAATCCCGAAGATTGTTCCTTCACGGCACCAAAGGGGCCGGCGACCGCAAGAGCTGCTAAGGGTTGACTGCCGCGGTTCTTCGGCAGGTAGAGGTCGCCGGCGATCGTGATGCCGTAGCGGTTCTTGAACGAAACCTTCTGGTGATCGACGTTCTCGCTTTTCGGAAACACCTTGTCCCAGGCAGGGCTCTGCGCGAACGCCCCTGTTGCCGTCACAGCCGGGATCATGCTTATCGCCGCGACGGCGAGGCCTGTTCCCTTCATCAGGTTGCGCCTGCTGGTGTTGCAAACGTCGTCCGTGTCAACGTGCTCGCTCATGGTAGAATCTCCTTTGCCATTGGGGTAGTGGTGCAGGGACGGGACAGCTACGGCGCCGCCGGAATTCGATGTGAAGAGAGTGTTTTCCTGCTCATGATGCTCTCCTGGCCGAAAGCCATGCGGCGAAGGACGCCAGGGAAGAGCCGAACAGAAGCAGGGCGCTGAGCGAGAAGGTCGACCACCAGCCGAGAGCGTCGAAGAGAAGTCCGCCGAGAGACGCTCCGGCGGTGATGGCGAGCTGGATCACAGCGACCTGGAGTCCACCGCCTGCCTCAGCATCATCGGCAAGAACACGGCTCAGCCAGGTGCCCCAGGCCACCGGCGCTGCGGTCCCGAGAAAACCCCAACCGATGAGGGACATGACGACAGGGGTCCTCATCTCACCGATGCCAATCATTGCCAAAGCGATACAGGCCATGAGGAACGGAATGACGATGAGAATGCTGAACAGGCGATGAGTCAGCAGCCGGCCGACGAGCGATGTTCCGGCCACTCCCGACAATCCCATCACGAGAAGCATGAGCGAGAGCGTCTCGATGCCAAGGTGGGTCACCTGCTCCAGGAACGGCCGCAGATAAGTGAAGAAAGCAAACTGCCCCATGAACAGCAGCAGGATTGCTGCCATGCCCAATGCGACGGGTGGACGCGCCAGCAGCCGGAGGACGTTCCGGGATGCGCCATCGCGCCGGGGCGAAAGCGTCGGCAGGCTGATCCATTGCCAGATAAGCGCAAGCAAGCCCACGGGAACCACGAGAAAGAAGGCGCCGCGCCACCCGATATAGGACCCGAGGAGACTTCCCAGGGGTGCGGAGATGGTGGCCGCGATCGCATTGCCCGCATTGAGCAGTGCAAGTGCCTTCGGCACCTGGTCGCGGGAGACGAGACGCATCACGATCGACGTGGACATCGACCAGAAGCCGCCGATGGAAATTCCAAGCAGCGCGCGACCCAGCATCAGCATGGGATAGGAAGGCGCAAAGGTAACCGCGACCCCAGACAGCATCAGCAGAAACGTCAAGGCCAGCACGACCACGCGCCGATCGAGCCGCCGGGTCAGCGCGGCAATGAAGAGGCTGGTGAAAACCGCGAAGATGCCTGAGATGGAGATTGCCTGGCCCGCACTCCCTTCTGAAACACCGAGATCAGCGGCGATCGGCGTCAGCAGGCTCACGGGCATGAACTCCGAAGCGATCAGCACGAATACGCACAATGTCATGGAGAACACGGCGCCCCAGGCCCTGGGCCTGCTATGGATGTTCTCGTTGTAGGTCAGCGTCATGGTGTCGGTCCCGATTGGCATTCCGGTTCTGCCTCCGAGAACAAGATAATGCCGACGGACTTTGCGAACTATCCGTGCTAATCCGGATGGACCTATCGAAACTCAATATTAATCGAGGGGCGAGCGATGCAGCGCGAGGATATGAAGGATCTGCTTTGGTTCCTGGAGGTGGCAAGGGAGCAGAGCTTCACCAAGGCTGCGGCAGCGCTTGGAACGTCGCAGTCGACACTCAGTTACACGATCAAGCAGTTGGAAGCGCGCCTCGGCGTCCGGCTCCTGACGAGGACCACGCGCAGTGTGGCGACGACGGAAGCAGGAGAACGCCTGTTTCAGTCGCTTGCTCCCCGATTCCAGCAGATCGAGGCGGATCTGGCGGCACTCGTCGCCTTCCGGGAAAAGCCATCCGGCACGGTTCGACTTACGTTGTCAGATCATGCCCTTCAGACGACGGTATGGCCGAAGCTGAGCCGCGTCCTCTCAGACTATCCCGACATTCGGCTCGAGCTCTACAGTGACAACGGCATGAGCAACATCGTGGAGGAGCGCTTCGATGCTGGTGTCCGGCTCGGGGAGAGCGTCGACAAGGACATGATTGCAGTGCGGATCAGTCCGGACTGGCGTCTTCGAGCCGTGGCGTCACCGGAATACTTCACCAAGCATGGCATTCCAACCACGCCGCAGGATCTGGTTGGGCATGTATGCATCAACATGCGCCAAGCAACATGGGGCGGGTTCTATTCATGGGAGTTCGAGAAGGACGGTCGTGAACTGCGGGTCAGGGTAGACGGGCAACTCAGCTTCAACTCTTCGATCACTCAGGTCGAGGCAGCCTTGGAGGGGTACGGAATTGCTTACGTCCCTGAAAATCTTGTCGAAGAACACCTCGCGGTGGGGAGACTCCGGGCCGTCTTGGACGACTGGAGCCAGCCTTTCACCGGCTACCATCTGTACTATCCGAGCAGACGCCAAATGTCTCCGGCAATGACCGTCATCGTCGAAGCACTCCGTCATCGGAGCTAGGAGGTGGAGAGACCCTGGGTCATCACTCCGGCAGCTGCCGAAGAAAGGTCTCACCGACGACGACTACGTCCATGAGAAAGGTGTCGGCTACGTGCATCGCATCTCGCGCGGGGCGGCCCCAAGCAGGATGTCGAGCATTCAACAGGGCGGTACCCGCTCATGAACTGGCCGCGCGCCCTGAAGAGCCGCGCCCCCTGAAGAATTGAGTAGCGGTACCAGCAAAGCGGTTGAAGAGGGCTCCCGCCGGATCCATCTCTACATCCATGGCAAAGCATAAACAGTACGTCGACTCCGAGCTTATCAAGACATGGTCACTCCCGACGTCGGTGACGCTCGGGTCGGCGGTTCGCGCCAAAGGTATCTTGCAGGAAATCCGCGCCCGGCTTCCTCTCGCAGTTCGGAAGGCACTGGTTCTTGAAAGCGCGGTCCTGACCATGTCGATGCCGGACACATCGAGAGCGATTTTCCGCGCGACCTCAGCATCCGTCACTGGAATGCTCTCCGACATGGAAAGCCTCCCGGTCATCCCCCGGGAGATCGAGGATATTCTGGCGATCTCGACATCGGAACGCCGCCGCTGGCTGCAAGATGGCCGTCTACCGTCGGCCGGAACGCGTACGGTCAAGCTGCGCGGGCGTGCGCGTCAGATAACCTTCCACGTATTCGATCCGGCCGTGGTCATGGACATTCTCGATCGCGGGGCCGTCGATGAATGGCGCGAATACGATATTGTCGCAGTAGCCGAGAAACGTCGTCAGTCGGCCATGAAGGCGAAGCTGACGAGATCACTCAGGAAAAAGAAGGACAAGCCCGCGCCGAAGGATGGATCGACCTCGTCTCCGTTGCGCGGATGGGACGAGTTCGATGCCGACGGTTTCTTGAAATAGTCGACCGAAGACCGGGGAGTCCCGACGAACTACGAGGCAGCAGCAGCCGTTTGCTTCGCTGCTGATTGGGATGAGTTTCAGGGATACTCAGTTAACGGCGGCCTATGAAGTCACAACAATCGCGGTTGAGATTTCTTTGCCTTCATGGCGGTAACTGTGCGGAACGCTCGAGTCGAAATACACAGCGTCCCCCGTATCCAGCGCGCACTCCTTGCCATTAACATTGACTATAAGCCGACCGCTGAGCACGTAGATGAACTCAGCGCTGCCATGTTGATGCGGCTCTGAGGGCGGCGAATCGACCGGGAATTCGGCGTAGAACGCATCCATGCGGCGGTCAGAAGCGGGATAGTCCAGGCTTTCGAATAGAAAGGCTGGGTGCTTCTCGCCTGGCGGGCTAGGAAGTTTGAGACGCTGCTCCTTCCGGACAATCGCGATGAGCGGCTCCTCCTTATCCACATTGAAGAAATGATCGAGGCCGACGCCGAAAACCATGGCGATCCGAAGCAGCGTGGGCAGTGTTGGAAACATCTGCCCGCGCTCGATCTTCGAGAGCATCGCAGGCGAGAGCCCTGTATGGCCAGCCAACTGCACCAGTCCCAGCTTCTTTCTCAGGCGCAGGGCCTTAATACGAGGGCCGATTGCGTAGCGCTGGAGCTCGTTAGACAGCGTATCAGAGAGCACGTCGCAAACTCCTTTTCGTTTCGGGAAACTATCACAGCGACATTTGTCCTCACAAGAGAATTGCCTTTCTGCTCACGACAATTTTACTGGTAAGAAAACATGTTTTCACCACATGAAAGAACCCGGTGCAATTCGCACCCGGTATCGAGAGGAGAAATGCCATGAAGTTGAATAGCCTTTTGTTCGCTGCAGCGATCACGCTAGGCAGTGTCAGCGCGTTCGCCGCGGACAAGGATGTCGTCGACACCGCCATGGAGGCGGGTCAATTCAAGACGCTGGGTGCCGCGCTCGAAGCGGCAGGCCTGGTCGCCACTCTCAAAGAGACGGGTCCGTTCACGGTCTTTGCTCCGACCGATGAAGCCTTCGCCAAGTTGCCGGCCGGTACCGTCGAAAACCTGCTGAAGCCGGAGAACAAGCAAAAGCTCGCTGAGATCCTCACCTACCATGTGGTCGCCGGAAAGGTCATGGCTTCGGACGTGGCGGGTATCGATGAAGCGAAGTCGGTAAATGGCAAAATGATCGACATCGAGGTCGAGGGCTCCAACGTCAAGGTCAACGACGCCGCCGTAACTGCTGCCGACATTGCTGCCTCGAACGGGGTCATCCATGTCATCGACAAGGTGATCATGCCGCCGGAAGGCTGACCTCTCATCCTCGAATTGGAGAAGAACCATGAATTTTATTAATATTTTCACGCTCATTCTCGTAATCGTAGGCGGACTGAACTGGGGTCTGGTCGGACTACTTGGCTTTGACCTCGTGGCCGCCATCTTCGGGGCTGGCTCGGGGCTCGCCCGGATCGTTTACATCCTGGTAGGGCTATCGGCGGCCTGGCAGATCATTCCCCTGTTTTCTGTCATGGGCTCCGGCGCATTCGCTGCCAACCAGAACCGATAGGGACAATGGAGGGCCTCGCTTGCCTCGCCGGCGGGCCCCTCCATCTTTTGCAGGATGGACATGCATTCCCTTCTCGTGCTGGTCGCCTTCGAGGTCGCGAGCTTCGCTGCGGCGGCTACCGGCGTGATCTTTAGGCCAGGCGACTGGTACAAGCAGCTCAACAAGCCACGATGGCGCCCGCCCAATTGGCTATTCGCCCCGGTCTGGGCGGTTCTCTATGCATCGATTGGACTGTCGGGCTGGCTCGTATGGCAAGAGGCAGGCATTGCTGGCGCAGCACTGCCTCTCGGTGTCTATGCAGTCCAACTTCTGCTCAATGCTGCGTGGACGCCGATCTTTTTTGGACTTCACCGACCCGGGCTGGCCGCGGTGGAGATCATGGTGCTTTGGGCTGCGATCCTGGCGACGACCGTAATGTTTCACCCCGTGAATGCGGCTGCTGCCTTGCTGCTTGTTCCTTACCTGGCGTGGGTGAGCTTTGCAGCGGCACTTAACTTATCCATCTGGCGGCGTAACCCTTCGAAAACACTGTCGCAGAGTGCCCGATGAGAGCCCGGTGGGTCGTCGTGAATGATCGGATGCAGCAAGGCTACCGGTACGCTCTCGTTGCGCCAATCGGCCGCGACTTTCATGCCGATTTCCGGCCAGACTTAACACCCGCCGAGATGCTTGCGCTAGGCGTGTTCGGCGGCAAGTACATGACCGATTGTCGCGACGAATTCCCCAACAGCTGGTTTGTAGGGGCCCGGCTGTCGTCGCTGCGAAAAGATCCGTCAATTAACTGTTTCGGTGTCGACGCCAGCCAACCGCTCAGCGTTTGGCGAGCGAAGGGATGGATACATCCCGAAGATCCGCGTGGCTGGTTCCAGTGGTACTGCCGCTACCACCAAGGTCGTCGCATGCCCGGCGAGGACGAGCGACAGATCGCCCGTTGGAAAGCTCTTCGCCGCCATATCGCTCAGCTTCGCCGAGCCTGCGAGCCTGGGGATTGCTGGTGCCGGCCGCGGCAGCGCCAGGCTCTGCTGCATTGGGCATATGACAGCCGTTCGATTTAACCATCATGCCGCTGACGGAATTGATACACCGAGTTACATCCACGTGGCAGCCACCCGAGAGGATCGCCGGTGCGCGAGCAGAACGTCAGCCCCCCTTCACGTATCCCAGACCCTCGATGATCTTTCCGTCCCGGACGCGCATGAGGTTGACGCCTCGAATCCGATCCGCTTCGCGCTCGCTCCAGCGAAGCTGCCAGCGGATGATCCCGCGATCGCCCATCACGGAGATATCCTCGGCTTTGAAGACGAGGTCGGCAGACGATGCAATGCCCTTCCAGAAAGCGAGGCAAGCCTCGCGCCCTTCGTAGCGCGCTCCATCCGGGGCCGGGGCCGTATTTTCGAGAACACAGTTCTCGCCGAAGAGATCATCGAGGTCCTCGGGGCGATGCTTCTCAAATGCGTTGTTGAAGCGTTCCACGATTTCGCGGGTAACATTGCTTTCACTTATTTTACGCACCTCCTTTAACGAAATAGCCGCCGTCATCGCTGGGAAACGCCTGACCGGTCCAACGCCAGCGCTATATAGACCGATCGGTCTGTCTACTATTGAAATATACAGACCTGTCTGTTAGCGTCAAGCGATGAGACAAAAGAAATCCGAGAACCAGCCTGAAGCAAGTTCCGCGCGTCGTCGTTTGCTCGACGCGGCGACACGGCTTTTCTACGAGGGCGGAATCCATGCTGTCGGTATCGACCGCATCATCGCCGAAGCCGGTGTCGCCAAGGCGACCTTCTACAATCACTTTCCCTCGAAGGATGACCTCGTCGTCGCCTATCTCGAAGAGATAGATCGGCTCGGCCGGGCGGCAGTGGCCGCGCTTCCGAAGCAACCTCCTCGGAAAGCGATTTCTGCGATCATGGGACGTATCAGCGAGGCCGTGACCGCGGGAGGCTGGCGGGGGTGTCCGTTCCTCAATGCGGCGGCGGAGTATCCCGATCCGGCCAGCCCCGTGCGGCAGGCGATCGATGCGCGTCGCGCTTGGTATCACGACAGCCTCGAGAACCTTCTGGCAGAGGACGGCGATCCAGCTCCTTCCGTCACCGCTTCCCTCCTCGTCGCGCTCTCGGACGGTCTCCTGGAAAGTGCCTATCTGGATGGCGCTGAAAGCGTCCCCGCCCTTGTCCGCGAGGCAGTCGCTCGACTGCTGGACCGCCGATGAGCGCCGCTCGCAGCCAAGGGGGCACCGGTCTGCGGCAATTCCTGGATCTCCAGCAGCAGCGCGATTGGATAGACGGCAAGACGATCCTGCCCGACGCCGAGGAGCGTTCGCAATCCATGGAACTGCGTTTCAAATATGCCGCGCGGTTCGAGAAACTGCTGCGCCGGCAGCAGGCGCCCGAGGTTCTGGAGGTTCTCAGGCGCTACGGCCGCGACTGCATCCCGATCCCGCACCGAACGGAGCGCCACTACTGGTCGGTCTCCTGTCTACCGTCGACGCCGGGCAAGGCGCTCGTTCGCATCAATGCGAGCTGGATGGAGCTTTTCTCGCTTTATGCCGACGGCGAGGGCATTCGCGCGCTTTTCCTGGTGCATCTTTCCGATTTCACCACCGATCATTCACTCGATCACGGGCAAGTAGACGATGCTTTTATTGAGCGCTGTGTCGTAACACCGGAAGACGTCAGCTATTTCTTTCCTCCCGGCGAGGACATATTCGGCATCAAGGCCCGCGGCTTCTCGTCGATCTGCAAATTCATCGCGCAGAGCAGAGCGTTGCGGGCGATCCGGACGTTCAACCTGACGCACATGAACCGGGGACGGAACGCCTTTCAGGCGAGCCACTGCTACAGTCTGGCAGATCACATGCTGAGTGATGGGAACGCTGAAGAACGGCAATCACACGCAGCCCGCGGCGGCTCCAGAATGAAGAAGAGTCCAAGGGAATAAAACGAACGGGTCGCCAGGGCGTTGCATCCGAAATTGACGCTCGGACCTATTCGCGCATCTGACGGGCTAAGGTCCGATGGAGCCTTCAGACTTTTTTCCAGCGCACCTTCGGTCCGAGGTCCAAGCCCGGAACACGTCATGCTGGTCCGGGTTGGTATGCAAGGTTGCAACCACAAGACCTTAAATTGAGGAAAGGAACCCCCAATGCGGTTTTTCATTAAGACGGCCCTTGCGGCAGGCTTGCTTGCGGGCACCACGCTCGGCGCTTTCGCGCAATCGAGCACGACGATCGGGACCGGCGGCACCAGCGCCGGCGGCGGTACGTCCAGCAGCACCGTCGGGACAGGCGGAAGCTCGGCTGGCGGTAATTGCGATCCTGGCACCAGCGATTGCCAATCCGGCTCCGCATCTACGCTTGGAACAGGCGGATCCTCTGCCGGCGGCGGCACGTCCAGCAGCTCCGTCGGCACGGGAGGCTCTGCGGCCGGCTCCGGTAGCGGCGGCTCCGCTTCGACCATTGGTACTGGTGGCTCCTCTGCAGGCGGCGGAAGCTCGAGCAGTTCCGTCGGAACCGGTGGTTCGGCTGCTGGATCAGCTGACGGACCTTCGGATGAGACGACAGGCAGCGTCCAAGGCGATGAAAACAGTGCCCGAGACGCCGCCCAGGACGATGAGAGCAACAAGAATTGTCCTCCTGGCCTGGCCAAGAAGGACGGCTCCACGGGCGATCGCCCGTCCTGCTAACGTCAATCAGCTGGCTTCGGAGCGCCCGAAGCCAGCGTTTTCCAGATGGGAGGAGACCCGATGACCTCCAGTTCATTCATGATCCCAGTCGTCACGGCTCTATCTGCGGCCATGATCGCCGTCCCTGACCATGCAGGAGCGAAAGAAATCAAGCTCGATGACGGCTCTACTTGCATGATCATCGAACAAGAATCGTCGGAAGGAGGCGGTGTTTCGTCGTCCGTCACTGTCGGCTCCGGCAGCGTATCCTCGTCCACCACGGTCGGCGGCGGTGCGGCTGCGAGCGGCGGGTCCGCCACCAGCAGCGCCGGATCCTCGGCGACGAGCGGATCCTCCGATGGAGAGAGCTTCGCGACCGCGAGCGTGACCCGCCCCGACGGCACAACGATCACGCGCCGTTCGGATGGGACCTGCGCAATTATCAAGCCAAACTGAAAGGAGCTGTCATGCTTCGAAAATCGTTGCTTGCAATTTTTGTCGCGTCAGCAACGGTCGCCGCGACGCCGGCGGCCGCTCAGGAATGCGACGCCGCCGGAACTATCGGCTCCGGCGGCAGCGCAGCGGCCGGGGGCACCTCGGCCAGCACGGTCGGAACCGCGGGCACATGCAGAACCGATAGCGGAACGACCTCTTCGATTGGCGCAGGCGGAAGCGCCGCAACATCGGACGAAAAGGCAAAGAGTCGGACAAAGATAAATGAGAATCCCTCGCAGTTGCAGGGACAATCAAAGGCTCAGGCCATGGACAAGGGCACATTCAGCAAGTCGCAGACCAAGACCAAGGTCACAGAGGATGGACTGCAGAGCCGGACAAAGACCATGTCCCATGTGCCGGGAGAGAAGCCGACCCAGAGCAAGACGAAAACCATACTCCCGTTGCCGCAGCAACAGTAGCTGCGGCAGCCGTCGCGTTGCCGTTGGGAGCACTTCGGAATTAATGCGTTACGCTCCTTCGCGTGCGGGAACAAAGGCAGGCCTTGAGAATTAATGTGCTGCCGAACAATTCGGCATTCAGGTCCCCCAACCTGTTGGCGGTGCCCGCGCCAGTCCCCCGCGCGGGCACTCGCAGGCTTAGAGGCAGCAGCCATCGCATATGTTCGCGAACACCAGAATGTCTCCGGCATCGATCGAAACGGCAACCCCGATGTGGGGCTTCTCCTATCGCAAGGAAACATCGTGCCGTCGGCCTACGGGTTGACTGAAGCGAGCGGCTGTTTGGTCGGGCTGCGCCGCGCTCGACCGCGCTGTTTCCCCTTCCGGTCGGTCTCAAGCGGCTTGGCCAGTCGGCGTAATCGACCTCGCTGACCAGGCCGGCCGCGATGACTGGACCGCCAGTCGTCAGATGGCGAAACTCCCAAGCTTCGGCCCCGCCGCCCGCAAAGGAAGGGATATAATGCTGCACGCGTTTTATCGTGACTACATTGATTGCCTGAATCGACAGGACTGGGATCAACTTGGACGGTATGTTGCCGGCGATGTCAGACACAATGGCCGTCTCTTGGGACTGTCTGGCTATCGGTCGATGCTCGTAAAGGATTTCGAGGATATTCCCGACCTGCTTTTCAAGATCGATCGTTTGGCCTGCGAACCGCCCCTCATCGCTGCAAGATTGAAGTTCGACTGCTCTCCGAAAGGCAGTTTCCTTGGACTGGCAATCAATGGTCGGCGCATCTCCTTCGCAGAAAACGTGTTTTATGAAGTGACAAACGGCAAGATTGCCGATGTATTTTCCGTCATCGATAAAACAGCGATCGAAGATCAGATCGGAAAGTGAACCACGTCGGGAGAGATCATGCGAGGGCGTCCGGGTGATGAAAATCGTCCCGCCGCCATAGATATAGACGACTATGCTTTTGCACACGGCTGCTTCGGTCTAACATTACTAAACCGGAAGGTTGGATTGCGAAGCTATCTCGAGAGGCTCAGTCGTGGATTTCGTGCAGATTTTTCGCCCGCTTGAGGCCTGGTTCCGGACATTCGTGCTCAGCGAATGGACATTCTACCAGCTTGGGATAATCGCGGCCGGTTATATTTTCGCCTCCCTCGTCGCCTCCATAACCGAGCCGGCATTGGAGACCAGGGCTCGCCGCATCAAGGGCAACCCGGATCTGCTGCGTGTGATCATCGCCTTCATGCGCCGCCTGAAATGGCTTTTTCTGACCATCTGGCTGTGGCTTGCCAACGTCGTTCTCACACAGAGTACGTGGCCATCGCAGCGATGGCTTGTCTCGACCGCGCTGACTCTGGCGGCCGCCTGGTTCGTCATTTCCGTGCTGACCAAGATCATCCGCAACCAGACACTGTCGCGCGTGGTCGCCGTCCTGAGCTGGGGCTACCTTGCGGTTTATGCCACCGGCCTCGAAGGCCCCGCCCTGTCGACGCTGGACGCGGCCGCCGTCAATCTGGGCGCGATGCGCCTTTCGCTGCTGATCGTCCTCAAGGCAGTCGTTCTGACGGTCGCTCTCATCTGGGTCGCAGTGCTCGCCGGCAACGTGCTTTCCCACTGGGTTCAACGTTCGGGCGACCTTTCGCCGTCGTTCAAAGTGCTGATCAGCAAGCTCATCAAGATCGTTCTGATCATGGTCGCCGGCGCAATCGCATTGTCCGCGACGGGTATCGACCTCACGGCGCTAACGGTCTTTTCGGGTGCTGTCGGTGTCGGAGTAGGCTTCGGACTGCAGAAGGTCGTATCCAATTTCATTTCCGGGATCATCATCCTGCTCGACAAGTCGATCAAGCCCGGCGACACGATCACGCTTGGAGACACGTTCGGATCCATTCGCGACCTGCGTGCGCGTTTTGTGTCGGTCATCACCCGCGAGGGGAAGGAATTCCTCATCCCCAATGAGGACTTCATCTCGCAGCAGGTGGTGAACTGGTCCTTCTCCAGCGATTACGTCCGTATAGACGTCGATTTCGGCACGTCCTACGACAGCGATCCGCATGAGGTGGTGCGGATTGCCATCGAAACCGCATCTGCCGTTCCCCGCGTCGCCAACAACTACAAGGCGCCTGTCTGCTGGATGACGGCGTTCGGTGCCTCCTCGCTGGATTTCCGCCTGCGCTTCTGGATCTCGGATCCGGCCAACGGTTTGACGAATGTACGCGGCCAGGTTCTGCTGGCATTATGGGATGCGTTCAAAGCGGCGAAGGTATCAATCCCCTTCCCGCATCGAGAGATCATCATGAAGACGCCGGTGGAGATTCAGCGGCCGCCACGAGCATAGGCTTGGTCGTGCCTTGCCATCGCCGCTCGGTTCACAGGCGCCCTGTCACGTGCCGGCAAATCCAGCGGTTGACAATTTTGATGAAAATGCCCCTCTTGCATTGCCTCGCAACCAGATTTGAGAGGCGCAGGTTCATGCAGCATTTTCCGTATATAGGCTCCGGTCCCTATTGCTACGCCAATGCGTTCGCGATGATGTTTGGCCAACACGCTCCATCCACCGCTGTTATCGAGTTCGCCACCGGCAGCCCTTTCGGGATGCAGCTCGTCGGCGGGTGCCTGCCCTTTTTCGATCCCTTCGGCTGGACGCCTGAGGCTGGCTTCGATGCTGCTCTCGATGCCATGGGCTGGACGTCATCTGTCACGAGCGGCGGCAATGCCGCGGACGCAGTCGAGCGACTCCGATCCGAGCTCGTCCATAGCCCAGTCTGGGTCGGTCCGGTAGAGATGGGCTGGCTGCGGCACCAACCGGGCAAGGACGGCCCGATCGGCGCAGATCACTATGTCGTCGTCATCGGCCTCGCGAACGATTGGGTGCAGTTGCACGATCCCCAGGGATACCCATTCGCGACATTGCCGATCGGCGATTTCCTGACCGCATGGCAGGCGGAAACCATCGACTATGGAACGCCCTTCACCATGCGTTTCGGTTTCCGACAGATGCGCGTGGTCGACGAAGATGACGAAATCAGAGCGTCGCTGCCTGCCGCGATCAGATGGTTGTCGATGCAAGAGCCGCGACACATGCCCGAAGGCACCATCGGCAATGGCGAGGCGGCCGAGGCATTGGCGAGCATGATCGACGCGGGGTGCGACGAAGACTTGCGTGCACACCTGATCCATTTCGCAATCCGCGTTGGCGCAAGACGGCTCGCCGATGCCGCCACTTGCCTTTCCCGGATCGACTATACGGACGCTGCTCATATTGCCTCGGAGCAGGCCGCCCTGACTGGGGCATTGCAATATCCCCTGGTCGCCGGCAACGACGCGGAAGCGGCAGACCTGCTCAGGCGTCTGGCGCCGACTTACCAGCGCCTGCTGGAGGCTTTGCGGCTGCACTGATCCTCGCGGGCGTACCTATTCCCCCTCCCCAGGCTTTCATGCGTATTCGGCTCGCGGCGCGCCCGGGATCGGGAAGACCCGGTCATAGGCGAGGTTGAAGACGAAATTATAAACCAGATAGAAGGCTACAATGGCGAGGTCGAGCTGCAATGTTTCGAGCAGGCCCATGTTCAGGTACCAGGCGATTGGTGGCAGCAGGATCGCCAACAGGCCGATCTCGAACAACACGGTGTGCACGAGACGTATTCTGAAGGTCTTCGTAGTGGACCCGAACATACGGCGCATGCCGTGATCGAAGCCGAGGTTGAACAGGAAGTTCCAGATCGTCGCAATCGTGGCGGAGCCGATGCCGACGACACCCATATGCATGATCGGCTTATGGAACAGATAGGCCGCGAGCGGCGTGACGATCATCAAGCCGATGACCTCAAACAACAAAGTGTGCCGGATCCGGTCCGGGAACGTGCGCATCTTCACGATGCATCTCCTTTTGAGCTGTGTTGATCTGCGCGCTTTATATCTCTATTCCTGGCGCCACAAAGTTAGATCCTATCTGGAAATGAGATAGATGACCGTTTCAATGGAACAGCTGGAAGCCTTTGTCGCGGCGGCCGAGCACGGATCCTTCTCGGCGGCTGGCCGGGCATTGCGCAAGGCGCAATCCGCCGTCAGCACGCAGATATCGACCCTTGAGGAGGATCTCGGGCTGGAGCTGTTCAGCAGGCGGGGCCGCAACCCGACCCTCACCTCGGCCGGCGAGCGGCTGTTGTCGGAAGCGAAGCTGATCCTCGACAGGCGTGAGCATCTGATCGGCGTGGCAGCCAGCTTTGAAGCGCATGTGGAAAAGCGCCTCGTGGTCGCTATCGACGAACTGTATCCTGAGCATGCGTTGGGCGAGCTGTTTGCCGAGTTTGCCGTGCAATTCCCTCATGTCGAGCTCGAACTGCTGTTCCCGATGATGGAAGACGTCAGCCGCCTCGTGCTTGACGGGAAAGCGGATATCGGCGTTATGTGGCGGCAAGAGGATCTGCCCGCGGAGCTGGGCTTCCATACGATCGGCTGGGTGCAGTTGAATCTGGTCTGCGCCAAGAGCCATCCGCTCGCCAATTCGGTGGTCGACTGGGAAGATCTCAAGCGGCATCGGCAGATCATGGTCACGGTGCGCACAGAAGGTATGGAGCGGCACCGCCTTCGCGTGGCAGCCGAAGTCTGGTGGGTCGAGAGCCATTGGGTGATCCTGCAGATTCTAAAGCAGGGTATCGGCTGGGCCCTCATTCCTGCTCATATCATTGCGAGGTCGCCGGTTGCGCAGGATCTCGCGATCCCGGCGCTTCAATTCGACGACGGCGCGCATCCGGTGGCGCTGGAGCTGGTCTGGCACAAACAACGCCCCACGGGTCCGGCCGCGACCTGGTTGCGGAAGCGCTTCGCAACCACGAAGATCGATATAGTCGCGGAGTGACGGGGCCGCGAGCAGCAGCTGGCGGCGCTTCCCGTCATGGTAATCGGCATGAGGTGGTTTACCGGTGAGGCACTTCTGATCGAGTGAGGACTGCTGAACCTCCATCAAACAAGGTCGAATGGGCTTCGGGTCGGAAGCAGCATTACGGTTCGTCTTGCACCACACGCCGTCAAGAGGCTGGCTGCTTGTCTTCCGCGAGAGTGTACGCCACGATCGCATTGGCATGGCCGTGGCCAATGCCGTGCTCGCTCTTCAGCATGCCTACAAGTTCCATGTGCCTGGCAGGATAGCGCTTCCGTACGAGCTCTTGCCAGTCATCGATTGGACGGCCGTATTTCTTCTCGATCGATGGAAAATAGGAAGCAGGTCCTTTGATCGTCTCGGTGGTCATCGCGCGTCATCCCCTCTTCGTGCCGCATCGATCACAGCCACGTCGATTTTCCGCATCGTCATCATCGCGTCGAATGCGCGCTTGGCTTGTTCGCCACCAGCTTGAAGCGCCTCCATTAGAGTGCGAGGTGTGATCTGCCAGGAGATGCCCCACTTGTCCTTGCACCAGCCGCATTCGCTTTCCTGGCCGCCATTGCCGACGATGGCGTTCCAATAGCGGTCTGTTTCGTCCTGATCCTCGGTGCTGATCTGGAATGAAAAAGCTTCATTGTGCTTGAATGTCGGGCCGCCGTTCAATCCGACGCAGGCGACACCTGCCACCGTGAACTCGACAACCAACACATCTCCCTCTTCTCCGTCCGGGTATTTGCCGGGCGCGCGGATGATGGCTTCGACCTTGCTGTCCGGGAAGGTGCCGGCATAGAAGCGGGCGGCTTCCTCAGCGTCCTTGTCGAACCACAGACAAATGGTATTCTTAGACATCGTGTCGTCCTCCTGATGGTTGTCCTTCAGATCGAGAGCCCGACCTGATCATACAATGACGCACCAGCCGCCAGCGATCCGACAGCATGATCGAATTCGCTGCGCTTTTTTTTCAAGACAGGTCGATGCCTGGAGAGAGACTTCGCCGAGGGAATTCACTTGCGCCAAGGCACCGCAGTTTGGCTCGGCTTCATCGTCCAGCGGCGTCAACGCAGTTGTTCGCTGCAAACAGCAAAACCTTGCGGCTGTTTTCCAGCCAGGCCTCAGCGATCATCGGCTGGTTAGGGCTGCTTTTTAGCGACCCCGAATGCCAACCTTTTCGTTTTTGTCAGAAATGCCTTTAACTGTTCCGTGGGAACTTCCGTAACGATCTCGGAAATTTGACTGTCCTTCTGATGAATGATGGGGGCGTCGGCCCAGAAGGTCCTCTCAGTCTCGACGGCGACCCTGAGGGCGACCTCCCGGACCACACCGACGGGCCCGTTGACTTCCATGCCCAGGAAGAGACGGCCGGGCTGTTTCTCGGAGCAGAAGACGTTGAGTTGCATCTCACGTTCGACATCGGAGACGGTTCTGACGAATGCCTCGAAACCATCATCACGGAAATTGATCCGCCACGCGGACTACGCCAGGGGCATTTCGCCGGTCAACACTTTCAGCACCCGCGGTTCGCTTCTCACAAAGCCGCTCAGGTCTTCGGTCGGATAGTTCGTCAGGCCCCAGCCCTCGGCGTCCTCTCGGGAGGACCAGAGGATGCTTTCCGGTGCGACATAGGTGACGAATGCAGCGATGCTGCCGTGAGACACGCCATGCTTCACCGCATGTCGACTGATAGCCTCGTTACAGGCTTCGTCCGGGACGCCCCCGCGGGAACAGGAATGCTGCCCCAGCGAGCCGCGATCTTCGACCGTGCGCGTCTTACCGGCAATGAAAACGATCGAGGCACAGGCAGAGGCGCATCTCGCACCGTCCGGCGACGGTGTGAACCGGCCTTCTATCCAGGAGCGATGAAATCCGAAGTGCCTCGCCAACCGACCCGTCGGGGCTGTCGAGAAGCAGAACAGGTAATCCGTAGGGCAAGGCCTCAGCCTGAGCCAGGTGCGCTGCCAGTTTCCGTTCCTTGCCCCGGTCGATCGGACCGGTGAGCTTGACGACCCGATGTTCACGCCAGGTGACGACCCCGACATCTGCAGCGAGCGCGCCTCCGCATAAGTATTCTCCAACATACATGGACAGGAGAATACCAAAGATGACACCCCTTACGCAGATAACCCCCCTCACAATGCCCCCCGATATCTACGCCCCATTGGTGAGGATTACGCGATCGGTAAGCTTATTGCAACCATAGAGAGTAACTGCAGAATGAGGAAAGCTGGCTTCCGCTTTTCGCCGCTCGGCTTTCGGGTACGACCGTCGACAATCTGCTCCGGCGGAATGTTTCCATTTAGACAAGAAAGGCTTTAGATTGAAGGCGCGGCAAGGGAGGCCCCGATGACATCCAGCTTCAACGTGCATGATGCGGCCGGATACGAACAGTTGATGGGGCGCTGGAGCCGTAAGCTCGCGCCGAAATTCATCGACTTTGCAGGCATTGGCGATGGCGAGAGGGTTCTGGATGTCGGGTGTGGGACCGGCAGCCTCACCTTCGCGCTCGCCAAGGCAGCCAATCTCCGAGAAATCGCCGCGATCGACTATTCGCCCGTCTTTGTGGCGGAGGCAGCCCGGCGCAACACCGATCCGCGCATAAAGTTCGAGGAGGCTGATGCCTGCGCTTTGCCCTTCGACGATGGAAGTTTCGACCGTGCTTTCGCCCTGCTCGTCCTTCACTTCGTGCCCGAATCCGGCAAAGCTGTCGCCGAAATGCGCCGTGTCGTGCGGAGCGGCGGAGTTGTCGCGGCGGCGGTCTGGGACCATCTCGGCGGAATGCCCGGCATGCGCATGATGGTCGATACGGTGGCGGCACTCAGTGAGGGCGGGCGGCAGTTGCGCGCCCGCTATTGCTTTCAGCCGATGGTGCAACCGGAAGAGATGAAACGGGCTTTTGCTGCGCAGGGGCTCATGGACGTTGCGGAAACCCAACTGATGATCCGCATGGACTATCGGAACTTCGATGATTACTGGGCGCCAATTGCCGCCGGCGAAGGGCCGCTCGGCAAGTATGTGGCGGTGCTCGACGCAGAGGAGCGATCGCGCACGGAAGCCGCCGTACGCGACGCCTATGAGGCCGGCGGCCCCGACGGCCCCCGCTCCTTTGCGAACGTAGCCTGGGCGTGCCGCGGTACAGTTCCGCCCACCAAGGTCGATCCGACCTGAATCGTTGTGAACTAATGCAGAACCGGCCGCGCTCCATCCCGGAACAGCGCAATCAGCGAAATACCGTGCTGTAAGAGTAGTTCTGCAGCCGGGAGATCCATTGTCGCGACGTCTTCGGCACAACCACTTATGATTCTGGCGAGACTGATCGAGTTTGCTGCAAACCGCTCATCGCCGATTTCCTGCGCCTCATCCGCGGTCGCTTCAAGCGCGTCCGCGACGAGGGTCATCAAGTTGGCGCGCTCGCGCGGCGTCATGTCGTTCAGGGTCTTGGCAGTGTCCCGCATTGCTGGCTCCTTTTATCATCAAGGCGGCATTCGTCACGCGCGGCGGGTCGGCCGGACGGATATGTGCCACGGTCATTGTTGGAGTACGGGGTCGAAGCTTTAACTGCATAGATCGGTATCAGGCACTGCGAATGCAAGGAATGGCACCTATGCGGCTACCGCATGCCCTTGCTGATGCTGGCAACAAGGGCCTGTTTGATACGTGAACAAGGGCGGTCGCTGTCAACGCATTCAGAGCAGGATGAGAAGACGGTGCGCGCTTATTACCGCCGCATCCCGCTCTGCCTTTCAGAATCGATTGCTCAATGATTTTAGGCCGATCCGGCCTGAAATCATAGTGATTTAAGAAGCTTCGACCCCTCGCCGCACCAGCCATGCCTTCAGCGCAACCGCATTGTTGCGCGCCTCGTCGCGCGCTGCGTAAAGCAGCGTTACCGGTCCGCGCGCCATCAGGCCGCCTAGCTCCACGACGGCCGCCTGCGCCGCCGCGCCCTCGAGCTCCTCCGCATAGTTCGCGCAAAACGCGGCCCAATCCTCGGGCTTCCCATGGAAGCGCTTCCGTAGCGCGTCACTGGGGGCAATGTCCTTCAGCCAGAGGTCGATCTCAGCCTTCTCCCTGGCGATGCCCCGCGGCCAAAGGCGGTCGACGAGAACGCGCATGCCGTCGGACGCCTCCGGCGCCTCGTAGACCCGCTTCAACAGGAGTGATGCCATTCGAACTCCGCGAGAAACCCCGGTCGGGCGAACCACTCCGGAGAAGAGAACCGCTTCATCGAGCGTAACTGAGCCTTCCTAATTACGGAAGAAGCCCTGTATCTCGTCCGGCGTGACCTTGCCGTCGCGGTTGATGTCCACCTTGTCGAATATCCGTTTATGGATGGTGCTGATCTCTTCGAAGGAAAGGGCGCCGTCATTGTCCGCATCGGTGATGGCGAACATGACCTTCATCATCTGCCGATGCATCATCTGCCGGTGCATCATCGCGCCTCCCATTCGGTCGCGGTGCCGCATCCGATCGCCGTGCATGCGGTCGCCGCGCTTTCCGTCGCCTCGGATCATGTCCTCGCGCATCCTGTCTGGCTGTTCCTGTAGGGCAGCCCCTCCAGTCCCCTCCTCATCGCCGGTTGGCATATCCGGCTCGATGACCTGGTCCGTGGCCGGCATTTCCCCCGTCGGCGGTACCGGAGCGGGTGCCTGCGCGACTGCCGCGCTTGTGGTGCCGATGGCCATGAGAGCGGCAAGAGCGGCCGCGGCGGGAAATTTCATTCGTGACATTTGAATCTCCTCCCTGGATTGCGCGTCAGGAGTGCTGCGGCGCGAGACCCCCAATCGGCTCGGCGGCCCTCCGCATCATCGTCGCGCTCCATTATGTGCTAACGAAGTGGCCGTAGAGTGGTTCCGATACCGGAGGCCTCAAACCAACGTTCCACCGCGAACCGCACGCCAGGTGGCAATGATCGCCTCGGCAGTCATCTCGCCCGCTTGATCGTCCGTCAGCCATGAGATGACCGAAAGTCGCATCACCTTGCGTCCGCGCCAGACGGCGCCGCCGGCGAAACAGGTACCGTCGGCCTGCAACCGGGCGATCGCCGCCTGGGTCAGCCGGTCGGATTCTTCGCCGGGCAATGCCGCTCCGAAGCGCACGAGGACCTGATTGAGGACGACTTCGTTTAGAACATTTATCCCGTCTTCTACGGTCAACCGTTCGGCGATGGCACGGGCGACACGGCAATGGCGGTCGACCATGGCGGCGATGCCCTCGCGGCCAAGATGTTTGATCATCGCCCAGGTGGCAAAGCCGCGAGCTCGGCGCGACAGTTCGGGCACGAAATGGCTTGGGTCCCGTTCGCCTTCGTCACTTGGCGGCAGGTAGCTCGCGGCGATCGTCATCGCCCGACGATGCGCCTCCTGATCGCGAATGATGGCATATCCGCAGTCGTAGGGCGTCTGCAGCCATTTGTGGCCGTCGGTCGCCCAGGAGTGGGCCTGCTCGGCGCTCTTCGTCAGCGCCCGTTTGCTGGGCGCGGCGCGCGCCCAGAGGCCGAATGCGCCGTCGACATGAACCCAGGCGCCTATATCTCGGGCAATCGGCATGATCCCGCTGAAATCGTCGAAGGCACCCGTATTGATCTGCCCTGCCTGGAATATTGCAATGCAGGGACCGGTCATCTTCGTGGCTGCGCCCGCGAATGCCGGTGCGGCAATGCGGCCCGTGTGATCGGTCTCCACGCGAACGACGCGGTCGTGCCCGAAACCCAGAAACTGCAGCGCCGAAAAAACCGTCGCATGCGCATCGTCGCCGATGAGTACCGAGACCGGCGGCGCGCCAAAGAGGCCCTGCGCCTCGACGTCCCATCCGCACTGCCGCAGCACCTCTCCGCGCGCGGCGGCAAGGCAGATGAAATTGGCGAGAGTCGCCCCGGTCGCAAACCCGACGGAACTTTCCCGCGGCAGGTCGAGAAGGTCGAGCAGCCAGTTCGCCGCGACCGCTTCCGCAGCGGCGGCGGCCGGCGCAGCATGGTGGTTGCCGGCGTTCTGGCCCCAGGCGCTGGTCATCCAGTCCGCCGCAACCCCGACCGGATGCGAACCGCCGATGACCCACCCGAAGAAACGCGGCCCGACCATAGCGTGGAGCCCGGGTTCAGCCTTCGCGGCAAGGTCGCCGATTACTTCGGCACCGGCGCTTCCCTGTTCCGGCAGCGCCTCGCGAAAGGTCGCCAGCGCTGCCGGATAGGATAGCTCCGGCCGTTGCGGAAGCTCCGTTATCTTCTCGCGGAACCGCGCGGCGTGTCCCGCCGCGCATTGAAAAATTTTGCGGGCCGATACCTCTTCCATCACGCCTCCAGCCGTTGTGCTACGAACGAAGCGGCCAATTCAGGCCGCTCCGCGTTCCTGGATCGGCCGCACGTTCTGGTTCATCCTGAAGAGATTGAGCGGATCATAGCGCCGCTTGATTTCTACGAGCCGGCCATAATTGGCGCCATAGGCCGCCTCGACCCGGTCTATCTCGTCCTCCGGCATGAAATTGACATAGGCGGTGCCCGCGGCATAGGGCTTGGCTGCTTCGAAAAGATGGCGTGCCCAGTCGATACAGACCTGATCCTGATCAGGATCACGCCAGCGGCCGTGCACGTTCATGACGAAATGCGAGCTGCGCTGCGGGAAAGCGGTCTCCTCGGCGGCGACGCGGCCGGCGGCGCCGCCGACATGGCCGATGAATATCTCGCATTCGGGACCGGGCAATTTTCTGATAGCTTCGGTGAGGACGCCGATCGCCTGGTCGGACAGCTCCATGAAGTCGTGGCTCTTCCAATAATTGCGGGCGCCGGGCGCGAGCAGGGGATCGAAGGCCTGCTGCCAACCGGCGAATGGATGCGGCGATACCACGTCTGCGATGGGATTGCCGATCGCCCGCAGTCCCGCCATTGCCTTCTCTCCTGCTTCGAGATCGCCGCAATGGCACATGGCGAGCACGACAACCTCCTTGCCGTGCCAATCGGCCGGAAGGAAGGGCAGCGGCGGCGCCTGCCGCATCACCACCCAGCAGGTGAGCTCGTCCGGAGCATTTTCGAGCGCCTGCCTGTATTGCTGCAGAACGCTCTCGGCATCGGCAAAGGGATGGACGACGAGCCCGGAGAGCACCTCCGGGCCGAGTTCGTGCAGGCGGAATTCGAAGGCGGTCACAACCCCGAAGTTCCCGCCGCCGCCCCTGATAGCCCAGAAGAGGTCCCGGTGCTCGGTCGGGCTGGCGCGCACCAGTTCGCCATTCGCGGTGACCACATCTGCCGAAAGCAGGTTGTCGATCGTCAGTCCGAATTTGCGCGTGATCCAGCCGAAGCCTCCGCCGAGCGTCAGGCCGGCAATACCGGTGGTCGAATTGATGCCGGTCGGCAGACCCAGGCGGAAGGCCTGCGTCTCCATGTCGACTTCGGCAAGCGTTGCTCCAGGCTCAACCCAGGCCGTCTTCGTCGTCTGGTCAACCCGGATCGACTTCATCGGCGTGAGGTCGATCACCAGACCGCCGTCGCAAACCGCGTTGCCGGCGATGTTGTGGCCGCCACCACGCACTGCGAGTAGCAACTGGTTCTCCGCCGCGAAACGAACCGCATTGACGACATCGGCGGCTCCGGCGCATTGCACGATCAGGCCGGGCCTGCGATCGATCATGCCATTCCAGACCGTGCGTGCCTCGTCATAGGCGGCATCGGTCGCCATCAGCACGCGTCCTCGCAGCCGCCCGGCAAAAGCCTCGATCGCCGCGGCGCTGACCATTGTTATTCCGTTTTGCAGATTGGTGAGGCTCATGTCATTCATGATTCGCTCTCCCGCGGTGAACGCCCCTGCATCGCAGTGCAGCGCGTCTTGTCGGACGCGCGAGGTCCGTCAGTCGGCAATGATTAACGGACACATGGAGCTGCGGCCGGCATTCTGCGCCTTTGCCCTGCACCCGGCAAGCAAACCCGCTGTGGCCGGCCATAGTCATTTGGGGTTACATGGGGGCGCAAACATCCGGCCTTCACCGCGATTTCTTGCAATCCCGGCTAAAATGCTCCAATGAACCGCCGGCGCGGACAATCCGCCAGACCGCGGTCGAAGGCAGCTTGAAGGGGAAAGTCGTGGCATGAAGGTCGTCATTCTCGCCGGCGGATACGGGACCCGAACGCGGCGTCTTCTCGCGTTTCTTCTGCCGGAACGAGTTGAGCGACTTCGGCACCGGCGGATCGATCGCGCAGATCAACTACACCCTGACGCGAGAGAAGGGGACGATCCGCGGCATGCACTACCAGCGGCCGCCCCATGACGAAGCCAAGTTCGTTTCGTGCCTGGAGGGCGTCATTTTCGATGTCGCCATCGACATAAGGCCGGATTCGCCCACTTATCTGCAATGCTACGGCGAGATACTGAGCGCCGAGAACGCCAGATCGAACCGAGTCTGAAGGCGGGCTCAATCCGCTCGACCCGCGTCTTGCCATTTCCTAGCCGCTCGAAATGGCCCAGATGTCCGAGCGCGACCGAGCCTTCGCCTTCATTCCTGGCTGAAGCCGCCTTGCCTTGGAGCCTTTCCAGTCTAGTTGGAAGGCTCTAACCGAGAGCGATGGAATCGTCGACGATGATGACGGGCCGGCCTCGCGAGCAGGCTTCGACGCGCGCTTCGACACGGTAGACGGATTTCAACATGTCGGCAGTAACGACCGCGTGCGTCGGGCCGCTTGCAACCACCGAGCCGTCGCTGATCACGATCGTGTCTTCGCAATAGCGCAGCGCATGGTTAAGGTCGTGCAGCGCGATCAGAACCGCCATGCCTGATTGTGTCGCCAGGCGCTTCATGAAGCCGAGCACTTCGATCTGACGGAAGAGGTCGAGCGCGGAGGTCGGCTCATCCATCAGGAGGACCTCCGGCTTGCGCACGAGCGCCTGCGCGATCGAGACGAGCTGGCGCTGTCCGCCGGAAAGCTCGCCGAGGCCGCGGAAAGCAAGTTCGTTGATCTTGAGCGCCGCGAGAACGCGATCGATCTCTTGCAGTTCGCCGTCCTTCACCTTCCAACCCGAGCCCTGTTTGGCGGAAAGCAGGACCGACTCGTAGACGGTCAGGACGGCATTGGCGCCGGTGTCCTGCGGCATGTAGCAGATAGCCTCTGAACCCTTGGCCGTGTCGGAGAGATGGACGAGGCCGGGACCGGCGGCCAGGCCGGCGATCCGCTTGAACAGCGTCGATTTCCCGGCCGCGTTCGGGCCGATTACGGCGGTGAGCTGTCCGCCTTTCAATACCCCTGTATTGATGTCGGATAGAACCACGCGCCGACCATACGTCGCGCCTACATCCTTGAGGGCGAGGCTTACCATGCGCGCTTCCTATTGGTGAATATCAGCACGAAGAAGAAGGGAACGCCGACGAGCGCCGTGATGATGCCGATCGGCAGCACGGCACCGGGAATGAGCGTCTTGCTGACGACGGATGTGACGGAAAGCAGCAGCGAGCCGCAGAGGACGGAGGCCGGCAGGAAGAAGCGCTGGTCTTCACCGACAAGCATGCGGGCAATATGCGGCCCTACGAGGCCGACGAAGCCGATCGTGCCGACGAAGGAGACCGGTATCGCGGCAAGCAGGCTTACCGTGAGCATCGTTTCGAGCCTGAGCCGCCCGACATCGATGCCGAAGCTCGCCGCCTTGTCTTCACCGAGCCTCAGCGCCGTCAGCGCCCAGGCGCGGCGCGCGAAGACCGGCACCGCGACGAGCAGCACCGCGGCGGTAACCCAGACCTTCGGCCAGGTTGCCTTGGTGAGGCTCCCCATGGTCCAGAACACGACCGCCGCGAGCGCCTGTTCGGAGGCGAGATATTCGAGCAGCGACAGGGCCGCATTGAATGTGAAGACGAGCGCGATACCGAGTAGGACGATCGTTTCGACGGTGACGCCGCGCATGGTTGAGGCAAAATGAATGAAAAGCGCCGCCACCATCGCCATCAGGAAGGCGTTGATTGGCACCATGTACTGAACGGCGACCGGGAAAACAGCAACGCCGGCAACGAGCCCGAGTGCTGCTCCGAAGCCGGCAGCTGCCGAAATGCCGAGCGTGAACGGGCTCGCCAAGGGATTGGCCAGAATAGTCTGCATCTGCGCGCCGGCAAGTGACAGCGAGGCGCCGACCGTCACCGCCATCAGTGCAATCGGCATGCGTATGTCCCAGATCACCACGCGGAGCTGGTCGCCCACAGTCTCGGCCCAAAACAGCGCGGTCAGGACGTCTGAAAGCGGGTAGTTCGCCGGGCCGAGCGCCATGTCGACGGCCACGGAGACGAAAAGCGCTGCAAGCAGACCGGACAGCATGACGAGCCGGCGAACGACGAGAGCGCGGTAGCGACCGCGCCCTTCGATGCCTGCGATTTCCTCGGCAATGGCGGTCATCTTGCTGCGCCTTCTGAAAGCGAGAGGAAAGGATCGGGCCGGTGGACGATCGATAAGACTTCTCTCAGCATCCGCATTCGAACCTCGCGAACAGGAAATCGGAGGGCTCAGCCCTCCGATCCTTGTGTCTTACTGGCTGACGTTCAGGGAGACGAAGTAGCCGCTCTTATAGGGCAATGGCAGGAAACGCTCGTGCAATTCCTTAAACGTCGCCTCGGGATCGAGGTCCTTGAAGAGGTCCGGGTGCAGCCACTTGGCCATCTGCTGAATGGCCACGAACTGATAGGGGTTGTTGTAGAACTGGTGCCAGATAGCGTGCACGTTGCCGTCCTTGACCGCCTTCACACCCGTAAAAGCCGGACGTTTGGTGAGAGCTTCAAGCTTGAGCTGGGCCTCTTTCTCGTCGGCGCCATAGCCGACGCCGACCCAGGCGCCGCCGGGTACATAACCTTCCCAATTGCCGCCCGTGATGATGATCTGGTCGGGGTTGGAAGCGATGACCTGCTCCGGGTTGACGGTGCCGAAGGTGCCGGGAATGATGTCCTTCGCCATGTTCACCCCACCGGCAAACTCGACCATCCTGCCGAAATTCTCGTTGCCGAAGGACATGCAGCAATCTTCGGAATAGCCGCCGGCCCGTTCGACGAAGACGAGCGGCTTCTTCGGATCGGCTTTGGCGAGGGTAACGGTCACCTTGACGATACTATCGGCGCGGAATTGAATGAATTCCTCGGCCTTTTCTTCCTTGCCGAAGAGCTTGCCGATGATCCGCATGCTCGGTTCGGTATTCTCCATCGGCTTTTCACGGAAATCTACATAGACGAGCGGGATACCAACCTTTTCGAGCTTCTCGATATAGCCAGCCTCCTCCGTCGCCGTTTTGGCGTCGATGTTCAGAAGCATGACGTCAGGCTTCAGCGCCACTGCCTGTTCGATGTCGAAGGTTCCTTCCTTCATGCCTCCGAAAGTCGGCAGCTTGGCGATGTCAGGATATTTGGCGAGATAGGCCGCGTAGCTTTCCGGGTCCGCCTTGGCAAGATCGTCGCGCCAGCCGACGACGCGCTTGAACGGTTCGTCCTTGTCGAGCGCCCCGACGAAATAGATCTGGCGGCCCTCTCCGAGAATCACATGCTTGACGGGCACATCGACTTCGACCTCGCGGCCGGCCACATCCGTCACCTTGATCGTGTCGGCGAAGGCTGCACTTGAAATCAGCACGCAGAAACCCGCAGCGGCAGCGGCCAGCATATTGATAAGCTTCATCGTTCCCTGCTCCTTCGAAATTCGGTGCCTTCTAATATTTCATGACTTTACCGGTCAACATATATCTTTTAGAACGCTTCCAAACAGGACAAACCGGGACCCAAAATGAGCGACGTGGCAACGCGGGCGAATTATGATCTTCGCGACGAAATTAAAGCCTACTGGTCGGAACGCGCGGCCACTTTCGACCTTTCTCCCGGCCATGAGATTTTTTCGGAAGAGGAACGCGCTGCCTGGCATCGGCTCATCCTGCGGCATCTCGGCGAAGGAGCCGGCCGCGCGGCGCTCGACCTTGCGAGCGGGACAGGGGTGGTCTCGCACCTCCTCGACGATCTCGGCTTCCGGGTGACCGGCATCGACTGGGCTGAACCGATGCTCGACCGCGCACGGCAGAAGGCAAAGACCAGGGGGCGCAATATTTCCTTCCGCATGGGAGACGCGGAAAATACAATGGAGCCGGACGATCACTACCATGTCGTCGTCAACCGGCATCTCGTATGGACTCTGGTGGACCCGTCCGCGGCCTTCAGGGAATGGCTGCGTGTGCTCAAGCCAGGCGGAAGCCTGCTGATCGTCGATGGCGATTTCGTCAATGCGACCCGGCTCGAACGGTTCTTTTCCTCGCTCAACGCCTGGGGCCAGCGTGTCGGGCTTCTCAGACCCGACGCGCCGTCCCAGCCCCGTGAGATGCTGGAAACGCACCGCAGCATTCTGGCTCGCGTCCACTTCTCGCAAGGCGCGCGCGCCGAAGCCGTTGTCGATCTGCTGCATGCATCCGGCTTCACCGACATAAGGGTGGACACCGATCTCGGAGAAATACACAGGATGCAGGCGAAGAACTGGAATCTGTTCAAGGGCCTTGCGCGGAGAAGCCAGCACCGTTTTGCGATCCACGCGAGCAAACCAGCAGCGTGACGGTCACTGCATGTGCCGTGGACGCAGCGTCTGCTCGACGCCGTTCGTCAAATATTCTCGCGCCCTCTTGAAATTGGCTGCTGCTGTTTCCATTTCTTCGCCACTACCCGTTATCGAGAGCCAGACGCGCGGATGCCAGTCCGCTGACGATTGCGTTCTCCGGGTCAAAGGGCGCTCCCCGAAAGGGTCGAGCGCCCTTTTCAGTTGTACAATGCCTCGCCGCCACACTCGCTGCGAGCCACAAAGCTGCCGCCTAATGGTCAGCAAATTGCCCCCTCATCGCCGCACAGAGCCCTTTCGACGGGTCCATGTTCCCCGAGTCGCTGCGTCGTTCTCTACGGCGCGGCGAATGAGCAAAGGCGGTTTTGCTGCCGATCAAGTCATGCACGTCATGGAGGACAGAACATGATTACCCGCTACACACTCGTTGCATCGCTGACCGTTGCAGCCTCCAGCTTAATGCTTCTCAACCCCGCTTCGGCACTCGAACTCGCGCAGGCGCAACAAGCGCCCGCTCAGACGCAGCCACAGGCGCTGCCCGACGCCGGCGGCACGAGCGCACCAATCAGCGAACAGAAGATCGAGGCCTTCGCCGTCGCCTATCTTCAGGTCGACAAGGTAAGGCAGGAATATTCCACGAAAATTGGCGCTACTACTGACGAGGCAGCGAAGACAAAGCTCCAGAACGAAGCCAGCCAGGAAATGGTCAAGGCCGTTGAAACCTCGCCGAACATGTCGGTGGAGGAATATACGACGATCCTGAAAGCGGCCCAAAGCGACCCGGCACTTGCGCAGAAGGTTCAGGAAAAGCTTCAGACGTCCGCGCCGCAGCAGCCGCAGCAACAGTAGCCAACCCCCGGAACTCATGGCATTCCGGGAAAAGCGTGTGACGCTTTTCCCGGAATTGTTTTTGTCTAGAGGCAGCCCGCACCCCTCCCTAACTGTCGATCACATTTAGGATTTGCTCGATCAGACCTGAATCTTCGCCGACCGTCATCCGGCAAGCCAGAACAGCGCGGCAGCGATCAAAACGAACAGCCCCACGGCGGCAAGGAACCGAAGCGTGCCGGCGTTGGTATTGTCGCCGAGTACCCGGTTCCAATATTCGCCACCGGTGGCATCGTTCGCTGCGACGGCTTCCTCCGCCGGCTCGGACGCGGGCCTCGGCGCGGGCCGTTCACTGAATGCGCTGAAATTGCGCGGTTTTGGCTGTGGCGGGTCCGGGTGCTCCGGCTGGTCAAGATACCGCGTAACTCCTCCAGCGTCACCGGCATCGGCAACATGTTCATCGGGCTCCGCATCGCCGGGGATCGGGCCGGCGCGGTCCGGTAGGCTTTTCTGGTTGACCACCATGGTATTTCCTCCCTTGTTCCGAACCAGAAAGGGGCGCCACTGCGCCCCTCTTTCGAACTGCCCTTCTCTCGCCGAAGTTGATCGGCCGTCAGCCGTTCCGATGGGTCTGATTGTGGGATCCACCGGGCTCCGTCACACCTTTTAGGCCGGTGCCTGCCATCTGTGGCTGTTCACGCGCTGCGTCGGCAAGAGAAACCACACCGACGAGTTGCTTGTCATGGTTCACGACAGGCAGCCGCCGAACCTGGATGTCGCCCATGTTCCTTGCCACATCGTCCACGTCATCGTCATCGAAGCAATACTTCACGTCCGTGGTCATGATGTCGGCGACCCTTGCCTGAGGGTCCACCCCATCTGCAACGCCGCGCACGACGATGTCTCTGTCCGTTATCATGCCGATCAGGCGGTCATTGTCCCCGACGGGCATGAAGCCGATGTCGTTTTCCGCCATCTCCCGTGCAATAGCGGCGATGGTATCATTGGGGCTTGCGAGATGTACGTCCCGGGTCATGATCTCTGATACACGCATTGTCTTCTCCTTCACTTTGGTGGAGAGGTCCTCACCGGTATCGCTGCCGGGCCGGCGCTCAGCGCTCGCCGTCCAGGCGAGAAGCCGCGCTTCCTTCAGCGGGCGAAGCGGGAGCCTCGGTTTCGGTCACGGTTTGCTTTTCGCGCCGCCTGCTCCCGTTGGTTCGTATCCCGCTACCGGACGCAGCTTTTCCCTTCTCTTCCGAGCCTTGCGGCTCTGATCCTTGCATTTCCCGGGCAGCCTGCTCCCAGTGACGTTCGTGCTGCCCGTCCGGCCGGCCTTCCTGCTCCCAGATCACGTAGGCCCGGCGCCTGATGAGCTCTTCCCTTTGATTGCCCACATTGTCCACATTATCCATATTGTCCATGTCCCTTACCTCGCCGCTGGACTCCACTGATGGCGAGGTTCAAACGGCGCGGACGACTATTTGTTCCGCCCGGTCTTTATGTCGGACACACCCTCACAGATGCCGTGGCGGCTCCGGATTTTCGTCTGGATTAGGCACCGGAACTTCATCCGGAAGGACGTCCGGCTCGGGCTCCTCGATCGGCACGTCGGGAAACCATGGCGGCAAATCCGGCGCCTGCTTCGGCGGCGGCTCCGGGGCTGGGTCCGGCTGATTCGGGTTCGGCATTTTCGTCTCCCATGACATGCGGGGGCGGGACCCCTCGATCGGACAATCCCGACCGACCGCGATTGTTCCGCTGACTGGCCGGGACAAGTCCGCAGTGGGGAACCCTTTGGGCCGATCGCAGGTTTGGCCCACATCAGCAAAAGCCAGGAGAGAGCCCATGCCCAGACAACCGGACTATGGCAGATACGATCCCTACACCCGACGCGATTGGCCCCGCCGCGACTGGGAGAATGAACGTTCACGCGATCCTTACCATGGATCCGAGCGCAATCGCGGCCGGGGACGCGGCCGCCTCGGTGAGGAAGTCGAGCCTCGCGGCGCAGACTACGAGAACTCGATGTCATGGCCCACCGGAAGCTATCGCAGTGAAAGCGAACGCTGGAGCGATGACGACGACGATCGACGGGGCCGCGAGCGGTATTTCAGAGACTATCACGGCCCCGGCTACGGCTACCGTGGCGAAGGGCGCTACCGCGGTTATGGAGGCTATGGCGAGACGCGCGATTACCGCCGTGGCGACCGCGATTTCCTAGACCGCGCGAGCGATGAGGTGGCCTCATGGTTCGGCGACGAAGATGCCGAACGCCGGCGCGAGATGGACCGGCATCGTGGCAAGGGCCCCAAAGGCTACAGGCGGACTGACGGCCGCATCCAGGAAGACGTCAGCGATCGTCTGAGCGACGACGGCGCTCTCGATGCCTCGAACATCGAGGTGAGCGTGACAAATGGCGAAGTACAACTCAACGGCACGGTGAGTTCGAAATGGGCGAAACGCCGCGCCGAGGACTGCGCCGAAAACGTGTCGGGGGTCACCAATGTGCAAAACAACTTGCGCATAGAACCGGATACGAGCACCGTGCAGCAGAACCCCAACCTGACCGATCTCAGTTGAAAACGCTCCGAGCGGCCAGCTGTGCTAAATTCTGACTAAGCGTGGATGCGATGCCTTGAACGGCGCGCATCCCGCTCTTATGGGGAGCGCAGGACGTTAGAGTACATCGCTCTCCGGCCGTGACTCTGTCACTGGGGCAAGGGCAGGCGCTTTTTCGTCCCCGCGCTGCGCTGAAGAAAGCCTAGCAAACGCTGTTCCTCCACACGCAATTCACTTCCTGAACGCCCACGCGCCTGAAGCTGCCGCGCGGAGACCGGGGCCGACTTGTCGGCAAGGGCGAGCACATCCGGATGAATGTAACTGCTCCGGCTGATTGCGGGCGTGTTGTGAAGCACGGATGCAGCCGCCTCGCTCATCTGTTTGATCGTCGGCCACTCACCCCGCTCGATCGAGGTCCGCGCGACCGTGAAAGCGGCGAGAGTGCCGCCCCATGTTCGGAATGTCTTTGCCGAGATCGCTGTGCCGGCCATGTCCGTGAGATACCGGTTGAGCCGGCCGGAATCGACCGGTCGAAGCGCGTCGTTTTCATCCTTCCAGACGAAAAGCTGCCTGCCCGGGAGATCGGCTATTTCTTCGAGCAGTCGCTGCAACTTCGGGCGACGGAGCACCCGCTGAACGCGCTTGCCACCCTTTCCGGTGAATTTCAATTCTATAAAGCCGTCGCCAAGTCTGAGATGCCGCTTCAGCAAAGTGGTTGCGCCATAACTTCCGTTGGCCTGCACATAAGCCTGGTTGCCGGTGCGCAGATGCGCTTCGTCCAGCAGGGCCACGAGCGCCGCAAGCACGGTCTGCATGTTTTCCACGCCGCCCTGCATGTGGCGCCGTATGGTGCGGCGTATCTTAGGCAAAGCTTTGCCGAATTCCGTCAGTTGCGCAAATTTGTCGGCGCTCCTGAGGGCCTGCCATTCGCTGTGATAACGATACTGCTTTCGGCCGCGCGCATCATAGCCGGTGGCCTGCAGGTGGCCTCGTTCGTCAAGGCAGATCCAGACGTTCTCATAGGCAGGCGGTAATCCCAGTGCCGCTATGCGGCTTTTAACAGACGGATCGGTAACGATCGATCCGTCCGGCATGCGATACGCGAACCCTTTGCCACGTCTTTGGCGCCGAATACCCGGCTCGCTGTCGCTGACGTAGACGAGCCCAGTTTCCTCGGGCACAGACCCGATCGCCGCGAGCCGCTGCGGGAGATCGGCGAGCCCGGCAGGTCGACATTCCAGCACGTCGACCGACATTGCTCTAGCCATTTCAGCCCTCCTGCGGAACGTAGGCGACGAGGCTTTGTGCCGGAATGCTCTCCCTGTCGGCACTCGCGCGCATGTCGAACGGCTCTTCGGCTGCCGTGTCGAGCACCCGCAGCCAGTGTTTCGTTCCATTCGCGTGCGGAAGGACTATCTCGCACCCCTCGCCAGCATTGAGCACGACGACGATCTCGCCGACCGGCGACGCTTCATCCTGGCCGGTCCTGCAGATATAGGCGCAGATCAGGCGGAGTTCGCCAGTGTGCCAGGCATCTTCGTCCATGGGGGTGCCGTCGGCCTTGTACCAGGCGATCTCGACGCGTCCATTCTCGTCAGGCTCCCCGTCGAGAAACCGCTCCTGGCGCAGGACAGGAGACTGTTTTCGAAAGGCGATGAGCTTGCGGCAGAAGTCCAGAAAGCCCTCGTCCGCGCCGGGCCAGTCGAGCCATCCGATCTCGTTATCCTGGCAATAGGCATTGTTGTTGCCTCTCTGACTGTTGCCCAACTCGTCGCCGCCGAGCACCATCGGCACGCCCTGGCTGACCATCAGCGTAGCGACCATGGCGGCGCGCCGCCGCCTGCGTGCCTCGTTAACCTCTGCGTTATCAGTTGGACCTTCAGCGCCCATATTGTCGGAATGATTGTCCGAATGGCCGTCACGGTTCTCCTCACCGTTCGCCTCATTGTGCTTTTCACCATAGGAGACCGTGTCCATCAGTGTGAAGCCATCATGGGCGCTCACCAGATTGATGGACGACGTTGCGGCACGATCCGAATGCCTGAACTGTACCGGCGAACCGACGAGGCGCTCCGCAAGCACCGGAACCATGCCGGCGTCTCCCCTCCAGAACCGCCGGACGTCGTCGCGGAACTGGTCGTTCCACTCGCGAAACGGCGGCGGGAAACCACCAAGCTGGTAACCGCCCTGGCCCACGTCCCACGGTTCGGCGATGAGCTTCACGCCCGCAAGGATCGGGTCCTGTCGGATCGCGTCGAAGAAACCGCCCTCGCGATCGAACTCCATGTATTCGCGGCCGAGCGTGCTTGCAAGGTCGAAGCGAAAGCCGTCGATATGCATCACTCCCACCCAGTAACGCAGGCTGTCGAGGACCATCCGCAGCACCAGCGGATGGGCAACGTTGAGGGTGTTGCCGGTTCCGGTCGTGTCGTAGGTATGACGCGGTTTGTCGGGCGACTGGCGGTAGTAGCTGAAATTGTCCAACCCACGGAAGCTCAATGTCGGGCCTCGTTCCGAGCCCTCGGCCGTATGGTTGTAGACGACATCCATCAGGACTTCGATGCCAACGGCATGAAACCGCTTCACCATCGTCTTGAATTCCGTGATGCGGTCGCCCCTCAGATAACGCTTGTGGGGAGCGAAGAAGCCGAGCGTCTGATAGCCCCAGTAGTTTCTGAGATTGCGCTCGATCAGATAACGGTCGTCGAGGAAATACTGGACCGGCATCAATTCGATGGCGGAAACGCCGAGCTTCACCAGGTGCTCGATGATCGGATCGCTTGCCATGCCGAGGAATGTGCCGCGCAGCTCGTCGGGTACGGCGGGGTGCGTCATGGTCATGCCGCGGACATGCGCTTCATAGATGACCGTTTCCGTCCAGGGGCGGCGGATCGCTTCCTCGCCTGCCCAATCGAAGGCCGGGTCCTGAACGACGCCCTTCACCATAAAGGGAGCGCTGTCGCGTTCGTCGAATGAAAGATCGCCGTCAGGGCTACCGATCGTGTATCCGAAAAGCGCGTCGTCCCAGATGAGTTCCCCCGCAACCTGTTTGGCATAGGGGTCGAGCAACAGCTTGTTGGGATTGAAGCGATGGCCCTTATGTGGATCATACGGCCCGTGTGCGCGGTAACCGTAGAGGGCGCCGGGACCGATACCCTCTATGTAACCGGACCAGACGTCGCCCTCGCGCTTCGGCAGCGGCATGCGCGCCGTTTCCTCGCGCCCGTCTTCGGAAAACAGACAAAGCTCGATCTTCTCCGCATGCGCCGAGAAGACGGCGAAATGCGTCCCCTGCCCGGTGTAATCTGCACCGAGTTCGGGCTTTATGAAATCGAGTTCGGTAAAAGCCAGATTCATTCAGTCGCGCCCTCTACCGCCTTGCCCAGCAGCTTTGATGCAACGCAGCAGGCAGGTATTTGTTCCTTCTTTCCCGGTGGGCCGTCGGGGGAACTTTCCCGCCCCCGGCCGGTTCCTTGCCTTTCATCTCAAGGGACATATCCGATGCGAGAAAGCTCAACGCCTCCGTGTTTCAGAAAAACTTGGGGGCCCAATTTCGTCGGCGAAGACACTTGCCGGTTTCGGCTGTGGGCTCCCGACGAGCGGGGTGTCGATCTCGTCCTCGACGGGACCCCGCACGAGATGCGGCAGAGCGATGGCGGCTGGTTCGAAATCACGGTCGAGACGAAGCCGGGAGACCGTTATTGCTTCCGATTGGCCGACGGAACCGAGGTTGCGGATCCGGCTTCGTCGGCACAGGAGCGGGGTGCGGAAGGTGCGTCGCTCGTCGTCGACCAGGCGGCCTATGAATGGCGGGCCGCCTCCTGGCGTGGCAGGCCCTGGGAGGAGGCGGTCATCTCGGAGCTGCATATCGGCTGCTTCACGCCGGAGGGCACATTCCGCGCCGCGATCAACCGCCTGCCGCATCTGGCATCGGCCGGAATTACCGCGATTGAAATCATGCCCGTCGCACAGTTCCCCGGCGCGCGGGGCTGGGGCTACGATGGTGTGCTGCATTATGCCCCGCATAATGCCTATGGGACGCCGGATGACCTGAAGGGGCTCGTGGATGCAGCGCATTCGCTCGGCCTCATGGTCCTGCTCGACGTGGTTTACAACCATTTTGGGCCCGAGCAGAATTACCTTTCCCTGTACGCAAGCCGCTTCTTCAACAAGGATCGCCCCACACCCTGGGGTGCGTCCATTGCCTTCGAGGAAGAAGCAGTCCGGCGATATTTTATCGAGAATGCGCTTTACTGGCTCGGCGATTTCCGTTTCGACGGTTTGCGCCTCGATGCGACTGAACAGATTCGTGACACGAGCAATCCGCATTTCCTCGTCGCGCTGGAGCACGAAGTGCGCAAATGCTTCGCCGACCGCCAAATCCACCTGGTGGTGGAGGACGCCAATCGCCGCAGAAGCCTGCTCGAGCGTGACGCCAACGGCACGCCCATGCTCTTCGACGCGGCATGGAACGACGACCTTCACAACGCGCTCCATGTCGTAGCGACCGGCGAAACCAGGGGCCACTATCGCCCCTTCGCGGAGGCCCCGTGGAGCAAGATCCGCAGCGCGCTGGCCGAAGGTTTCGCCGTGCCCGCAAAGGAGGACAACTTCTCCGCTGAAGGAAGCCGCGCCCGGGTGCCGCCGCAGGGCCGTGTGAATTTCCTGCAGAACCACGACCAAATCGGCAACCGCGCTTTCGGCGAGCGCCTTGCCTCGCTGGTTCGAGAGGATAGCCTGCGGGTGTTGACGGCCATGCACATGCTCGCGCCGCAAATTCCCCTTCTGTTCATGGGTGAGGAATACGGCGAGACACAGCCCTTCTACTTCTTCTCCGACTATCAGGGAGAAATCGCCGACGCGATCCGGCTGGGACGCCGGGACGAAGCCGAGAATTTCGGCGGGCTTCCAAATGGCAAGACCGTGGAGGATCTGCCCGACCCGCTGGATCCGGAGGTTTTTTCCGGCTCGAAGCTGCGCTGGAGCCGCGCGGCAAGTCCGGCCGGCGAGCGGCGTCTTGCCTATATGCGCGACCTTGCTTCGATCCGGCAGAGGCATATCGTGCCGATGATGGCCGGTACCGCAATGCCGGAACACCGGGCATTCGAGACAGAGGACGGTGTCATCGCCGTCGACTGGCAGTTCGGGGAGTCCTGCCTGGAAATGCGCGTCAATCTTTCACAGGAGACGCACGCCATGCCCCCGTTCCGGGGTCAGCCGATCTTCGCCAGCGAAGCGGCCGGCGAGAGGACGCCCGACGTCACCGAACTGGCCGGCCTCGGCATCGTGGTCGCCATTGCACGATGAGATCGCGAGGGAACATGCCTCTTGCATCACCGTTAGGCCCGAAGATCGGCCGCAGCAATAACAAGGAACACGAGGAGATCCTCCACGGATATGCCAAGAGAATCCGCCAAACTTGGCCCAGCGCTCGCGGGCGAACATGCAGAGGCACCGACGATTGCCTCCTTACGGCGGGAGGCCGAGGGCTGCGAGCGGTGTGACCTCTACAAGAATGCCACGCAGCTGGTCTTCGGCGAAGGCCCGACCGACGCCCGCGTTGTGCTTGTCGGGGAACAGCCCGGCGACCGGGAGGATCTCGCGGGGCGCCCGTTCGTCGGGCCCGCCGGGCGGCTTCTGGACGAGTGCATGCACGAAGCCGGCATCGATAGGTCGGAATGCTATCTGACCAATGCCGTCAAACACTTCAAGTTCGAACCGCGCGGCAAGCGCCGGCTGCATTCGCGGCCAAATGCGGGCGAGGTCCAGGCCTGTGCCTGGTGGCTCGGCGCCGAAATCGATGAGCTCCGCCCCGAAATCGTCGTTGCGCTCGGGGCCACGGCGCTGATGTCGCTGCTCGGTCGAGGCGTCGGCGTCACAAAAAACCGAGGACAGTTTGTGCCAGCACCCGGCGGGTTCTCCGTGCTCGTCACGATTCATCCCTCCTATCTGCTGAGAATCCGCGGCAGAGGCGACCCCGAGGCGGAACGCGCCCGTTTCGTCGACGATCTCGCCAAAGTAGCGGTTCGAATTGGTTGACGGTCAGGACTGCCTGTCGAGTTCGGGATAGTGGCGGAAGATACAGGACTCGTTGAAGGCCAGCCGCCGCTCCGAGGCGAGATAGCTGTAAATTCGCGGCCGGACCCGCACGGCATCATGCACGTCAACCAAGCGGGGAATGTTCGCCTCATAGGCGTCCATCGCCCTTGGAAAGGCATAGCGAAGTCCCTCGATCACCTGGAAGAGCGAAAGATCGACGTAGCTCAGCCGGTCGCCGACCATCTGGTTCGGCCCGCTCGAATTCTGCGAAAGGACTCGTTCGAAATAGCCGAGGAATTTCGGCAGGCGCTCGGATAGGAAATCGGCCGCGCGCCGCAGCGCTTCGGGCTTCTGGCTCTCGTAATAGTGCGATACGCCGATTGGGTGGTGGGTGTCGTGGATTTCCGCAACAAAATCGGTGATCGTCAGCTGCAGACCGTTAGCAATGGTGCGAAGCCCTTCGCCCTCGGGTGCAAGGCCGAGCCTCGGCCCGAGATAGAATAGAATGTTGGCGACGTGGGCGATAAGCAGATCGCCATCGACGAGGAACGGCGGAGCAAAGGGAGGAGCGGCCCCGCCAGGCGCCTTCATCAGCTTCAGCATTTCATCCGTGCCCCCCGGCTCGCGGGCAGCATCGACGTAATCCGCTCCTCCCTCTTCCAGCGCAAGGCGCACGAATTCACCGCGGCCTGGAATACCGTCCCAGTAATAGAGTTTGTATGACATGGAAGATCCCTCATACGCGGATTCCGCCGACTTCCCGAGTTCGCCGCTGCAATGCACCAGCCTGCTTTTTGAACGGGTACGATTTAACGAAACATGCAGCCGCGAAAAACGTTCCGGAGAAACAGAAGACCCTCTGCGCAGGAGAAATTGATGAAGGTCGAAGAGTTCATATTCGCCGAAAGCGGCGGCGTACCGAACAATCCGCGCTTGCCCGTGCTGGTCTACCGCCAGGCGATCGACGTTACCGAAAATGCAGCCACACGGATCGAACAACGCTTCCGGGCCAATGGTTGGCTCGGTCTCTGGCGCAACGGGGTCTTTGCCCATCACCACTACCATTGCGGTGCTCACGAGGTTCTCGGGATTGCTGAAGGCCGGGCGCGCCTCCTCATCGGCGGGCCGGGTGGCCGGGAAGTCGAGGTCGCAGCCGGCGACGTCATTCTCCTTCCCGCGGGAACCGGCCACCGCCGCGACGAGGCGAGCGCCGACTTCCTCGTTATCGGCGGTTATCCGCCGGAGCAACACGCCGATATCAAAAGCGGCGCCGCGACGGCGGATGACCGTATCGCGATCGACGCGGTGCCGTTGCCTCGCTTCGACCCGGTTCTCGGCGCAGAGGGACCAGCCGTCATCGTCTGGCACTCCGCAATGCATGCACGGAGCTGACGGGTGACAAGGTCTCCGGATCGCAATCGGCGCAATTTTCAGCGCAGCCAGACCGGCAGGTCGGCGGCAGTGCGGCACCCGGCCGCCCGCTCTTTCAGGCCGAGCGTCTCCCAGGCGAACTTCTGGGCGGCGACCTGCGCCATTTCCTTGGTCTCATAGATGTCCGGCAACACATAAGCGTTGCGGCCGCATGACAAAAGTGCCCGGTGGCTCAACAGATCATAGTGAAGCTCTAGATATTCCTCTGAATGCATGGGGTCCCTCCCAGGTGGCGAAGGGAAAACGGCGACGGCATTGGGAAGTTCCAAGGGCCCGATCGAATGTTGCATCGAAAAGGGCGTCGAGGGAACATAGGCGGCAGTTCGGCGTTGATGACGCTTACAGGAGATCAGTCATGAGCACAAACAAGCCTGGAGAACCGCGCCCGGGGGGTGACGCTCGTCCGCTGGATCCGCCGAGCGTCGACGAACCGATCGATGCATGGGAAAGAGATCGGATGGGCGCACCTGATATCGGCAGGGAACTCGACGGGCTGCGCGAGCGGATCGCCCGGCTGCAGGCCGAAATCGACACCATCGCGACCGAGACACACACGGCCATCGGCACGGTGCCGGGAGGCGACAGGCTCGAGGCGGCGAGAGATGTTGTTGCCGAGAAGCGCGACGAGATCAAACGCCTGACGGCGCGGCTCGGAGAGATAGAGCGCAACGTAGGGGACGCCGGACAGGAAAGGCTCTAAAACAGGGTCATCCAGATGCCGCGCCAGAAAAGGGCGTTCGGCTCATGAAGGCTTTCGCGAGCGTCCGTCGCGGCCCTCCTGATCGCCGCGGGTGCCGGCTCGTCGTCCACTGCGGGTCGAACGGGGCGCTCCTCGCGTTCTGCGGCGGGCTCCGGCTTTCTGGTGGCAAGCATCACGAGATCCTTTCCCACGTGGGTCGCCTCAAAATGCTCTTTCCGTCTCTTTCCGATGTCCTTCCGGGGTCAGTCTCGGTTGACGAATTTACAGAAGCGGCTCGTCTGTCCGTCTTCGGTCATATCCTGGTGCAGAAACGCAAGTTTCTCCTCATCGAAAATCTTGAAGAACTCATCCCAGGAAATTTTCTCCAGCGTATCTTCGGGTTTGCCGAAATCAACGCGAAGAAGGCCACCGCCGCCCTCGTTTGCATTCTTAACGCGCGCCGGCTGTCCCTCGCGGGCTTCTATCCATTTGCGGATTGTATCGTGATTGGTTGTGGTCATCGCAGCGGTCATCGAAAACTCCATGAACGGTCGGCTGAACAGGGAGCGGGATACCGGCGTAAAACCGCGTCCGCGCAATCCCGCTCATGCTGCTTAAATCGATCGCTGCGCCGATTGTTCCCGCTTCAACGCCGCGCGCGGTCGCCCGGCTCGGAAATGATCGTTTCTTCCTCGGGCGGTTCCCAGCCGAAGATGCTGCGCCCGCCGAAACGCGCGGAGTCCCTGAATTCGCCCGCGACGATCTCCTTGAGGTCAGGGCCGGTGACGTAGCGTTCCAGCCGTCGCGACTGCTCGTCAAGTCGCTTCAGCGCCGCAAGCTCCTCCTCGCGCCCGAGCCGGGCCTTACTCACCGCGGACTTCATGACGCCGATAGTCTCGTCATAAACTTTCAACGGAACCGGAAACGGATGACGGTCCTTGCCGCCATGGGCGAGCGAAAAGCGGGCGGGATCGGAGAACCTGCACGGCGTTCCGTGAACGACCTCCGCGACCATCGCCAGTGCTTTGACCGTCCGGGCCCCGACCCCCGGCACGAGGAGCAGGTCCTTGAAGTCTTCAGGTCCGCGCTCGGCGGCCGCGGCGAAGCTGCCGTGAAGGCGCCGGAGATTGACGTCGGATTCACGAACCTCGTGATGGGCGGGCATGAAGAGATGCGGCAGCAGCGGCTGTGCCGGCTCTGCCTGAGGAGCAGCGCGAGCCTCGATCGAGGCGACCTCACGCAAGAGTCCGTCGGGCCCGAGTGAGTGGAGGAGATCGAGCTGCGCACTCCGCGACGCGGCAGCCCGGCGGTCTGCGAGATTGAAGATTTCGCCCTGTCCTCTGCCCTCTATCGCGCTGTGCGGCGCATCGACGAAGCTCGTCAACCCTTCGGAAAGCCAGTGATAGCGCCTCGCCTGGCGCCGGTCGCCGTTCATGCCCTGTTGGACGACCACCCATTTGGCATCGTCCGTGATGATGAAGCCATGCAGGTAGAGGTCGAAGCCGTCCTGAACGGCGGCACTGTCCACTTTTGCTACGAGTCGGCTCGCCTCCGCCATTGCGCCGCCGTCGAAACCGATGCGATCGCCGATCGAGACGAGTTCGCCGGGCGTCTTGCGGGAGTGCTGGCCGCGGCCGCCGCAAACATGGATGCCGAGCTCGCCGGCAAGGGGCGTGAGGCCGCGTTTCAGCGCCCCGATGACGCTCGTGGTGATCCCGGACGAATGCCAGTCCATTCCCATTACGGCACCGAAGGACTGGAACCAGAACGGATGCGCCAGGCGCCTCAAAAACTCGTCGCGTCCATAGTGATGTACGATCGCTTCGGTGACCAGCGCGCCCAAGCGCGTCATGCGATCGCCGAGCCACCGCGGCACCCGGCCGCCATGCAGCGGGAGATCCGCATTACCTGCCCTTTGAGCCATAGTGTTTCCGCCAGCTCCTCGACCGCTCGAGCCCTTGTTTCCTAATGCTTATCCTTGAACGACGCGGTTCGAGAAAATGCATGAAATTTCGGCCAAAAGACCGTGCGGGCCTGATGGTGACGGAACATACACCGCTTCGGAGGCAGCCGCCAGCCAAGGCGATGGGAGCACCGCAGAGCGTGCACGTTTCAAGCGCACGCACTGCGGCCCGCCTCGTCCGGCGGCCGCTCGATAACGGCCCTCTGACCAGGTCGCGTGCTTCAGCCGGCGAACATCTGGCGCAACCGAGCGAACAGACCTGGCTGTTTCTCGATAAGCATTGCGCGGATGTGGCGCGAGGCCGTCGATGCGCTGACGGTTGCACCGAAATGGCAGTAGCAGATGACCTTATGCAATTGCTCGTCGCTCAGCTCGAAGAAACGCCTGGCTTCACCGTAGCTGTCATTCTCCATTCCGGCGGCCCGGAAGACCGGGTCCTCGAAGGCAACGGAGATCGGCGAACCATCACCGCGCATGGCCGCGCGGACTCTCGCTGGCTGATACTCTGTCTCGTGCAGTGTCGAGAGGCGTCTGTGAGGGTCACGCTCAAGGAGCTCCGCCCAACGCTCAAGGCGCTCCTTGCGCGATAATGTCCGTCGCGGAAAGTCCTGCTTGACCTCGGCGACGCCCTGTAACTGCTCGATTGCTTGGTGCTTCATTGCGACCTCCTACTCTAACGATAGTTGGTCCCCCAGTTCCACTTGCCGCGCACCCGCCTGCCGATCAGGTTCAGGGACACGCAACAAATCGAAGCGCTGCACCGACCTCTGCGCGTCCAACGACGCGCCGCGCTGCAGCCGATTAAGCGTGACTCCAACTGATCCCGAAGTCCAATCACGAAAATAGATGATGCCAATTTTGGCACATAGAGTTCCGCGCGGCGGCGGTCGGTGTCACCCCTTCACGGCGCCGGACGTCAACCCGGCCACAATCTTGCGCTGGAAGACCAGCACGAGTGCGAGCAGCGGCAGCGTGACCGTTACGGAAGCGGCCATGATCTGCCCGAACGGATATTCATAGCGGCTGCTTCCTGTCAGGAGGCCGATCGCGACGGGAACCGTCCTGTTCTCGTCCGTCAGTATGAAGGTGAGAGCGAAGAGAAATTCGTTCCACGCAAGGATGAACGACAGCAGACCGGTACTGGCAATCGCCGGCCCCATCAGAGGCAGCAATACGTGCGTGAGGATACGCAGGCGTGAACAGCCATCGACGAGTGCCGCCTCCTCGAGCTCTTTCGGCAGATCACGGATGAAGCTCGTGAGGATCCATGTCGTAAACGGCAGTGTGAGGATGAGATAGGAGACGATCAGCCCCGACGGGCGGTTATAGAGGCCGAGCCATCCGATCACTTCAAACATTCCCGAAAGCACCACCACTTGCGGGAAGACCGAGATCATGAGTACGGCGATCAGAACCATACGGCCGGGCGGGAAATGCAGGCGCCCGAGCGCATAGGCGCCAAGAATGCCTATGACGAGAGAAATCGCCGTACTGACCAGGGCGACCACGCCGGAATTTACGAGCGCGCCCATGAATACGGGGTTGTTGAACAATTGCCAGTAGTTGCTGAAATCCAGCGCCGGCAGCAGAGTGAACTGGTAAAGCGCCTGCCCCGTCTTTGTCGAGGAGACGATCGCCCAATAATACGGAAAGAGCATGTAGGCGAGGACGGCCGCAACGCCGGCATAGAGCCCGACCGTCTTTAAGCGGCGCATGGCCCGATAGGTTGCGTTGGAATAGCGTCTCCCAGCAGTGCTCGCCGTCATTGCCATCTTCTCAACCCGCCGCCCGATCGAGGCGCAAAAGGCCGACGATAACGATAGCGATCATCCCGATGATCATGAACACCCATGTGGATGCAGCGGCTCCAAGGCCGAGGTCCTGAAAACTGATAAGTTGATCGCGCGCATAGATCGACATCGTCATGGTGTTTTCGTTGTTTGCCGCGAGCACATAGCTCAAGTCGAACATGCGAAGCGCGTCGAGCGTGCGGAAAAGGATGGCAACGCCGATCGCCGGCATGGCGAGCGGCAGGGTTATGGACCAGAAGCGTTTCCAGTGGGGCACGCCGGAAACCTCCGCGGCCTCGTATATTTCCTCGGGGATCAGTTGCAGGCCGGCCAGAATGAGAAGCACCATGAACGGCGTCGTCACCCAGACATCGATGAAGATCACCGTTCCAAGAATCAAGGACGGGTCGGCTGTCCAGGCGATACCCTTTTCAACGAGTCCCAGTGCGACGAGAAGCTTGTTGATCAGGCCGAACTGGTCGTTGAGCATCCATTCCCAAATGCGCGCCGAGACGACCATCGGCATCGCCCAGGGGATGAGGATCGCAGCCCTGACGATGCCGCGGCCGAGAAAGGCACGGTGAAGGAGCAAGGCGATGGCAAGCCCAAGGAGTGTCTCCAGAGCGACGGATACGAGCGTGAAAACCAATGTGTTCGTAACGGCGCCCCAGAACACCGGATCGTCGGCTACCTCCACGAAGTTGTCAAAACCTACAAATCCGTAGTCCGAGGGCGCATCGAGGTAGGCGTCGGTGAAGGAGAAGAAAATGCTGCGGCCGAGCGGCCATATCGCTACCGCGGCCAGCGTCAGCAGCAAGGGAAGCAGGAAGAGCCATGCGGTGCGGTGCTGCTGGCGCTCCATCCGGCGGGCGGCGTTCACGACGACGCTCCAAGGGACAGCGGAATGCTCGTGCGGTGGTCGATGCGCCTGCCATCCTCTCCGAAGAGGTAGAGACTTTCCGGCTGCCAGGTCAGGCCGACGGGCTCGCCGGGCGTGATTTGCGGCGGGCTCCCCGTCGCACGGATCGTCCAGACCAGCGTTTCGGTGAGACGCACATAGCAGACATATTCGTAGCCGAGATCCTCCATCCGCTCGAAGGTTCCGCGTATGGCGCCCTTCACATCCGCACCGACGAGCTGCAGACTTTCCGGCCGCAATCCGAGCTCGACGGGCGTTCCTTCTGCCGCAGCGAGATCGGCCGCATAGGTGAAGCCACCTGCACCCCTGAGCATCGAAACGGCCGCACCGGCCGTCTCCAAAGGGGCGAAATTCATCCTCGGACTGCCGAGGAACCCGGCAACGAAGCGATTTGCCGGCCGGTCGTACAGCGCGCGAGGCCGCCCCACCTGCTCGATCTTCCCGTGATTGAGGATCACGATCCGGTCGGCGAGCGTCATCGCTTCCGTCTGATCGTGGGTGACATAGATCATCGTCGTCCTGACGTCGGCATGCAGCTTGGCGATCTCGAAGCGCATTTCCATGCGCAGGTCCGCGTCGAGATTGGAAAGCGGCTCATCGAAGAGGAAAACCTCCGGCTGGCCGACCAGCGCTCGACCGATCGCGACGCGCTGCCGCTGACCGCCGGAAAGCTGGCGCGGCCGCCGCTCGAGCAGATGGCCGATCTTCAGCATGTCGGCGACCCTCGCGACACGGCGCCGCATCTCGTCTTTGCCGAGCCGCGCCGTTTCGAGCGCGAAGCCGATGTTCCGCGCGACGTTCATATGGGGGTAGAGCGCATAGGACTGGAAGACGAAGGCAAGTCCTCGCTTCGAAGCGGGCACATCCGTCACCTGGTCGCCACCGATAAATACGTCGCCGCCGGAAACCGGGACGAGACCGGCAATCAATCGCAAAAGCGTCGACTTCCCGCAACCGGACGGACCGACGAAGACGACGAATTCGCCGTCCTCGATCTCGAGGTCGATGGACCGGATCACGTCATAGGTACCGAAGGTCTTGCTGACATTCCTCAGGGTGACCGAAGCCATTCCATTTTCCTTCCAGAACGGTTTTCTGTTCCATTCGAACATCGAACCATCCAAGGCTTTACGACTGCGCACTTGCTGACGGGGACGGTTTCCGATTGTCCCGCCAGTTCTTCAGGCCTTTCACGGCAGCGCGGCCCGCGCCACCGTGTCGATGCGGCGCCCCCGACCGGCCGAGGGCGCCGCTCTCGTCATTTCGCTTTAACGTCGCGTTCGAGGCGTCGCTCGAGATCGGCGAGTTCCTTCGCGACATCGTCCTTGCCGGAGATGATGTCGTGAACCGCCCGGTAGAAGGTACGGGAAACACGATTATAGTTCTTGCCCGTGGCTGCCGAGGGACGCGCGACCGATTCTTCGAACGCGGTCTTCGCCATGCCGAGGAACGGAATCTTCGCCAGCACATCGGCGTCTTCGTAGAGCGCCTCCACGGTCGGATTGTAGCCGCCTTCGATTGCACGCATCTTCTGGTCTTCCGCACCTACCATGTAGCGCAGCAGCTCCGCTGCAAGCTCCGGATTCTTGGAATATTTGGAAACGCCGAGATAGGCGGTACCGAGCGCACCGCTCGACTTCTGGCCTTCCGCACCCACCGGAAGCGCGCTCACCCCGAACTTGCCGACGAGCTTGCCGCCTTCGGCCTGCGACGTTCCCCACACATAAGGCCAGTTCCGGTGAAAGACGGCATTGCCGCTCTCGAAGAGGGCACGCGAGTTTTCCTCATCGTAGTTCAGAACCCCCTCAGGCGAAATCGTCCCGATCCAGCCGCGCGCACGGCTCAAAGCCGCCTCCGTCTTGGGATTGTTGATTGTCACCTCTCCGTCGTCGGAAAGGATCGTGCCGCCGCCGGCCGAAGCGATCCACTCCAGCGCATCGCAGGTCAGGCCCTCATAGCTCCGGCCCTGCCAGGCATAGCCCCATATATCCGGACTGCCGACCTTGCGTTCCGCATCCTGAATCTCCTTGGCGGTCGCCGTCAGTTCGTCCCAGGTCTTCGGAGGCTGCTTGCCGTACTTCTCCAGCAGGTCCTTACGATAGAACATCAGGCCGGTGTCGATGTAGAAAGGCATCGACAGGAGCTTGCCGTCGAGGCGCGCCGCATCCGCGGCAGAGGCGAAATGCGCCTTCACCTCCTCCTCAGGTACGAGAGACGTCAGGTCGAGGAGATGATCCTTGAACATACCCAGCCAGATGACGTCGATGTAGAGGACATCCATGTCGGTCGACTGGGCCGCGAACAATTGCTGATAGATCGGAATGGCGTCGTCGAGGTTCTGCGGCATCCGGTTGAGTTTCACGTCATGGCCGGTTTCTTTCGTCCATTTCTGGACAGCCTTCTCGCAAAGCTCGTAGTCGGTCGCCGAGCAAAACATCGAAACGGTATCCGCCTTTGCGGGAAAGGCGGATACGACGGCAATGACGGTCATACCTGCCAGTGTTTTCAAAAGATGCTTCATGTTCGTTCCCTCATTTGTTCTCTTGTGAACGCAAGCTATATCGCGGCTCCCGCCGCCGATATTGCGTCAGATCCTCTTTGAAAGGCAGGTTGCGGCCGCCGTATCCCGTCACTGCCAGCGAGCCGCAGATCACACCGAGCTCGATGGCGCCCTCGATATCAGGCTCGGTCAATAGCCCGTGAACGAAGCCGGCGTTGAAACTGTCGCCTGCGCCCGTGGTATCGAATACGGCGACGGCGAGCGCCGGCATTCGGGTCGTCCGCCCTTTGGAGGCGGCAATCGCTCCATCCGCTCCGCACTTGATGACGACAGTCGGACAGAAGCGGGCGATCGATGAAAGCGCGCGCTCCACGTCGTCTTCGCCCGTCAGCGCCTTTGCTTCCGATGCGTTCGGCAGAAAGACGTCGATCAGCCCCAGCATCTCCTCCATTCCGGGGGTCGACAGCCGATAGTCGACATGCTGACAGTCGGAGCAGACGGTGATACCGAGGCTGCGCGCCGCCTCGATAAGCCGCCGCCGTTCATCGTCGAGCGAGAAGCCCTGAAGAAGCAATATGCGCGGCCTGATCCGCGCCAGATCCTCAGGCGTCGGCAGGGGATCGGGCTCTTCGGCGTAGCTGATGAATCCGCGGTCGTGCGCGAAGGAAAAAGCTGCACTGACGCGGCGCAGCGGCCTGTCGAGATGGATGAAGAGGCGATCATCTATATTCTCGCTGCGGGCTTGATCGACGATCATGCGGCTGAAGATATCGGTGCCGAATTGACACCACCAACCGGCGCTCGTTCCGAGCCGCGCAAAGCCCAGCGCCGTCGAATAGGCGGCACCGGGAACCCACTCGAACTCCTCCGCCCAGAGATCGGCGCTGATCTTCGGTACTTCCGGGAGCCCGCGGAAGATCAGGTCGAAGTAGTACTCTCCGACCACCATAACGTCGTAGCGGGAACGGACGCCGTTGTCGTTCACGACCATTCCCCTGCGAATTCAGCATGTGCCGCGAGATATTCATCGACGAGAGGCACCGCGCGCGAGTAGGAAAGCACCAGGGGATGAGCCATGAGCGCCTGTACGGCGAGATCGCGGCTGCGTTGCCTGATCGCCCGCACGGCCAGCCGCTCGTAGCGCTTCACACTATGGACGAGCTGCGCCTGCGCTTCCGGCATGGCACCGATCTTCATCGGCCGAATGCCGTCCTGGCCCACCACGCAGCTCACCTCGACGACATCGTCGTCCCGCAAGCCTTCGATGGCACCTTCGTTGCGCACGTTCAGGCCGCTATAGCACGCTTTTCCGGTCTGCAGCGCATCGACGAGGTTGAGCGCGACACCGGCATAGCCCTCTCCCTCCTCACCCGTCTCCCCGGCGGCGAGGCCCTCGACAAGCCTGTCGGCCTCTTCCATGCTGGGGGCGTCTGCCAGCGCGTAATGCATGTAGGTGGCGTTGCGCCGCCGCTCGTAGGCGTAGTAAGCAGCAAGAGCCGCCTCGGCATCGGCATCCATATCCATGGCGCTGAGCCGGGTGATCAGTGCCGCGTTCAGGTCCTTGACCTCCTCGCCGCGCGTGCGCGCATCAGCCTTGAGCGCCTCGACCGCCTTCTCCGCATAATAATAATAGTAGAGATATTCGTTGATCCAGTTGCGCTGGCTTCTGATCAGGCCCGCATCGAACATTCGCTGCGATGTGGAGCGAATGAATCCGTCGTCATCGAGCAGCGACTGAAGAACTTCCCTGCCGTCGATCGTCGCGCGTCGCGTAAAGGAAAGATGGTTCAGGCCATAAACCTCGCAGTGCACGTCGTTCTGCGGCACCTTGTACCAGCGCGCCAGCGCTTCCTGCGCCCCGTTCGCCCCGTCACAAATGCCGACGGTGCGATGATAACCTTCGTCTTGTAGCGCCTGGGTCACGAGTCCCGCCGGATTGGTGAAGTTGAACAGCCACGCATCCGGACTGACGTTCTTCAGGATCTCGGCATATTTCAGGATGACCGGAATGCTGCGTAGCGCCATGGCGAAGCCGCCGGGGCCGGTCGTTTCCTGGCCGAGCACCCCATGGGCCAACGCAATGCGCTCATCCTTGATGCGCCCATCCTCGTCGCCCGGGCGAACCGTCGTAACGACGTAACTCGCCCCTTCGAGCGCGCGCTCGGCGTCGGCGGCCATTGTGATCCGGACGGGAGACTGCATGCGACGCGCCAGTTCCTGACTTATGCGCCCGAAGAGTTCGAGTTTCCGTTCATTGATGTCCTGCAGACAGATCTCGGTCAGGCCGCTTCTTTCCGCGCGCCTGAGGGCCGAGCCGACAAAAAGGGGCGCCCGGACGCCGCCGCCGCCGATCAAGGTCAGTTTCATTCTTTACTCCGCCGTTCCGCTCGTGGTATCGCTACTGGATATAGCCAGTTATGTCAATTCATGGCGGCGCTGGTTTTCTTTCGTTTGCCATGCCCGTTGCCGGAGCATCGGCATGCTGGCGAACGCTGTTCACCACTTGTCTTCGGCCCGGGCAGGTGCAATGCAATTCATCATCCCGAAACCCGCGCTGAAACCAGAGAGCATGGCACGACAGGAAAACCTCCCGGACGAAAGGCCGATCGACCGCAATCATCCGGATGCGCTTTACGCGCAACTGCGAAATCTTCTGAGAGGCATGATCGAGCGTCGCGAATTGGCGGTAAACGACAAGCTCCCGTCGGAGCGGGAACTCGTGGCAGTTTACGGCGTCAGCCGCATCACCGTGCGCCAGGCGATCAAGGAACTCGAAAACCTCGGTTATCTGCAAACGCGGCCCGGAAAGGGTATCTACGTAACCGAGCCCGCTCCGGTCTACGAACTGGAGGTGGTTCGCAGCTTCACCCAGACGGCCCATGCCAACAACCGAAAGCCGGGCATGCGGCTTCTCAGGGCGGAGATCGCACGGGCCGACCCGGAAGTTGCGAGACCGCTTTCACTGCCGACCGGGGCAGAGGTAGTGTTTCTGGAAAGACTCCGCCTCCTCGATGGGGTGCCGGTGGTCGTGCAGAGGGATTGGTTCTCCGCCTCGCTGACTCCTGGCATCCTCGACATCGACTGGACGGTCGAAAACAGGTCGCTTTACGATGAGTTCGAGAATCGCTACGGCATCCTTCCGTCACGCGGACAATCGACGCTGAGCGCGAGGCTTGCATCCGACCTCGAGGCCTCCCTCCTCCAGCTCGATCGGCCGGCCGCCGTGCTGACGCTGGATCAGATTGCCTATGACAGCCACAACCGTACCGTAAACATCAGCGCCGCGGCCTATCATCCGACCCGCTATCCGCTCTCGCTGACGCAGTCGCACCGACGCTTCTGATATCGCACCTGCCGACTCAATCTTCCCGGAAGGCATGCCGCATCTGATCCGTGAGCGGCTTAGTCAAATAGGAGATCACCGTACGGTCGGCGATCTTGATGAACACTTCCGCCGGCATGCCCGGATAGAGCGAAAGCCCCTTCAGCTTGGCGAGGCTCTCCGTCTTCGGGCGAATGCGCAGGGGATAGTAGCTGGCTCCGGTGCGCTCGTCGGTGACGAGATCCGGCGCGACCGTCACCACTTCGGCCTCCACTTCAGGGGTGGTGCGCTGATTGAAGGCACTGAAGCGGATTTCAACCGATTGGCCGACACGGATCTGGTCGATGTCATGGGTCGCTACCTTCGCCTCGACGGTCAGGTCGTCGACCTCCGGTACGACGAGCATCAGCGTTTCACCCGGATTGATGACGCCATTGACCGTGTGAATTGCCAGCTGGTAGATGCGCCCGGAAAGCGGGGCGGTGATGTCGAGGCGGCGCAACTGGTCGGCGGCCGCCGTGCGGCGTTCCTCATATTCTGCGATCTTGGCTTCGACGTCGGTCAGTTCCTTGGAAATTTCGGTGCGCCGGTCCTCATCGAGCTGCAGGATCTGCAGGTCGATCTCGCTCGACTTGCCGCGCGCCTGGGCGCGGGCCGCGATATGTCGGCCACGCCCACCCTCGAGTTCCGCGCGCTGGCGCTTCAGCGTCGTAACGCGTTGCATCGGCACGAGCCCCTGACCGAAAAGCGAGTCGACCCCGGTCAGTTCCTCCGCGATCAGCTTCAGCGCGTCCTCGATCGCGTTCAACTGTACCGTCAGACCCTCGGTCTCGTCGGCAAGCTGCGCCTTTCTCGAATCGAGCTGACCCTTCATGCCCAACAGGGCCGAGCGACGGTTCGCGAAGAGCCTCTGTTCGCCGTCGATGAGCTTCTCCGCCGCCGTGCCGGAGATGAACTCGGCGAGATCTTCTTCTATCTCGAAGGATGCGGCACCGATCCGTTCGGCCAGCAGCCGGGCACGGCGGGCATAGAATTGTGCCAGCGTGCCTTCGATGATCGCGAGATTGGCGCGTACCGTCGTGCCGTCGAGGCGGATCAGCACCTGGCCGGCCTCAACCCGATCGCCCTCCTTGACCAGGAGCTCTCCGACGATGCCGCCGGTCAGATGCTGCACTTTCTTGACATTATCGTCGACGACCACGACGCCGCCGGCGACGATCGCGCTGGACAGTTCCGTTGTCGCGGCCCAGCCGCCGACGCCCGCCACGAGGGCGAGCGCAAGAACCGAGACGCCGATCAGATGCCGGGAGAGCGACCGATGTGCAGTCGGTTTCGCCTGGGGCCATCCCCTCATTGCTTCGCCTCCTGCCCTTCTGCAACGATTTTCAGCGAATTCTGTCGCTCCACCTGTTGCGGACGAAGTACCTGACCGAGGACTTGCTCCTTGGGCCCGAAAGCCTGCATGCGTCCTTCATTCATCATCAGCACGAGATCGACGCTTGCGAGTGCGCTCGGCCGGTGGGCGACCACGATGACGATGCCGCCACGGCTGCGCACGCTCATGATCGCTTCGCTGAGCGCCTGCTCGCCCTCGGCGTCGAGGTTGGAATTGGGCTCGTCGAGAACGACGAGAAAGGGATTGCCGTAAAGGGCCCTCGCGAGAGCCACCCGTTGGCGCTGGCCGGCCGAGAGCGTCATGCCGCCATCGCCGATCTCGGTGTCATAGCCGTTCGGAAGCCGGAGGATCAGATCGTTGACGCGCGCCGCCTTTGCGGCGGCGACGATCGCGTCCGGTGTCGCGTCTTCGGCAAAACGGCAGATGTTCTGCGCGATCGTCCCGGCGAACAGTTCCACGTCCTGCGGCAGGTAGCCGATGTGTTTCCCGAGTTCATCGCTGTCCCATTGATCGAGGGCTGCACCGTCCAGCCGAACCGAGCCGCGATAGGCCGGCCATATACCGAGGATCGCGCGCGCCAGAGACGATTTTCCCGAAGCGCTCGGTCCTATGACTCCCACGGCACCGCCCGCACCGACCGTGAAATTCACATCCGACAAGATGAGGCGCTGCGCCGCCGGCGGACCGCTTGCCAGCCCTTCGACGGTGAGGCGATCGCGCGGGGTCGGAAGCTGGAGTGGTGCATCGGCTTCCGGCAGGGCTTTGAGCAATTCCTTGAGGCGTTGCCAGCTCTGGCGCGCTGCGACGAGGCCGCGCCAGTTGCCGATGGCAAGTTCCACGGGCGCAAGAGCCCGGGCTGTCAGGATCGAGCCCGCAATGATGATCCCGGGCGAAGCTTCGCCTCGTATCACCAGAACGGCGCCGGCCGCCAGAACGCAGGACTGCAGCGCCATGCGAAAGACCTTCGACAACGCGCCGTAGCCATTGCCGATATCGGAGGTGCGGCGGTTCTCATCGCGGAACTCCGTATTGCGCCTCTCCCACATCGCCGTCAGCCGCGCTGACATTCCCATGGCATGAACCACCTCGGCATTGCGCTGGGAGGCCTGCGCGAAGGCGTTGCGAAGCCCTCCGGCCTCCGAGGCTTTCCTGGCAGGCGCCTGGGTGCCGCGGTTGGTGAGATAGGTGAGCAACATCAGGACCAGGCCGCCGATGATCGCGACCAAACCGATGACCGGGTGGAAAAGAAAGCAGATCGCGATGTAGAAGGGCAGCCAGGGCAGGTCGAAGAGCGCGGCCGGGCCGGCACCCGACAGGAACGACCGAACCTGATCGAAATCGCGCAGCGCCTGGAGACCGTCCCCCTGCATTCTGAGCTTCAGCGGCGCCTTCACGATGGCGCGGTAAATGCGACCGTTCAGGCTCTCGTCGAGGGCACCGGCGATGCGCACCAGCATCCGCCCGCGAACGAGCTCAAAGGCTCCCTGAAAGGCATAAAGCAGCAGCGCGAGAAGAGAGAGAGCAACCAGGGACGGAATGCTGCGGCTCGGCAGAATTCGATCGTAGACTTCGAGCATGAAGAACGACCCGGTGAGGTATAGAACGTTGACGAGCGCGCTTGCGATGGCAACACCGATGAAAGCCGTTCGGCAATCCCGCAAGGCAGAGGCTGGGTCGGCATTCCTGCCGTTGGATGTAGCCATAAACTCAGACACCGGCTGATATCTCGCAATCGGGTTTCAAACGCATTTTCCGTCACTCGGCCGCCGGTTGCCAGGCAGTGGCAATCCTACGACCCCTGTCAGTCCCTGATCGGGTCCGCTACACTCCGGAGCTCCGCAATGAGGAGTTGTTCCTCCTGATACAATGATGTACGCCAAACTTGCCTCCTTGGCCATCGTTCCCTGCGTGGCCTGCTGCATAGCGGGCTGTTTAAGGACTCAAGGGCGCCCGCCCCGGGTCCTATGACTCCTCCATCGACGCTCCGGTCTCAGGTGGAAATGCGGGCTCGGCCGCCGGTGCCGGCGCAAATGCGTCGATGCTGCCGCCCCGTCCCCAGGTCGCAGCGAGGCTCATCAGTTCGTCCATTTCCCTTCGGAGCCGGTGCCAGACCAGAATGTCCTCGGCATGGGGCGCATTGCGACGCGGATCATAGAACGGGTCGATCTCGTCGCCGGCGGCCTTGCGCGCATCCTCAAGCCGCCCCTTCAATGCGCTCGCCTCCTCCTTCAGCGAGAAATACCGGCGCATGACCGCAATCAGCGCAAGATCGTTGGGGCTGGTGTTCAAAGGTAATCCTCCGGGCATTTCTTGAGCGCCGCCGTCGAGCGTCTCGCGGCTGCAGGGAACCGCCCCAATTGCGGAAGATTTTGGCACATTTCCGGCATGGCGGGAGAAATGTGCCTGACAGCATGCTCGGCGGGCTCGCAAAAAAAGACCCGGCGTAACCCGCCGGGTCTTTGCTCTCGTTGCGAGGCCGAGGCGGTCGCGGTGGCTCAGGCCTCGACGCGCCTCCGTCCGCGCGTGTCGTCCTCGACCTGCTCCATTTCCCGCCGGTTATGTCGGACCGAGGACCAGAGGGAAAGGCCGATGAGGCCGGCCCCACCGAGCCCAGTAATGACCTCTGGAATATGGACCAGCGTCTGGAAATACATGACCACGGAAAGGATCAGGATGGCGTAGAATGCGCCGTGTTCCAGATAACGATATTCGCTGAGCGTTTTCTTCTCGACCAGCATGATCGTCATGGAGCGGACATACATCGCGCCGATACCGAGCCCGATGGCAATGATGAAAAGGTTCTGGGTCAAAGCGAAGGCGCCTATGACCCCATCGAAGGAAAAGCTGGCGTCGAGCACTTCCAGATAGAGGAAAGCGCCAAATCCGCCCTTCGCCGCTGCGCTCATCGTCTGCTGCGAAGCGTCAAGTAGGCCGCCGACCACTTCGACGGCCAGGAAGGTAAGGAGGCCGTAGACGCAGGCATGAACGAACACGACGGCTTCATCCGCTTCGAGCAACTTCGAAAAGCCGAGTATGAGCGCCAGAACGAAGGCGATCTCGACTCCCTTAATGGTCGCAAAGCGCGCCATCCGGCTCTCCAGCCATGCAATCCAGTGCACGTCCTTTTCATGGTCGAAAAAGTATGTGAGTCCGACCATCATCAAGAACGTACCGCCGAAGGCAGCGATCGGGAGATGCGCTTCGTGCATGATGCGCGAATATTCCTCGGGCTGCGTTGCAGCGAGAATGACCGCCTCGATCGGACCAATGCTCGCGGCGATGACCACGATCAACAAAGGGAACACGATACGCATGCCGAAAACGGCGATGAGGATGCCCCACGTCAGGAAGCGCTGCTGCCAGACCGGGGTCATGTCCTTGAGCTTGTTGGCATTAACGATGGCATTATCGAAGGACAGCGAGATTTCGAGGACCGCGAGCACGGTGCAGATGAAGAACACCGTCATCATACCGCCCAGGGTCCCGGTCGACTGCCAGCCGAGCCAGGCGCCAAGCAGAAGCCCTGCACCCGTAACGATGAACGCCCATTTGAAGTATCCGAGAGAGCTTGTCTGTGTGCTGCCTCCGGTCATGAGCGAACCTCCCCGCCACGCATCATGGAAGCGTTCGCATAAGAGAAATTTCCGGAAGCGGAAAAGCGCACAAGCCTATTGGCACATGCGTGAGGCATGAGATCAGTTTTCATGGTAGCTATACCCGCCGGCGTGACTTGCTGGCGGTACCGACATCGCGAGAGCGCCGTAAACTCTCGCCAGAGGGGCCCGGCACCAATGTTCATCCCGCATTCCGATGTCCAAGAGCGGGACGCTTCTTACTTAGCGATGCCGCGCTGTGCGTCAAGGGGGCAGCCGCGCGCTTGCGGCGGAACCAAAAGCCTATGTCCCAAGTTTTATTTCCGACCGGCAACAACCGCGAGGCCTGGCGTCATGCATTGTTTCTGGTGGGATAAGAGCGTTGAACTGGAACTCGGAGCCGAAGGCAAATATCGCGACGTGAAAAGCACGCGGGAGGCCGTAGAATGCCTGTCGCAGCGCTGGCCGCGGCGAAGCGGGTGTGTCTCCAGGCTCTCGAAGGCAAGGTTGGAGCGGAGAAGGCCCGCAGGGCCTTCATAAAGGCAGCGGAAGAGGCACATATATCGATCCGCAGCCATTAGAGCGGGATGGAGGAGGCGCGCTGGGCGGCTCCGGGCTGGCGAGGAAGAAAAATGTACGAGATTCCATGGAGCAGGCCCGTCAAAATCACCATGCTCGACGGCAGATGCCGCACCGTTGTCGGCCCGCTCGACGCTATGCATTGTCTTCAAAGCGAATGGCCGGTGCGGGACGGTGCCTATTACGGTTGCGCAATACGCGCCTGCAACGCAGCACTCAAGCGTAGAAAGAGGCCTGAAGACGCGCGCGCCGCCTTCATCGCCGCTTTACGTGAAGCCTTCCTGACGGTCGCGCCACTGCAGGAGGGTGGTCATGGACCCCGGCCCCTGGAATGAATGTGTACCCGTGCGGATGCCGGATAATTCAAAGATTCACATGGTATCCAACACCCGTCAGGCATTCGAGCTACTGACGCAGCACTGGCCGACCAGCCATGGCCAGGCCTATCTGGCGGCAATCGACATATGCCGGGCGGTGCTCGACCGCGACTCCCCCGCCTATGTGGCGAGGGCGGCCTTTGTCGCGGCGGCGAAAGAGGCCCAGGTCAATGTCGTGACCTGAACCCCGCACCGCATGCGGCCGCACTCACTCAAGATGCAGGAATTGGAACTCTTGGCAGGGTTTGCGTGTTGAACAGCGGATCAACAAACGTGGGTATCCGATGCCAAAGGCCAATGGTTTCAGCAGGTTTGCCAGCGCGGTGGCGGAATATGCCGGGCGCCCCGCCGTTTTCGTCCTTGCCCTTGCATTGATAGGCGCCTGGGCAGTCACAGGTCCGATCTTCGGTTTCTCCCAGACGTGGCAGCTCGTCGTCAATACCGGCACGACGATCGTCACCTTTCTCATGGTTTTCGTCCTTCAGAACACGCAGAACCGGGACGGCCGGGCCCTTCAGGCAAAGCTCGACGAACTCATCCTCACCAGCTCGGCGGAGAACCGCTATGTCGGAATCGAAAAGCTGGATGAAAAAGAGCTTAAACGACTGGCCGAGATCCTCCGGAAACACGCCCACGACCAGGACGACGACGAACTTCGGGAGAAGGTATCCAGCGCCGCGGAACGCCGGGGTCTGGGAAGAGCTAATCGGAACCAAAACACGCGGCAGCCGTTTGCCTGACGAAACCACGGCAACCACAGAGCCAATTCGGCGCAATGCTGCAGCGCATCGTGAGAGGAGACGCCTTATGCATCTCGTTGGTACACAGGTCATCCCGGAACAGGGCGGGAAAGCCGGTTTTACGGTGGAATTCGTCGGCGAAGGAGGAGAGATCGTCTCCGTATCCATGCGCAATGATGCGGCCACGAACATCAACCGGCTCAATGCCATCGAAAGGGCGCAAGCCGTCATGCGCGAGCTCGCAGACGCCGATTGCGACGCGATCGAGGAGTCCCAGAACAGCCCGGAATTCCATCGCAGCGCCCGCGGTGCCAAGGACACGGACGAAATGGAAAGGCAGCTCGACGAGGGCCTCGAGGACACATTCCCGGCCAGTGATCCGGTCTCGGTCACCGTTTCCACCATCCCGACCGACCGCGCTAAGAACGGTAAGCCATGAACCGAACATCCACCGTTGCCTTGGTCACCGGCGCCGGGTCCGGCATCGGCCGAGCCACTGCTCTGGCACTCGCCTTGGACGGCGTGAAAATCGGAGCGCTGGGGCGCACAGGATCGGAGGTTGAGACAGTCGCCGGCGAAATCGCCAAGGCCGGCGGCGAGGCGATGGCGCTTGAGGCGGACATTTCCGACGAACTGCAGATGCGCAATGCGGTCAACGGCCTCGTCGGCAAGTTCGGTCATCTCGACATCGTTGTCGCGAATGCCGGTATTAACGGAGTCTGGGCTCCGATCGACGACCTGAAGCCGTTCGAATGGGACGAGACGATCGCCGTCAATCTGCGCGGCACCTTTCTCACCCTGCACTTGACCGTCCCCCATCTGAAACAGCGCGGCGGCGGGTCCATCGTGGTTGTTTCCTCGATCAACGGCACGAGGACCTTTACGACGCCCGGCGCTACAGCCTATACCGCCACCAAAGCAGCACAGGTTGCGATGGTCCAGCAATTGGCGCTCGAGCTCGGCAAACACCACATCCGCGTCAACGCTGTCTGTCCCGGTGAGATCGAAACGAACATCGACGACAATACGAAACTGCGCCACGAAGAAGAGACGGCCATTCCCGTTGAATGGCCGGACGGACAGGTGCCTATCTCCGACGGGCAGCCGGGGCGCAGCGAAGACGTGGCGGAGGTCATCCGTTTCCTGGTCTCAGACCGCGCTCGCCACGTGACCGGAAGCCCAGTCTGGATCGACGGCGGCCAGGGTCTCCTGCGATAAACTCCCGACAGTGATGCCGTCCGATTGATACAGTGAATCGGTCGCCCTTCGAAAAGGAAGGCCCCGCCTGGGACGGCGGAGCCCGTTATTTTGTTCGTTGTTTTTAAGAACGCGCGGATCCGTAGGGCTTTGCGGAGAGGGAACTTGTTCCACGCGATCCGATAGTCAAACTGTGCAGGGAAGCGTTTGTTCCCGCCGACACCCTGTAAAGTTCGTCGCGGCGAGAATTTCGCCAACCGGAGCGATATCCGTCGGAACTGCGAGCCGTTGCGACCAATGAATCATTAACCATCTAGCCGATAGACGTGGCTGGTGATGAATGTAAGGTGATTCGATGGCAGCTGAGTTTGGCGAAGGAACCATGGTCCAGGGCGGCGAAGTGATCGCATTTCCCTTGGCGGCCCGTGCAGGCGACGTCGCACGCTGCGCACGCGAACTCGACAGGATACATGGCGCCGCTGCCGTCCATTACTGGAAGGGCGAATGCCGCAGGCTCGCCGAACAGCTTGCCATTCTCGGCGTCGATGAGGCCGGCGTTCGCGAGGAAGTCCTCGCTTTTCAGGCGGAAGTCCAGGCTGCAATGGCGGAGCGTTACAACGAGCCGGCGAGCCGGAACCGCTCCGGCCCTCGACAGCGGTGAAATTACGGTCTGGCAGCCGCCCAACCGTTCAGAGCTGAGACGGCTCGGTCAACCGGTCCAGGAATGTACGCTGAACTTCGCTTCCTCGGCAGCCTTGATGAAGGCGCTGCGTGCAATATCGGGCTCGTCGTTTCCCTCGATAACCCGCTCACAGGCTGCAAAGGCGTCACGCTTTGCGTCTCCGTCGGCAATCGGCCAATGATTCTTGAGGCAGAGAAACGCGTCGCGGGTGCTTTGTACTCTGAGCACTCGGTTCTTCCCGCCCTCCAAGATCACCGCTTCGCTCCAAAGACGATCCTGCGTCAGCATGTTGACATTCCTTCAAGACGTGACTCAACGGGCACAGGCCGATTGATTCCCTCGAGAACGAGGCCGCCGAGTTCCGGGTTGACTCGGCTGATGTCGGCGAGAGCCACTATGCCGGCGGCCTGCCGCTTCTCATTGACAACGACGAGACGACGAATACGCAGATCGTGCATCTTCTGAGCAGCAAGGAGGAGGCTGTCGTGCTCCTCGCAAGATTCTGCCGACACCGTCATGAATTCGAAAACGGCCGTTGAACTGGAAAGGCCTTTCGCGACGACGGACGTGACTATGTCCCGATCCGTGACGATTCCCAGGATCGTTCCTACACCCGGCGTCTCCACGGGCACCGCGCCAACACCCGTCTCAGCCATCAGCCGGGCGACGGATTGCGCGCTGTCAGTGGGTGACACGGTGAAAACCTGCCGGGACATCACGTCCCGGACGCGGACCATCCTATCGTCATGGCCGGCCATCGATGAGGCTCCTCCCGTTGATCGAGGCCGGTACCGCCACCTCATCTCTTCTCGGCTTCCTCAGGATGAGGTCGACCCTCTGAGGGGCGATTACCTGTGGGTGCCACGTGTTGCGGCCGGGCTTGTTCGGATTTTCCGGAGGCCGGGCAAATGTCGGACGCTTCTGTCTCAGTCGAACGCGCACGATACGCTCCCTTCTCTTGCGTGGACATGCGGGGCTGAAAACGCAGCCTTTCCGTTAACGCATGAAGCTGAAAGGGGTTCCGGAATCTTGATCTGGCGCGCAACTCACCTTGACGTCTCAACGCGTCTCCGGACCCAGATCCGATCGCGCCTGTGCATCATCAAGGATGGAAGCAATTTCCGAGGTCATCGCATTCTGCCTGGCAAAAGCCTCCGACGGTACGATGCCGGGATCTTCTTCATGATCCTGAACGATCGGGACCTCTTCGAGGGCCCGTTTGATCTCCCGCCAGAGATCCTTGTGCCGGTAAAGCGCGGAAAGGACGGCCACGAGAATTTCTCTCTGTGCCGCCAGTCGAAACTCGCTGCTATTGTTTTCCATGTCCAGCCCCTGGCGTGACAGCTCCCGACCGTCGCGTGGCGGCGGAGCCGCCACGCTCGTGATACTGGGGACATGAAGCGCAGAAAGCAGACTCGCGCGTGCGTGCTGCGCCCCTATGCCGGCATTATTCCAGAACTTCCACGACCGTGTGTGTCTTCGGATTCACGACAACGCGCCGATCATTCACGACGGCATAGGCGAAATCGGGCTGCTCTGGAATGGTGTGGATCTCCACCGTTTCAGGAATCGGCTGGCCGACGACAATCTCACCCTCGTAGGTGACAGAAGGCGTGTTCTGCTCCAGCACATAGGTCCTTACTTCGCCCGGCAGCACCACTGTCGTCTGCGCAATCGCCGCCGAGCCAAATCCCAGAAACAGGGCAGCAGTCAAAGTGGCAAATCTATTCATGGCGTTCTCCTTCCACTCAAACATGATGATGTCCCTAGACCACTCAAACTGGTGATGTCCTTTTTGGTTCCCGTCGCGGCACGCGCGGAGCTGGCCGCATCTGCGCGCTGGCACAGCCCTGCGGGGGGATGCCCGAATGAAGCGGGCAGGAAATATCCCCGCGCCTTCAGGAACCAAAGAGCCGGACAGGCATTTTGTAACGTCACCAAGAGAAATCTCATAAGCAGAAGGGCAATATTCGACATGCCTGCTATCGGCGGTCACGCATCGCAACAATCACCGCTGCTTGAGGAGCAAGTCGTCGATCTGATCCCCGCTCTGCGGGCGTTCGCTCGTACGTTTACGACAGCGTCCTTCGAGGCCGATGACCTCGTGCAGGAGACGTTGCTCCGGGCGCTGAGAAGCATCGAGCAGTTTCAGCCCGGGACGAGCCTCAAGTCCTGGCTGTTCACGATCATGCGCAATGCCTTTCGCACGCAATACAAAATCCGCACGCGCGAAAGTCCTGGGAGCACCAATTGCGCTGAATTGCCGATACCGACGGCGCCCTCGCAGGAGTGGTCGGTCCTCAATGGCGAGTTGCGCAACGCGCTTGGCGCCCTTTCACCGGAGCACCGGGAAGTTCTCGTGCTCGTTGCCGGATTCGGCCTGAGCTATAAGGAAGCCGCCGACATATGCGACTGCGCGATCGGCACGATCAAAAGCCGGCTCAGCAGGGCCCGTGATGAACTGACTGCGCAAATGCACGGAAATCCGCTGAACTGACGGTATAGGGGCGAGCAGATCTGATCAGCGCTTCCGCTCGTCAAGGGCCTTTTGCAGTTCCCGGGCCAGTTCGAGAAGACGCTCTGGCACCGCTTCCTTGCGCATCTTCTCGACGAGCGATGCAATCCGCTCGTCAACGGTTTTTTCCGCGTTCTCATCCGCGGAAACCTTGCTATCGTTCATTCGCCCGTCCTTAGTCACGACCCGGATCTCGCTACAGAATATTGTTCCTGTTTCGCGCTTTACATCATCAAAACGGCGGGTGTGAAAGGGCTGCAGCCATCTCAACCTGAAACATTCTTCCGACCCTAGTAGGAAACCGGGAACTTTATGCCCGCCCGAATACCTTGTGCCGGCGAGTTCTGCAAGCGGCAGATCCCTTCCGGCTCAAAGGTCAGCAGGTTCGCGCTGGCCTTTTCGGAGGCGCTATTGATGCGCCATCACTTCTTCGAGACGTGTTCCTTCTTTCCCTTGCGCTTGGTCGACGCCATTTCCTCAAGCTCCTTCTCGGTCATGGAATCTTCCATGCTGCGAGAGGCGCCCTTGAGTTCGCTCTTCTTCTTCTCGCCTCGCTTGGCAGCAAGCGCCGCGCCGGCGGCCATCTGCTGCGCCTTCGATTTCGCAGGCACTGCTTCCTCCTTTCGTGCTTGACTGCACCGGAATGTGCGTCGCTGCCGGAACCGGCGAGACCCGATTATGTTCCGCGCTACTGGGCTGGGTTTTGCCTAAGACGCATAAGCCGCTGGGCGCATACAAGGGATCGCAATCGAGGGGGAACGCAGCGGCGGCTCCATGATTGAATTCATGGCTATTCGTTGTTGATCTCGAGCGTCTTGCTGAAGATAAGCGCCAGTATCGTGCAAAGCGCGCCCGAGAGAAGGTAATATCCCGCGAAAGCGAGGCCGAAGCGACTGGTGAGCCCAAGTGCCACCAGCGGTGCAAACCCGGCCCCTATCAGCCACGACAGATCCGAGGTCAGCGCCGCCCCCGTATAGCGGTAGGCCCTGCCGAAGCGCGACGCGACCGCCCCGGCGGCCTGCCCGAAGGAGAGGCCGAGGATTGTGAAGCCGACAATCACGAACATTTCGCGACCGGTCGCGCCCGACTGAAGCAGCATTGGGGCTACAAAGCTGAAAATCGCGATCAGCACCGCGCACATACCAAGATGATTGCGCCGGCCGATGCGATCGGCAATGAGCCCGGAAGCAACGATCGCGACGATCCCGCACACCGCGCCAAGGAACTGTACCATCAGGAAGGAGCTTGCGCCGTGATCCGTGTATATTTCCACCCAGCTCAGCGGGAACACTGTCACCAGATGGAAGAGAGCGAAGCTTGCAAGCGGCACGAACGCACCGACCAGAACGTGCCCACCATTTACTCTGAGCACCTCCGTGACCCGGCTTGCCTGAAGCTCGTGCAGATCGAGCAGGGTTCCGAATTCCTTCGTCATGACGAGCCGCAGGCGCGTGAATAATGCAACGACGTTGATGGCAAAGGCGACGAAGAACGGATAGCGCCAGCCCCAGGCAAGAAAGTCCGCTTGCGAGAGCGAAGCGAGGAAGTAGGCAAACAGCGCACTCGCCAGCATGAAGCCGAGCGGCGCCCCTAGCTGTGGGATCATCGCATACCAGCCGCGGTGATGCTGCGGCGCGTTGAGGGCGAGAAGCGAGGCGAGCCCATCCCAGGCCCCGCCGAGCGCAAATCCCTGACCGAGACGGAAGACGGCAAGCAGCAGGATGGACCAGCCGCCGAGCGTTGCGTAGCCGGGCAGAAAGGCGATGGAGGCGGTCGATCCGCCGAGGAGGAAAAGGGCAATCGTTAGTTTCACGCCTCGGCCATAGGTCCGGTCGATGGCCATGAAGACCAGCGAACCCACCGGCCTTGCCATGAAGGCGAGTGCAAAGATGGCGAAGGAATAGAGCGTAGCGGTCAGCCGGTCGGGCGCGAAGGGAAAGAAGAGCTGCGGAAAAACGACGACGGAGGCGATGCCAAAAACGAAGAAATCGAAGAACTCCGCTGCGCGGCCGATCACGACGCCAATGGCTATGTTGCCTGCAGATACCGGCCTGTCGTCGTGAATGCGCCGCGCATCGCGCTCCATCGAGGAGGACGACGGTCCCAGGGATTGTTGAATTGCACCATTCATCGAAAACGCCTCCCGCGGTCGACCGGGACTTGGAACATGCGATGTTCCGCCGCATCTCGCTCGAACTCTCCAGAAGAAAGCGCGAAGCTCTCTCAATGGGGATCTTGACCAATCAACGGCTCATATCAAGGGGCGATACGGGAAAAAACGCGTTTCAGGACGCCAATCGCGACCCGGCCCTCACATGCTGCGATGCATCACCGGCTGCGGCGGATTGCTGCAGTGCGACTATCGACCTCATACCTTTCCGGTCCACTCTACTTTAGTCGCAGGGCCGTCGAAACAAATAGAGCTTCGAGCCGTGCCAGAACCGTTGAAGTTTTCCCGCCGCCTCGCCGTTTTGCCGCTGTTTCTTCTGATGGCGGGATGCGACATGGTGGTGATGTCGCCATCGGGCGATATCGCTGCGCAGCAACGCGACCTGATCGTCATCTCGACGATCCTCATGCTGCTGATCATCGTTCCGGTGGTCTTCCTGACGCTTTTCTTCGCCTGGCGGTACCGGCGTTCGAACACCAGCGCCACCTACGATCCGGAATGGCATCACTCGACCGCGCTCGAAGTGGTGATCTGGTCGGCGCCGCTCGCGATCATCATCGCGCTCGGCGCCATCACCTGGATCAGCACGCATAAACTCGATCCCTATCGGCCGCTCGACCGGCTGGATGCCGAAAGGGCGATACCTGCGGACGCCAAGCCGCTCACCGTGGAGGTGGTCGCACTCGACTGGAAGTGGCTGTTCTTCTACCCCGAGCTCGGGGTCGCGACGGTCAACGAGCTCGCCGCTCCCGTCGACGTCCCGATTCACTTCAAGATAACCGCCTCGTCGGTCATGAACTCCTTCTATATCCCGGCGCTTGCCGGTCAGATCTATGCGATGCCGGGCATGGAAACGAAGCTGCACGCGGTGATCAACAAGCAGGGCGAATACGAGGGCTTCTCGGCCAACTACAGCGGCGACGGCTTTTCGCATATGCGCTTCAAGTTCCATGGGCTTGACCGGCAGGGCTTTGAGGAATGGGTGTCGCGGGTGAAGACGCAAGGCACCGCGCTGAACCGCGACACCTATCTGAAGCTTGAAAAGCCGAGCCAGCGGGAGCCGGTCCGCTATTTCGCCAGGGTCGAGGACGGGTTGTATACGGCTATTCTCAATCTATGCGTCACACCCGGCAAGATGTGCATGCAGCAGATGATGCACATCGACATGATGGGCGGTGCCGGCAAGGAGAGCGCCGGAAACCGGGAGAAGCTGGAATACGACAACAGGCATTCCCTAGCGGAAGGCGCGCCGGCCGCGACGCACCCCGCGACGGGCACGCCGGCGCGCAGCCAGCAGGAACCGCAGGGCACGGGCGGCGGCGAACAGCCGATGCAGCACCCTATGCCAGGCATGGGAGCACACCAGGGACACTCAATGCCAGGCATGAATCATGAGAGCGATCATGAAAACGATCCGGCACCGGCTCAGCTCAATCATTGAATACGGGCGCTGCGCGCTGAAGCGGGATGAGGAAAAGCGGGTGCGGTTTTCCGCCCGCATCCCGCTCTACCTTATTGGAATCAATCACGTTTATGTTTTTAGGTCGATCCAACCCGAAAACATCGTGATCTAAGCAAATGAACAGGTTTCCCATGTTCTCCGATCCAGATCTTCTGAAGCTCATCTTCGGCCGGCTGACCCTCGACGCCATCCCCTATCACGAGCCGATCCTCGTCGCGACTTTTGCCGCAGTCGTGCTCGGCGGCATCGCGCTGACGGGGCTCATCACCTATTACCGCTTCTGGGGCACGCTCTGGCACGACTGGCTGACGAGCGTCGACCACAAGAAGATCGGCATCATGTACATCATCCTGGCGCTGGTGATGCTGCTGCGCGGATTTTCAGACGCGATCATGATGCGCCTGCAGCAGGCGATGGCCTTCGGCGGTTCGGAAGGCTACCTGCCGCCGCATCACTATGACCAGATCTTCACCGCACACGGCGTCATCATGATCTTCTTCATGGCGATGCCTTTCGTGACGGGGCTGATGAACTTCGTCGTGCCGCTGCAGATCGGCGCCCGCGACGTTTCCTTCCCCTTTCTCAACAATTTCAGCTTCTGGATGACGGCGGCCGGCGCGGCCATCATCATGCTGTCGCTCTTCGTCGGCGAGTTCGCGCGCACCGGCTGGCTTGCCTATCCGCCGCTCTCGGGCGCGGACTACAGCCCGGGGGTCGGCGTCGACTATTACATCTGGGGCCTGCAGATAGCCGGCATCGGCACGACGCTGTCGGGGATTAACCTGATCGCCACGATCGTGAAGATGCGCGCCCCCGGCATGACGATGATGAAGATGCCGGTCTTCACCTGGACGTCGCTCTGCACCAATGTGCTGATCGTCGCGACCTTCCCTGTGCTGACCGCAACACTGGCGCTGCTCACGCTCGACCGCTACGCCGGCACCAACTTCTTCACCAACGACCTCGGCGGCAATCCGATGATGTATGTCAACCTCATCTGGATCTGGGGACATCCGGAGGTCTACATTCTCATCCTCCCGGCCTTCGGCATCTTCTCGGAGGTTGTCGCGACCTTCTGTGGCAAGCGGCTCTTCGGTTACGCATCGATGGTCTATGCGACGGTGGTGATCACCATTCTCTCCTACATCGTCTGGCTGCATCACTTCTTCACCATGGGCTCGGGCGCCAGCGTGAACGCCTTCTTCGGCATCACCACGATGATCATCTCGATCCCGACCGGCGCGAAGATGTTCAACTGGCTCTTCACCATGTATCGCGGCCGCATCCGCTACGAGGTGCCGATGCTGTGGACGATCGGCTTCATGGTGACCTTCGTACTCGGCGGCATGACCGGCGTTCTCCTTGCGGTGCCGCCAGCCGATTTCGTGCTCCACAATTCGCTGTTCCTGATCGCCCATTTCCATAACGTCATCATCGGCGGCGTGGTCTTCGGGCTGATGGCCGGCGTCGTCTACTGGTTCCCAAAGGCCTTCGGCTTCAGGCTCGATCCGTTCTGGGGCAAGATGTCCTTCTGGTTCTGGCTGATAGGCTTCTACTTCGCCTTCATACCGCTCTACGTGCTGGGCCTCATGGGGGTTACGCGCCGCGTCAGCCAGTTCGAGGACCCTTCGCTGCAGATCTGGTTCGTCATCGCGGCATTCGGCGCCTTCCTGATCGCGCTTGGTATCCTGTCGATGCTGATCCAGCTGGTCGTCAGTTTCATGAATCGCGAGAAGCTGCGCGACATGACCGGTGACCCCTGGGACGGCCGCACGCTCGAATGGTCGATTGCCTCGCCGCCGCCGGACTACAACTTCGCCTTCACGCCGCTCGTTCACGATCAGGACTCCTGGTGGGACATGAAGAAGCGCGGCTATGAGCGTCCGCTTACCGGTTTCAAGCCGATCCATATGCCGAAAAACACCGGCACCGGCGTCATCCTCGGGGCAATCAGCGTCGTCTTCGCCTTTGCCATGGTCTGGTACATGTGGTGGCTGGCGATCCTGTCTTTTGTCGCGATGGTGGTGATCGCCATCGGTCACACCTTCAACTACGACCGCGACTTCTACATTCCCGCAAATGTCGTCGCCGACACGGAGGGCAAGCGCGCCGAAGAGCTTGCCGCTGAGGTGCAAGCATGAACGAGTTTCACTCCTCTGACGCCCTCCACGAGGGCAAGGCGCCTGCATTCTATCTGAAGGAAGAGCATCATCCGGAAGGGAGCACGATGCTCGGTTTCTGGCTCTATCTGATGAGCGACTGCCTGATCTTCGCCGTACTCTTTGCGACCCACGCGGTTCTCGGCCGCAATTACGCGGCGGGCCCCTCGCCCGCCGATCTCTTCGACCTGCCGCTTATCGCACTGAACACGTCGATGCTGCTCTTCTCCTCGATCACCTACGGCTTTGCCATGCTGGAAATGGAAAAGGGAAGGTTGCGGGCGACGCTCGCCTGGATGGCGGTCACCGCCCTCTTCGGCATCGTCTTCGTCGGCCTCGAGCTCTATGAGTTCGCGCACCTTATTCACGAGGGTGCCGGGCCGCAGCGCAGCGCCTTTCTCTCGTCGTTCTTCACGCTCGTCGGCACGCACGGGCTGCATGTGAGCTCCGGCATTATCTGGATGTTCGTGCTCATGGCGCAGGTCGCAAAACACGGCCTGATCGCGGAGAACAAGCGCCGCCTCATGTGCCTTTCGATGTTCTGGCACTTCCTCGACGTCGTCTGGATCGGCGTCTTTTCCTTCGTCTATCTGATGGGAGTTCTTCGATGAGCACACATGCATCTTCGCACGAGGACGCTTTCGAGGCGCATCACGGTCACAGCCATGGTCACGGCGCGGGTCACGGCACGCTGAAGAGCTACGTGACCGGCTTCATTCTCTCAGTCCTCCTGACTGCCATCCCCTTCTGGCTGGTCATGGCCGACGTGCTCGAAAGCGCCATTCTCACCGCCGCGATCATCATGGCGCTCGGCGCCATACAGATCGTCGTCCACATGATCTTCTTCCTGCATATGAACACACGCTCGGAAGGCGGATGGACGATGATGGCGCTGATCTTCACCATCGTCCTCGTCGCCATTGCACTTTCCGGCTCGCTCTGGGTCATGCATCATCTGAACACCAACATGATGCCGATGAGCCCGGAAATGATGAAGAACATGCCCTGACCGTGGGACTGGCCAACCCTCCCCTCCATCGGGTGAAGGCGTGCGGCAGCCGGATTAAGGCTTAATTGTTGAGACAGCGCGCTTCGCGTTTGAACCGCATCATGACCGACTTGCAAAACGAAACCGCCTTTCGCCCGCGCTCGCGGCTGGCAGTGGTCAGTATTCTCGGTCTCCTGTTGATCGCCGGCCTGCTCGCGCTCGGCACCTGGCAGGTCAAGCGTCTCTTCTGGAAGCTCGATCTTATCGCGCGGGTCGAACAACGCATCGGTGCTCCCCCCGTCCCTGCACCGCCCAGAAGCGATTGGCCGAATGTCAGCCCGGCACGCGACGAATACCGGCACGTAGCGCTGCATGGCCGCTTTCTCAACGACGAGGAAACGCTGGTCTATGCCGCGACCGAACTCGGTGCCGGCTACTGGGTCATGACGCCGCTTGCGCTTCACGATGGCACGATCGTACTCGTGAACCGCGGTTTCGTGCCAATGGAGCGGCGCGACCCTAAGGCGCGTCAGCAGGGCCGGATCGAAGACGAGGTCAAGGTCACCGGGCTGATGCGCATGGACGAGCCGAAAGGTTCTCTGCTCCAGTCGAACAGACCCCGCGAAGACCGTTGGTACTCGCGCGACGTCGGCGCCATAGCCGCAGCGCGGGGCCTTTCCCCCGTTGCGCCCTACTTCGTCGATGCCGACGCGTCTTCCATTCCTGGGACGCTTCCCGTCGGCGGGCTGACGCGCGTCGTCTTTCCCAACAATCACCTGGTCTACGCGTTGACCTGGTATTGTCTCGCAGCCATGACGGCGGGAATGCTGGTGATTTTCTGGCGCTCGGCGCGGAAATCGAACTCCGGCGCGGCGTGATGGCCGCGCCGGAGGAAGGTCAGTTCGCCGAGTTGAGCGTCATGGACGTGCCGGCGGCCGCGACGTTGAGGCCGAGCTGGCCCGTGACGCTGACCGTCTGGAGATGGACTGAGCCTGAGGTGCCGCCGACGAGCACATTCGCTCCCACGCCCGCCCCGAGCGTCGCTTCGGCCGTCGCGCCCTTGTAGATGCCGCTCAGGGAACCATGGTGGTAACCCGCCGTAGGCGCGAATACGGCCCAGATCAATCGGCTGCGCATGGTGAAACCGACGTCAACGCCGAGTTTGCGAATTTCACCCGTGTAGCGATCCTCGATCACATCGCCGCCCAACGACCGGAAAAAGCACTCGACCTCCTTGGAGGATCCGAGCACATAACCGGCACCGCCTCCGATGTCGCATTCCAAGTATCCGATCTTCACACCGCCCCGCGCGTCCTGAACCGCGGGCGGCGGAGCCGGTTCCTGATAGGTCAGATCAGCGGCATTGGCGCCCGCAGCGGTAAACGCGATCGTGACCGCGGAGAACGCCATGGCGAGAGTCTTTTTCATGCATCTTCTCCTCGTCGGCTCGTCACCGGCAGCAATTGCAGCCGGCGGTCCGAAACAAATTCAGTAATGGCAGCGCGCGCGTAAGATTTCGTGCGCCCGTGCCTGCCCTGTCAGGCGGGCTCACGCTTTCGTTGCATTGAGACAATTCAGAGGCAGGGCCGCCAACGACTTATTTTTTGCTGCGGGGTGTTGCCATTTGGCCAAGATCGAGCCGTCGGCAATCGAGCCAGATGCATCAGCCGCCGTTGACGAGATTGAGGATCAGTTGGTGAATGTTGCCACCGTCGCTGAGTTCGGCCTTGTCGAAGTCGCGGCTTTTCTGCCGTTGCGCGCGCGAGAGTTCCCCGAGCCGCTTGGTCATTTCGGATTTGATCTTGCGGCACTTGGGATCGTCGGCGACAGTGAGGCCCACGGTCGCGACCTCGATCGCACTCACCATCTCCTTGATGAAATCGCCGTGCACCCGTTCATGCCTTTTCACGCCGTCGATGAAAGTTTCCCAGTTCGCTTCGGTATTGCCCGACAGCTTGCCGGAAAGCTTCGGCAGCGTGTAGGTGATGGTCAGCTTCGGCAGCGCGGAGGCGAGGACACAGGCGCCGTCTCGCTCCTCGTATTTCCGCCTCCAGGTGAGCTTGAAGCTCGTATGAGCGATCGCGCGCCCGAGGCCCCCCACCCGCGGTCCCCGTTCGCCGATCGCGGCGTAGAGTTCCGGCCCGGATTGTCCGGTGATGGAATAAGTCTCGATCTTCTCGACTGCCTGCCACTCCGCCAGTGCTGTCGCCGGCATGACGGTTAGGCAGGCCAACAGAAAACAAATCTTACGGCTCGCCAAGCCCGCCCCCTTGGAAATCATGAATGCGCGCGGAACCTAACGGGGAAAGGTCCGGCTTTCAATCATCCGGTCTGCTCGCGCGCCCGCAGATCATACGCTGCTCAACAAGAGACTGGTTTCACTGTTGGCGACGCCATCGATCATCCGCACCTCGCGCAATATGCGATCAAACTCCGAGAGGTTGGCCGCACGGATGTTGGCAACCAGATCCCAGTTGCCGTTGGTGGTGTGCAGCGTATAGATCTCGGGCAAGCCGCGCAGCCTGCGGATGACCTGCGTCGTGGATTTCCCCACCACTTCGATCATCATCACCGCATGAACCGTGCTGACGTCGTAGTCTTCCCTGACCCGGACGGTGAATCCGAGGAGGGTTCCGGTCTCGAGCAGGCGTTCCAGCCGATTTTGGACTGTGCCCCGCGCCACGCCCAACGCATCGGAGAGCTTGGAAAGCGAGGCCCGCCCGTCGGAGCGCAGATGTGCAATTATCTGGCGATCCAGGTCATCAGGCGTGTATTTCGCAACGGCCGAGTCCCTGACTGCTCTTCTGCTCATCTTGCACAATCCAATTGAACAAATCGCTTAAACGGGTGCCTAAAATAGCACATGTTTGCGCTTTCGAACAGCGGGCTCAATCGGTAACCTATCTGGAATCCAGCACCGTGAAGAGGAAACCTCGATGCTCTCACCGCTTCCGTCTGCCAAGGCCATGGTACCCTTCGTCAGCGTCGACAACATGATGCGCCTCGTGCATCACCTTGGCATTGAGACGGTCCTGGCGGAGCTCACGGATGCGATAGAAGCGGACTTTCGCCGCTGGGAGAGCTTCGACAAGACCCCGCGCGTCGCCAGCCATTCGCGCGACGGGGTCATCGAGCTGATGCCGACCTCCGATGGCAGGGTGTACAGTTTCAAATATGTCAATGGCCACCCGAAGAACACCGCCGAGGGGCTCCAGACGGTAACTGCCTTCGGGCTGCTTGCCGAGGTTTCGACCGGCTACCCGGCACTTCTCACCGAAATGACCATACTGACGGCGCTCCGAACCGCCGCGACCTCGGCAATGGCCGCCCGCCATCTGGCTCCGAAGGGCGCGCGCATAATGGCGATGATCGGCAATGGCGCTCAGGCCGAGTTCCAGGCGCTGGCCATGAAGTCCGTCTGCGGCATCGACACCGTCCGCCTTTACGATCTCGACCCACGGGCAACGCAGAAGGCCGCCCGCAACCTGGACGGTGCCGGTCTCACGATCGTTTCATGCAGGTCCGCCCAGGAGGCGATCGAGGGCGCCGGGATCATCACCACCTGCACGGCCGATAAGCAATTTGCCACGATTCTGACCGACAACATGGTCGGCACCGGCGTCCACATCAATGCAATTGGCGGCGATTGCCCCGGCAAGACGGAACTGCATCGGGACATCCTGAAGCGCTCGGACGTGTTCGTCGAATATCCGCCCCAAACCCGGATCGAAGGTGAGATCCAGCAGATGGAACCGGATTTTCCCGTCACCGAACTCTGGAGGGTCGTTACCGGCGAGATGCAGGGCCGGCGGGACGCCCGTCAGATAACTCTCTTCGACAGCGTCGGCTTCGCCATCGAGGACTTCTCCGCGCTCCGCTATGTGCGCGAGCGCCTTCCCGGCACCGACTTTTACCAGAACCTCGACATGATCGCCGATCCGGACGACCCCCGCGACCTGTTCGGGATGCTGCTGCGGGCGAAATAGCGCCGCTCACTCACCGCTCCTGCAGACGCAGTATCGCCTTGCGGGCCTCCCGGTTCCGACAAGCTTTACGGCGGGAGAGGTCATGACAAGCTCTTCGGCGAAAGCGGCAGCGACCTGCTCTATGCCGGCGCGGGCGCGGACCGTTTGAACGGCGGCAGCGGAGCCGATAGCTTCGTTTTCAAGGCGCTCTCGGATTCGACCGTCTCCAGGTCCGGCCGCGATACGATTTACGATTACACCGCACAATCAGACCGGTTCGATCTTTCTGTGATCGACGCCGATATATCGGCCGTCGGCAACAAGGCATTTCACTTCGTTGGAACTGCCGCCTTTGGCGGCAAGAACGGCGAACTCCGCTATATCAGGGAAGCCTCTGATACCTACATTTACGGCGATGTGAACGGCGACAGGAAAGCGGATTTCGCGATACATCTGGACGACGCCGTCAGCCTGCAGAAGGGCTACTTCGTGTTATGAAGCTGCAGCAGCGGGAGCCTACGGGCACTCGGCTGTTGCGGGCGGCCCGCTGTAGCCACGGGGGCGCGGGGGGACTGATCTTCGCGTCGCGGCTGCGATCCGAACCTGAAATCATCGTGATCTAAGTCCTTTCCTATTCGCCACCGTACGGTTAGCATGCAGGACAGCGGCAAGTTCAAGTTGCGTGACTTGTATTAACGGAAGTGGTGTGATCGGCGGTAACCCACTCACGGGATCGTACTTCAGCTTTTCAGGGAGCGTTGCATGCGCGTTTCGAGGGTATTGGCTGCAGTCCTTTCATGCGGGCTACTGGCGGCCGCCGACTTCGTCGTGGGAACCGCTGATGCGCAACAGCCCCCTCCAGCCGTCACGGTGGCGCCGGCCGCGGTCATGGACCTGCGCGAAAGCGTCGATCTGACCGGCACGGTCGTGGCGATCCAGAAGGTGGACATGCGCGCCCGCGTGTCCGGCTTCATCGAAAAGGTTAACTTCGAGGATGGGCAGAAGGTCTCCGCCGGAACCGCGCTTTACCAGGTGGAGGACGGCGCCTATCGCGCCGCCCTGCAGGAGATCGAGGGTTCGATAGCGGCGGCGGAGGCCCAGAGGGACCTTGCGATTCTCGAGCGTGACCGCGCACAGCGGCTGATCGCAACCAACACGGTCGCTCAGGCGACACTCGACACGGCGAACGCGCAGCTGAAAAAGGCCGAGGCCGATATATTGCGTCTCAAGGGCAGCAAGCAGACGGCCGAACTCAACCTTTCCTATACCAAAATCCTCGCGCCTTTCGATGGTGTCGTCGGCCTCACCGCCGTCGATGTCGGCGCCCTCGTTACCCCCGAAAGCGGAACTCTCGTCACGTTGACGCGCCTCGATCCGATCCATGCGGAATTTCCAGTCGCGACCTCGCTTTACTTCTCCTACCGGGAACGCGTGGAAAAAGGTGAGATCTCCGGCGGCGCCAATGTCAGCATCGTCCTTCCTAACGGCACCGAGTACCCACAAAAAGGCACCATCGATTTCGTCGCCAGCACCGTCTCCCAGGGCACCGACACCGTCACCGTGCGCGCCCAGTTTCCCAATCCGGGCGGGGTCCTCCTCGACGGCACACTCGTCAGGGTCGTTCTCGAGCAGTCCGACCGGCAGGACGTGCTCGCGGTCCCGCAGCAGGCGGTGCAGCGCGATCAGCAGGGTGCATTCGTCATGGTGGTCGACGCCAACTCCAAGGTGGAGCTTCGCCGGGTAGAGGTCAGTCGATCCAGCCGCGGTCAGGCCGTCGTCGCCAAGGGGTTGAAGGAGGGCGAGAACGTCATCACGGAAGGTGTCGGCAAGGTGCGGCCGGGGATTACCGTAGATGCCGTCACGGCCACGACGACGGGCGGCTGAACATGATTTCCGAAATCTTCATCGATCGCCCGCGCTTTGCCGCGGTCATTTCCATCGTGCTCACCCTCGCCGGACTGATTGCTCTGACGAGACTGCCTGTCGCGCAGTTTCCGGATATCGTTCCGCCGCAGGTCAGCATAACGGCAAGCTATCCCGGCGCCGGCGCAGACGTGGTCGAGGCCACAGTCGCTCAGCCTATCGAGAGCAAGGTGGTCGGCGTCGACGACATGCTCTACATGAAATCGACGAGCGGCGCCGACGGGACCTACTCGTTGACGGTCACCTTCGCCGTCGGCACCGATCCGGACATCGCCACGGTCAATGTGCAGAACCGCGTGGCACTTGCCGAGCCGGTGCTTCCGGCCGAAGTCAAGCAGAGCGGCGTCAGCGTCCAGAAGAGATCCTCCTCGCTGATGCAGGTGATCGCCATTCACGGCGAGAATGACGAATTCGACAATCTGTTTCTCTCGAACTACGCGACGATCAACGTGCTCGACACGATCAAGCGCGTACCGGGCGTCGGCGACGCAACGCTTTTCGGCGCTCAGGACTATTCGATGCGGATCGTCCTCGACATCGACCGGCTGACTAATCTGGGATTGACGCCGACCGACGTCATCAACGCCTTGAAGGCCCAGAACGTCCAGGCTGCGATCGGCCGCATCGGCGCCCAACCGATGACGGATGACCCGCTGTTCCAGCTGAACATCCAGACGCAGGGCCGGCTGACCGATCCAGCCCAGTTCGGAGACGTCGTGCTGAGGGCCGGAGCGGATGGTTCCTTCGTCCGCATTCGCGACGTCGCACACGTCGAGCTGGGGTCGGTGAGCTCAGACTCCACTGCCCGCATCAACGGCAAACCGGTGGCGATGATCGGCACCTATCAGGCACCGGGCGCCAATGCGCTCGCCGCCACGGAGGGCGTGCAACAGGCTCTGGAGCGCCTTTCCGCAGCATTCCCGGAGGGCCTCACCTATAGCGTCTCCTACGACACCTCGGACTTCGTCCAGGCCAGCGTCGAGAATGTCGAGCACACACTCCTCGAGGCTTTTGCCCTCGTCATCATCGTCGTCTTCCTCTTTCTCGGCAATTGGCGCGCCACATTGATCCCGCTCATCGCTGTTCCGGTGGCTCTCGTCGGTACCTTTGCGGTGATCCTGGCGATGGGCTTCTCGCTGAATACGGTCTCGCTTCTCGCTCTGGTGCTCGCGATCGGCATCGTCGTCGATGACGCGATCGTGGTCGTGGAAAACGTCGAACGTGTGATGGAAGAGAACCCCGGCATGAGTGCGGCGGAGGCCTCGCGTCTTGCGATGGGCGAAATCACCGGCGCGATCGTTGCCATCACGCTCGTCCTGCTTTCGGTCTTCGTGCCGGTCGCGTTCATTCCGGGCCTGAGCGGCCAGCTTTTCCAGCAATTCGCCGTCGCCGTGTCGGTCTCGATGGTCATCTCCGCCATCAACGCATTGACCCTGAGTCCGGCGCTGTGCGCAATTCTCCTGAAACCGCATCACGGACCGAAACGCGGCGTTCTCGGCTGGATATCGCGCGGCATCGACCGCACTCGTAACGGCTACGCCCATCTTGCCGGAGGCATTGCCCGCAGAGCCATCCTCGGCCTGGTTCTGCTGGCGGTCGCGATCGGCGCCAGCGGCTGGCTGTTCCGGATCGTTCCGACCGGCTTTCTTCCGAGCGAGGACCAGGGCGCTTTCTTCGCGGAAATCCGCCTCCCTGAGGGGGCATCCTTCAACAGGACGGACGCCGTCGTGCGCCAGGTCGAAAGCCTGCTCGGCAGCATCGAAGGGGTGGCGAACGTTACCACCGTCACCGGCTATAGCTTCCTCGACGGCATTGCCAAGTCGAGCAGCGCTTTCGCGATCGTGACGATGAAGCCATTCGCGGAACGAGAGAGCGAAACCGCCTCGGTCAACGCGGCGATCGCCACCGTCATGGCGCAAGGCGCGGCAATCCGAAACGCCCAGGTCTTCGCCTTCAACCTGCCACCCATCATCGGTCTCGGCACCGGCTCCGGCTTCGAATACCAATTGCTGGACCTGCAGGGCCGATCACCGGCCGAGCTTGCGGCGACGGCCGGCGGATTGATGGTGGCCGCCAACCAGAACCCGCAACTCGGGCCGACCTTCAGCACCTATTCGGCGAGCTCGCCGCAGCTTTATCTCGATCTCGACCGCGATCGCCTGCAGGCGCTCGGGGTCTCCGTAAGTGACCTCTTCGCTACGCTACAGGGGACGCTCGGATCCTATTACGTCAACGACTTCAACCTCTTCGGCCGGAGCTGGAAGGTCACGATGCAGGCGGCCGAGACCGATCGCGATGCGGTCGAAGACATCTCCCGGCTGCATGTGCGCAACGCTGCAGGCGACATGGTGCCGGTAGCCTCGGTCGCCCGGGTAAACTATATCGTCGGACCGCAGTCGATCGTCCGGTACAACAATTACCGCTCGATCACCCTCAACGGTCAACCGGCACCCGGCGTGTCCTCCGGGCAGGCTCTTGCGGCAATGGAACAAATCTCCGCCGCCACACTGCCGCCGGGCTACAGTTTCGAGTGGACGGGGACGGCGCTGCAGGAACTGGAGGCCGCCGGCCAGACAACTGTGATCCTGGCGCTCGCCGTCTTCTTCGCCTATCTGTTCCTTGTGGCACTTTACGAAAGCTGGACGATCCCAATTCCGGTTCTGCTTTCGGTTTCCGTCGGTGTGGCCGGCGCTCTTGTCGCAGTGCTCCTCGCCGGGCTCTCCTTCGATATCTATGCACAGATCGGTCTCGTCGTGTTGATCGCTCTCGCCTCCAAGAACGCGATCCTGATAGTCGAATTCGCAAAGTTCCAAAGAGAGAAAGGCGTGCCTATCGTCGATGCCGCAGTCGAAGGCGCGCGCACCCGTTTTCGTGCCGTGATGATGACCAGCTTCGCCTTCATCGTCGGACTGGTGCCGCTCGTCACGGCCGAAGGCGCCGGCATGCTCAGCCGCCGTGCGGTCGGCACGGGCGTCGCCGGCGGCATGCTCGCCGCTTCACTCCTCGGGATTTTCATCATTCCGGCGCTCTATGTCGTGTTCCAATGGCTGCGGGAAAGGGGGCATAAGCTTGCCGGCCTGTCGTCACACGCGGCGGTCGAGGCTCCACGCAAGGGCGAACTGGAGGAATCCATCGAGCGCGACCGGAACGTTGCAGACTGAACCTACATCTCCACGAGAAAATAGGTGGTCGGCCCGTAGGGCGTATCGTTCGAGAGACGGAAAGCGACGCGCCCGCTGCCCCTGTCCACGGGCGGGTAGACGGTGCCGTCGAGGCCGACCGGTGACACGCTCCATTTGCCGGCGGTCCGCGACAATTCGAGGTCGACATAGTTTTTTCGAATTCTTACCGGCAACTCGCCGAAGTCCTCGATCACCTTCTCATCACTGTCGCGAAAGACCATGTTGCTGTTCTGGGCATCGGTCGCAAAGATCAGCAGCAGACGCCGGCTTTGCGAAAGAGTGCGCTCGGCGTCGATGGCCGAGATCGCCACAAGCCCGTTTCCGTCCGCCTGTGCGATGCGCATGAAACCGAGCTCGATCGGCTCGCGCAAAGAGGAGAAGGCTGCAGCTTCCGTTGCGGGAGCCGAGACACGGAGCTGTCCGATCCGGCGGTCGAGCAGGATCTGCCCCGTTTCGCTTTCGTAAAGTCCGCTCGCGACATCGGTCCGGTTTTCAGCCGCGAGCGCAGCATGGTCGCGAAGCGCTGCGAGAATTGTTCCGGCGTCCTGCTCACGTGGTTGCGAGACGCCTGTTTCGCGGTCAAAACCGTTTACCGGAAGCAGGCCGATGCGCCCGACGAGCGCAAGATCCGTCAGGTTTTCCGGCTCACGCGCCTGCATGTCGTCGCTGAGATCCTCCTCCCCCCGAACGGCGAAGGGAATGGTGAGCGCCGAGGTCGCGACGTCTCCGCGGCGAAACAAAAGTGCGCTGAGCGTCTCGCCGGCACGCGCCACCGGGTCCAGAGCAATCGCATAGGGCAGCATCGCCCTCTTGTGCGCAAAGGGTTCGCCATAGGCGAGCGCGATCGGCCCGTGGCCGTGCCGGCAGAGCACGTCCCACCCCTGGAGCGCAGCGTAGGCCGGCATTGCCAGTCCTGCCTCGTAACGATAGCGGTTCCAGAAAAGATGGTCGTATTCGCTGACGATAAAGGGTTTGCCGAGCCATCGCGCCGCGGCGATCATGCGCATGTAGTTGGCGCCGCCGGCAAGCGAGCTGTCCTGCGTCTGTGCGCTTCCGGGAGAATAGCCGCCGACCCAGTCGTGATAGGTGTTCATCGTGACGGCATCGAGATCGCGGCGGCTGAGGGCCGTCTGCACCGTCGGCCAGTTGTTGTAGGTGCTGATCAGGCCGCGATAGCCGAGATCGCGCAGGACTTTGCTCATGCGCAGGGTGGAGGCGCGTTCCGTCTCTACAAAGAAGGCTTGCAGATCGCGCATCCGTGGTTCGTCCGCATAGCGGTTGGCGGGGAGCCTCACCGATGCGGTTTCGAGCCGCTCGCCGGCGTCGAGAACGCCCCAGACGCGCGCGAGCGCCTCCGTCGACCCGTAGCGCGACAAAAGCCAACGGTTGAAAGGTCCGGACAGTGCCTCATCATAGCCGGGCCTTTCGGGCCGCTCATGCACGACGCTGTCGAACTCGATGCCGTTTTCATTGGCAAGGATCACGAGCGCGAGCGCGTCGTCCCGGATGGTTGCCGTCCCGGTATAGGGATTGACGCGCGACAGGAACTTCTCTTGCAGAACGCGCCAATGCGCAATTGCATCACGGTCCAGGTGCAGCCCGAGCTTGAGATCTCCGTGGGCGTCCCAGCGGTCGTCATAGCCGCCATAGGCGCCGCGGGACGACGACAGCCCGTCGATAATCCAGTAGATTCCGTGGCGCTTCAACGCCGCCAGCAGGTAGTGGACGCGGTCGAGCGTCTCGGGATCGAAATCGAAGTCCCTCTGCCGGCCGAACATCAGGCTCGCATCGACGAAATGCAGCCGGGCGATGTTGTAGCCGTGCATCGCCAATTGGCGGGCGTAGCGGTCGGCGGCCTCGTGATCCGGGAAACCGCCGGAAGCGGGGCTCCAGGCGAGCGAAGCGCACAGCATTCTGACCGGCTTTTCCGGAGCCTCGGCAAAGGCCAGCCGGCCGCCCGGACCAGCAACGATTCGCCGATCCGCAACGATCGCGGCATTCGGCAGCAAGGATGAAAAATCGAGGGGGCTGCCGGTGCGAAGTTCGAGTGAGACATCGCGGACGGGCACCCACTGGTCTGAGGCGCCCGCGTCCGGGAACCACGTGCAAAGCAGGGCCGCCACCAGCAAACATCTTCTCATGTCGCCGTTCCGAAAATTCTGCTTTCGATCGGCTCTGCCGGCTGCCGCCGCCTTCGCAGCAGACCGATAGGAAGCGCGGCGGCATGGAAAAACCAGGCGACGACCGTATACAGCCCCATGCTGAGACCGCCCTTTCGGAAACTAACGAGCAGGACCGCACCCGCGAAACTCAGGCAGACGGCGGCCATTGCCAGGAGCGTGTCGGGCAGAAACAGGATCAGGCCAAGGCAGGCTAGCCACCAGAGATAAACGCCCCCCCAGAGCTTCAACTCCGGCAACTCGTGCAGGAGCTGAAAAAAATAGGGCTTGCCGAGCGATGCCCGCAGAAGTTCGCCGATACCGAAGAGGTACTTGCTTTTCCAGCGGCGCACGAGCAGCCGGTAAGAGTTGACCGTATGGCCGAAGTGCCTGACGAACCGGCGATCGAGGCGATAGAGCCCCCAACCCGCGCTCCTGAGGCGGATGCCCAAATCGAACTCCTCGTAGCCGTGAAGGTTGCGATCCGAAAGGTAGCCGACGCTCTCGATGGCACTCCGCCTGTAGAGCCCGCCTCCGTTCATGCGATCGACCGCACCCGTCCGGTTCTCAGGCGCATTGCGGCTGACGCGGCGCGCGAATTCGAGATTCGAGATGTGCATTTCCTCGACACGTCCGGTAACGCCGGCAATTGCAGGGTGTTCGGCCAGGAATCGGATGGCGTCTTCGAGGAACGTCTCGTCCAGCAGCATATCGCCGTCTATGAGACAGATGTAGTCCTTGCGGGAGTGCTGAAAACCGAGCTGCGGGCCGATACCGCAGCTCGGCCGCGCGGGAGGCACGATCTGGGCGATCACGACCGGGTATTGCGAGGCGATCTCGATCGTGCGGTCCGAGGAGCCGCTATCGGCGATGACGACCTCGCCGCTGGTCCTTTCAAGCGCCGCAAGCGCGCTTTCGATAGTCGCGGCAATTCGCTTTTCTTCATTCAATGTCTTGATGATAACGGATACGTTCAAGAGAGCCCCCAAATCGCGCGTCGCGGCGACGTTCTATCCGCGCAATTTCGCGTGTCGGTTTATTCCGGTGATCTCAGGCCGAGAGCGTTGCCACTGTCGAACGAGCAGCCAGCCGGCAGCGACGCCGCAGCCACCACCAGCCACTTTGACCGCAAGGTCGATCAGCCGCGCATGACGGTCGGCAGCAAGCATCTGCATGAATTCAAGCCCGACCGCAGCCGCCAGTACGATCGCCAGAACGGAAGGCAAACGCCTGGGATAGGCGACCGCGAACATGAGACCCGTCAGGCCGAATGCGCCGAACCGTTCGATCTGCACCGAACTGCCCATATGCGGGCGCAGGTCGAGCGGCGAAAGGGTCGAATAGGCGATGACGCAAAGAAGAGACCACGCAAGAAGGGATGCAATCCGCCTGAGATTCATTTCGTCACCGCCCGGTAGACATCGAGCGTCTTCAAGGCCACGCTCGACCAGCTATAGGCTGACTCGACGCGTTCAGTCTGCGCGAGCACCTCTTGTTCATCCAGGGACGTGGCAGTCTTTTCAGAAATGGCGGACGCAAGAGCATCGATATCGCCAAGCGGAAAGTAGTCGCCCGCGGGCAGGTCGAGCTGGCGATTGGCGACGATGTCGCTTGCCAGAACCGGGAGGCCGTGAGCCATGGCCTCCAGAAGCGCGATCGGCATGCCTTCGTGACTGGACGGCAGAACGAAGAGCGCCGCGTTGGCGAAGAGCTCCGCCAGACGATCGCCGGTTTGGAACCCCGTCAGAACGACGCCCGGTACGCGGCTGGCCAGCGCCCTTACCTCGTCTTCGTAAGCGCTCTCGAATTCGGCACCGCCCGCGAGCACGAGATTGAATCCGGTATTTCCCAGTTTTGCATAGGCCTTGATGAGATCGATCTGCCGCTTCTCCGGCACGAGCCGCGCTGCAAGCAGGATGTAGCGACGGCGTGTAAGCCCGAATTCGCCGAGAACCCCGGTTTCAACGTCGCAATGCGAAACGGCAACGCCATTCGGCACGAAGGCAACCGGCACGCGATAGCGTTCGCCCATCGTCTCCGCGATTTCCCTTGAGATCGCAATGCGCCCATGGGCGAGGCGCATGCCCATCCGTTCGCCTGTCCGCAGCATCTTCTTGGCAAAGGCGCCCCATTTCTGCCGATCGTAATCGTAACCGTGGTGGGTCACGACGACATTCAGCCGCATGAGCCGGGCAAGCGGCACGAGGAGTGCCGGACCGACGGCGTGGATGTGCAGGACATCGGGACGCCGCATGGCGGCGAAGCATATGCCGAGAAAGGTATGAATAATGGCTTCGAGCGCCATCATGCGCGGAGCCCAGAGAGGCGAGACGCGAACGCCATTCCAGAGATGCGGCCCGGAGACCGGCAGATAGCGCCGTCGGCCGACGACCTCGACCTCCCAGCCATGCCCTGTCAGCCGGGAGGAAAGCATCTCCACGTGCTTTTCGACGCCGCCCTGGACATTCGGGATGCCGCGAAGCCCAAGCATCATCACGCGCCGGCGCTTGGCGACTCTCGCCGCCTGGCGACCCGTCAAAGTCAACGCATCCGCCTGTGCCGGACGACGATCTCCGGAGGTCTCCGATTTTCTGCTCATGGTTGTTCCGCCCCAGGGATGACCCATTTCGCACTTTTACGAGTGGGCGACTTACCACCTCTGTAAGATCGTCGTTAAATTCGTAGCGAATTGACCGATAATCAGACGGAAGGCGGCTCCACCCTCAGGCAACACCGATTCCCGCGTAGAGATCGAGTGTCCTCTCCCGGTAGGCGGCGGCGGAGAATTCGGTCGCGACCCACGATCGGCCAGCGGTCCCCATGCGCGCGCGTGCCGCGGGCGAGAGTGCCGCCATTTCGCGTAGCGCTCTGGCAAGGTCTTCGACGTTCCCCGGAGCGGCCAACAGGCCGGTTTCGCCCTCCTTCACCATTTCGGGAATTCCACCGATCGCTGCGCCTATCACCGGTCGCTCGAGCGCGTAGGTTTCGAGCACGCTTATGGGAGCGTTTTCGTACCATTCCGACGGGAGGACGAGTGCGCGCGACTCGCCGATCAGCCTGTGCAGCCTCTCCCCCGAGAGATAGCCGGCAAAGCTCACATCCGCCCCAAGTTCGGCTGCTAGCCCGCGAAGGGCCTGCTCCTCCGGTCCAGTGCCGGCAATGACGAGCCGCTGTTTCGACAGGGCAACCGCCCTGATCAGGGTCGTGAGGCCCTTTTCCGGTGCCAGGCGCCCGGCAAAGGCGAAATAATCACTCTCCTGCCGATGAACGGAAAGATTTGTGACGTCGACGAAATTAGCGATGTGGACCATCTTTTCGCGCGGCCAGCCCCATTCGGCGAGCTTCTCCAGATAAAACCGGCTGGGTACGACCAACCGGTCCACTTTGTCCCGATAGAGTCCAAGCAAGCGGTGCAGCAGCGTTTCGGCGAGCACGACGGCGCTCAGCGGGGCCGATCCCTTCACGCAGCGATGGCGCAGCACGTTGTAGACCCTGCCGCCGCGACAGTCCTCGCACACCTTGCCGTCGCGAAGCATCTTATAGGAGGGGCAGGCAAGCTTCAGGTCATGGACCGTCATTACCACGGGAATGCCGGCTGCCTTCAAAGTGGAGAAGATGGCGGGCGACAGATGGTGGTAGACGTTGTGTGCGTGCGCTACCGCAGGACGAGCGCGCTCGATCAGCCGGCCGAGATTTCGTTGCGCCTCCAGCGAATAGATGACGCTCGCCGCCTGCACGGCTTTCCGCAGGAGACCGGTCCGACGGCCATATTCTATCTCCGAGACAAAGTAGTCCGACCAGGGCGAGGGCTCGTTGAGATCGTGCTGCATGGCGAAAGGGACGATGTCCCAGCCGATCTCGCCGAACATGCTCATATGGTCGAAGAAGACTGCCTCCGCGCCGCCGCGGCGATAGAAATAGTTGTTGATCGCAAGGAGGCGTTTTCGGGTCACCTGGACCTCCTCACCAGCCGATCCGGTCAGCGGCGCTATCGACTCTCAGGATGCAGCATCCTTTTTCGACGGCGTAACGGACCAGATGGTCGAAGGTTTCCGGAGTGCAGCCGTAACTGGTCGGCTGCATGGCGATGTCGTGGGTGAAGAAGATCAGCCAGCCGGGACGCTCGACGACATCGTCTATCCAGCTTGTCAAAGCGCGCGCCTCGTGCTCCGGCTGGCGGATCTCGACACCCTTCAGCATCATCGGGTCTACGGCGCCACGGTTGATAGCCTCGCCCGCTGCCCGGCAGGTCCGGTAGCGGCGGCGGAGCTCGGCCCGTGCGGACGGCCAGGCGGCATTGTAGGGGAAAGCAAAATTCGAGGCACCGGGCGAGACGCCGACGCGCTTCAGGTAGGCGTCATTGCGGTCGAGATCGGCACCGAGGCCGGCAATATCGCGCAATCTGCGGTGCGAAAAGGTGTGACAGCCGATTTCGTGTCCGCGGGCGAGCAGCTCGCCGCATCCTTCGGGCGTGATCAGCCGTCGGTCAGGTTCCACCTGCCCGGCAAGCCCCCCTGCAATATAGAAGGTGCCTCGGGCTTCGTATTTCTCCAGGACGGCGGCGCCTGCGCCAAGCGCGCTGTCGGGCACATCGTCGAAAGTAAAGGAGACGAGCGGAACGTCCGTTTCCAAGAGCCGGCGCGACCGCGCCAGTTTCCAGATCGCCCGGTTCGCAAGCCTGTCGACAAGTGGTCCGATCCTGCTTTGCCTCTCAAGCATGCACGAGCCTCCCCTCACGAGCGCGCGCCGGAACGGCCGCGAGTTCCGCGCTGGATTGCAGGGAAAGTCCGTAGAGCGCGACCATGAACGTGAACCACAGAAGGCTTCCTCCCTCGAAGAAGAGGCTCTCGAGGCCGGCATTGAAGATCGTGTAGAGCCATATGCGAACGAAGAGCCTCGTCAGATGCGTGTGTTCGCGCTCCGGAGCGATTCGCGCAATGTTGCGGAGCGGTAGGAAGAGTATCCAGATCAGGGTCAGGGCGAGTCCGGGAAATCCCGTCATCAGGGCGATATCGAGGTAGGAGTTATGTCCGTTGGCGGCCGCGACGGCCCAGGTCTCAACCGTGCCGCCGCTATAGACGAGTTCTTCCGTCTGCCAGAAAGCCTTGAAGCCATATCCTGTGAGGGGCTGTTCGGCGAGCGCGCCGAAGGCGAAACGCCAGATATCGGCGCGATTGGTAAAGGTTGCGTCAACGCCGAGACCGTTGATGAATTCACCCAAGGGAACAATGACGGCCGAGCCGACGGCGAACAGATTGAACAGGCCGACGCCGCCAACGGCAATCGGGATGCGAAGGAAGCGCACCTTTTCGAAAAGGAAGGCGACCAGCAGAATCGCCGGCAGCATTGCCGTAGACGTTTTCCCCCCGGTATTGACGAGGAAGACGAAGGAAAGCGCGACGATGGCGATGCCGGCGACGCGCGACCAGGCGTTCATGACGAAGAGGCCGATGAAGGCTGCGATCACCATCGCAGCCGCGGCGCTGTTCTTGTGAGGGAAGTGACCTCGCCACAAACCTGCATTCATCGGTTCGCGCAGTTCCGTGGCTTGGTGGATGGCGAGCGACGGGTTGAAGACGATGCCGTAATAGGCGACGCTCAGCATGACGAGGATGGCGATACCGAGCATCCTGGCGAAGTGGCGTTCCGAAGTGGGCAGCAAGAGGTAGATGCTGGCATTGACGGTGACCATTACGGAAAGGATCACGCCCTTGATGCCGAGCATCGGATGAGCCGAGATCAGCGAAACGACGATGAACCAACAATAGAGGATCGCCAGCAGCAACCGGGGCCGCAGAATAGTTTCCCGCAAGGGATGGATCAGTCCGTAACAGAGCATGCCGGCGAAAAGCAGGAGCGAGATGATCTGGTTCAGCCGGTTGGAATTTCCGGCGGAAGGATCCAGCACCGCCTCGCCGGTCAAGTCCACGAAGGGGTTGATGGAAATCCAGAAGAACAGGAAAATCGCGATGAAGAGGGCGGTCCCGACACGTGCCGTCGATCCACTCGTCCGCTCGGCCTCTGCGTAGCTCCCGCGATCCATCCTGACAGGGCCCCTCAGGCAGCCGCGCGCGTTTTGCCGCGAAGGAACCGCCAAAGGCCGAGGGCGAGGGCCGTAGCAATTCCGAGGGCGAGACCCAGAAAGGCGCCGCCGATCAGGAGAACCAGGGTACGAGGCGGCCAGCTTCGCGCATTCGGCGGCAGGGCGCGCGAGATGACGCGGACATTGGTTGTGTCGATCTGCTGGCGCTCGGTGATCTGCTGTGCGCGTGCCAGGTGCGTTTCGTAGATCGCCGCCTTGCTGCGCGCGTCGCGCTCGAGGTCGCGAAGCTGCACCTGGGCTTGATTATCGGTGAAGACGTTCGATTTTTCGTTGTCCGCCTTGCCGCGCAGCGTAGCGAGCGCCTTTCGCTCCCGATCGAAATCGGCCTTTGCGCGCTCCAGAATGCGGCGGGCTTCATCCTTCATCGCGGTTTCCAGCGTCGCACGCTCGGAGCGGGCGGCGACGAGCCGCGGATGCCGCTCTCCATAGGTAAGCTGCATTGATCCTATCTGCTGCTGCAAGGCATTATACTGCTGGCGCAGATCGGTCATGTTGGCCGACTCGAACACCGAAGCGCTGGCGGTCCGGCCCCCGGCAACGGCGGAGCTCATCTGCCTGTAGCGCGTTTCCGCCTGAATGAAGCGCTGCTGACCGTCCAGAACCTGCGTGTTGAGCTCGCTCGAAAGCTGATTGCTGACGAGCTCGCCATTGGTGGATTGCAGACCGTTCTGGCGGCGGAAGTCCTCAACCCTCCTTTCCGCCTCGGTGACGTTGCGGCGCAGTTCATCGAGGCGTGCGTTCAGGTTCTGCGCCACCCGGCCGGCACTCTCGGCGGACGACTGGAACAGTTCCGCCTCGAACGCCTCGACGATCGCGTCCGAAAGGGCGATGGCTTTGGCAGGCTCCTCGCTCCAGACCTTCAGGACCACGACGAAAGAGCGCTCCTCCCGGCGCGCTTCGACCCTCTCCGACAGGACGCGCATGGCCGCCAGATCCTTGTCTGTCTTACCGTCCCGCGGGGCAAGCAGCGCCTTCAGCCAGTCCAGCAAGGTCGGCTTGACGAATTCCGGGTCTTCGGAAAGCCGCAGCTCGTCGATCACGCGCTGGAGCACATTGCGCGATGTCAGGATCCGGAGTTTGCTTTCGACCTCCAGCAATTGCGCGTCTCGCTGCGGATTGGTCGTGAAAACGTCGTCGCTTACGACGTTGAGATTGGAAGGGTCCACGACGAGGTCGGTGTAAACGGTGTATCGCGGCGTCGCCGTCACGGCATAAGCGAAAGCCGCGGCACCGGAGAGGAGGAGCGCGATGACGATCCAGCGGATCCCGTCGCGAAGCCAGACGATGATGTCGTTGATCCCGATGCTGCCTAAAAGGTGGAGTTGCGGGAAGAAATCGGCGGCGGACGCCGGCTCCTCAGGAGCGCGTGCGTTATGGCTCGGAGCCGGCAGGTCCACGACACGGACGGAGGCGCCAACCTTCTCTAGAGTGCGCGCCTCTTCGGGAGGAGCAGTCTCTTCCGCCGAGGCCGGCACGAAGTCAAGCAACGAACCCCCAGCCGGGCGAAGGCGCTGTGAAGGCCTTCCATGGCGTAATCCCTGTCCCTCGGGCTCGCTGCGCCGATACATCCGCTTTTCCCCACACCCTTGTCGCCACCCATCTGCTTATTGCTTCATAAGCAGAATGCCCCACGCAGATTTAGTGCTTGCAGGGTGAATATTCGGTTAAGCGGCGTTTTCGGGTGGTAACCTCTGGGGCAGGGCTTCCTGCCACGCTGTTTTAAGGCCCTTGAAAAAACGGACAGGCTTCGCCGGCAACGGCGTTCGGATGCTGCAATCAACGATTAAGTTGCGATGTCGCTGATTTCGGCGACACCGGAGTTACCATCATCAATCCTGGGACCACCGGCCTTAAAAATCGGTCAGCAGCCGGCTCCAGGTCTCCGATGCGAGGCCGCCGATATAGATGTCGTTGCGTTCTGCCGCCTGCCGGAGTTCCGCATGACGGGTCACCAAACAGAAATAACCCCGGTGCCGGAAAGACAACCATCGCTGGCGCGATATCGCGTTCATCAGGAAAGGCTGAGCCATGCCGACAGCCAATGCATAGCCTTCCGCGTCAAGCCGCGCGAACATCGCCGCGGCGACATCGCGTTCACGCCCCTCCTCCGTGACCAGATTGAGCACCGTGGCGATGCCCGTCGGCTTGCGGAAAAAAAGAAATGCACCGATCGTGCGGCCGTCCGCCAGAACGACCTTTCGGCACTCTAGCGCCCCGAGGCTTCGGTTCATCGATGCAATGTGCACGAGCCAATCGAATTCGGATTTCGACCAGGCCGGCCGGATCGCGAAGCGTTCCAGCATGGGCATCGCACATTCCAGGAACTCCTCGACGCCGGCGGGCTCTATCCTGCAAGCGCCCTCGGCCTTCGGCCGCATCGAGGGCCGCAGCCGCCGCAGAGCGCGGTCGACCAGGCCAAGGATGCCGAGGAGAATAGGCGAGCCCACGACAGGGAGATGGCGGCTGGCAAGTATCGCCGCGGCCGTCAGGGGCAAAAACGAACGCTGCCATTCCAGGCTCTGGATCGGCAGAACGAGACCGCCTCCCGCCGCCCAATGGTCGGCACTTACCGGTGACGCGTTGTCGGAGAAGCACATGTCCTGGCGAGCCGCCCGCATGCTGCGCGCAAGACGAGCCGCTCCGACGGCTCCCGCCTTGCTCTCCGCCATGAAGGCGCAGAGAAGACGCGCCGTGATCGGGTGACCATTGACCATAAAGGCCATCGGCACCGATAGAATGGCGCTGTCTATGCCGCCGGCAGCATTCTCGTGCACGACGCTGCCGAGGTCGGGATGATATTGGGGGCTGCCGAAGAAGACCGTCTCTATATACCGGCCAAGATCGTCCCCGGGCGCGCGATCATGCCCTCGAAAAATTCTGTTGAACAGCCGTCCAACTGCAGGGACATCGCCGGGTGTCATGGGGCGGATGTTGCGGCGCGGCCCTGCACCGGCCGGAATATTCTCCGACGCGCGGATTTCCTCCACCTCGATCGTCATGCGCTGCCGCTCCCGAAGGTGATTGCCGCCTGGCGGTCGCGCCGCACAAAATGCAGGAACACGCTCCATGACGCGACGACCATCGCGATTTCGATGACATAAAAGGATATGAAAGTCCCGGCGGGCGGCGCGTACCAACTCGCCCATGCGGCGAGGCCGGTACCTGCGATGCTGCCGAAGCCCATAACGGCGGCGCGAGCGGCGTGATCGCCGGAGGCGCCGAGTGCCTCGACCGCGACCGACCACATGGCGAGCGGCACCACGACCCAGCAGAGTGTTCTGGCAAAGCCCACCAGCGAAAGATACTCCTTGCCGAAGAGATAAGGCAGGATCGGCGCCAGAACGAATACCGTGACGGCCGCAGCGAGACTGATCACGGTGGCTGCAGCGAGCACCCTGCGCACTCGCTGCAGTGCGTGGTGAAGTCCCGCCGCCGTGGCCCGCGCAGAGCCCGGATAAATGAGCCGGTTCAACGCCTCCACGGAAAGATAGCTGCTCTCCAATATGCGCCGGGCGACACTGTAGCTCGCAACGATCTCAGCCGTGGTGACGAGACTCAGCACGAGCAGATCGGCATTCTGGCGCAACGCACGCAGGATAAACGGAATGCTGAAATAGAGGCCCTGCGGGAGTTCCTCCCGCACGAGACGGTAGCTGGGCGCGCCGAGCAGCCGGACGGACCACATGCAACAGACCGCCACGAGGACGTGGCAGAGAAACTGCCAGACCGCCCAGGATGCGACGGTGGTCGCACCGAAGGCGATGCAGGCGAGTGCCGCCGCGACCGTTCGGGCCGCCGCAAAACCGACGACGACCTTGTTTGCAGAGGCAAAGTCCGTATGAGCGATAAATATCTGCTCCGTAAGGACAATAACCCGGACCAGAAGGATATTGGTGACCAGCATGAGCGTGATCACGGCGACGTTCGTCATACGATCTGGCGAAAGCGTAAAGAAGAACGGCAGGACCACCGCTCCCAGAAGCACCAGAGCCGCCCCGCTCCCCGACGTCAGGATGATATTGTGTCCGAGCATTTGCGGATAGATCGCACGGTCGCGTGCGACGCGCCGCACGAGGCACTCCATTGCTCCCAGCCCGCAGAGATGGACGGCAATGTTGGCGACGGCAGTGATGGCGACGAAGACGCTGAACTCGTGGACACCGAGCCAACGTGCGAGGATAGCGAAGGTGAGGAGCTGCGCCGCAGCGCCTAGTACCAGACTGCCGCCGGAGGCGACATAGGACATGAGCATCGGCAGGAATGGTTTGTATCCGCGCTGTTCCGTTACACCGTCCGTGGCCATCCGATCTGCCTGACTGTCCTGGAGCGGGATGAGGAAAAGTCCGCGCGGTCTTCCGCCCCCGTCCCGCGTCTCAACTTGTTGGAAGGCGCCCTCGCCGATTGCACCGCTCTAGCACACAGAAATGATTGGCCGGTTAACGTCAGCCGGGAGTGCTGCTCCCCTCGATCCGCCGCCGGGAGCCGCCTTCATTTCAGCTTCCGTTTACCTCGACGCGCTACTGTGCCCCGGAACGATCACCCACTCCGACAACCGAAGGAGCCTTCGTGCTGCAGGGCGACAATCATCTTGACGGCCGGACCGAGGGTCGCGCACCGCGGCTCGTGCATTTCATGGACATCGACCTCGAACTCGCACCGGGCGTGCTCGTGCCACGGGAGGAGACGGAACTGCTGGGGAGGACCGCCGCAGCAATCCTGCGCGAGGCGGCCCGGCCGGCGACCGTGGTCGACATGTGCTGCGGTTCCGGGAATCTCGCTTTGGGCATTGCCGCGGAGGTGCCGCTCGCACGCGTCTGGGGCGCCGATCTGACGGACAGCACGGTCGCGCTTGCACGGCGCAATGTCGAGCGCCTCGCGCTCGGCGATCGGGTCTTCGTCCGGCAGGGCGACCTCTTCGCCGCCCTGGCAGGAGAGGGCCTCGAGGAAGCCGTGGACATGATCGTCTGCAATCCGCCCTATATCTCGACATCCCGCCTCGAGAGCGACAGCGCGCATCTTCTCGCGAGCGAGCCGCGGGAGGCCTTCGACGGCGGCCCCTACGGCATATCCATCCATCAGCGGCTGATCCGCGAAGCCGTCGCCTTTCTCAAGCCCGGCGGTTGGCTCCTCTTCGAATTCGGAGAGGGACAGGATCGTCAGACCGCCGCCCTGCTTGCGCGGACGAAAGCCTATGACGCGGTTTCTTTCGCGACGGATGCGGCCGGCAAGCCGCGCGTGGCACGGCTACGCAGGCTGGCCGGCCCGACTGCCGCAGCGGACTGGGAAATCAGATGAGCCAGATCCGTTCGCTTGCAGCCGAGGACATCCCGGCTGTCGCGCGGCTCTTCCAGAAGGTCTTTCGCAACAGGGAAGAGGAGCCCCCGGCTGCGTTCGTCGCCTACCTGCGGCGGCTCTATGTCGATGCGCCCGGCACCGACCCGGACATCCGCCCGCTCGTGCACGTCAATGACGACGGCCGCGTATCGGGATTCGTCGGGGCGAACACTCTTCCGATGACCTATCGTGGCCGGCGGCTGCGCGCCGCTATCTGCGGCTCACTGATGGTCGAAGGCCGCGAAGGCGACCCGATGGCCGGCGCGCGGCTGCTGAAAGCTTTCCTTGCCGGACCGCAGGACCTCTCCTTCAGCGAAACCGCCAGCGAGGTTTCGACGCAGATGTGGACGAAGCTGCGGGGTATCGTGCTTCCACAATACAGTCTGGACTGGGTGCGCGTCATCCGCCCGGCATCCTTCGCCCTCGACCTCGTCGCGAGCAGGCTGCGCCCGGTCCGCGCGCTCGTGCCCTTGGCGCATGCATTCGACCGTCGCTATCGCGGCAAGATGGGGCGCGGCGAATTGCGCTGGTCTGGCGTGCCCGCGGCCGCAACCACCCAGGGATCGCTCCAGGTCGCCGAGATTGACCGACATGGCTTTGCCGAGCTCTTTGCACCGCTCACCAGACAGTTTGCCATACAGCCGGCCTGGGCCGAGAGCCAGCTCGAGCATATCCTCGAAGATGCTGAGAAGAAGCCGTTATTCGGCGAGCCGGTATTCGCGGCCCTGAAGACCCGGAGCGGTGCGCCCGTCGGCGCGTTTTTCTACCATCTCCAGCCCGGCGGAACAGCCCGCGTGCTCCAGGTCCTCGCTCTGTCGGGACAGGCGGGGCCGGTGCTCGATTGCCTGATAGAGCACGCGGCCGGCCGCGGTGCTGCGGCAGTTCGCGGCCGAACCCAGCCGGCCCTGCTGGAGGCCATGATGGGTCGCCGCATTGGCTTCGTCCATGCCGCCTCGACCGTCGTCCACTCCCGCGAGGAAGAACTCGTCGACGCCTTCCGCCACGCACAGGGCTTCATCAACGGGCTGGCCGGGGAACACTGGAGCCGGTTGATCGGCAGCCGGTTCGAGTGAACTCAGGCCTGGCCCTGCGCAATCAGCGGCGTCTGATAGACAACTATCCGCGCGTGATAGGGCACGCGCTTGTAAAGATCGATGACGTCCTGATTGACGAGGCGGACGCATCCCGACGATGTCGCCTTGCCGATCGAGTTCCACTCAGGCGTACCGTGCAGGCGATAGAGCGTGTCCCGCCCGTTCTGAAAGATGTAAAGCGCGCGCGCTCCCAAGGGGTTCTTGATGCCCGGCGCCATGCCGCCGTTCTCGACCGAATATTCCGCAAGCTCCGGCCTGCGGGCGATCATCTCGGCCGGCGGCTTCCAGCGCGGCCAGGCTTGGCGCCAATGGATGATTCCATCGCCCTCCCAGGCAAATCCCTCCCGGCCAATTCCCACTCCGTAGCGCATCGCCGTCCCGCCGGGCTCGACAAGATAAAGATAGCGCCCGGGCGTATCGACCACGACGGTTCCCGCCGGTTCGCCGGTCGGATCCGGTACACGCTGGCGAAGATATTTCGGATCCATTTGTCTGTAGGGAACGGCCGGGATCAGGTGCCCGCCATCTTCCACGGCTGCATACCGGGCTTCCAGTTCGGCATCGCCCGGCAACCCCAGCGGGCGGCTCACCAGACGCGGCACGGGAGCGCGCTCAGTCGCGGGCATCGACGTGGTACATCCCGCAAGGGCTGCGGTTGCGGACATCGCTCCGAGAAGGAACGTGCGCCTTTGTAATTGCATTTTGCTAAACATCTCAGGCAGGTAGGTGGAATGAGAAAGCGAAAATCGCCTGCCGACGGTTTAGCTGAGTCTCGCGGATTCCCAAACTCACCGTCGATCACATGTTCGATACCTGCGGCATCGAGCGGAGGATCGTGGGAGATGCAAAGGTGAAATGGTCGCAGATCGCTTCGTCAGGAATGCAACTGACGGTATCCCGCGGTGCTGTGGAGGGCGGCCAGCGGCGGCGCCGGCTGGCCGCAATAGACGGGATACAAGGTCGGCTCCGACAGAAGGAAGCCCTGCACATGCGTTGCTCCCGCCCTTTTTGCGACTTCGAATTGCGCGTAGGTCTCGACACCCTCCACGACCACCATCGGCGCAACGCAGGAAGCGAGCCCGACCAGATGATGGAGGAAGTCTTTCCCGCCGCGGCCGATGAAGAATGCGTCCAGTTTCACGATATCGACTGAAAAGGACAGCAGCGACTCTGGCGTCGAGTGTCCCGTTCCGAAACTGTCCAGGGCAATTTTGCAGCCCAGCGCGCGCACGCCCTCCAAGAACGCCACTGCAGTGGGCAAGGTCGCCAATGGCAGGCTCTCCGATATCTCGAGGACGAGGCGCGGAGCCATCTCGCGATTGCGCGAAAGCAGATCGTGAAACTCGGACCAGGCGTGCTCGTCGAAGATGTTTCCGGTAGAAATTTTGCAGCCAAGGACGTGCGACGGATTACACTCGAGCCATTCCAACGCGAGGCCGACCATGTAGCGATCGTATGACGCGACACGCCCCGACGCTTCGAGAAACGCAGTGAACTCGTCGCTTGTCCTGACCTCACCGTCGCGCTCCACGAGGCGGCCGAGGCATTGCGAATAAAACACTGCCCCCGCCTCGTCGATCGGATTGACCTGCTGTAGGGAAAAGCCCAGCCGGCCCTCCCGCATCGCCTGGGTCACGGCACCGACGACGTGGTTGAATCTTCTCAGGTGGTCCATGCCGTGACGTGCCCCGTTCCGCGTTATTCGGTCATGATGACTTCATCATCTGTCGTGTCGAGGAGATGTTCGCGGATCTGATCTATCTTTCCGACAGATGAGCCAACGCCGAGCGTCTCCTTCACGTCCTCGAGAGTGGCGTCCGTAACCTCGCCGCCATTCGTGAAGCTTGCGATGGCCTCGCGCAGCGCTTCGTCGCTGAGCGCCGGATCGGTCGGAATGACATCGGAGCCGAATTCGGCCTCGAACTCCGCATAGGCGATAGCATAGGCGGAGATCGCCGCCATCCGCGGATCGTTCGAATTCAGGTAAGCGTGATAGTTCCTGCCGAGAGAGCTCAGCTTTGCCATTTCGGCCTGAGGGTTTTTGGGCTTCGGCGTGGGAACAGCCTTTGCGATAGCGTTAGCCTTGGCCGCCTTAACCGCCTTGCCGGTCGTCGGACGTTCGGCCTTCTTGCCCTGCTTGAAGAGCCCCTGGAGGAAACGCGGCGTGCCAGCGCGTTCGCCGCCTGATTTGCCGGAATCCGCGCGGGCCTTTGTGTGGCTTCCGCTTTTGCCGTGGCTCCCCTGGCTTCCGCTCTTGCCATGGCCGCCACCATTGCCACCGCCACCGCCGTTGCCTCCGCCACCTCCATTGCCGCCACCATTACCATTGCCACCTTTGGCAAAGGCGATGTCCGACATTCCAGGCGCAACGCCCGCTAGAGGCGCTCCTGCAAGCGCCAGCGCAATGAGTCCTCTTCCGACGATTTTGGAAACAGGCATGGGGGCCTCCTATCTGATGCCGCGGCCGCAGCTGGCAGCCGACGTTCTCAACCAATTGATGAAGCGATAACGTGCAACTGGGGCGGGTTCCACGGTCCCGGGACCAATGCGTCGGTTGATAGGACTTAGGTCCGTGGGTGCAGACGTCAAAAGTCCAATTTGCGCTATGACCAAGGGTGGTAAGGCTGGCGCGCGTTGACCGACAGGCCGGAAATGCTAAGTTGACAGTGCAAAGCAACGCAGCAGTGCCGGCGACGAAATGAGCGGGCCATCGTGAGATTTCTCGTGCGCGCCGACGACCTCATCAGACGGTGGAACTCTCAGCCGCTGGCCAGGCAGTTCCTCATTATCGGCGGCTCGGTTGCCGCCGCGGCGATGCTTGTCGTCAGCGCCTTCGTGACGAGCCTGATTGAGGAAGCGGTCACGCGCAATTCCGCGGCAACCACGGCTCTTTATGTCGACAGCGTGATAGCGCCGCTTCTGCCGGACATGCAAACGACGCAGGTGCTGGACGATTCAGTCGCGCGGGCGCTCGACGAAACACTCGGCCAAGGCGCCCTGGGCGATCGGCTCGCCTCGTTTCGCCTCTGGCGCGCTGACGGAACCGTTCTCTATTCAAGCGAAAAGGCTATGGTCGGGCAGAAGTTTGAGCTCGGTCCGGAACTGACGACGGCGTTCGATGGCGACATGGTCGCCCGCTTCATGCCTCTGGACGAGGCCGATGGCGAGACGGAACGCCTTTCGAACAGCCCTCTGCTGGAAATATACAATCCCCTCCTCCAACCCTGGTCCGGAGAAGTCGTCGCCGTCTCGGAATTTCACGAAATCGCCGACGAATTCCAACAGAGCCTCAATCGGGCGCGGCTTCATACATGGCTTGCGGTTGCCGGCTTCACGCTTGCCTTTTTCATCGCCTTGTCGGCGATCGTGTTGCGCGGGAGCAGAACGATCGAGAAACAACGCCAGGCGCTCGGGCAGCGCGTCGAAGAGCTTTCCGCACTGCTTGCGCAGAACGAGGCGCTGCGGGGGCGCCTCCGTCAGGCATCCCAGCGAGCAACCGCGCTGAACGAGACGCTGTTGCGGCGGATCGGCGCCGACCTGCATGACGGCCCAGCACAACTCGTCGCCTATGCTTCGCTACGACTGGACAGCAACAAGCTTGTCAGCCCGTCGACGCCGGAGGACGTCCGCGAGCGCGAAATCGCCGCCATTAAGGGCAGCCTCGACGAGGCCATGAACGAGATCAGGACGCTTTGCAGCGGCCTCGTGCTGCCGCAGATAGAAACCGCCGGCCTGAGAGAAATCCTCGAGCGCTGCGTACGCGCTCATGAACAACGAACCGGGACGACCGTGGACTTATCGATGATCGGCCCGCCAATACGTCTTTCCGCATCGGCAAAAATCTGCATATACCGTTTCGTTCAGGAAGCGCTTAACAATGCCTATCGTCACGGCGGTGGCGTGGCTCAACGCGTGACGCAGAGCACGAACGGTGACAAGATTACCGTCGAGGTTGCAGATGGCGGGCCGGGCTTCGACCCCGGCGAGGTACAGCCGACGAGCCTCGGGCTCGCCGGCCTCAAGGGCCGGGTCGAGAGCCTCGGCGGAACATTCGAGATCAACGCCAACGCCCCCGGCACCATTGTCCGGATGGCACTCGGCCTTGAGGAGATGGAGCAGGCATGATGATGGGAATCCGAGTAGCCGTGATCGATGATCACCCCTTGTTCAGGGAGGGCGTGAGCCGTAGCCTGTCAGAAATCGACGGGTTTGAGATCGTCGCGGAAGGCGGCTCGCGGGACGAAGCGATCGCCATCGCGCGCAGCCACAATCCCGACGTCATGCTAATCGACATCTCCATGCCCGGCGGCGGCCTGAACGCCATTCCGGCAATTCTGACCGTCGCGCCTTCGCAGAAAATTGTGATGCTTACCGTTTCCGAGGCGAATGACGACGTCGCGGCAGCTCTCAAGGAAGGAGCGAAGGGGTATATCCTCAAGGGGATCGGCGCCAGGGCGCTAGCCGACGTCATCCGCACCGTCGCTTCGGGAGAGAGCTATGTCGCGCCCACGCTTTCCGCCAAGCTGCTGACCGGGCAGTTGCTCAATCCTGCACCGGCCAAGTCCAACCTCGTCGCGGAGCTGACGCGCCGCGAACAGGAGGTCCTGCATCTCGTCGCGTCCGGCATGAGCAACAAGCAGATCGCCCGCAAGCTCGATCTGCACGAGAAAACGGTGAAGCATCACATGACGCAGATCATGGCGAAGCTCAACGTCGCCAACCGGACAGAGGCGGCCATGGTGCTGCGCGATGCAGTCGACTGGCGTCCGGTCAGTCAATGAAGGCCCGGTCAGTCAATAAAGGACAGAAGCCGTCTCCTGTCGGCCGACGTTGCTCGCCGGTTGACGATCGTGCGCCCGCGTGAATCCTTCATGATGTAACGGGCGCCCTCGATCACTTCGCTGATGCCGTCGCGGTGACGAACGCGCAGGATCGAGCCGCCGCCTTCTACCGACGTAGCCGCTTTTCCGCTCGCACGGCCGGAATTCGAATTTCCGCCCGAGCCGCCGCCCCTGCCGTTTCCGTTTCCGCGGCCACCACCATTTCCGCCACCATTTCCCCCGCCGTTGCCGCCTCCTCGCCCGCCGCCGTTTCCGCCGCCGCCTCCGCGCCCGCCGCCACTACCGCCTCCCTTTGCGAGAGCGGCTTGCAACTCCAGTTCGATGTCCGAACCCGATAAGACGATTTTGTAAGGCGATAGCGCAACGGGAAGGCCGACCGAAACCCCGCATAGTGCTGCAAGAAAGTTCCGACGCGTGACCATCTCGCTCCTCCTGAAGAATTTTACCGGCATGCACCTGTTCGCGACCTCGCGCAACATTTTCACATCAGACCGGACCGTCGGCTACAGCGGCCGACACGACGTCAATTGATCAGGAAAGCCTGTGCATTTGCTTTCACCGACTATTGCCCCATCTTTGTTCACGGTCCGGTCCAGACGTCAACTGCAATCGGAGGGGGTCAGACGTTTCGCTTTCAGCGGTCGGACGATTGTCGGGCTTGATTCGGACCAAAGTCCGATAAAACGGTCCGTGCGGCGTTTCAAGGCGCGACATGCAGGGGGTGGGTCGCTTCGCCGATTTCGCGGCGAAGCGATCCAACTTCGAACAACACGCTTCGAACGGGAATCTGTTTCGTCCGTCTTTGAAGCGTCCATGTGCACGGCGGTGGTGCGATCCAAAGTTGCGGCCGGTTCAGGCCGCGCGCACGCCGGCCTTTATCGGGATTTCGATGTCGACTTCAAGCGTGGTGACGTGCTCGCCGCGCTCCATCGTAACATTCACCTTGTCGCGGTCGACCTGGACGTGCTTGGCAATGACGGCGAGAATCTCCTCCCGGAGTACCGCCACGAGGTCCGACTGGCCGACCGAAGCCCGCTCGTGCGCGAGCAGGACCTGCAGGCGTTCGCGCGCCGTCGGCGCGGAAGTCTGCTTGCTGAAAAAACGGAAAATGCTCATGCTGCCCTCCGTCCGAATATCTTACCCAGAAAGCCACGCTTTTCGCCAGGAATAGTCATAGGCACTGTTTCCCCTGCAAGACGGCGCGCCGCGTCGAGGTAGGCGAGCGCCGGAGCGCTGCGGCTGTCGGCAAGCGTCACCGGGGCACCGAGGTTGGAAGCCTTGAGAACGTCCATGCTCTCGGGAACGATGCCGATGAGCGGGATCGACAGGATTTCGAGGACATCATCGACCTTGAGCATGTCGCCGCGCTCGGCGCGGACGGCATCGTAGCGCGTCAGCAGCAGGTGCTTCTCAACCCGCTCTCCGCGCTCAGCCCTTTCGGTCTTTGCGTCGAGCAGGCCGATAATACGATCGGAGTCGCGGACGGAGGAAACTTCTGGATTGGTCACGATGACGGCGAGGTCGGCATGACGCATCGCGAGCGTCGCGCCGCGTTCAATGCCTGCCGGGCTGTCGCAGATGATCCAGTCGAAATGCTTCCTGAGCTCGGCCATGACCCGCTCGACGCCTTCCGGAGTCAGGCTGTCCTTGTCGCGGGTCTGCGATGCAGGCAGGAGGAAGAGGGTGTCGAGCCGCTTGTCGCGGATCAACGCCTGCGGCAGCTTTGCATCACCCTGGATCACGTTGACCAGGTCATAGACGACCCTGCGCTCAGCGCCCATCACCAGGTCGAGATTGCGCAGTCCGACGTCAAAATCGACGACGACGGTCTTTTCGTTGCGCTGCGCCAGCGCCGCGCCGAGTGCGGCAGTCGACGTTGTCTTGCCGACGCCGCCCTTGCCAGATGTAACCACAACTACTTTCGCCATCTTCCCGCTCCTGTTGTCAGAGCGGATGGAAAACTGTGAGCGGTTTTCCGCCCGCATCCCCGCTCTAATCTTTTAAAATCGAGCCCGCATAAGGCTCAGTTAAGTCTCTCTGCCATGATCGAATCGCCTTCCAGCCAGAGTTGCACCGACTGCCCTCGCAGGTTCGGCGCCATGTCTTCGGCGGTCTTGTAGACGCCGTCGATCGCCAGCAGCTCCGCTTCGAGCCTGCGGCAGAAGATGCGCGCAGAGGCATTTCCCACCGAGCCGGCCAGCGCCCGCCCCCTGAGCGTCCCGTAGATGTGGACCGAACCTCCTGCGACGATTTCCGCGCCTGACGCCACCGAGCCGACCACCGTCACGTCGCCTTCCGGGAAGATGACCGATTGTCCCGACCGCACCGGCTCGCGAACAATGATCGAAGCCGTCGCCCGAACCGGCTGAACCTCTTCCGTGATGACCGGCGCGGCGGCTTTCCCCTTGCCGGCCTTCGGTGATTCCGCCGGATTTGCCTCAGGCACTTCGAAATCCGGCGCCGGCCGGCCGCCTTTCATAGCGGGCGGCATTCCCGGTTCGAAAAGCGAGGGACGCCCGCCTTCGATTCCCATGACCCTGACATTGCGTTGGCCGAGTTCTTCCAGCAGGCTTTTCAACTGCTTCCGGTCGATTTCGAGGTCCGCCACGTCCAGCACCACCGGGCGGCCCAGGAAGAAACCCGCCGAACGGGAAGCGAGGTCGTCAAGCCGGCCGAGCCACCAGTCGAGCGGCAGTTCCGGGGAGAGCACCAGCGCCAGGAAGGAGCGGCCCTTGATGCGGATCGAGCGAGCGTCTGTTAGCACTTTGGTCATCTTCGTTAATTTTTGGTTGCCAAGATGTAGGCGAGCCATGGTTAACAAATGGTTAACCGGGCCTCCTACTTTGCCTGGTCTTCGACCCGTTCCACACAGGATTGGCCCGTGCCGGCGACCAGTTCTAGGCAGCAATGCTGAATGGTGGAGCTTGCACAGGGCTGACGGCGCGGAGCATCAATGCTCGCGAAGGCAGCGCGTCCGTTCCGGGCCCCGAAGAGCCATTGCGAAACGGGAGAGGAACCGTTTGCCCCCTCCCTTTTCACGGCCTCGCTCGATAGAGGCCGTTGCGGAGCGGATCAGCCCCAAGCATGTCAATCCGGACGAACCGCCTTGACCTTGCCGAGAGCGCCTATGTCCAGAACCGAAAATTCCTCTTCTGCGTCCGGAAGGCCGATATCCCGACGCATCCGATTCGACAGGTGCGAGATCTGGTTTTGCGCTTGACGGCGCCTCCAAACGGCGGTCATCAAGGCGCGTGCGGTCTTCCACGCACCGAATTTCCGGTAGAGTTCATCGACTGTCCCCGCAAGGAGGTCGACAGCTATAGATTGTGTTTCACGCATGACTTTCCATCCCGGCGCATCGATGCAGCCGGGTCCTTTCGAAGAGCCAAAGACGTGCCGGGGCGGAGTCAGGAATGCGAACAATCGCTCCGGTGGCCGATCACGTCAGGTTAGGTTGGAAGCGCCAAAGGGCAGAATCCGGCTTTAAAGCCCGGATTAATCGCGATTCAAGCTCGATGCGGAGCGCATGGAGGCTACGAGAGCGGTTCCGCCGGAGAGGCGCACAAACACGAGAATAGGATTCACTTACGCCTCCTCTGATTTGAATTGCGGATCTGTCTATCCTGGCACGAGACCCGCCGATGGGCAAGTACGCAATTTCGAATTGCAAATGCAGACCGAGGTCCGTTGCAGGAAAGCAACAGTTTTTGGATCGGGGGGAGTGATCTCGTTAGCGGTGGCGCTATAGAGAAGCGCACCCCGCCGTGACCGCCCGCGCGGCATCGAATACTCGATAGTTCATCCCTTTCAAGAGCTATGTACTTGCTTGGCGAGACTCATGTTACGCTATCGGCTCATCTCCGGTTGAACGTTGAGCGGCTGCTTCCCCATTTGCTACCGCCCCAACGGCCGGAGATGATCGTCAGCAGCGGAGGAAATAGCATGAACCGAAACGTGATCATTGGCATCATCGTCCTCGCGATCATCATTCTCGCGGTCATATTCTTCATGCCAGGGACGGCTGAAACGCCCCCGGCGACGGAAACCCCGCCCGCGACCGAGCCCGCCCCCACGGAACCGGCCCCGGCACCGACCACGCCTGCACCCTCTCAGTAAAAGCCGGCCGATCGCACGCCCCGTTCAGAGACGGGGCGTGCGATCGGGTTCATATTCAGAACGCGACCGGCGTCTGCTGTTTGGAGCGCTCAGTGTTCGATTTCCTGGACCGGTTCAACGAGCTGAGGGCCTAGATGGAGGTATCGCGTCGCCTTGCGCTTGGCGGTTATGTCCGCCCAGACGCGTTCGACCTGTGCCGAACTGAGACCGGCGGCGCGTCCGACCTCGTCGGCGCCGAAGCCGCTGTTGAGGCCAAAGAGGCAGAGGTCCATACGATCATAGGGCAGGGAGAAATAGAACTCCTCCTGCGTCTGCTCAAGCGAGTAGGTGTCTGTGGTCGGCGGGCGGCGCCGGATTTCCTCGGGAATGCCTAGATGGGCGGCGAGCGCGTAAACCTGTGACTTGTAGAGATGAGCGATCGGTTTGACGTCGGCCGCGCCGTCGCCATTCTTGACGAAAAAGCCCTGATCGTATTCGAGCCTGTTCGGCGTGCCGAGCACGGCAAAGTTAAGCCGGTCGGCGTGGAAATATTCGATCTGCTTGCGGGTGCGCTGCTTCATGTTGGTCGCGGCGACGATGCCAAGATAGACGGAAGGGGGCATGCGCAACTTCGTCTGCTGCCCGTCGGGATCCTGCACGACGAGCGAGGAAATATTGTAGCCATCGCCTTCGAGCGCGTTGGCGATGACGATCTTCGATGCCCAACCCTGCCCGTATTCGGGAACGAGTTCGCGAATAAAGGCGTCACGCCGCTGATAGCAGCCCATGGCGTCGAGCGTCGGTCCGATATCCTCGACCACCGCCTCGACACCGAAGGTCTCGGCAATGAGACGTCCGAGGCGCAGGCTTTCCGGATCGGAATCGTTTTCCGGCATGAAGAGACAGAAGACGTTCTTCGCTCCGACGGCCCGCACGGCGAGTGCGACGGAGACGCTCGAATCGATACCGCCTGAAAGGCCGAGCACGAGGCCGCGCTTGCGCAGGCTGCGCAGTTGGGCACGCAGACCGGCGACAATGCGGTCCGTCTCGGCAGCTTCGTCGATCTTCAAAGGGTCGGCCGAGAAGGCAAGCCTGTTCTGATCCGGACGGATATTCATTCTGCTGGCTCCAATGTTTCGGCCGCGAGGCGGCGGCTGACTTTTCCGGTATCGGTCTTCGGCAGTTCAGCCCGGAACTCGACGATTTTCGGCACCATGAAATCCTCGAGATGGCGGGCGCAGTGGCGGATAATCTCCCTCTCGGTCACAGACGGGTCCGACAGCACGACGAGCGCGCCGATCGCAGCACCGAGCACCGGATCCGGCACGCCGATGACCACGGCTTCGGCTACGCCCGGATGAGCGTGCAGCACGGTCTCGACCTCCTTGGGAGCCACCTTTTCGCCGCGGGTCTTGATGATGTCGTCCTTGCGGCCGACGAAGTAGAGGAAGCCCTCCTCGTCGGTGCGGAAGAGATCGCCGGTATAAAGCACCCTTTCCCACGGATCAGGACCGGAGCGCAGCATGCGCTCGGTCGCGGCAGCGTTGCGCCAATAGCCCTGCATCACATGCGGGCCGCGGATAACCAGTTCACCAGGCACACCGGGCGGTAGCCGGTTTCCCTCGTCATCGACCACGAAGGCTTCCGTGTTCGGTATCGCGATCCCCACGGAACCCGGCCGGCGATCCAGCTCCTCCGGCGGCAGATAGGTGCAGCGCTTGCACTCCGTCAGGCCGTACATGGAATAGAGCCGGGCGCCGGGAAAAAGCTCCCTCAGGCGCGCAATATGGGCCGGCGGGAGAGCTGCCGCGGTGTTGGAGAGATAGCGAAGGCTTGGCAGGAAGCCGGGCTCGAGATCGCGCATCTGAAGGATCATCGCCGCCATGGTCGGCACGAGTGGGAAGCCGGTGACACCCTCGGCCCGAATCCGGTCGAAAATCGCCTGCGGGAAGGCGAATGATTTTTCGAGCACGAGCGTCGCGCCGAGCCGGACCGCCATCAGCAACTGGTAAAGACCATAGTCGAAAGCGAGCGGCAGTACGTTCAGAATGATGTCTTCAGGCGTGTTGCGGAGATAGGTAGTGATCGATTCTGAGGCAGCGTCGATGTTGCGATGCGTCATCATCACGCCCTTGGGACGTCCCGTCGACCCCGAGGTATAAATCAGCATGCCGAGATCGATGTCGATACCCCCGTGCGAAACAGCGGCGGGTACGGCTGTCAGGCATTCCTCGAAGGAAGCGGCACCGTCGGGCATGCGCCCGCCTGGCGCCGCGGCCGAGGCAATGAAAGGCCGATAACCGGGAGCAAGCGCAAGCGCCTCGGTAACGACCGGCATCAGTTTCGCCTGCGTCAGGATTGCCGCCGCCTCGCAATCCGCGATTACGTAGGCAAGCTTGTCTGCTTTGGTCGAAGCGTTGATCGGACTGAAGGTGGCTCCGGCCTTGAGGATCGCGAAGATTGCGACCGCCGCCTCCCAGCAATTATCCATGAACGCCAGAACGCGATCGTTCCGCTTCACGCCGTTTGCGGCAAGAGCAGCCGCGAGACGCGTTGAAAGATCGTCCAGTTCGGCATAGCTGAGCCGCCGGCGATCGGTGACCAGCGCCGTTTTTGCCCCGTTCGCCGCGGCGTTCCTGATGAGGAATTGCTCGAACCGCATAATGGTGAGGCCCCTGCAGCTTTCCGTTTAAGCCGAAACCGGCACGGCGCCCTTGGCTTCGATGAAAGCCGAAATCCGCGCGAGCGAGTCAAGATTTTGCGGGACGATATCGGCGTCGGCCATCGCGATACCGAAATCGTCTTCGATGAAGGCCACCAGCTCGAGAACGCCGGTCGAATCGATGATGTCGTTCTCGATGAGCGATGCGTCGTCGGCGAGTTCATATGCGGTATCGCCGAAGAGAAAGTTCTCGATGACGAATGTCCTGACCTTGTCCTTGATCGTTTGAGTCATTCCACTAACCCCTTTTTTTCAGTGTTTTTACGCAGCTTCAGCCTTGCGGAGGCTGTTGCCGGTGAATGTCTGCAGCCAGAGTTGCGTCGAGAGGACGCCGACGAAGGCCGCATTGTCGCGGAACCCCGAGGCCGGCCGCGACTGGCATTTCTCGTAGAGCTTCGTGACCGCCTTGGCGTTGAAGAGCCCGCCGGCGGCGATCGCTTCCTCACCCATAGCCGAACGCACATAGTCGAGTTCGCCCGCTCCGCTGAAGGAGTGACTGTCCGGGGCGCGATAGGGCTGCTTCGTCCGTTTGCCGATCGCCGGCGGCAGCAGGTCTTTGGTCGCCTCGCGCAGAATATGCTTCTCGACCAGCCCCTTGAGCTTCATCTCGGGCGGCAGTTTCGCGGCGAACTCGACAAGTCGATGGTCGAGGAACGGGAAACGGCCCTCGATGCCATGCGCCATCGCCATGCGATCGCCCTGACTCGAGAGAATGTATCCGGGCAGCAGGAAACGGCTTTCGAGATATTGGGCCTGGTGCAACGGATGCCAGCGGCCGAAAGCCGTGGGAAGCCGGCCGACGAGTTCTTCGGCCGCATCGTAGCCCTTGAGCTCGGCGCGCAGATCTGCGGAGAAGAACATCTTGGTTGCCGCCGTGCCCTTGAAGCGCGGCCGATGCGAAAAGAGCGGGTCGTCGAGAGCAACGTCCCCCGCACCGAAAAACGCAGCAACGTACTCTGCCGATTGCTGCTGGAGGCCGGGCAAATAGGGATAGAGCTTGCGGAAGAGATGCGGCCTGACGCGCGAACCGGGCTGCCGGCCGCAGAAACGGCGCACGCGCGCTTCCTTGAAAATGTCGTAGCCGGCGAATACCTCGTCGGCGCCCTCTCCCGTCAGCACCACTTTCAGACCCGTCTCGCGGACCAGGTCCGACAATTTGTAGAGCGGCGCGGGGGCGGTGCGGATGATCGGCTTCTCCGTGAAACGGACGACATCGGGAAAGTCCCTGGCGATGTCCCCGGCGCGGCATGCCACAGCGCGGTGTTCGGTTCCGAGTGCCGCTGCCATCGCCTCCTGAAACGCGCTTTCGTCATGTTCCGCAGTGTCGAAAGTGACGGAGAAGGTGCGCAGGCCCTGGGACGTCATCCCGGCCGCCAGCGCCGAGATGATGGACGAATCGAGCCCTCCGGAAAGATAGGCGCCGACCGGCACGTCGGCCCGCATGCGGATCCGAGTCGCCTCCGTCAGGAGTGCGCGCAATTCCTCCGCCGCTTGGTTTTCGTTCGTATAGGCGGAGCGCTGGTCCCGGTCCGGATAATCGAGCTGCCAATAGGGCCTTGTGGTGATGCCGCTCTGATGGGCGACCATCAGATGGCCGGGCTCAAGCTCGTGGATGCCACGAAAGGGCGTACGCGGCGCAATCGGCGCCCAGAGTGTGAATATCTGATCAAGCGCGATCGGGTCGATCTCTGCCGAGAGGCCCGGAATCTCGAGAAGCGCCTTGACCTCGGATGCGAAATAGAAAGTGCCGCCCTTCATCGTGTGGAAGAGAGGGCGCACCCCCATGCGGTCGCGCGCGAGCACCATCCTGTGCCGGCGTGCATCCCAGATCGCAAAGGCGAAGTCGCCGTTCAGGAGGGAGAGACATTCTTCGCCCATCTCTTTATAAAGATGGAGGATGACCTCCGTGTCGCTCGACGTGCGAAGACGGCGGCCCTTTGCGCGCAGCTCGTCACGCAGTTCAACATAATTGAAGATCTCACCATTGAAGGCGATCGTCAGCTCGCCACTCGAATCGGACATCGGCTGCTGGCCGTCGCCAAGGCCAACGATGGACAGCCTGACATGGCCGAGGCCCGCGCCCGGGGTCGTAAAGATTCCATGCTCGTCCGGCCCGCGATGGCCAATCGCGGCGGTCATCCTTTCGAGAAGGGGCTTACCGTCCCGTATTGAACCAAGATAACCGCCGAAGCCGCACATGCCTAATCGCTCCCAAGCCCGCAATGATCCTGCAACTATAGACTGATCATCGGCGTGAATAGTTAACCGCCGGCGATTTTTGCAATAATGGTAAATTGTTTTGCCGTCGCCAAAAATATCTATGCGCAGGAATGTTGCGCAATATTGGCCTTTACTTTGATTTAAATTTGCTCTTATTTTAATAAAATTGTTCTCGTAAAGGGTTCGTTCAGTAACAACAACTCCACGCGTCAAACTCGCTCTCGCTCCGGACAGGCCCAACGGCGCGGGACCGCATAGTTTTCGTTTTGTTAAGAAAGAACGTCCAATCTTCATGTTCGAGCTGCAACGTCTTCGGAGCGCATGATGAGCTACGACTGGACCGGCGAACGGGCGCGTCGGATGAAGATGGTGAGATTTGCCATCGCCATTGCCTTCGCCCTTGGGCTGATCGCCAGCGCGGCATCCTGGACCCTGCAAACGCTTTAGATAGCTATGCTTGGCGGGCTCTGCCTAAAATCGCGATCTATTCCGGGCGAACCACGGCTGCCGCTACACCTTTTCTAACTCGAATTGAGTAAGCGCTAAACCTTGACGCGAGCGCGCGTCAGGAGTGAAATCCGGCTTGAGGCGTATGCCTTGAGGCCGTCCGCCGGATACTACTGAGGAGGCGGCCTCACCAGTTTCGAGGGGCGATAGGTGGACCCCGCCGCATAACCGATCAGCAGCAGCGCGGGTTCACCTATTGGCGGCGCGCTGCGGTCGGCGCCGGTTCGACGCCATACTGAAACGAATATTCTTCACGATTGTTACAAGGGCGCGGGAACCAAAGCAGTTCCTCGCGTGTTCATTGCGCAGCCGCTTGGAGGGTCGAATGCAGCGAAAATTTATGCCGACGGACGTATTCCTGCGCCTGGAGAAGGAATGGCAGCACATGCGTCATGCAAAGCACAATCTCGAGATCGAGGCCGTTCCCGCGAATGATCAGCACCCTGACGGCATCAATGAGCTGGAGCCAGCCTCGGCTCCCCGGAGCGCGCATCGGAGATAGAGCGGGATGAGGATAGGTGCGCACGGTCTTCCGCCCGCATCACCCTTCTCCGGTTCGACCGGGATGAGGCAAATGACCGGTAGCTTTATCGATACGAACGTGCTGATCTATCTTTTTTCTTCGGACGCGACCAAGGCCGACCTGGTTGATGAACTCATCGCCGCGGTGGAACGATCAGCGTTCAGGTGCTGAACGAAATCGCAAACGTCGCGCGCTAAAAGATCCTGTTGCCGTGGAACTGTCGACCTATGGCGCCATGACGCGGCGGCCGCCCTCCACAGCGGCTGCGAGACGCTCTGATCGGAGGACGGCCTGCTGATGGACGGAAGATTGAGGATCGTGAACCGGGTCCGTTGATGAGCCGCGTGCATCCTGCAGGCGTGGAAGAGTCGCGCCGCAAGAGGTATCATCCGGCAAGCTTCAGAATTTCGAAACTGAAGGGAGCGGGCGATGACCATCACGCGGCGCGCAGTCGTTCGGGGGCTGGGAATCGGCATGTCTATGCCGTTCATGGCGCGGCCGGCGATGAGCCAGGCCGCCGGTCTCATGGCGCGATCCATACCGAAGACCGGAGAAGCGTTGCCGCTGGTGGGCCTCGGCACCTGGATCACCTTCAACGTCGGAGACGACTCCGTCCTGATGGACGAATGCGCCGCCGTGATCGCTGCCTTCTTCGAGGGTGGCGGCCGGATGATCGATTGCTCGCCGATGTATGGATCCTCCCAGCCGACCATCGGTCACGGCCTCGCCAGGATCGGTTATCCGGAACGCCTCTTTTCAGCGGAGAAGGTCTGGATATCGGACACAAGCGGTGGCGCCGCTCAGATCGAGGCTTCGCGCGAACACTGGGGCGTAGCGCGCTTCGATCTCATGCAGGTTCATAATCTTGTCTCCTGGGACGAGCATCTGCCCGCGCTCTTCAGCATGAAGGCGTCGGGCCGGCTGCGCTATGTCGGCATCACGACCTCGGAGGGGCGCAGACACCGCGAGATCGAGCAGGTCATGGCCAGCGAGCCAATCGATTTCGTGCAGATCACCTACAATATTCTCGATCGCGCGGTAGAGGAGCGTATCCTGCCCCTCGCACAGGAGAAGCGCGTTGCCGTGATCGTCAACCGGCCGTTCCGGCAGGGCGATCTGATCCGCCGGTTCGAAGATGCGCCGTTGCCGGATTGGGTCGCGGAGACGGGGGCCCGCAGTTGGGCGCAATTTCTACTGAAGTTTATTATTTCCCATCCGGCAGTGACCTGCGCTATCCCGGCCACTACTCGCGTCGATCATGTAAGGGAAAATCTGGAGGCCGCGAGAGGAATTCTGCCGGACGAAAAACTGCGCAAGCGCATGACCGCCTATGTGGAGGCGCTATAAGCATGATCCCTTCGCGGCGTGAGAAGGGCTTGGGATGATGGCCGAATGGGCAACCTATACGCTCGCCGATTTCCTGATGTTTTCTCCGCGTGTCTATTTCCGTCTCGTCGAACGCTATAATCAGGGACTCTGGCCGTTTCAGCTTGTTTTCATCGCAGGCGCACTCGCCGTCCTGTTCGCCACCGCCACCGACGGCCGGCGCGCTCGCGCCGCGGCCATGGCCACGCTCTCTGTGGCTTGGTTCTTCTGCGCATGGCAGTTTCTGTGGCTGCGCTACTCCACGATAAATTGGGCAATGTCTTATGGGACGGCAGCCTTCATGCTGCAGTCCGGTTTGCTTCTTCTCGCGATCCTATGGACGGATCGCGCAGCATTGCCCGCAAACAGCCTGCGACGTCGCGGCGGCATCGGCCTGATGGTCTTCGGTTTGCTCGCTTATCCTTTCCTGCCGCTGATTGCGGGCCGCGCACCCGCCTCGGCCGAAAGCTTCGGGACGATGCCGGATCCGACCGCTGCGGTGACGCTCGGCGCCCTTGTGGCGTTCCTCTCCCAGAAGCTCTGGCTGCTTCTACCGATTCCGCTCCTCTGGTGTGCCTTCAGCGCACTCACTCTTCTGGCCATGGAGGATTTCGGCGCCTGGGCGCCTTTCGTGGTGATCCTGACGACTTTTGCCCTGCTCCTCGTCCGGCGCTGATGCGAACTCACTCCTTCACTGCTCCCGTCATCGACGAAACGTAATAGTCGACGAAGAAGGAATAGAGGATGACCACGGGCAGCGAGCCGAACAGTGCGCCCGCCATCAGCGCGCCCCATTCGAAAACGTCGCCGCGCACCAGCTCCGTCAGCACGCCGACCGGTACGGTCTTGTTTTCCGACGACTGGATGAATGTCAGCGCGTAGATGAACTCGTTCCACGAAAGCGTGAAGGCGAAGATGCCCGCCGATATCAGTCCCGGAACGGCGAGCGGCAGGATGATCTTGACCAGGATCTGCCAGCGCGTCGCGCCGTCCACCAGCGCGCTTTCCTCAAGTTCGAAGGGAATGGAGCGGAAGTATCCCATCAGCAGCCAGGTGCAGAACGGTATCAGGAACGTCGGATAGGTGAAGATCAGCGCCAGCTTGGAATCGTAAATGCCGAATTTGAAGACGATGAAGGCGAGTGGAATGAAGAGGATCGACGGCGGCACCAGATAGGCGAGAAAGATCATCAGCCCGACGGGACGCGCGCCGGTGAAGCGCACCCGCTCGATCGCATAGGCCGCGAAAACCGACGCGGCAAGCGACAGGATCGTCGAACCTACGGCCACCAGCATCGTGTTCCAGAGCCAGCCCGGATAGGAGGTCTCGAAGAGCAGATACTTGATGTGGTCGAGTGTCGGGCTGACCACCCAGAAGGGGCTGTAATTGTTGTAGTCGGTCAATTGCGAGTTCGGCTTCACCGCCGTGATTGCCATCCAGTAGAACGGAAACAGCAATACGAAGACGAAGACCGCCATCGGCAGGTAAAGCACGACGATCCTCCGCGGCAGGCGGTTCAGATAGCTCATGCCTTCGGCGGTGTCGGTGAGGGTCTCGTCCTCGGTTCGTGTGGTCGCGTTCATATTGTCCTCCCGCTCAATCCTGGCCGCCCTGCTGCCATTTGCGGCGTTGCAGACCGAAGAAGCTGAACATGATGGCGGCGAGCAGGAAGGGGATCATGGCGACGGCGATCGCCGCCCCCTCGCCGAGCTGCCCGCCCGGAATGCCGCGCTGAAACGACAGCGTCGCCATCAGATGGGTCGCATTGACCGGCCCGCCCTTGGTCAGCACATAGATCAGCTGAAAATCGGTAAAGGTGAAGAGCACGGAAAACGTCATGACGACGGCGATGATCGGTGTCAGCATCGGCAGGGTGACATAGCGGAAACGCTGCCAGCTGGTGGCGCCGTCGAGCGAAGCTGCCTCCTGCAGCGAGGCCGGGATCGTCTGCAGACCTGCCAAAAGCGAGATCGCCACAAAGGGAATGCCGCGCCAGACATTGGCTGCGATGACGGAAGCACGCGCGTTGTTCGGGTCGCCCAGGAAATTGATAGGCCCGTCGATGATGCCTAGCTGCATCAGCGACCAGGAGATGATGGAAAACTGCGAATCGTAGATCCACCAGAAAGCAAGCGCCGAGAGCACCGTCGGCACCACCCACGGCAGGAGCACGATCGCACGGAAGAAGGACTTGAAGGGCAGATTTTCATTCAGCAGCAGGGCCAGCCAAAGCCCGAGCACGAATTTCAGGATCGACGCCACGAAGGTGTAGAGCAGCGTGTTGTAAACCGAGAGCCAGAAGACTGAGTCCTCTGCGAGAAACGTGTAATTCTCGATCCCGATAAAGACCCCGTCGCGGCCGATGCGCGTGTCCGTGAATCCGAGCCAGACGCCCAGCCCGAGCGGATAGGTCAGGAAGCAGATCAGGAAGACGGCTGCCGGCAGCATGAAAAGGAAGCCGAGCACATTGTTGTTTTGCATCAGCGAAGCCGTGGTGGATGGTTTTCCGGACGGCGTTATGGACATCGGGCTTCTCCGGCTGGAGGGACTGCTGGTTGCGCGATTTCAGAGACCGCCGGCAGCGCTCGCTGCCGGCGTCGAGAGGCGGCCCTTAGGCCGCCAGGGATCAGACCCGATAGTAGCGGTTCGCCCGCCGTTCGGCCTCGACGATCGCATCCTCCGGCGTTGCCTGGCCGGTAACAGCACTTGCGAACATGTCTACCAGTACGTAGTCAGCCATGACGCCCGCCGAGGCATAGCCGAGTGGACCGGCATAGCCGTTCGGCCGCAGCGTCTCCGAGGCCCGCGCATAGGGCGCGTGAATCGGGTCCGAGGTCCAGACCGGGTTATCGGCGAACGCTTTCAACGGCTGGCAGCAATAGGCGCTTGACCCCTCGATCCAGGCGTTCATCTGGTCGGCTTCCATCATGAACTTCAGATATGCCTTGGCAGCTTCCGGATACTTGCTGTGCTTGAAGAGCAGGATCGAACTCGTCTGATGCAGTTCGACGCTCTGGCCGACCGGACCGATCGGGAAGTTGGTCGTGCGGATGTCAGCCGCAAGTTCGGCAAGCGCGGGGTCCTTCTTGGCCGCATAGTAGAGCGAGACGCCGTTTGCCGTAAGCGATACCTGCCCGGCGAGAAAGGCACGATTGTTGTTGATGTCGAGCCAGCTCTCCGTGCCCGGAATGAACGTCTCATACAGCGATTTGGCATAGTTGACCGCCGCGAGCGTCTCCGGGCTGTTGATCATGACCTTGCCGCTCTCGTCGACCATCTTGCCGCCATGACTCCACAACAGCCAATGAGCGTAGTTGTTGCCGTCGCCGACGGCCTTTCCATGCGGGAAACCGGCGGGAGTTCCCTTTGCCTTGAGAGCCTTGCAGAGCTCGAGGAAGCCGGCCGTGTCTTTCGGGAACTCGCTGAACCCGGCCGCCTTCATGTGGCTTTCGCGGTAGCAGACGGCGTTACCGATCGCGGCCAACGGCATGGCGATGAACTGCCCCTCGCGGCTGGCATAGCCCTTCAGGCCGTCGTACCATCCGCCATATTTATTGCCGAGATAATCAGCGAGCTCCGTCACGTCGACGAGCTTGTCGGGATATTGATGCGCGTCGTCGAACCAGCACATCACCATGTCCGGACCGGAGCCGACATTTGCGGCGACCGCCGCCTTCGGCCTGATATCCTCCCAGCTTTCCTTGTCGATGCGGACCTCGACGCCCGTCGTCTCAGTGAATTTCTTGGTATTGGCGATCCAGGCGTCCTCGTCGCCCTTGACGAAAGGCGTCCATCTGAGAAGCCTGAGGCTCGCGCCCTCCTCCGGCTTGTAGCTCGGCTCGGCCTGCGCGAAGGACGGGCGGATGCCCAGACCCGCAACGCCGGCGAGTGCGGCGGAGGTTGCGAGAAAATCACGTCTCTTTATCGGCATGCTACTCCTCCTCGAAAAGCGGGAGCTTCTTGATCCGGCATTCACCGTCCCGCTTGGCGAATGCGGCTTTCAGGTCGGCAGCCAGGGCGTCAGTCGACCAGCCGCCGCCCAGTTGCGGCGTCGAACAGATGCACATGCGCCGCATCGATCGCGAGGTGGATGGTTTCCCCGGGCTTGGCGATCACTCTCTCGCGGAATACACAGGTCACATCATGTCCGCCGAGCCTTGCGATCAGCTGCGTCTCGTAACCCGTCGGCTCGATAACGGCGATTTCGGCCGGCAGCCCATTCGGATCGAGGGACATATATTCCGGCCTCAAGCCGTATACGAGATCGCGGCCATGTGCGCTTGCCGCAGCTCGCGCCACCGGCAGGGCGGTTCCGTCCGCGGTGAGGAAGGCACGCGGATTATCCGGATCGAGGCGGCCCTTGATCATGTTCATCGCAGGCGATCCTATAAAGCCGGCAACGAAGAGATTGGCGGGATTGTCGTAGAGATCCAGCGGGGCGCCGATCTGCTCGACGATACCGTCATGCATGACAACAATCTTGTCAGCCATGGTCATTGCTTCGATCTGGTCGTGCGTCACGTAGACGGTCGTGGTCTTCAGCCGCTGATGCAATTCCTTGATTTCAGCACGCATGGCGACGCGCAGCTTCGCATCGAGGTTGGATAGCGGTTCGTCGAATAGGAATACCTGCGGATCACGCACGATCGCCCGCCCCATGGCGACCCGCTGGCGCTGGCCGCCGGAGAGCTGGCGCGGATAACGGTCGAGCAGCTTCGACAGGCCGAGGATTTCGGCGGCAACCCCGACGCGCTTTTCGATTTCCGATTTCGGCCTCGAAGCCAGCATCAAGGAGAAAGCCATATTGTCGGCGACCGTCATATGCGGATAGAGCGCATAGTTCTGGAACACCATGGCGATGTCGCGGTCCTTCGGCGGCAGCCGGTTGACGACCCGGTCGCCGATGCGGATCTCGCCCGCGGTGATGTTTTCGAGACCCGCCAGCATCCGGAGCAAAGTGGATTTGCCGCAACCGGAAGGCCCAACGAGAATGACGAACTCGCCATCCTCGATCTCGATGTTCACGCCCTTGATGACGGGAAAAGCACCGAAGGACTTCCGGACATCGACAAAATCCACGCCTGCCATTTTCGTTCCTCCCAGAACCGGTCTCTGCGCTTGCGCAGTCCCATTTTATGTTTGTGCGGTTGCGCCCGGCCGAAAACCTCTTTTTATCCGCGGCCGACCAGCGGCATCTTGGTTGCCATTACCGTCATCGTGAGAACATTGGCCGAGAGCGGCAGGCTCGCCATGTAGACGACTGCATCGGCAATGTGCCCGATCGGAATCGTCGGCTCCGCTGCGACTTCGCCATTGGCCTGCAGCACGCCGGTGCTCATTCTTGCGGTCATGTCGGTGGCGGCATTGCCTATGTCGATCTGGCCGCAGGCGACGTCGTGCATCCGGCCATCGAGCGCCGTCGACTTGGTGAGGCCGGTAATGGCGTGTTTGGTCGCGGTATAGGGCGCCGAGTTGGGCCGGGGCGTCTGCGCAGAGATCGAGCCGTTGTTGATGATCCGTCCTCCGCGCGGGGTTTGCGTCTTCATCAGCCGAAAGGCGTGTTGGGTGCAGAGAAAGGCCCCCGTCAGGTTCGCGGCGACGATGCCGTTCCACTGTTTGAAGGTCACCTCTTCGAGAGGCACGGGGGGTACGTTCGAGCCGGCATTGTTGACGAGCAGGTCCAGCCGGCCGAATTCCGTCCGGACGGCTGCGAAGAGGTCCGCGACCTGATCCGGATTGCCGACATCGCAGACGATCGCGCGGACGGTACCGCCGGTTCGCCCCGCGATTTCGGCGGCCGCGGCATCGAGCACATCCGGGCGGCGGCCGGTGACGACGATGCTGTAGCCCTCGGCGCTCAAGGCCTCGGCAATGCCGCGGCCGACACCGGTGCCGCCGCCCGTGACCAGTGCGATCTTGCCGTCACCCGAGCCATTCGCCTGCGCCATCTCAGATTCTCCCTCCGAGTTCGTCTTCGATATGGATGCGGATGATCTCGTCGAAATTGCTCTCTGCCGTGAAGCCGAGCTCGCGCGCACGGCGGGCATCGAAATCGGTCGCCCAGCCGGAGACGATTTCCCGTATGACCGGATCCGGCTCGCGCCGGATGAGGCTCACCGCCTTCTGGCCCGCGATACGGCCAAGCGCTTCGATTTCTTCGCCGACCAGTGCCGAGAGGCCCGGCATGGTGAGGTTGCGCCGCGGCCCGATGATACTTGTATCCATTCGCGCGGCATGAATAAAGAAACCCACCGCCGAGCGCGGGCTCGCGAACCAATGGCGGACGTTTTCCTCCACCGGCAGGACAGCCTCCTGGCCGGAGAGCGGCTCTCGCAAGATATTGGAAAAGAAGCCGGATGCGGCCTTGTTCGGTTTTCCGGGCCGAATGCAGATGGTCGGCAGCCGAATACCGATGCCGTCGAAGAAACCCCGCCGGGTGTAATCTGCGAGCAGCAGCTCGCAGATCGCCTTCTGCGTTCCATAGCTGGTCAACGGCGTCGTGAAGAACGCATCGTCGATCTTTTCCGGGAACGGCTGGCCAAAGACGGCGATCGAGGAGGCGAAGAGGACGCGCGGCACATAGCGCTCGCGCTGCCCCTCACGGCGGATCGCCTCGAAGAGCGCGCGCGTGCCGTCGAGATTGACCCTATAACCCTTGTCGAAGTCCGCCTCCGCCTCTCCGGAAACGATAGCGGCAAGGTGGAAGATAACGTCAGGCCTCGATGAGACCAGCCGCTCGGCGCTGCCCTCGTCGGAGAGGTCGACAGAAAGCGGCGTCGAAATCGTTGAAAACACCGGCGGCGCGGGCGGCTCCACCACATCCACCAGCGTCAGTCTCGCAATCTCGCGGCCAAGGGAAACGGGCTCCTCGGCTAACCTTTCGACCAGCTTCCGACCGATCATGCCAGCTGCACCTATGACCATTACATGCATCTGCGGCTAACCTCCCCCTGTTGAGTCACTCCGATCAGCCCTGACCTGCCGGTGCTTTTTGCTTCGGTTTCCCGCCGGAAGCCTCCTCGTTGGCAAGGAGGGTCTTCGTCGTATCGTAAATGCGGATCAGATGATGGTGAAAGGCGGCGACGACGGCCGCCCGGTCGCGCCGCCGCAAAGCGGCGACGATGTCGCTGTGGTCCTTGTAGCTGGCGTCGATGGCGCCCGGCCGTGACATGGCGCTGCGCCGGTGGTCCATCATATAGGTGTAAAGGTCTGTGACAAAATCGGAGAGCAGCGGATTGCCGCAAGCCCGGTAAATCGCCACATGGAACTCTCTGTCGCATATAAGAAAGCGCATTGCGTCGTCGCTGCAGAGCTTCTGCGCATCGAGAAGGGCGCCCAGCTTTCCCAGCGTTTCCTCATCTATATTTTCGGCCGCATCGCCGACCACTTTCAACTCTATATGGAGCCTTGCGGCGTGGACATCCTCGATATCATAACTATCGATTGCGCTCGGCGAGGCGATCGTCACGGTGAGATGGCTGAGATCGATATTGCCGACACGCGTCCGGCTCCCTTGCGACACCTCGACGACACCGCGCGCCGCCAGCGTCTGGATCGCGCCGCGAACCGTCTCGCGGCTCACATGGAGCACATTCGCAAGCTCGCGCTCACCGGGTAAAACGTCACCAGGCCTCAGCATGTTGGTCGCGACCAGCACCATCAGCTTGTCGGCGATAAGCTCACGCGCAGTTCGGCGCTCGAGGCTCCGCCCGACCTTCGGCATTTGCGTGAGGATTGGACTTCCGATCACTGCCGCCTCCACTGACCCACTGGTTGGTCCACCAGATCAGTATCACGAATAGACTGCGTATCGGAAGCCGCGGTCAAGTGACGTTCGTTGCGGCAGCGCACCAAAAATGCAAGCTCGCGTTGTGCGGCGCCGTGAGATCGGACTCGCTCGACTAGCCCCTTTCTTGTTACGGGGAGAGGGGTTAGACCTTGTTAAACCCGATGAGGGGGCTGCCGTTCGAGAAAGACGCTCGGAGGCAGATTATCCATGATCATGTCCCTCATGATCGTCGAGCGACGGCAGGTCGAGCTTGAATGTGCTGGCGAGATCCAGCACCTGCTGAGGGCTAAGATAGCGCGGATTAAGATTGCGCAGGAGCAGGTAGAGCTTTGCCGTCTCCTCCAGTTCCTCCGTGGCGAAGACCGCCGCCTCGAGGCTGTCTCCGGCGACGACGGGGCCGTGATTGGCGAGCAGTACGGAGGAGTATTTCCCCGCAAGCCCGCGGATTGCATCGGCGACGGCCGGGTCACCCGGGCGGTAATAGGGCACGAGTGCCGTCTCGCCGGCCCGCATGAGGTAATAGGGTGTCATCGGCGGGAGCGCGGCACGCGGATCGATCTCGGGCAGCATCGTCAGCGCGACCGCGTGCGTCGAATGGAGGTGCACGATCGCGCGGGCGCTGCCACGCGACTCATAGAGGGCGGAATGGAGCGGGATCTCCTTCGTCGGCTTGTCACCCGAGACGAGCCGGCCGCCGGCGTCCAGCCGCGAAATGCGCCCGGGGTCGAGGAAGCCGAGTGACGCATTGGTGGGCGTCACCAGCCAGCCGCCGTCATCGAGTCGCATCGATATGTTGCCGGAAGAGCCGGGCGTCAGGCCCCTTTCGAAGAGGGAGCGGCCGTAGCGGCAGATTTCCTCGCGAAGACGTGTATCGGACATTGGAGGCCCTTTCGTTCAGGCTGTTGCACCTTCGATCAGTTCAAATCCGAGATCGGCGACCTGGGGCGGTGCTTCGTTGATGACCAACTCGGCCGCGAGCTTTCCGGTGGCGACGCGCGGCGTGCGGATACTCGCCAGAGGCTGAGGTATAGCTTGGCCGATATCCAGTCCGTTATGGCCGAAAAGCGCGAGGTCGGCGGGAACGGCAATGCCGTTGGACAGACAGTGGAAGTATCCCCCGAGAGCCATGTCGTCGTTCGAGAAATAGACCGCATCGAGCCCCGGAGCCCTTTCGAGTAGCTGCTTTAGTCCCGCGCGCCCACTCTCGACCGACGAAGCACCCGCGCGGATTTCACGGCCGGCGAGGCGCGATCCGGCAAGGTTGAGAGCTTCGCAGAAGCCCGTGAAGCGTTTGCCGGCGCGTGTGTCGAGATCGAGATCGTGGCCGACATAGCCGAGCCGGCGGTAGCCACGCCGCAACAGAAACTCGGCGCTTGCGCGCCCCGCTTGCCGGTTCGAGAAACCGACGGCCAGATCCGCGGCCGTTCCATCGGTGTCGAGCAGTTCCACGACCCTGCAGCCGCTTGCCCGCAGTATTTTGAGCGTGCCTTCGGTATGTTCGAAACCGGCAAGCATCACCGCGGTCGGGCGCCAGGCGAGCATGGCGGAGACGAGCGTTTCCTCCCGCTCCGAATCGTAGTCGGTAACCGAGAACACCGCCTGATAGTGATTCTCCTCCAGGACGCCGCCCGCGCCGCGCAGCACGTCGGGGAACACGATGTTGGTGAGAGACGGAATGACGAAGGCAACGAGGCGCGACCCGGCCGATGCCAAGGTCCCGGCGATCCTGTTCGGCACATAGCCGAGCCGCTCGACCGCATCGAGAACGCGCTCGCGCGCTTTCGGCGAGAAGGATCCATGATTGCGGAGAACGCGAGACACCGTGCTCTCCCCCACGCCGGCAGCGGCAGCCACCTCGGCGAGCGTCACAGTCGTCCGTTGCTTGAAGTCGATCACCACGTTCGCAGGCTCCACAGTCAAAAGAGCGTCGAAGCTCCGGAAGACCAGCACACTTCATAGGCGGAGATTTTTGGCAGCGCTACCATTTTAGTTGGCAGCGCTGCCAAAACGCTTTAGAAGGAGCCCGCATCGGATGGAGGAATCGAAAATGGCATCGAAGATCGCAGTGCTCGGCCTCGGCTCGATGGGTTTCGGCATGGCGCGCTCGATGACGCGCGCAGGTCTCGACGTTTCGGGCTACGACGTCGCACCGGCGGCAGTGGAGCGTTTCGTCGCGGAAGGTGGCCACGGCGCGGGCTCCCCTGGCGAAGCGGTGAAGGGCGCCGACATCGTTGTTTCTGTCGTCGTCAGCGGCGCGCAGACCGAAGCCGTTCTGTTCGGTCCGGATGGCGTCGCTGGCGCAATGAAGCCTGGTGCCGTCCTTGTATCCTCTGCGACCATGGATCCGTCGATTGCGCGCGACCTCGCGAAGCGGATCGAATCGCTCGGGCTTCATTACCTCGACGCACCGATATCGGGCGGCGCGGCAAAGGCTGCTACGGGCGAACTGACGATCATGGCCTCGGGCCCTCCGCAAGCCTTCGCCGCCGCCCGCCCGGCCCTCGATTGCATGGCCGCGAAGGTCTATGAACTTGGCGAGGCCGCCGGGATCGGCGCCGCCTTCAAGATGATCAACCAGCTTCTCGCCGGCGTGCACATCGCGGCCGCCTGCGAAGCGATCGCCTTTGCGGCCAAACAGGGCCTCGACCTCGACAAGGTCTATGAGGTGATCACCGCATCGGCCGGCAATTCCTGGATGTTTCAGAACCGCATCCCGCATGTGTTGGCCGGAGACTATACGCCACTGAGCGCCGTCGAGATTTTCGTGAAGGATCTCGGCATCGTTCAGGACATGGCGCGCGCCGAACGCTATCCGGTGCCGCTCGTAGCCGCCGCTCTGCAGATGTATCTTGCCGCCTCGGGAGCGGGAATGGGACGCGACGACGATTCCACCCTGGCGCGGCTCTACGCACAACTCTCCGGAGCCCAGTTGCCGGGCAAGGATAAGCCATAAGGACGCCGCGAATGCCTGTTTTTGCCGCAAATCTCACAATGATGTTCAACGAGTGGACATTTCTCGACCGCTTCGACGCCGCCGCGGAAGCCGGATTCACTGCCGTCGAGTACCTCTTCCCTTACGAGGTACCGCCGGAGGCGATCGCCGAGAGGCTTATCCGTAACAGGCTGGAGCAGGCGCTGTTCAATCTGCCTCCCGGCGACTGGGTGGCGGGCGAACGCGGGATCGCAGCCTTGCCCGGACGCTTCGACGAATTGAAATCAGGCGTGGACAAGGCCCTCTACTACGCGGCCGCAACCGGCGCAAAACGGCTGCACCTGATGGCGGGTCTTTCCGATCCGTCCGATCCCGAAGCGGCATCCTGCTACCGCCGCTCCATCGCCTACACCGCCGGGCGCCTGGCGGAAAAGAGCATCGATCTCCTGATCGAGCCGATCAACGGCCGCAACATGCCGGGCTATTTTCTCGACGATTTCGCTAAGGCCGAGCGGCTCATCGCCGAACTCGCGCTCCCGAACCTGAAGCTCCAGTTCGACGTCTATCACCGGCAGATCATGCATGGCGATGTGGCAATGGCTCTTCGGCACCTGCTGCCGGTTACCGGGCATATCCAGATTGCCAGCGTGCCATCGCGGCACGAGCCTGATGGCGAGGAGTTGAACTATTCGTACCTGTTCGAGGAAATCGACCGGCTCGGCTATGACGGACATGTCGGCTGCGAATATTTCCCGCGCGGCTCCACGCTGGACGGCCTTGCCTGGTTCAACCCCTTTCGACGGAGCTGACCGATGACAATCCTGCTCGGCTCGATTGCCGATGACTATACGGGCGCTTCAGACCTCGCCAACACGCTGACGAAGAATGGGCTTCGCACCGTCCAGACGGTCGGCATTCCGGATCCCTCGCTCGCACTTCCGGATGTCGATGCCGTGGTGGTTTCTCTCAAGATCCGTTCGGTCGCAGCCGAAGAGGCCGTGGCCGCCGCGCTCAAGGCCGAAAGCTGGCTGCGTGGGCGGGGCGCCATCCATGTGCTCTACAAAATCTGCTCCACCTTCGATTCGACGGATCTCGGCAATATCGGACCGGTGACCGAAGCGCTTCTGAGCGTCTCGTCCGGCGACATCGCCCTTGTTACGCCGGCCTTTCCGGAAACGGGCCGGACCGTCTATCTCGGCCATCTTTTCGTCAACGGCCAACCGCTCGACGAAAGCCCGCTGAAAGACCATCCCCTCAACCCGATGGGTGATGCCAATCTGGTACGCGTGCTCGCGCGCCAGTCGCGCAACAGGAGTGGCCTCGTCGATCTGCCGGCGGTGGCGGCCGGAACCGATGCGGTGAAGGCGCGGCTCGGCGCCTTGCGCGGCGAAGGCGTCGCTGCAGCGATCGCGGACGCGGTCTTCGAACGCGATCTCGAAACGCTTGGTCGCGTCGCGCTGGAAATGCCCGTCTCCACCGGAGCATCGGGCCTCGGTCTCGGTCTTGCACGCGCGCTTGTAAGCTCCGGCCGGGCATCGGCGAATACAGGGGCGAACGACGCGATCCGTCTCCCGGTCGGCGGCCTCGCGGCGGTCCTTGCCGGCAGTTGTTCGGTGGCAACGCTGAAGCAGCTCGAAGCGGCCGAACGCCATATGCCAGTGCTGAGGCTCGATACGGAAAAACTCCTGGCCGGACAGGACGACATTTCCGCCGCCATCGCCTGGGCCGGAGAGCGGATTGCCGATGGCCCCGTTGCCATCGCCGCCAGCGCCGCGCCGGACGTCGTTTCGCGTCTGCAGGCCCGCTACGGGCGCGAAGCATCCGGGCACGCGATCGAAACGGCCACCGCAGCGATCGCCGGCGAGCTCGTCGAGCGCGGCGTGAGACGCCTCGTCGTCGCAGGCGGAGAAACCTCCGGCGCCACCGTCGACAGGCTCGCCATTCCAGCCTTCCTGATCGGCCCGGAGATCGCCCCCGGTGTTCCTCTGTTGAGGACGATCGGCTCTGCCGGAAACGACATGTTGCTGGCGCTGAAATCCGGCAATTTCGGCGGCGAGGATTTCTTCGCCACGGCGCTCTCGATGATGCGGTAAAGCGCCTCAGTCTATGGCTGAATCAGGGAAACGGTCCGAAAAAGAAAAAGGCGGGCGGTCCCCCTCGTATCCGCCGCCCGCCCCGCTGCATGCCCCCTCAGATCGGAACCGATGCGAAGAAATGCACGCAGACTTCGCATTGCCGCGGCGCGTCTGGACACACCTGGCTCCGCGGCTGTTACAGGCCGTTGTCCTTCATGATCTGGGCGGCGTTTTCCTCCGTCACCTTCAGCGTGTCGAGCGTGACGGTCTTTTCGACCTTTTCCCCCTTGAGGAACTTCACGGCCTGGCGCAGTCCCTCGGCCCCCGGCGTCGCATAAAGGAAGGTCGCGGTCAGTTCTCCATTGCTGACCCAGGTCACGCCCTCGTTCGGCAAGGCATCGATGCCGATGAACTTGATTTCCTTCTCGCGGCCCGCGTCCTTCGCTGCCAGGTAAGCGCCGTAGGCCATCGGGTCGTTATGGCCGTAGACGAGATCGATTTTCTCGTTGTTGCGCAGCGCCGTCGCCATGATGTTGTAGGCCTGGTCCTGCTTCCAATCGCCCGACTGCTTGTCGAGCAGGTTCTTGATGCCCGGCTCCTTGTCGGTGAATTCGTGGAAGCCGTCGTGGCGGTCGTGCGCGGGCTGCGTGCCCATGCCGCCCCATATCTCGACGATGTTGCCTTGCGCCTTGCCCTTGCCGCCCAGAAGCTCCACCGCATATTCGCCGGCCGCCCGGCCGATCAGTTTGTTGTCGCCGCCGACGAACTGAGTGTACTGGTCGGTTTCGACATTGCGGTCGAGAACGAAGACCGGGATCTTGGCGTCGATCGCCTGCTGCACCACGCCCGTCAGCCCTGCGGATTCCTTCGGTGATACGAGCAGTGCGTCGACCTCCTGGCGGATGAGGTTCTCTACATCCGCCACCTGCTTCTCCGTCCTGTCCTCACCATCGGTTATGATGAGCTCGACATCCGGATGCTTTGCCGCTTCGGCGATGATGTCCTTGTTGAACTGCGCCCGCCACGGCTCGATCGTCGTCGCCTGGCTGAAGCCGATACGGAATTTCTTGTCCTGGGCCACGGCGTCGCCCGCCGGCATGAGCGCGGTCGTCGCGGCGAGAACGGCGGCGACAGCCGCCAATTTCATGATATCACGGCGTTTCATTCTTTCTTTCCTCCCATTGTTAGAGACAAGGTCTCTCTCGACGTCCGCTCCTCCACGGACGTGTCTCCCTGAACCGGCCGCCGGCTTGCGCCCGGCAGCCGCAACTGCGCGAAAAGATCGTAGGCATTGCGCTCCTGAACGAGCACGGTGCCGATGATGATGACGCCTTTCAGTACCAGCTGAAGATTGGAATTGATGTTGTGAAGCTGCAGGATGTTGGAGAGCAGACCGAAGATCAGGACCCCGCAGAACGTTCCGGCAAGGCTCCCGCGCCCTCCCATCAGACTTGTTCCGCCAATGACCACTGCAGCGATCGCATCCAGTTCGAGCCCCGCGCCCGCATCCGGCTTGCCCTGGCGGTACTGCGCCACATAGAGCACCGCGGCGATGCCCGCGAGAAGGCCCGAGACCGCATAGGTGACGATCTTCACCCGGCCGGCATTGATGCCGGAGAGGCGCGCCGCCTCCTCGTTTCCGCCGATCGCATAGACGTAGCGGCCGAAGGGCGTGAAGCGCAGCACCGCGCCGTAGAGAAGAATCGCGACGATGAAGAATATGCCGGGCATCGGCACGATGCCGAATAAGAGCTGCCGCAGCACGTCGAAGTCGGCCGTGGCATTGCTGCCGGTATAGACCGGCAGGACGGCGTTGTTCTGTCCGGCAGTGAGCCGGGCAATGCCGAGCGCCGTTACCATCATGGCAAGTGTGACGATGAAGGGCTGCAATCGTCCGGCCACGATGATAACGCCGTTGACGGCGCCGAACAGCAGCCCCACCGCCGGCGCCACGAGCAGAACGCCGAACACGCCGAATTTCGTCTGCATCTGAGGCAAGAGGAAGCTCAAGACGAGTGCACAGAGGACGACGCCTGCTATGGCGGGAAGGACGGTACCGCGCGCCCCGCCAAGCTTGATATCCCGGATATGCGCCTCGCCGGATCGCGACTTCTCGATATTGAGGAAGATGAAGCGGGCGACCGCCGCACCGAGGATTAGGACGGCAAGCCCGACGGCCGGCAGCCCCAGATAGATGGCTGCCGTGTCGCCGGGGACGGTCAGCAGCATCGCACAGACCACCGTGCAGATCGCCATCAGCGAGCCGACCGAAAGGTCGATGCCGCCGGTCAGAATGACCGCGGTCATGCCGGTGGCGATCAGCCCGGTGGTCGATACCTGCCGAAGGACGTCGAGGAGATTGCCGGAGGAGAGAAAGATGTTCCTGCCTGACGAAGTCACCGGCGAGAACAGGACCCCGATCAGGAAAATGGCGATCAGCCCCCAATAGAGTTTCGTGCGGGAGAGAGCCTTCAGAAACGTCATGCAACCGACCTTCCAAACGTGCTCCGCGGAGCAGCGAGCTGCATGATTCGCTCCTCGCTCGCCTCCTCCCGTGAGATGAGTCCGGTCTGGCGGCCCTCGGCCATCACCAGAATGCGGTCGGCGAGGAGCAGGAGCTCCGGCAATTCGGAGCTGACCACGACGATCGCAAGGCCGTCGGCGGCGAGCTTGAAGACGAGATCGTAGATCTCGCGTTTTGCACCGACGTCGATGCCTCGCGTCGGTTCGTCGAGAAGCAGAACGCGCGGACCGGTCGCCAGCCATTTGCCGATGACAACCTTCTGCTGGTTGCCGCCGGACAATGTTCCGGCCGTCTGATCGGTGCCCGCGCAACGCACGCCGAGCGCTTCGACCGCCCTGCTCGCGAGCGCCCGCTCGCGCTCGAAGGACCGCAGACCAAATCGTGCAAGCCTACCGACAAGCGGCAGGGCCACGTTGTCTCTGATCGATTCCTGGAGATGCAGTCCCTTTGCCTTGCGGTCCTCCGTCACCAGAGCAAAGCCCAGACGGCGCGCATCGCGTGGTGAACGTATATCGACGGCTATGCCGTCCAACCGGATTTCGCCACCGCGCACACCGTCATTCGAAGCAAAGACCGTCTCCAATATTTCCGTGCGACCCGCTCCGAGCAAGCCGCCGATACCGAGGATTTCGCCGGCATGAACGTCGAAACTCACACCCTTCAGCACGTCGCGCCAGCCATGACGTCCAGCTACGGCAAGCGACAGGCCACTGACCGACAAGACCGGCTCTGCACCCTTGGGCCGGTTCACCGGATGCGCATCCAGGAGGTTGCGGCCCACCATTGCGGCGATGATCGTATCCTCGTCCAGTCCGGCCATGGGGCGGGTCCAGACGTGCCGGCCATCGCGAAAGACCGTCACCCGATCGCTGAGCTGCATCACCTCGTCGATCCGGTGAGAAATGTAGACGATGCCGACGCCATCGGCCGCGAGCTGCCGCACGATCTTGAAGAGGCGCCGACACTCGCCGGACGAAAGCGCCGATGTCGGCTCATCCATGATCAGAATGCGCGCTTCCACGGACAGGGCCTTGGCGATTTCGACCAGCTGTTGTTCGCCGACCCGCAATTGCCCGACCCGCGCCTCCGGATCGAGTTCGATGCCGAGGCGATTTAACAGCCCGCGCGCGGCCTCGAGGCTTGCCTTGCGGTCCACGAAGAGGCCGGCAACCACGCGCTCGCGACCAAGAAAGATGTTGTCGGCGACCCCAAGTTCCGGGACGAGGTTGAGTTCCTGATGGATGATGGCGATCCCGGCAGCTTCGGCGTCGCGAACGCTGGAAAAGCGGGCGATTTCTCCGTCGACGCGGACAGTGCCCTCGTAATCGGCGTAGACGCCGGAGAGGACCTTCATCAGCGTCGACTTGCCGGCGCCGTTTTCGCCCATGAGCGCATGAATTTCGCCGGAGCGAAGGTCGAAGCGGACATCCTTGAGCGCCGCTACGCCTCCGAACGACTTAGAGACCGCCTCAGCCGCTAAAATCGGCCGCGCGGGTTCTGTAGTGACCGAATCTCCCAGCAAGGTCGGAACAGCATCGCGCATGATATTGGCAGCCTCCCTACCACCGACATCTGACGCTTCATTTGCTAGATCTTCTTCAGCCTAATCTAAACGTTTCGAGGCTGTCAAGCGGCACAATACTTCCTTTATTGCCTATTTACAGCAATTCGAATACAGTTCCGAAAAGCAATTCAGCAAAACGTTTCGAACACAATGCGAGAACGACGAAGTTCACGAAAATCCAGTGCACCGACGATGCTCGATGTCGCCAAAGTCGCCGGGGTTTCTGTGGCGACGGTCTCGGCGGTAATCAACAGTTCGGCCCCCGTCAGTCCTGAATTGCGCAGCCGCATCGAGCAGGCCATCGGCCAGATCGGCTACAAACGCAACGCGATCGCCCGCAGTCTCAAGCTCGGCACGACGCGCACCGTCGGCCTCATGGTTGCCGATATCACCAATCCGTTTTTCACCGATGTCGTGGCGGTCATCCAGGAGGTGCTGCATCGGGCCGGCTACGCTGTGATGCTCTGCTGCAGCGATGAGGACGTGATCCTGCAGGACGAGCAGATCGCGCTGTTGATCGACCGGAGCGTCGACGGCCTGATCATCGCGCCCGCCGGCGACGACGAGACCCTGAAGCGCATGATCGCCGCCGCCAGCCTTCCGACGGTACTGATCGACAGGCTTTGCGACGGGATCGACACGGATGCGGTCGTGCTCGACAATCGCCGTGCGGTCCAGGACGCTACGCGTTACATGCTCGGCCTGGGTCATCGGCGCATCGGCTATATTTCCGGAGCGCTCGATACATCGACCGGACGGGAGCGCCTGTCCGGTTACAGGGCCGCGTTGGAAGCGGCGGGGCTCCCCTTCGAAGAGAGCCTGATCCGGATCGGCAATTTCCGGGAGAAGGATGCCTACACCGCAGCGATCCAGCTGCTTACGAGCCCCGAGCGTCCGACGGGGATTTTTTCCGCCAACAACCTGATGGTCATCGGCGTGATGAAGGCGATCCGGGACATCGGCCTTCGCTGCCCGGATGACGTTTCAGTCGCAAGCTTCGACGATTTCCCCTGGGCGGACGTCTTCCAACCTCATCTGACGACGATTGCCCAGCCGGTCCAGGCGATCGGCGAACAGGCCGCACAGCTTGTTCTCGACCGCCTTTCCGGCGCCAGCACTGAAACGCCGCGTCGGCTCGTGCTCCAGGGACGGCTCGTAATACGCGACTCCTGCCGGCCGGTCAGCCTGGCGCAGCGCGCGATCGCCTGACGTTTCCGCCGAAGCTTTCCGACGTCGACGCCGTTTCATCCGTCGTGCAAGGCACGCGCAATAGGCGGCCCGACACGCACCTCGCGGAATCTCGCCTCAAAGCCTGCCCGCTCCGGCGAGCAGGCGGTGACCCCGACTTCCGCATCCGATGCCGAGAAGGGGCAGAGCCGTGCCATCTGCCAGCGCTCCTCACCGAAGCGAAACTGCACCCGCACCGCATCCCCATGGCGCGTCAACCGCACTTCCAGCGGATCCGAGGGCACCTTGTCGAGCAATGGAATGACCGACCAGTCCGATACGCCGCGCGTCACGACCACGCTGAAATGCATCAGCCCGTCGGTATATTCGATGCCGCATTTGATCCACTCGCGCTCATTGAGCCGCAGCATCAAACCGGCCTGATCGTAGAGCTGCTCATATCGACCGATGATCGTCGCCGATGCTGTGAAATCGCCGGAAACCGGACGAAGATAGGCATGCCCGCTGTCGCGCACGAAGCCGTAAAAGGTTTCCCGCCAGAAATCCGTATTGCCATCGGTCTTGAGCGACAGATCGCGGTCGCCCCCCTTCCAGCTTGCCGGCTCGTTCAACCAGCGATACCCGCTTGCCATTTTCTTCCCTCCATTCGCTTGGAAGCGCCTCTTGAGCTGTGGTTCGGCAATGACATCTCGCCTTCCTTACCAATTCCGCGGCTGCACAGATGCCTCCGCGGACGCGCCGCTAGCATATGGGATGCCCAGCCCACCTTCACCTTCATTCCTGTGCTCGTCACAGGAATGAAGATCGAGAAGAGAGCTGCCATCACCATAAGTCCGATGCGGCACGATCTAATTGCTCGGCAACTGTCTTGCACCCCACTCGCTCTTCGGAATCGCCTTGCCGATTGCGAAGCTGAAGGAAGTGACCGATGTCGCTTCCGGGTTGACCTCGCATGTGAAGTCGAAGGAGTACCACTTCCCTTGGCTGCGGAAGACTGCGCCATCGGCTTTAAGGGCGGTTTCCGAAGCAAAGCCGCCGTCAGGCCGCCCGAACATATCGGGGATCGCTCCGGGTCTTTGGTGACGTATCTGCTCCAATGCCTCGATCGTGCAGAGCTGCACGATCCGCTTCTTCGGCGGCAACCTGCCGATCGCCTGTTTTACGTGTGGATCCGACAAGGCGTTTTTGGAATAAAGCTCCTTGGCCTGCACGAGCTGGCTCGACTCGCGCTCGGCGCTCGCCTCGGCGGGGTTCTGCGTCGGCTCCGCCCTTGCTTCCTCGAAAACGGGCTTTTCCTGCGGAATGGGCGCGGCGGGCGGCGCGGCCGCAGCATCGGCTGCCTTGTTCGCCGCGCCAGTGGAGTCGACCCGGAGTTCCGCAAGCGCCGTCCTTTTTTCGGCCGGTCTTTCATTGGCGGCATTCTCCGGTTTTGCCGGGGCGGGCCGCGAAGCCTCCGGCCTCACGCTTGGCGTTTCTGTCTTCTTCGGAGCGGCCGGAGGCAAGTCGGGCTCAGGCGGCTTTTCCTTCTCTGTCGGCGCTGCCGCGGACTCGAAGGACTGCGGTTGGGCGCGCGCCCGCTGGTTTCTCGCCTCGTCCGACTTTTGCTTGGTTGGCTTTTGCTCGGGCTTTTTCTCGTTCTTCGGCGTTGGGACGAGCTCGACGCTGACGCTTTGCTCCTTTGCCGGAGCAGACAATTCAGGTAGTCGCACAAGCAACAGCAAGGCGAGCGCCAGGTGCAGGGCGAGCGAAGTCGGCATGCCCCAACCGGTTTCTCCCCACATTTTTCTGGCGAATTGCTGCATTGCTCAAAGATCACGGACTCGGAAGCCCTGAACCTAAGAGCTTGGCCGCCCCGCAACAAGTGCGGGGCGCGTGTCAGTCAAGCGTATTCGACCTGATAGGGCTTGTCGAAGAAGTGTTCCTCGAGATTGCATCCGCTGCCTCCGCGGTCGATGACGACAAATTCGGAAGTCGAACGGAGCGGCGTCAAGATGCCGTGCCAGACATTCTGCGCGATGTTGACGCCCTGACCGGGCGCGGTCTCGAAGGCGATCGGCTCGCCTGGCTGGCCGCCCTCGTCCGGAGCAACGACGACGAGGAAGGGGTTCTCCGTCAAAGGGATGAAAGCCTGGCTTCCGAGCGGGTGCCGCTCCACCATCTTCAACGCCAACGGGATCTCGTAGGGCTCGCCACGCAGAAGGCTGACCAGCGTTCGAGCCTCCGGCCCGCTGGTTTCCACCTTCGCGAGGTCGTGATAGCGAATGCACTTGCCGGCGTTGATCGGAAAGCTCTTGGCGTCATCTGGCTCGATAATATCGCCGAAGGGCGCGAACGCGCTATGCGCAAGCGGACGGATCGGTAGAGGTATCATGGTCTTTCCTCCCTGGTGGACCAATTGCTTTTTGGCGGCGGCACCGTTCACTGGATCAGCACCGCCCTGAAATCATTGACATTCGTGCCGGTCGGTCCCGGCTTGAAAAGGTCGCCAAGGGCGTCGAAGGCGGCCCAGCTGTCGTTGCCCTGAAGCAGTGCAGCGGCGTCGAGGCGTTGCGCCAGCAGGCGTGCGATCGTCGTGTGGTCGGCGAAGGCTCCCGCATTGTCTTCCGAGCCGTCTATGCCGTCGGTATCCGCGGCGAGCGCCGAAATGCCGCCGATGCCATCTATGCCGAGCGCCAGAGACAACAGGAACTCGCTGTTGCGCCCGCCGCGGCCTTCGCCACGGACGGTTACTGTCGTTTCGCCTCCCGAAAGGAGCACGACGGGTCTTGAAAAGGGTCGGTCGCGCATCGCCGTCTCGCGCGCGATCGCGGCGTGAACCAGCCCCACATCACGGGCTTCCCCTTCGATCGCGTCGGACAGAATAACGGCCTCGACGCCGGCGGCCCGGGCCTTGGCCGCCGCTGCCTCGAGCGAGACGCTGGCGGAAGCGATCAGGCGCACCTCGTTTCGCGCAAAGCGCGGGTCGGAAGGCCCTGGCGCATCCGCCGCTTCGCTGGCGAGCCAGTGCATGACCTTTTCCGGCAGTGCGAGGCGATAACGTTCGATGATCTTCAAGGCTTCCTCTCGGCTCGCTTCGTCGGCGATCGTCGGGCCGGAAGCGACCAGCGCCGCATCGTCGCCCGGAATATCGGAGACGACGAGGGAGACGACCCTGGCGGGATGGGCGGCAGCGGCCAGGCGGCCGCCCTTGATCAAGGAAACATGCTTGCGCACCGCATTCATCGCGCTGATCGGCGCGCCTGACGCCAGAAGCGCCCGGTTGACGGCGATCTCATCCTCGAGCGAAAGCCCGGGCGGCGGTGCAGGCAGGAGCGCCGAACCGCCGCCGCAGATCAGCGCGACGACCAGATCGTCCACGGTCAGGCTGCCGACCTGCGCCAGGAGGCGCTTCGACGCCTTCAGCCCACCCTCGTCCGGCAAGGGATGCGAGGCTTCGAGTATCTCGATATTGTTGCAATGCGCGCCGAAGCCATAGCGCGTGACGACCACGCCGCTGAGCGGCCCGTCCCAGGCGGATTCGAAGGCCCGGGCCATCTGAGCCGCGCCCTTGCCCGCTCCGATGACCACCGTGCGCCCTTTCGGCCGCTCCGGCAGATTTGCGGCGATGGTCCGCTCCGGGTCGGCGGCGGAAACGGCCGACGCGAACAGGGTTTCCAGGAATTGACGCGGGTTCGCGACGGCGGCCATGGTTCCTCCCGTTTGAGAAAAGCCGGGCGACGGATCCTCCTTCCGCCGCCCGGATGCATGACCGCTGCGACGGATGGCCCGGCCGGTCATGCGGATCTTCGTTCGATCAGGCGACTTCGTGGTTCGCCATGCGCTCGAGCGCCCGCACAAGCCCGGAATGGTCGAGCCCGCTGTCGCCATTGGCGGCGCAATTGTTGAAAAGCTCCTGCGTTGCCGCCGTGTTCGGCAGTGAAATCCCGAGGCTCTTGGCCCCCTGCAAAGCAAGGTTCAGATCCTTCTGGTGCAGTGAGATGCGGAAGCCCGGCTCGAAGGTGCGCTTGATCATCCGGTCGCCATGCACTTCGAGGATGCGCGAGGAGGCAAAGCCTCCCATCAGCGCCTCGCGGACGCGGGCGGGATCGGCCCCTGCCTTGGACGCGAAAACGAGCGCCTCGGAGACCGCCTCGATCGTGAGCGCCACGATGATCTGGTTTGCGACCTTCGTGACCTGGCCGTCGCCGCAATCGCCGACGAGCGTGATGTTCTTGCCCATCAGCTTGAAGAGCGGCAGGGCACGTTCGAAGGAGCTCTGCTTGCCGCCGGCCATGATGCTGAGGGAGGCATTCTTGGCGCCAACCTCGCCGCCGGAAACCGGCGCATCGATGTATTCGGCGCCGGTCTCGCGCACTTTCCTGGCGAATTCCTTCGTCTCGATCGGCGAGATGGAGCTCATGTCGATGACCAGCTTGCCCTCGCTGAGCCCGAAATGGACGCCATTCTCGCCGAAGAGGACATCCTTCACTTCCGGCGTATCCGGCAGCATCAGGATGATCGTGTCGACCGTCTCGGCCAGAGCCTTCGGCGTTTCTACGATTTCGAGCCCGTTGTCGACGAGCTCCTGGCGCGGCGGGATGGCGAATTTCGACGTGATGATCTTGTGGCCGGCATCCTGAAGGTGGCGCGCCATCGGCGTGCCCATGATACCCAGTCCGATAAAACCGATAGATGCCATCGTGCTTAGCTCCTGATTTGAATGATGTCTGCGGATTGTTTGCGCTTGCGCTCGAGACCGAGCCAGCCGAGGCCCTCGGCCGTGGTGGTCAGCGGCTTGTATTCGCAGCCGATCCAGCCGTCGTAGTCGGCAGCTTCGAGCGCGGCGAAGACGAAGGGGTAGTTGATCTCGCCGGTGCCCGGCTCATTGCGGCCGGGATTATCCGCGAGCTGAATATGCGTGATCTTTTCGCGGTGACGCTTATAGGTCCCGACGAGTTCGCCTTCCGTGCGCTGCTGATGGTAGAGGTCATACTGAATGAAGAGGTTGTCGCTCCCCACTTCCTCGATGATCGATGCCGCCTGCCCGAGCGTGTTGAGATAGAAGCCGGGAATGTCGAAGCGGTTGATCGGTTCGATCAGCAGGCGGATGCCGCACTTGCCGAGTTCGACCGCTGCAAGCTTCAGATTGGCGACGAGGGTCGTGCGCAGCACGCTGTCAGGCACGCCGTCCGGCGCGATGCCGACGAGGCAGTTGACCTGTGGGCAGCCGAGTGCCGTCGCATAGTCGATGGCGCTTGCGACGCCCTTGCGGAATTCGTCGATCCGGTCCGGCAGGATAGCGATGCCGCGTTCACCGCCCGCCCAGTTGCCTGCCGGCAGGTTATGCAGAACTTGCGTCAGCCCATAGCGGTCGAGCTCGCCGCGTAGCGCCGTCTTGTCGAAGTCATAGGGAAAGAGATATTCCACGCCTTCAAAGCCCGCCTTGGCGGCCAGTGCGAAACGGTCGAGGAACGGCGCCTCGTTGAACAGCATGGTCAGGTTCGCAGCAAATCTCTGCATGCGATCGCTCCTTCTTTGGGAATCATTCTTCAATCGAGCAGGGCGGCAACCGCGGTCGGTGCGTCCTCGCCGCGTTCGGCGAGTTCCTCGAACTCGACGACCGAATTGATATCCGTGCCCATGGCGATATTGGTGACGCGCTCCAGGATGAATTCGATGACGACGGGCACCTGGTGCTCTTCCATCAGAGCCTGCGCCCTGTCGAAGGCGTCGGCGAACTCATTCGGGCTCCTGACGCGAATGGCCTTGCAGCCGAGGCCTTCGGCAACCGCCACATGGTCGACCCCATACCCCTTCTCCGCATCACCCTCGGCATTGATGTTTTCAAAGGCGAGGCTGACCTCGAAATCCATGTTGAAGCCACGCTGCGCCTGCCGGATCAGGCCGAGATAGGAGTTGTTCACGACGACATGCAGGTAAGGGAGCTTGTGCTGGGCACCAACCGCGAGTTCCTCGATCAGGAACTGGAAGTCGTAATCGCCGGAAAGTGCGACGATCGGTCGGTTCGGGTCAGCGGCTCTTACGCCGAGCGCCGCCGGCAGCGTCCAGCCAAGCGGGCCCGCCTGTCCGCAATTGATCCAGTTGCGGGGCTTGTAAACGTGCAGGAACTGCGCACCGGCAATCTGGCTAAGCCCTATCGTGGAGACGTAGCAGGTGTCGCGGCCGAAGGCCTTGTTCATCTCCTCGTAGACGCGCTGGGGTTTCAGCGGCGTCTGATCAAAATGGGTTTTGCGCAGCATGGTCCGCTTGCGTTCGCGGCATTCTCCGGCCCAGCCCGACCAGTCGCGCAGCTTGCCGGCGGTCTTCCATTCTGTCGCGACGTCGAGAAAGAGCTTGAGCGCGGCACCTGCGTCGGAGACGATCCCGAAATCGGGAGCAAAGACGCGGCCGATCTGCGTCGGCTCGATATCGACATGGATGAACTTGCGGCCTTCGGTATAGGTCGGAACATTGCCGGTGTGACGGTTGGCCCAGCGATTGCCTATGCCAAAGACGAAATCGGAAGCAAGCAGGGTCGCATTGCCGTAACGGTGTGAGGTCTGCAGGCCGCACATCCCTGCCATCAGCGGATGGTCGTCAGGGATGACGCCCCAGCCCATCAGCGTCGGAACGACCGGAACGCCGGTGATCTCGGCAAATTCGGTAAGGAGATCGGATGCATCCGCATTGATGATGCCACCACCGGCGACGATCAGCGGCCGCTCCGCCGCATTCAGCATGGCGAGCGCCTTTTCGGCCTGTGCACGCGTGGCGGCCGGCTTGTAGGGGGTAAGCGGCTCGTAGGTTTCCGGATCGAATTCGATCTCGGCCAGTTGGACATCGACGGGCAGATCGATGAGGACCGGCCCCGGGCGGCCGGAGCGCATCAGGTGAAACGCCTTCTGGAAGACGAAGGGGACAAGCGCCGGCTCCATGACGGTGACCGCCCATTTCGTGACAGGTGCTGCGATCTTGGCGATGTCGACCGCCTGAAAATCCTCTTTGTCAAGGCGCGCCCGCGGCGCTTGCCCGGTGATGCAGAGAATCGGGATCGAATCCGCGGAGGCCGAATAGAGGCCGGTGATCATGTCCGTGCCGGCCGGGCCCGAGGTGCCGATGCAAACGCCGATATTGCCGTGCTTGGCGCGGGTGTAGCCCTCCGCCATGTGCGAAGCGCCCTCGACATGGCGAGCGAGAATGTGGCGGATCGATCCGCGTGCCCTCAGGGCCGAGTAGAAGGGGTTGATCGCCGCGCCGGGCACGCCGAAGGCGCAATCGATCCCTTCCTTCTCCAGTACGAAAACTGCTGCATCGACGGCGCGCATCTTGGCCATGGGAACTCCTCCTGTTTTGTGGAAGACTACTCCATAGTTTCGCCGTTTCAACGAGTTTATGGAAATCATTCCCATCATATGGAAATAAAGATTTTCAATAAAATGGAGAAAATCCGATGCAATCGCTGTAGAGCATGATTGCTCAACTGATTTGGAGACTGGCATGGATGCGAGCGGCAAGGGTAAGCGGGGGCGCAAGGCGGGAGAGAATGCGACGCCGGCCTCCGTTCAGGTGCTGGACAGGAGCCTGTCCCTGCTGGCGATCATTGCCGAAGGCGACGGCTCGACATTGACCACGCTTTCGGAGCGGTCCGGCATGGCGCCTTCGACCGTGCATAGGCTGCTTACCTCGCTCGCCCAGCACGGAATGGTGACGAACGATACCGAAACCGGGACATGGACGGTCGGCGTCAAGGCATTCGAGATCGGCAACGCCTTCCTGCGCTTTCGCAAACTCGGCACGATCAGCCGCCCGTTTCTGAAGCGCCTCATGGACGAAAGCGGCGAGACGGCAAATATCGGCATAGAGGACGACGGCGACGTCGTTTTCATCTCCCAGGTCGAAAGTCATGCGCCGATGCGCGCCTTCTTCCGTCCGGGACGGCGGGGACCGATCCACGCTTCTGGCATCGGCAAGGCGATTCTTTCCACCTGGTCCGATACGGAGATCGCCAAGACTTTGAACGGCAGGCCACTGCCATGCTTCACCGGACGGACGCTTGCCACGCTGCCGGACCTGATCAGGAATGTTCAGGAGATCCGTTTTCGCGGCTGGTCGATCGATGACGAAGAACATACGCTCGGCATGCGCTGCATCGCCGCCCCCCTCTTCAACGAATATGGCGAGGCGATCGGCGGCATCTCGATCTCCGGTCCCAGCGTCCGCGTCGACGACGAGAGGCTACGGGTCCTCGGCCCCGCCGTCCGTCGCACGGCCGACGAACTGACACGCGCGATCGGCGGGCACCGGCCGGAAGAGGGCTGAAGCGCGCCGCATCCGGCTGTTCTTGAGCGCCACGCTTCGAAGTCCGTGTCCGCGGCCAAGTTCGTCAGGCCGCTGCCGCGACCTTCTCCGCGCAGGCGGGGTGAAGGGGCGTCGCGGCACCCTTAAGTCCCTTCACAGAGAATCAAGCGAAACCGAAAACCAGGTCGTCCGCGGTCAGAGTTGCAATCAAAGCATTTTCGATCAGGATGCCGTCGGCAGCGGAGCCGTTGAAGGCGACATAGACACCGTCGGCCGTGTTGGTTGCAGCGGCAACGAAGCCCGCATGGTCGTGAATGCCGGTCCTCTCACAAGCGGCAGCGGAAAAGGCTATGACGTCGCCAAAGTCCAAGTCTACGATGTGATCGATGCCGCTCTGGCCGGCGACCTCGTCCGACCAGAGAAACGTGTCCGCGCCGGTGCCGCCGATCAGCGTATCGGTGCCGTTGCCGCCGCTCAAAAGGTCGTCATGCGGGCCGCCCTCGAGCCGGTCGTCGCCATCGCCGCCGAACAGCCGGTCCCAATCCGAATATCCGCGCAGGATGTCGTTTCCGCCGTGCCCTTCGAGAAGGTCGTTGCCGCTCAGAGAATCGAACTCATCGTTACCGTCTCCACCCCGGAGCACATCGTTCGCAACTCCGGTCGTTACCGTGAAGTCCTCGATATTGGCGAAGGTCAATCCGGTCTGGATCGCTCCCTGCGCCGCATCAAAGTCGATTGCAGCCGAGAGCGATCCGAGGCGCAACTGGAGCAAGTCGCGCCCATCCCCTCCATCCACCTCTCCCGTGAAAGAAGCCCTGAATGCATCATTTCCGTCGCCGCCGAGCATGACCGATCCATCGCCCAGGCTGCCGCTGCCGGGAATGGCGTCGGCAATCCAGTCGTCGCCCGCCCCGCCATCCAGGATATCCTTGCCGCCGTCATTGGCGAGCGAGTCATTGCCGTCGCCGCCGGAAGCAAGGTCATCGCCAAGGCCGGTCGTGATCGTGTCGTTGCCCGCGCCGCTATCGATGCGGTCGTTGCCGTCCTCGCCGTGGAACGCATCGCTCCGGGCTCCGCCTACGAGGCGGTCGTCGCCCGCGCCGGCATCTACGAAGATGGCAAGGAAATCCGTCGTGATCACCGCGTCGTTGCCGGCTCCGAGTGCGAGACTGGCCGTTTCAATGTTGCGAAAGACCGTGCGGGTCGACGCCGTCCCCGAAACGAAGTCAATGGCGACGTCGCTCATACGTGAGCGTTCCTCGATTCGCACCGAATCCCTGCCCGCTCCCCCGTCGACCGAAGCGGAATAAAGCGTGGTCGTAATGAGGTCGGAGCCGTCGCCGCCTGAAAGGTGGTTGGCGCCGCTCCCGTCGGTGATCGAATCGTCGCCCGCTCCGCCATCGACCACGTCGTCTCCGGCGTCCGTCTTGATGACGTCCCCGAAGGTGGTCCCCTGGACCCGGTCGTTTCCGCTGCCAGTGATCACTTCAATCCGCTCGATCTCACTATGCTGGGCGAAGACGTGGCGCTCGTCAGGCGTTCGGCTTGCGATAATCGCGTGGCCGGTGTTCGCGTTGAACACGATATCGCCCAAGGTCGCAGCCAGATCGAGTGTCAATGTATCGTCTCCAGCACCGCCGAAGACGGTGCTGCCGGTGCCCACGAGCACGAAGCGATCGTTCCCGTCGCCGCCCTCGAGCCGGTCCTGGCCGCCCGTATTCGTGATGACGTCGTTTCCCGCCCCGGCCACGACGACGTCGATGCCGACTCCGGTCGAGATCCTGTCGTGACCCGCCGTCCCCACGATGCGATCGTTGCCGCTTCCTGAAACGATGCTGAGCCATTCGACGTCATGGAAAAAGATGTGCCGTTCCTCGGCGCTCCCGTATCCGATGATGCCGTGGCCGCTTACACCGTTGAAGACCAGCTGATCGGACAGCATCGAGATATCCACGGTCAACCTGTCAAAGCCGAGGCCTCCGGTGACGGCCCCGCCGGTACCGGTCAGGACGATCTGGTCATCGCCGGCGCCGCCGTGCAGCCGGTCATAGCCGCTCGAACTCGTCAACACGTCGCTTAAATCGCCGCCATCGACGAAATCGTCGCCGCCGCCCGCGTCGATCGTATCGCCACCGTGCAGTCCCCAGATATGGTCTGCCTCATCCGTACCTTGAAGTATATCGTAGCCGGTCGAACCCAGGATTGCCGCCATGACGCCATTCTCCCGGATCTGTTCCAATAAGTTAGAGCGGATGCGGGCGGAGAACCGACGCACTCTTCCTCATCCCGCTCGAGCGAAGATCGAGTGGTGCCCCATATGTGGGTCACAAAAAGAATTGCTCATCAATGTATAACTGCTGGATATGTTCAGCAACTCAAATGAATTAGTTAATATATTTAAAATATGCTTCTATATTTGTATTAGAAACACCTGCGTTTGACGATATTTTTTCCGCCACTATCGAGGATTCACGGCCGTGCTCTGCGCCGTCTCCAGGAAAGCTGAGACAACGGGGCCGGGGTTTGGCCGGCTGATGACATGGACGTCTGCTTCCGGCGCGGGATCGGCGAGCGGGCGGTAGACGACGCCCGGCCGAGAAAGGGTACTGATACAATTCGGGACGAGTGCCACGCCGAGCCCTGCGGCGACGAGGCTGGTGAGGGAATAGGATTCCACCACCTCATTCGTGATGTCAGGCACAAATCCGGCGGTTACGCAGCAATCGTGCAGGTAGCGAGCGAAGCGGGAATCCGCGAGCCTCAGGAACACGAAACTTTCCTGCCGGAGGTCGCCGAGCTCGATCGTCCCGGAATTCGCCAGGCGATGGTGCTCGGGCAATGCCACGTCCACCTTCTCCTGCCAGGCGACAAGCGCAACGAGATGCGGGTGATTGCGGGGCTTGCGAACGAAGCTGAGATCGGTGCGATGGGACAGCAACGCCGCCTCCTGCGCCTCGGGATCCATTTCATGGATTCGGACGAAGACGCCGGGCCATGCATCCCGAAATCGCGCGATCAGATTGGACAACGGTCCCAGTAGCACCGACCCGGTGGTCGCAATGTTCAGCGTTCCCACCTGCCCGGAGCCGATGGCCCGCGCCTGATGGGTAGCATGCTCAACCTGCCCCAGAATCATCCGGGCATGTTCGAGAAAGTTCGCGCCCGCCTCCGTCAGCTCAACGTTGCGGCTTGAGCGCTCGAAGAGCCGCGTGCCGACTTCCGCTTCCAGATCCCTGATCTGCTGGCTGAGCGGCGGTTGCGAGATGTTGAGACCCCTCGCAGCCGCCGTGAAGCTGGCGGCATCGGCTACCGCAACGAAATAACGCAGGTGACGCAGCTCCATCGCATGCTCCGATCGATACATCGTTCCTCTGGATCGAGTTGAACAATATATTGGACGTATCGCCGATCAAGCCTGTAAAGTCATGGGCAGAAAGGCGAAAGACCATTTCGCCGCGCATTTCGTTGAGGACCCACATGCACAAGAACTACTATTTTCCGGAAGGCGGCCACCCTCCTCAGACCAACCTGCTTTCCGACCGTGCGATCTTCACGGAGGCCTATGCGATCATTCCCAAGGGCGTGATGCGCGACATCGTGACGAGCTATCTGCCCTTCTGGACGAACACACGGCTCTGGGTCCTGTCGCGCCCGCTCTCCGGCTTCGCCGAGACCTTTTCGCAATATATCATGGAGGTCGGGCCATCCGGCGGAAGCAAGCGGCCGGAGACGGATCCCCGTGCCGAAGCCGTACTGTTCGTGGTGGACGGAGAATTCCATCTGACGATCGACGGCGAAACGCATCTGATGCAATCCGGAGGCTATGCTTTCATCCCGCCCGGCAGCGAATGGAGCCTCAGAAACGAATCCGGTTCGCCGACCCGGTTTCACTGGATCCGCAAGGCCTATGAGCGGGTCGAGGGCATTCCCCTGCCCGAAGCGATCGTCACCAACGAACGCGACATCCCCCCGTCGCCGATGCCGGAAACGGACGGGCGCTGGGCCACGACCCGCTTCGTCGATCCTTCCGACATGCGCCACGACATGCATGTGACGATCGTGACGTTCGAGCCCGGCGGCGTCATTCCGTTCATGGAAACGCATGTGATGGAGCATGGGCTATACGTGCTCGAAGGCAAGGCCGTGTACCGCCTCAACAATGACTGGGTGGAAGTGGAAGCCGGCGATTATATGTGGCTCCGGGCCTTCTGCCCGCAGGCCTGCTATGCCGGTGGCCCCGGCAAGTTCCGCTACCTGCTTTACAAGGACGTGAACCGCCACATGACACTTGGCAATCCGGGCAGGCTCGCCTGACATTCCGACCTGTGGGCAAGCGGTGTCCGCGGCCGATATTGCAGCCGGCCATGAGAAGCCATAGCTTGGGGGCATGGCGACATCGAAGCTCGATGCCTACCGCGGGAAGCGGGATTTTTCAAAAACGCCGGAGCCGGCCGGGAATCTCTCCGGCGGCGGTAACCGCTTTGTCGTGCACAAGCACCACGCGGCCGCTGACCATTACGACCTGAGGCTGGAGGTCGGCGATGTCCTGAAAAGCTGGGCGGTGCCGAAGGGACCTTCGCTCAATCCGGCCGACAAGCGGCTGGCGGTAGCGACGGAGGATCATCCCCTCGATTATATCGACTTCGAGGGCGTGATCCCGGAGGGCGAATATGGCGGCGGCCCGATGATCGTCTGGGACAAGGGCGTCTGGGCGCCGATGGGCGATGTCGAACAGGACCTGCGCAAGGGCGCCTTCAAGTTCCGTCTGGCGGGGGAGAAACTCAAAGGCGGCTGGATGCTGACCCGCCTGAAGCCTCGCCCCGGAGAGGAGGATCAGCGCAACTGGCTCCTGTTCAAGGAGCGCGACCTCGCCGCCGACACGTCGATCGATATCCTTGCCGCCCGTCCGGAAAGCGTCAAGTCCGGCCGGCGGATCGAGGAACTCGTGGAAAAGCCCAAGGCAGCGCCCAAACCGGTCAAGCTCAATCCCCGCGCGCTTCCCGGTGCGGTCGAGGGCGCAGCGCCCCATCGCGTGGAGCCCCAGCTTGCCACCCCGACGGTCCTTCCTCCCGAAGCCGAGAAAGGTAAGAAGCCCGAGGTATGGCTGCACGAAATCAAGTTCGACGGCTATCGCACCATGGCCCACCTCGCTGACGGAAGGGTCCGCCTCATCACCCGCGGCGGGCTGGACTGGACCAAGCGTTACGGAGACCTGCCGGAGGCCTTCCGGCGGCTGCCGTGCCGCGATGCCATCATAGACGGCGAGATCGTGGTTCTGGACGAGACGGGGGTCAGCCGGTTCGCCCTTTTGCAGGATGCGCTTTCCACCGGCGCCGGCAACAGCCTCGTATTCTACGCCTTCGACCTCCTGCACCTGAACGGCTGGAATCTTTTCGACGCCCCGCTCGAAAAGCGTAAAACGCTGCTGAAGCAGCTGCTTGCGGGGCAGGTCACCGATCGCTCGGCCATCCAGTTCAGCGATCACGTGGTCGGCGAAGGGCGCGCGCTTTATGACCAGGCCTCGGAGATGGGTCTGGAAGGGATCGTCTCGAAACGCCTCTCGGCGCCTTACCGGAGCGGCCGGTCGAAGACCTGGACGAAGACGAAGGCACTGAAGGCGGAGGATTTCGTGATCGTCGGCTACACCGTGTCGCAGGCGGCCGAGGGACTTGCGGCACTTGCCCTTGGAGAGTGGTCCGACGGAGAGCTGGCATATCGCGGCAAGGTCGGAACCGGCTTCGACGCAGCGATGCTTGAGAAATTGCTTGAAAGGCTCGAACCTCTGCGCTCCGGTGCCGCAAGGCTCGAAGGAGCGCCCAAGGAAATCATCTGGGTACGGCCGCTGCTCAGGGCTCAGATCCATTACGGCAACCGGACGACTGACAATGTGCTGCGCCATGCCGTCTTCAAGGGCCTCCGCGACGTCGAGTTGACGACGCCGGTATCCCCGTCGAGAAAGCGCCTGATCTCGGACGCGGATCTCGCAAGCATATCGATCACCAATCCGACACGACGCCTTTTCGGCAAGTCCGGCCCGACCAAGCTCGACCTTGCCGTGTATTACGCGATGATCGGCGATTTCATGCTGCCGCACATCCTCGGCCGTCCGGTTTCGCTGGTGCGCTGTCCCAGCGGCCGGACTCAGGATTGTTTCTTCCAGCGCCACCCCTTCACCGGCATGCCGCCTTCGGTCGCGACGTTCGAGGCAATCAACTCCGAGGGCGAGTCCAGGACCTATCTGTCTGTCGAGGACGCGAAGGGATATCTGGCATTGGCGCAATTCGGAGTCGTCGAATTCCACAACTGGGGAGCCACGCGCAGGCTCCTTGGCAAGCCCGACCGGGTTGTCTTCGACCTCGACCCCGGCGAAGGCATCGCTTGGCGGGAAGTTGTCGAGGCCGCAATCCACATCAAGTCCGAGCTCGAGGCGCTCGACCTCGTGCCCTTCGTCAAGACATCGGGCGGCAAGGGAGTGCACGTCGTGGTTCCGGTCAAGCCGAAGCTCGACTGGAAGAAATTCCATCCGGCGACGAGTGCGCTCGCCGGCCGCCTCGCGGCGACGGCTCCGGATAGCTTCACCACCACCATGGGCAAGAACAACCGGGTGAAGCGCATCTTCATCGATTATCACCGCAACGCCCGCAGCCATACCTGGGCGGCTCCCTATTCACTGCGGGCCCGCACCAATTTGCCCGCGTCGACGCCGCTCAGCTGGGCCGATCTTGAGGCTATCGACGCCCCGCAGGATTTGAACTATTCTTCGCTGCCGGGCCTTCTGGCCTCGTCCGGCGATCCCTGGGCCGACATCGATGCGTTCGCGAGGGATCTGCCGTTATTGTAGAGGCGCGGGATGCAGGCGGAAATCGCATGCACTTTCCTCATCCCGCTCTGGCGCAGTTGTTATCGCAGTGCCGCGTAGGAGAAAACCATGGCACCCAGGGCAAGTTGGAAAGGCTATCTCAGACTGAGTCTCGTGAGTTGTCCGGTGAGGCTCTATCCCGCCACCAGCGCAAGCGAGCGAATTTCCTTTAATCAGCTTCACAAGGACACGCATAACCGGATCAACATGAAGCCTGTCGATCCGGAGCTCGGACTCGTCGAGCGCTCCGATCTCGTGAAGGGCTATGAATACGAAGACAAGAAATACATCATCATCGAGGACTCGGATCTGGAAAGCGTCAGGATCGAATCCAACCATACGATGAACATCGAAGCCTTCGTCGACGTCGATTCGGTCGATGTGATCTACCAGGACGCGCCCTATTATCTGGCGCCGGACGGGGCGATGGCCGAGGAGACCTTCGTCGTGCTGCGCGAAGCTTTGCGCCGAAGCGGGAAGCTCGCGATCGCCCGTCTCGTTCTCTCGAGCCGCGAACGGGTGGTAACCATCGGACCGCGTGAGACCGGCATGTTCGTCTGCACCTTGCGCAACCCGAATGAGGTGCGTGGTACAGCGGACTATTTCGGCAATATACCGGTCGGCGAACCGGATCCCGAGATGCTGCAGCTGGCGGAAGCGCTCATCGAGCAGAAGGCGACCACCTTCGATCCGAAGAAGTACGAGGATCGCTACGAAATCGCGCTGATGCAGATGATCCGCGAGAAGCTCAAGGGCCACAAACCGATCATCGCGCAGGCACCCGAGCGCGGCAACGTCGTCAACCTGATGGACGCTCTGAAAGCGAGCCTTTCTCAATCCAAACCTCCGGCAAGGAGCAAGCCCAAGGATGTGGCCGCAGCCAAGGAGCCGGCCGTCAAGCCCGCCGGAGCGAAGCGCGCCACGGCGAAGTCCGTGGTGGCCAAACCCGCGGCCAAGAAGAAAGCCTGATGGCGGTTGCCGGCAGGACATTCGGTATCATAGGCGCGCTCGCCGCTTTTCCGCGGCGGCTCGCGGCGCGTGAGGTCGAGCGCCAGGGCGGGCACCTCAGGCGCGGCGTCGCGCGCCAGACGAACTACGTGGTCTTCGGGCGGGGGCTGCTCTCCAGAGCAACAGAGGCGGAGATCGAAAAGCGCTTCGACGGCGAGAGCGGAGCGCATGGGCGCGTTCTCAGCGAAAACGGCTTCCTGCGCCTGCTGGGGCTGGCGCGCGCGGCGGAAACATCGGCGCTGGCACGACAGTCGCTCATCGACCAGTCCGGAATTTCCCCTCGCCACCTCGATCTTCTATCGCTGTTCGACGCCTTCGAGCATGATGGCGAACCATATTCTTTCCGTGACCTGATCCTCGCCCGGAAATATGCGGGGCTGACGGCCAGCGGCGCCGGATGGAGCGCGATCGCGCGATCGGTTCACCGCTCCGGAAATGTCGCATCCCTCACCGCACTCTCCCTGCAACATGAAGGAAACGATACGATCTATGCGCGACGCGCCGAGGGCTTGAGCGAGCTCGACGGCCAGATGCTGCTCGATGTCGGCTCTCCGGACGAGGAGGCGCTCGAAGACCTTTTCGCGCTGGCCGAAGCGGCCGAGGAAGCGGGAGACTACGATGAGGCGGCCGCATTCTACCAGCGCTACCTCGCCATCGACCGCACCGACTCCGTCGCTTCCTTCAATCGTGCCAACTGCCTCAGGGCCGCCGGACAGGAGGCGGAAGCGGCGCACGACTATGCCCGCGCCATCAAGCTCGATCCTTCCTTCGTCGAGGCATGGTTCAACCTTGCGGGGCTGATGGAGGAACGCGGCCGCAGGGACACGGCCAGGCGGCATCTCACGAAAGCGATCGAGCTCGACGGCGGTTATGCCGATGCGGTCTTCAACCTGGCGAAGCTGGAGTTCGATGCGGGCAATCTCACCGAGGCGCGCCGCTGGTGGATGCGCTACCTCGAACTCGATCAGGATTCCGAATGGGCGCGCAAGGCCGAACGCGGCGTGCAATTCGTGAACCTTCAACTCCTCTCCAGAACGGCAGGGTAATATGGGCGGAAATTTCCTGTTCGACGGGCCGGGAGATGCGCCCGTCACCATTCTGCTCGCGCATGGAGCCGGAGCGCCGATGGATTCGGCATCGATGAACGCCACTGCTCAGGCGCTTGCCGGCGCAGGTTTCCGCGTTGCCCGCTTCGAGTTCGGCTATATGGCGGCCCGGCGCACCTCGGAGGGGCGCAAGCCCCCGCCGCGCGCGGAAACGCTCAATCCGGAATATCGGGCGGCGATTGCCGAGCTCGGCTTCAAAGGCGCACTCGTGATCGGCGGCAAGTCCATGGGCGGACGCGTCGCCAGCATGGTCGCCGACGACCTTCATGCCGAGGGCAAGATCGCCGGGCTCCTTTGCCTTGGCTATCCCTTTCATCCTCCCGGAAAACCGGAGCAGTTGCGCACCCGGCATCTTGCCGACCTCCAGACGCCTACATTGATCTGCCAGGGGACCCGCGACGAGTTCGGCACTCGCGACGAGGTCTCGCAATATGCTCTCTCCGACAGGATCGAACTCCTCTGGCTGGAAGACGGCGACCACGACCTCAAGCCGCGCAAGACCATCTCCGGCTTCTCGACCGCAGATCACCTGAAGACGCTGGCCGAGGCGGCTGCCCGATGGGCGGGCCGCCTCGTGTCTTGAGCTCCCGATGAAGATCGCGACCTTCAACATCAACGGTGTGAACAAGCGACTCGACCACCTCCTGATCTGGCTAGCAGCGGCTGGGCCGGACGTGGTCTGTCTGCAGGAGCTCAAGGCGACGGACGGACAGTTCCCCGAGGCTGCGATCGAGGCGGCCGGTTACGGTGCCGTCTGGCTGGGCCAGACAGCCTGGAACGGCGTTGCAATTCTTGCCCGCGGCTGCGAACCGGTCCTCACGCGAACAGGCTTGCCCGGCGATCCGTCCGATACGCAGAGCCGCTACATCGAGGCCGCGGTGAACGGCATCCTGATCGCCTCGCTCTATGCGCCCAACGGCAATCCGCAGCCCGGCCCGAAATTCGACTATAAGCTCGCCTGGCACCAACGCCTCAATCTGCACGCTGCCGCGCTTCTCGAAGCGCGCGTTCCGGTGTTACTCGCGGGCGACTACAATGTCGTCCCGGAACCGCGCGACATCTATCCGACCCGCTCCTACGACGGCAACGCTCTCGTCCAGCCGGAAAGCCGCGCAGCGTTCAAGAGCCTTGTTGAACAGGGATGGCTCGACGCACTTCGTAAGGTCCACCCGCAGGCGCAGCTTTTCACCTTCTGGGATTATCGCCGGAACCGCTGGCAGCGCGACGCCGGCCTTCGCCTCGACCACATTCTCCTGAGCGGAAAGCTCAAGCGCCGGCTGACCGGCGCCGGAATCGATCGCGAAATCCGCGGGCTTGAAGGGGCAAGCGACCATGCGCCGGTCTGGATCACATTGCGCGAGTAGGGCGGAGTCAGAAAAGTGTGGTCGCCCGGCGTCGCCGGACCACCCACGCGCATAGCCTCCTGGTCGAAGCAGGCGGAGCAGATTGCTGTGGCGAGGCGAGCCTTGCACAGCTACGGCAAAGGCCGGCACCAATGCTTCGAAACCACGCCCCGCGGCCGAGAGACCGTTGTTCTCGTCTAACTGGCCCCGTGAGCCTCTGCATTCGCTGACCCCGACTGGCGAGCCATTTCGGCAAGCTTTACCTGCACCAGCAGCGACAGCTCGTCGTAGACATTCCATTCGTCGACGATCTTTCCGTCCTTGTAGTGGTAATGGGTCATGCCCATGACCTGCAATCGGGCGCCGGTCGGCTCGCCGAGGTCCTGCAATATACCGTAGCCGAGGTGATGGCCTTCCATCAGCCAGCGTACAGCGACTTTGACGCCGCCTTCCTCGCAAGGGTTCGAGCAGATGTGCTGCGCAGAATAGGCGGCATCGGGGATCGAGCCGATGAGGCCAAGGTGTTGATGGGTGACGGCCGCCACGCCGTAAAGCTCCTTCATCAGCGGGCCGTGATACTGGCAGGTGGGAGCGTAGACATCCTTGATCCTGCCGAACATGCGCCCGTTGAACACTTCGTGCAGCCAACGCAACGTATGGGCTTCGATATCGTTATGCGCGATCGAGACGTCCGCTTCCGCCTCCGGCGGATATTGGCCGAGCAGGCGGCGGTTCTCGCCGATATCAAGCGAGAGAAGTCCTTTGTCAAATGAAGACCTGGCAAGCTTTCCGGCGAAGGCGTGCGGATCGAGGCCGAGCTGCTTGATGATGGCCATCGTATCGGCCACCACCCATTCACGGTAAATCTTGTTGCGGTGGATCATGCAGTCCGCGATCGTACGCGCCACGAAAGTGCGGCCGGTCGGCGGGCCGAAATGGCCATATTGCGTGTGCCGGCCGGACCCGGTGACGAGATGGGAGGTGTAGAAGCCTTCGACATCGTTGCCGCTCCAGAGCACCTGGGTCGCCATGCCGCGCCGCTCCGGCAGCGAGACCAGCCGCTGGATCGTGTCGCGCACCACATCCTCGCGATTATAGATGGTGCCGAGCGTGCCGTAGAGGACGCAGTTGTGGGTATAGTGGGTATAGATCAGCCCGATGTCACGCTCGTCCCAGATGCGATGTGTGCAGCGGACGATATAATCGACAATGTCGGTGTAGATCTCGTCGAAGCCATCGAGCGACTGGCTGCGGGGCCGGTCTACGGGAGCAAGCTCGGTATAGTCCCGGCGTTCGACCTGCAAAACCTGTTCCGCCGGATCCTTACGCTGGTTCTGCGCCACGGCCTTTACTGCCTTGGTAGTGTCGTCGCTCATGCAATGTCCTTCCATTGGATTCTATAGGTTACGAAAAGGGGCCGGAACCGGCCTCAAGCCAGCGCTTCATGACGAGTGCCACGGCATCGGGGTTCTCAAGCGGTGCGAAATGGCCTGCTTCTGCGATGAGATGGAGCTCCGCGCCGGGAATTCCGGCAGCGAGTTCCTGTTGCGCATCGAGCGGGCACACCTCCTCATGCGCTCCTGCAAGGACCAGCGTCGGTTGCCTGATCTCGGCAAGACGCCGCCGGCTGTCGGCGCGGCTGATGGCGACTTCCGCGTGCTCGGCAAGCCGGTCAGGCCCGCAATCGCGCGCCATGGCGACGATCGTGTCGCGCAGGCTTCCGTCATGGACATTGGTCGGGGCGACGAGTCGCGGCCAGTTATCAAGGATAAACCCGTCCATTCCCTTCTCCCGCGCATCCGCAACCGCCTTGCGCCGGACCGCGGCATTTTCTGCCGGATCGGGGCGCGCGGTCGTATCGATCAGAGCGAGCTTTCCGATCCGCTCCGGCTGCTGCGCCACCATTTCAAGCGCGCAAATGCCGCCAAGCGAAAAGCCGGCGAGCAGAAAATAGGGCGGTGCAGCCGCAAGGATATTTCCGGCGAGCGCCGCCATTGTCCGAGCGCCGCCCATGTCCCCGATCAGGACCGGATAATCGCCGAGCCTGTCGATCAGGGACGCAAAGACTCGCTGGTCGCACGCGGTGCCTGGCAGAAGCAGAAGCGGCGGTCGCGGTTCGTCGTTCGGGGAAGCGGTCATCGTCAACTCGCTCGGAGGGGTTCGCGCACAGCCACGCCAGGCCACTCTCTCGGATGCGGCAAAAGCAGACCGTGACACCTGCTGAAAGAAAGACTGGCAGATTTTGAATACGTATGCAATTAAATTTGTATCCTGTTATTCGGAAGGTGCCGGTTGGGTTCTCCCGTCGCTCGCCGCACGCGGGAATGGAAGCGGCGGCTTGGACGCGGCAAAGTCGCTCGCCTGCTCATAGGCGTGGCCTATCTGGCAGAGGGTCGCCTCGTCCCCTGCCCTGCCGGCAAGCTGAATGGCCAGCGGCAATCCGTTGGCGAAACCGCAGGGAACCGACAGCGCCGGGTGGCCCGTGACATTGAAGGCGATGGTGCGCATCGGTGTCCATCGCGCTGCTTCTCCGGCAAAATCGGCAAAGGGTATCGCCGGCGTCAAAGTCGTCGCCGTCAGGATCGCGTCGAAGCGCGCAAAGACGGTGCGGTCGATCCGGTCCCGCAGACGCGCCGCCGCGTGCCGGGCGCGGACAAGGTCTTCCGGCGTCAGACACAGCCCGGAAAGGATGTTCTGGAAGACTTTGCGGCTGTAGCCGTCACCCGAGGCTGCCAATTGCCGCCGGTGCGCCTCGAAGGCTTCGGCATGGATGATGACGGCTCCTACGGACTCGAAATCCGGGGCGGCCGGAAGCGCCACTTCCTCTATCCTGGCACCGAGCAGCGACAGCTGCGATGCGGCTCCGTCGACGGCATCGAGAAGCGCCGGCAGCGTCTCCGGGTCGTCGGCAAACCATTTACGGGCATAGCCGATGCGCAGTCCGCTCAAAGCCCCGCCAAGGCGTGAGGCGGCGGGCTCCGCATCTGTCGTTTCAGCGTCTGCGATAGCGTCGAAAGTGATCGCCGCTTCGGCAACCGAGGCACTGATGAGACCCACATGATCGAGGCTTGGCGACAGGACAAAGACCCCACGTGCCGGGATGCGGCCATAGGTCGGCTTGAAGCCGACGACCCCGCAATAGGCGGCAGGGCTTCGCACCGATCCGCCGGTATCAGAGGCGACCGACGTGCGAACAAGGCCGCCGGCGACGGCCGCTGCCGAGCCGGAGGACGAGCCGCCGGTGAAGCGACGAACATCCCAGGGATTGGCGGCCGGTGGAAAGGACCGGTCGAAGACTGGACCGACCATCGCGAATTCGTAGGTTTCCAGCTTGCCTATCAGAACGGCGCCGGCGGCTCTCAGCCTGCGCACGACCTCCGCGTCCTCGGTCGGGAGATAGCCGGCATAGACGTCCGAACCGTAGGTGGTGGGCATGCCGGCCGTATCGAAGAGATCCTTGACCGCGACAGGTATTCCGTGCAGCGGACCACGGTCTTCGCCGCAGCCAAGCGCCTCGTCCGCGCGTGCCGCTTCGGCCAGCGCGCTTTCAGCGGCAACATGCAGGAAGGCGTGATAGGCGCCGTTCCGTTCCGCGATACGGTCGAGATGGGCCACTGTTAGCGCCACGGAAGTCAATCTGCCATCCCGTAACCGCTCGGCAGCTTCCAAAATCGGCAGGTCGGCCGGATTCTCGATCATCTGCGATCAGACTCCGGCAAGGCTTCGTCGTCGGCCGCGATACGGTCCAGACGCTGCACCGCATCATGAAGATGCTGGGCACCGGCCCGAACGGATGCCTCACGCTCTACGGCGATGGAAATGCCAAGGGCGCGAGCCCGTTTCCGGATTGTGGCAAGGCTTGGCGGCGTGGGATGCGGCATGGAGCGCTCCAGTCAGGTCCGGGCGGCCTCGAAGCGGGCCCAGGCTTCCTCGAATTTTGCGAGATCGAAGCCTTGCTGTCGAGCTGGCTCAAGGATCAGCCGCTCGGTGGCGCGCAGCTTCTCGATCGCGGCTGCAAGGACGGGAATGATGTCCGGGGGCACCACGACAGCGCCATGCCGGTCCGCATGGACGAGGTCACCCGGCGCAACCGTCAGGCCGAACACGGAGACGGGAACGCCGATCGCCTTCACATGCACGAAGGCATGGCTCGGGCCGACTGATCCTGCGATCATCGGGAAGTCTTCGGGCACATCACCGAGGTCGCGCATGACGCCATTGGTCATCACGCCGCAAAGGCCCAATCCGCGATGGACGGTCGCGTTGATCTCGCCCCAGAAGGCGCCGACGCAATGGGGATAATCCATGTCCTCGACGACCGCGACGGAAGGCGGAGCGCCGCTCGCCACGTGGCGGTAATAATCCATTCGCCGCGCCTTGATGACCGCTGGTCCTTCGGTCGAGGGAGCGGCGGCGGCGATCTTCGCAGTACGGGCATAGCCAACGACCGGACGGGCCGTTGGTGCCGAGCTGACGACCGTGCCGCGGGTAAAACCGTCGAAGCCGCGCTTGCCCTGCGCCACCTCGATCGCGTTGCAGACGGTGGGCGTGTCGACCATGAGCAGCAGGGACAGGAGTTCGTCGTCCAAATCTTTTCCTCCGGTAATCCGTTTTTCGGGCCGTAACCTCAGGGGTGATGAAGGGCGGCCCTCTGCCGCCCTTCGCCAGAGCAATTCCAGAAAAAGTGCGTAACGGTTTTCCGTCCGGAATTGCGGCAAAACAAAGGGTTGGAGAGTTTCCGCGATTCGGAGAAAAGCGGAAATGCTCTAGATCAGCCGCGCCAGGTCCGGCCGGCCTTTTCGCCGGTGGCAACCACGCGATAGAGGCTCGCCTCTCCCGTCATTGCCGGCACGAGGCTGTGCTGCAGTCCCGGCGGAACGGCACAGGTATCGCCCGGCGCCAGCACGGATGCGCCGCCGTCCCAGGCAAGCTCCCAATGGCCGCGCATGACCATCAGCACCTCATGACGCTCGTTCACATAGGCCGCCTCCGGGATCGATCCGCGCGTGAGCAGTTCAACCTCGAAACCCGGCTTGTCACGGAGCAGCGCTTTTTCGCCGATCACCTTGGCTGGTGCTTTCTGTGCAAGCGCCATCAGGTCCCAGTAACGGGCAACATAGTCGCGAACCACCTCCTGAACCGGCGTCTCCGGGAAGGCCTTCAGCTCTTCCTCCGTCAGAAGCGGCATCGGTTTGATGCCATCGGGCAGTGACTGGCCCTTTTTGGTGTCGTAGAGCTTGCCGTTTTCACCGAGCACCAGGCCATGATCCCTGGCATCCTCGATCACCTGCGGCGCCCAGATCACGCCGCCGCCGGCGTCGTCGCCGCCGAGTATGGCCATGATCATCCCGTAGTCCGTACCGATATTCTCGAAGCCACGGAAGATGCCGGTCGGAATATTGAAGATGTCGCCCTCCTCGAGCACCACCTCGCCCGCATTGCCCCAGCGGCCCCAGAAGAAGCGCCACCGGCCCTTGAGCACGAAGAAGACTTCAGCCGTGCGATGCGAATGCAGCGAGTTGCGGCACTTCGGCGGCTGACCGGCCGCTCCTATGTTGAAGCCTGGCGTGTCCTTGATATGGACGTGCTGATCGGCGCTTTCCGAAACGCCGCCGCCGATAATCGTGAAGTTCTCTTTCTGGTTCGAGCCTGGCGTATGGGCGTCGATGAATGCGGTGCGGCACGGTTTCAGCTCGCCGTAGCGCACGATGCGCTTTTCCATTTCCGTCTGGGAGATCTGCATTTTTCAGCCTTTCATACGTATGCAAAACAGGTTGCGGTCATGGCTCCGCCCATCGGGCGGCGTCGTTAGCGGGTCTCTTCTGTCAGAGCTTTCGCGCGGGTCGAGCCGCGCAGGACGAGAGCGCCGTCGAGGGTGATGCGGCGCGCTGCCCCTTCGCCCTCCTTGATGCTGTGCATGAGCGTGGCCACCGTTTCGGCGACCATGTCGTCAACGTTCTGGCGGATCGTCGTCAGGTTGTAGGCCGGCCAGCGTGCCGGCGGCACATCGTCGAAGCCGGCAACCGAAACGTCGTCGGGAATGCGGAGCCCCAGTTCGAAGCGCAGCACGTCCATCACCGCGAAGGCCATGTGGTCGTTGCAGACGAAGACGGCGTCGGGGTGCTCTGGGCCGGCAAACATGCGCCGTGCCGCGGCCTGCGCGTCCTCATATCGGAAGTTGCCGACCTCGCGCGCAGAAAGCGGGAGGCCTGCCGCCTCCAGCCCCTCGCGAAATCCCCGTTCCCGGTCGCGCTGAGTCGAGGCGCCTTCGAAACCGGCGATGTAGCCGCAGCGCCTGTGGCCTAGCGAAACGAACAGCTCCGCCAACTGGCGGCCGCCGGCACGGTTGTCCGAGGTGACGGCGGAGAGCCGCTCGTCGTCCTGAAGGCGGTTGAACAGCACGATCGGCACGCCTGAGGCGTGGCATCGCGCCGCCAGTTCGGAGGACATGTTCGCCGAAGCGAGCACGATGCCGTCCACCTGATAGTCCAGGATCTCCTGGGTGATCTGGTCCACGTTTTCCGATGCGATCGAGGAGATGAAGACCAGCACATGGTAGCCCTGGTCCTGCAGCGCTTTCGACAGACGCTCCACCACTTCCGGATAGAAGTAGTTTTCCAGATAAGCCACGACGAGGCCGATGATGCGGCTGCGCCCGGTGATCAGCGAGCGCGCAAGCACGTTAGGACGGTAGCCAAGCTCTTCAGCGGCCGCCCTGATCTTCTCCGCCGTCTTTTTGGAAACGGACGTTCCCGGCGTGAAATAGCGCGATACGGCCGATTGGCTAACGCCCGCCAAGCGTGCAACATCGTTCGACGTGACCTTATCGTTTGCCATCAGTCTGCTGTCCAACCCCCATCGACCATCAGCGCGGTTCCCGTCACCATCGCCGAGGCATCGCTCGCAAGATAGGTGACGGCACCCATAATGTCTTCCACGCGACCGAGACGCCCGAGCTTGATTTTCTCCGTTATCCATTGGACCCGTTCAGGCTTCGAGAATGTCTGCTTGGTCAACGGCGTGCGGATGAATGTCGGGCAGATGGTATTCACCCGAATGGCCGCCGGTCCCCACTCGATCGCCATCGACTTGGTAAAGCCCTCGACGGCATGTTTGGTAGCGCTGTAGACGGCCCGGTCGATGCCGCCGACATGCGCCATCTGCGAGGAGATGTTGATGAGCGAACCCGGTTGACCGGCTGCAATGAGCCCTTTGGCAACGGCCCTCGTCAGGAAATAGGCGCCGCGTACATTGAGCCCGAAAACAGCGTCGAAGTCCTCCGGAGCCGTATCCGCCGCCGGTCCGTGACGGGCGATGCCCGCGCTGTTGACCAAAACCTGGAACGGCCGCTCCGCCGCGACGGCAGCCTCGGTCGCCTCGAGGTCGGCGACATCGAGCACCAGGGCTTCGGCCGAAAGACCTTCCCTACGGATCGCCTCGACCGCTTCGTCAAGCTTCTCCGGCGAGCGCGCCGCCAGAACCACATGGGCGCCCGCTTCCGCCAGCGCGACCGCGCAACCGAGACCGATGCCGGACGAGGCTCCAGCGACCAGGGCGCGCCTGCCGTCGAGACGGAAAGAGGGTGTGCGCGGCAGCTTCATGACGGACGGCTCCCCTGCTTCACCGCCAGAACCGGCGCGCTGACGCATGCGCGTAGCGCCACGCGGCAGCCGATATGAAGAAACCCGTCCAAATTTGCCTCCTGAAAATCCGGCGGCCTACGCCGCGCCGCCATAGCCGATATTGCGTCCGCCGTATCGGCGAACCCGGACATTGGCCTGCTCCGCATGGCCTATAAAGCCCTCCAGCAGGCACAGGCGCGAGCAATAGGCGCCGATTTCCGCAGCCGCCTCGTCTGTCAGCACCTTCTGGTAGGAATGCGTCTTCATGAACTTGCCGACCCAGAGGCCACCCGTATAGCGCCCCGCCTTCCTGGTCGGCAGGGTGTGGTTGGTTCCGATGACCTTGTCGCCATTGGCGACATTGGTGCGTGGCCCAAGGAAAAGCGCACCGTAGGAATGCATGTTCTCCAAGAACCAATCATCGCGATCGGTCATGACCTGCACGTGCTCGGAGGCGATTTCATTGGCGACGTCGAGCATTTCCTCATAGGTGTCGCAGACGATCACTTCGCCGTAGTCGCGCCATGAGGCACTGGCGGTGTCCGCCGTCGGCAGGATCGAAAGAAGCCGGCCGATTTCCGCAAGCGTCTCATCGGCAAGCCTGCGTGAATTGGTCACAAGCACCGCCGGAGAATTGTAACCATGCTCGGCCTGACCGAGGAGATCGGTTGCGCATATCTCCGCATCCACCGTCTCGTCGGCAATCACCATCGTCTCGGTCGGACCGGCGAAGAGATCTATTCCGACGCGGCCGTACAACTGCCGTTTGGCTTCGGCAACGAAGGCATTTCCCGGACCCACCAGCATGTCGACGGGCTTGATCGTCTCGGTTCCGAGCGCCATCGCGCCGACCGCCTGCATGCCGCCGAGCACGTAGATTTCGTGGGCACCGGCTTTGTGCATCGCCGCCACGATCGCCGGATGCGGCGCACCCTTCTGGGGAGGAGCGGAGGCAACGATGCGCGGCACGCCGGCAACCGCGGCCGTCAGGACCGACATATGGGCGGAGGCCACCATCGGGAACTTGCCCCCGGGCACGTAACACCCGACCGACTGTACGGGAATGTTGCGATGACCGAGGATTACCCCCGGAATCGTCTCGATCTCGATATCCGTCATCGAGGCGCGTTGCGCCTCGGCGAAGCGGCGGATCTGCGTCTGGGCGAAGTCGATATCGGTCATGTCGCGCGTTGAGACCCTGGACATGGCCGCCTCGATCTCCGATGGGCTGAGCCGGAAAGACGGCGGCGAAAACCTGTCGAACTTCTCAGAAAGTTCTCGAACCGCCTGGTCGCCGCGCGTCTCGATGTCCTTAAGCGTCGACTCGACGATCCCGCGGACCTTCGCATCTTCCTCCGATCGCTGGGCCTCGGGCTTGCCGCGCTTGAGATAGGTCACCGTCATGTTGTTCTTCCCTTGGAACGATCGGGCACGCGAGACCGCATGCCGATCATGGATTTCAGTTGCCGGGGGTTCGTGCGATCCGCACACCCGTCCTGGCGTCGAACAGGTGGCAGATCGAAGCGGGGATCGCCGCATGCACGACGTCGCCGATCTCGGCCCGGTATTCCTTGCCGGATTTGATCGAGACGAGCTGATCGCCCATCCGGAAGCTTGCCATGGTGGCCTCGCCGAGGAGCTCCATAGAATAGATTTCGGCGCCAAGCTCGCCACCTTCAAAGACGAGCGAGGCGTCTTCGGCGCGGAAGCCGAGCGTCACCGGGCCCTTCACATTGATCTGCAGACCGCCGATCGTGATGCCCGGCCCTCGGAAAGTGCCGTTTTCGATGTCGCCGGAGACAAGGTTCATCGCCGGCGAACCTATGAAGGATGCAACAAAGGTATTGGCGGGGTTGTCGTAGATATCCGTCGGCGTACCGACCTGCTGGATAACGCCCTTGTTCATCACTACCACCCGGTCGGCAAGCGTCATCGCTTCGATCTGGTCGTGGGTGACGTAGATCGTCGTAACCTTCAGCGTGTGCTGCAGGTTCTTGATCTGGGCACGCGTCGACACGCGAAGCTTCGCATCGAGATTGGATAGCGGCTCGTCCATCAGGAAGGCTGCCGGCTGGCGCACGATGGCGCGCCCGAGTGCGACACGCTGCCGTTGACCTCCGGAAAGCGCAGCCGGCCGGCGCTCCAGGAAATCCACCAGCTCGACCATGCGGGCGGCCTGCATGACCTTTTCATGGTGCAGTTCCTTCGGCACCTTTCGCACGCGCAGCGGAAAACGGATGTTCTCGTAGACGGTCATGTTCGGATAGAGGCCGTAGCTCTGGAAGACCATCGAGATGTCGCGGTCCTTCGGCTCCAGATTGTTGACCATGCGGTCGCCCAGCCAGATTTCGCCTTCGCTGATATCGTCGAGTCCGGCGATCATGCGCATCGTCGTCGTCTTTCCGCAGCCGGACGGCCCGAGCAGCACCAGGAACTCCCGGTCGGCGATGTCGAGATCGAAATTGTCGACGCCGACGAAATTGTGCCAACGCTTCGACACGTTCTTCAGGCGGATTTCAGCCATTGCGATTATCCCTTGACTGCGCCCGCGGTGAGCCCGCTGACGATCTGACGTTGGAAGAACATGACCAGCACGAAGAGCGGTGCGGTCGCGGAGACGACGGCTGCGACGGCGAACATGACATTGCCTTCCTGCTGGATCGTCCCGAGGAAGCTCGCGATCTTCGGCACCATGGTCTGGTTCGGCTGCGACAGGAGCATCGCAGTCACGGCGAAGTCGTTATAGGCGAGCAGGAAGGAGAACAGGCCCGTCGTGATCACGCCCGGCCACATGACCGGAATCACGACCAGGCGGAATGCCTGGAACCGCGAGCACCCGTCGACCATTGCGCTTTCGTCGAGATCCTTGGGGATCGACAGGAAGAAGGAATGCAGCATCCACAGGGTGAAGGGCTGGTTGATCGCCACAAGCACGATGATGGCGGTCGGCAGGTGGCCCCAGATGTTCATCTCGAAAAAAGGCAGCAGATAGCCCGAGACCAGGGTGATGTGCGGCATGGCACGGAACACCAGAGCGAGCATCAGGAGCCAGAAGGTATAGCGATATCCGGAGCGCGCCAGCGCATAGCCGCCGAGCGTGCCGAATGTGAGCGAGACGACAACCACCGATAAGGTGACGATGACGGTGTTGACGACCGAGGAGAAGAAGTCGCGCAGCACCCAGGCGCCGTAATAGCCGTCGCCGGTGAAGGCGGAGCCTGTCTGGGCGATCGTGCGGGAACCCTCGATGGCGAACCACCAGCTGTCGCGGGAGAAAAAGTCCTGCTCGACTTTGAACGATCCCCAGACCGTCCAGATAAACGGAAAGGCCGCCATCAGCACCCAGAGCAGCACGAAGGTGGTGGAGAGGACTGTGAGCGGCAGGGGACGTCTGCGTTTGTTGACGATCATCGCGGCGCCCTCATCGACGGTTGAATTCACGCCAGGTGCGCACGAGCACCGGCGATAGCAGGATAACGACCCCGACGATGGTCAGCATCGAAGTGGCAGCGGCCGAGCCGAAGAGCTGATCGACCTGGCCGCGCAGATCGTTGAAGATCGACCAGGAAAGCGAGGTCGCATTCGCCTCGGCACTGAACCCGACGATCGGCTCGAAGACACGGAAATTATCCATCAGTTGCACCAGGGCGACGAATGTGGCGAGCGGCATCAGATGCGGGATCACGACGAAGCGGATGCGCTCCCACCGGTTGGCGCCGTCGATCATCGCGGATTCGAGCGTATCGTGCGGCACGGTTTGCAGGCCGGCATAAAAGACGACGAAAGAGAACGGCGCATTGTGCCAGACGCCATAGACGAGCAGCGTCACCCAGGTCAGAACCGCCGATGATTTCAGCGATAAGGTCGAATCGTTCAGGAGCGATTGCAGGGTCGCGCCGAGGATGCCCTGCGGCGACGACATCCAGTAGATGATCAGCGCGCCAACCAGCGGTGTCACAATCATGGGAAGAAGCGAGAAGAAGATGACGGGGCCTTTGTAAAAGGGCGGAATGGCGTTCACCCCAAGGGCGATGCAGAAGCCGAGCAGCATGGCGAGCGGCGTGACGACGAAGGTGTAGGTCAGGGTGAAGGCGAGCGCCCTGTAGAACGGCAGATTGTAGATGCGCGAAGCGACATCCGCGAAACCGGCATTATCCGTCAGGATCGCGTTCATTTCGGCGGTGGCCAGATGGTTGCGATCGAGATAGGTGCCGAAGCCGTTGAAACGGCCGAGCGGCTCCGCATCGCGCAATTTCTCGGTCGCCTCCGCATCCACGCGCGTTTCCGTGGTGCAGCCTGCGAAGGGCGCGCAGGTCTCGACTTCCGTTACGACACGCTCGTGCTCGACATAGAGCGACTGCACCGCGACGGAAACGATCGGCAAGGCGATGAAGAGCAGCATCGCCAGCAGCGACGGCATGATAAAGGCAAAGAAAGCCCTGTGAGGCATGCGCCCTCTCCTTGCTCATTTTGCAGGTTAAATTTCATCCCGCCGGAGCGGGACATCTCGACAGGTCGAGGGGAGCGCCGGCCAAGCGGCGCGCACCTGCATCCAGGCTCATTTCAGGAATCCGCCCTCTTTCGCTGCCGCGCTGTAGGATGCCTCGACATCTTTCAGCGCCTCCTCTGCACTTTCACGCCCCTGCATGTACTCCGCCAGTTCGGAGCCGAGAGCCGAGTGCAGCAGGCCCATATAAGGCAGCATCGGATAGGGCTTCGCGCCGCCATTCGCCGTCGCGAGAACCCCGACCGCGTTGGGTCCAGGCTGGTACCCCTTGGTCAGCCAGGTCGCAAGAGCCGGATGTTTCTGGCCAACTTCCGGCCGGATGCCATGGACCATGGCGCGGAAAGATGCCTCCGCATCTTCGTCGGAAATGTTCTTGGCGATGGAGAAACCGTCCCACCAGAGGGCCGCTGCAGGGATCGAGCCGCCCCCAACGGTCGGCGCTGCGCCGAGAACCGTGTTGTCGGCGATCTCGGCCGGCGTTTTGACCGGATCGATCACGCCGCCCGCAAGCGAGCCCCACGCATTGATGATCGCCGTCTTGCCGGCCGCATAGCCCTTGACGATCTCGTCGGCATTGTAGGTCATGTAGTCGGGGTTCATGTACTCGGTCATCGCCTTCATCGTCTTCAGAGTGGCGAGACCCTTCTCGTTGTTGATGGCGGGGGCTGCCGAACCGGCCGCGAAGAGCTCTCCGCCATAGCCGAGATACATGTTGACGAATTCGGCCGCGAGATCCCAGCCGGCCTTGTTGGAGGCGGCGAGCGGATACTGCATCAGCCCCTTCTCCTTGATCGCCTTGGCCGCTGCGAGCACGTCCTCATAGGACTTCGGCTGTTGAAGCCCGGCCTTTTCGAGGATGTCCTTGCGGAAGAATAGATGCTGCGAGTTGCCCATGAAGGCGATCGCCATAACCTTGCCGTCGAGTTTGATGAGCTGGGTCGGCTGGAGATCCTGGCCGTACTTGGCAACGAGATCGTCAAGGGGGCGCAGCAGACCTTCGTTCAGCAGCGGAACGATCGAATTGTTGGCAATCACCGCGACAGTATATTGGGCCGGATTGATCTTGAGCGCCGGCACTTGCAGGTTCTTGTGCTCGCTCGTTTGGTTCTTGCTGACCTTGACCGTCGCCGAGGCGCATTTCTCGGCTTCCGACACCACGAGACGCAGGGCTTCGAAATCGTTCGAGAGGATGCGCACCGTGCCCTTTTCTATGCCGCACTCGGCCCGTGCGGCCTGAACCGCTACGAGGCCCGACAGCATGATGGTAGCGGCCGATGCGAAGAATGCCGTTTTCTTCATGTTCCCACCTGTTTGTTGGCGGCGTCCCTCTTCGGTGACACTGCGTTTGCTCCCGCGCCTTGTGGCGGCGTCAACAGTCATCATAGCCCCATTATGCATACGTATGCAAGAATTTTTGCAGGCGTATGCAAAATTGTCCCCGCACTCGATGCCGATGACCCCGGCCGCAACAAAAAACGAAAAACGGCAGGCGACTTCAATGCCCCCGTCATAATGCTGGGCGACCGCTACGCTGATTTCCTAGGGGGAACGCGTAAAACCGCGGCGCCTCGTTAGGGCGCCTGCGCAATCCTTGTTTAAAAGTGTCCGTTGCCAAGCGCACCAAGGCGGCGTCCGTTTCAGTGACTGCAGTCGGAGAGAAAGCGCCTCGCGATCTCGAAAACCATATCCGGGAGGACCTCGAAGGCGTAAGGCGCGTATACGCGCTCGAACTTCTGATGGAACTCCCTCCCCCAGGGACCGAGGTTAACCGTGGGAAAGCGCAGCGCATTCTCGCCCGGCCGATCGACGAGCCTCGAGATTGGGGTATTGTCCGAAACGATGTGGCTATCGCCTGCCGCAAGCCCGAGAAAACTCATATCCGAGATTCCGTAGAAATGCGGCTTCCAGACGAGGCTTCGTGCGGGATCGTTGCCGAGACTGGCACGCGCCTTCTCGACCGCCTGATGAAGGGACCGGTCGTTTCCTTCGCTCAGGCGCAGATGGCTAGGCGGGTAGTGCAGGCCGGCAAATCCGATGACGATGGCGGGACCGGAGAGGCGCGCGATGCCGACGAGCCACTCCGTCAGTTGCCGCGTGGCGACGAGCGGGTTGTCGCTCTGAGAGAATACGCTTTCCTTCTCGGCATAGAACGCGTCGAAGCCGTCTCCGAAAACCCGTGCAGCCGCCGCCCGCAATTCCCCGAACGACATCAGGTGCGGCGTGGCCGGCATCACGCCCGCCCGTCTGCCGACGAGCCTGCCGTATTCGGCAGATTGTGCCGCAAACTTCTCGATGGCTTCGTTCGCGCCGGTCAGCACTTCCTCTCGGAAGCGCGCAAAGAGTGCGTCCGCCGTCATCGCATGGTAGAGCCAGTTGAAAGCTATCCAGAAACGCTCCGGCGTCGTCACCTCGTAACCGTCGCGCAAATCCTTCGCCTCCAGGCAGATCGGCGGCGGCGAAATGTCGTTGTCGTCGCGATCCGCCAGGGAAGCGTTCCCTTCCAGACGCTCCAGGATGCCGGCTGCCATGGCCTGTGCGCTTACCCCTTCGAAGGGATAGCTCGCATGGGAACTGCAGCCGATCACCAGCGCAAAGGGCAGAAGCTTGCCGATCGTGCCGGCGTAAACGGCCCGGCCTTCGCTCCCGTCGCCCTGATCCGAGGTCACATCGAGGTTGATGCCCCCGGCGATCTCGATATCGAAATCCCCGACCAGACCGGGCAATGCATTTCGAAACGATCGCATACCCCGGCTTTCGCGTTCCTCGTCGGGGGTGGCGACGAGCATGAGATTGCCCTGCCGGCCCGTGTCGGCCGCGAATTGTTCAAGACAGGCGATGGCCACCGCGAGCCCGCTCTTCATGTCCAGCAGACCGCGGCCGGGGAGAAAGTCGCCGCTCGCCAGATCCTGCAGGGCCCGCTCTTCCTGCTCGGACCGGTCGTCGCGTGCCGACAGGCTTTCGATGAGCGCATCCTTGAGCGCCAGGCTGTCGCAGGCGAGGGCCTTAAGCTCGTGATAATTGTCGGTCGAAACCGTGTCGAAGTGGCCGGCCATGACCAGCGTTCGCTTACCCGTGCCGCGAACGAGCGCAACGACATTGCGGGTCAGCGGCTCACCGTGACTTGCAATGAGGTGCAGGTCTTCCGGATGCTCCCGAAAATAGGGAAGCTCGCGGAGAAGAGCATGAAGGCGATCCGCGAAGGATGCTTCGCCCGGCGTGCCGGTTTCGCTCGGCCAAGACGTGATGCGCAGGGCGATTTGCCGCACCTGCTCGCCGTCGATCCGGCTTTCCGCGCGAGAGGCAGTCTTTTCCTGTGCATTCTTCATCGGACTCTCCGTCTTCAGTTCGACAGGTCCCTCTCGAAGGAACGCACGCGCGCGTTCTTTACCACCGGCGCGGCACGTCATTGCATATGAACTGATCGAACTGATCTCGACGATACGGGTAACTGACCGTGTCCCGAAAAGCGAGACGTTATGATGCTCGGAACCGCTCAAACGGTGGGTGTTATGACGCAACGGATCGGCCGCCGTGCCGACGCCGCCATCCGCTACACGTGCTTTCGCAATCGCGAGAGGCCTATCTTGACCCCGACCAGCAGGGGAGCGGCAATGACGAAGAGAAGCGCCACCGCGTTGAATGCGGTGTCGAAGGCAATGACGGTGGACTGACCTGCCGCGGCCCGGCCGAGAAGGCTTGCCGCCCCGCGGCTCGCGGCAGCCGCGTCCATCCCTTTCGCCGTCAACATGGCAGCACTCGTTGCCAGTCGCTCGGCGACCGAGGGGGCTCCTGCGGTGACGTTGGCGCCAAGGACCGCAAGATTATGCGCGACGTTGTGATCGATCAGTGTCTGGAGTGCGGCGACCCCTACGAGCCCGCCAAGCTGGCGGCCCGTATTGAAGAGACCGATACCGGCGGCGAGATTCCGGCTTTTGAGATCGCTGAAGGCGATCAGGGTGATCGACAGGAACAGGAAGCCGAGCCCGGCACCGCGCAAAAGAATTGCTGCCATCATGTCGTCCGCGCCGCTTTGGATGGTCGATCCGGAAAGCATCCACATCGCCCCCATGATCATCAGAATGCCGAAAGGCACGGTGGCGACGGGGGGAACACGGCGGGCCTGCATGAGAAAGGCGGCGATGAGAAGCGCGCCGATGAAGAGCGCGCCGCTCGGCAGCAGGAGTTGCCCGGCGTCTGTCGGCGTGAACGCAAGCACGGACACGGCAAAGGACGGGATCAGGAACGCACTCCCGAACAATGCGGCGCCGGCAACGAAACTGACGATGAAGGCGAAGCAGAAATCCTCGGTTCCGAACAGCGTGAAGTCGAACAGGCCCTGGCCCTTGGCGAGCATCTGCTGGCCGAAAAAAGCCAGAATCGCAGCCGTGCCGATCACGGACAGCCACAGGATACGCGGTTCCTCGAACCAGTCCCACCGGCTGCCCTGGCTAAAGACGTAGGTAAAGCAGGACAGCGCAATGGAGATCAGGGAGAAACCGATCCAGTCAAATGGCCGCGGCACGTTTCGTGCAGGCATCGGCCGGTCCGCGATCAGCAGAAGCCCGGCAGCCGCCAGCGCCAACGGAACGACGCTGAAGAAGATCCATGTCCATGACCGGCTATCGAGCAACCACCCCTGAAGGGCAGGAGCGATCGTCGCAGGTGCGACGACGGACCCCATCGCGAAGAGGGCCTGAAGGATCGGCTGGCGCGATCGCGCAAAAGCCAGAAAGATGACCGCCTGCCCGCCGACCAGCAGGATGCCGCCGGAAAAGCCCTGTATCATTCGAAGCGCGACGAGAAGGTCCAATCGAGCCGTCATGGCGGCAATGCCGCACGCCATGCCCATGGCGAGGGTCGAGCTGACGATCACGTTGCGCGGATCGAAACGGCTCATCAGCCAGGAAGCCGCCATGAACCCCATAAGCTTGAAAGTGGTGTAACCGACATCCAGCCAGGCGAACTCGTCGGGCGTTGCATAGGTGTCGCCAATGATATCGCCGCGCCCGAGCGAAAGGACCGTACTGGCGATCGCCTCGGTCAGCGTCGCAAGCACGATACCGGCGACGAGAAGGCCTCCTGCCATGGATATCTCGCGGCTCGGTGTGGCACTGGCGATGGTCATGAACCGCTCTCCAGATCGATCTCGACCCGCGCCGACAGGCCGGGCACGAGGCGGCCGGGCAGCGGACTGCCGGCAAACCGGATCTTCACGGGCACGCGCTGGACGACGCGAACGAAGTTGCCCGTTGCGTTGTCTGCGGGCAGCAGGCTGAAGGCAGTGCCGCTGCCTGGCGCAAAACTGTCGACCACGCCTTCGAGCACCGCGTTCGGATAACCGTCGATGGTGATGCTGGCGCGCTGACCGGGCCGGAGGTGTTCGAGCTGAGTTTCCTTGAAGTTCGCGACGATCCAGACATTGTCGAGGGGAACGACATCCAGCAGCGGAGCGCCCGACGCAACAAGCCGGCCGACGCGGACCTGGCGGTTGCCTATGACGCCGCCGACGGGCGCGCGCACCACGGTGCTCTCTAAATCGATTTCGGCGAGGGCGCGCGCGGCCTGTGCCTGCGCCACCGCAGCGACGGCGGCTTCCCGCTGCGCCGCGAGCACGGCAATGCGCTGCTGCTGAGCCTCTACCGTGGCGGAAGCCGCCAACACGTTCGCCTCGGCTCTCGACCTGGCAGCATCGCTTTCGTCGACATGCGCCTGGCTTACGGTGTTGCTCCGGATGAGTTCGCGGCGGCGATCATATGCCTTGCTCGCGAGATTCAGCTCCGCAATGGCCGAACGTCGCTGCGCTTCGGCCTGGCGGATCAGGGCATGCTGAAGCTCCTTCTCCGCATCGACATTGGTCAGCCGCGCCTGCGCGGCTTCGACATTGGCCACGGCCTGCGCCAGCCTTGCGCGGTAGTCGCGATCGTCGATGCGGAACAGGATGTCGCCTGCCCGGACTGCTTGGTTGTCCTCGACCCCCACCGCCGTGACATAGCCCGCGACCTTTGGGGCAAGCGCGGTGACGTCGCCGCGGACATAGGCATTGTCGGTCGACATCGCACCGTTCTCGCAGGTCCACGACCATCCGGTTGCCACGACGACGACCGACCCGAGGCACAGCACCAGGCCAATCATCTTTCTCCTGACGGATCGCGACGTGGCGACACCATTCGCTGAACTTGCGTCGGTGATGATGGCGATCTTGTCCTCGAGCGAGTCCATCTTTTCAAATCCCGTTGGTGCCGGTTGCCGCAGCCCTGCCGCAGGGGCTGCGAAAGGGCTGCAGCGTTGATAACCTCCTAACCGTTCACTCCTTGATGGGCGTGGTCAGTTCCTTTTCCTCGGTGTCGAGGACGAACACGGCCAGCAGCCGCGCGGGTTCCGTGTCGCTGGCGTTCACGCTTACTTCATGTCGGGAGCCTGGATCCTCGTAGAAGTTTTCGCCGACCTGATAGACCTTTTCCGGCGAGCCGTTGACGCTGCTGCGGATCGCGCCCTCGAGCACAGTGGCATAGATGAAGGCGGACTTGGGGTGCGTGTGGGCGGGTGACCCGCCGCCCGGTTCGTATTCGACAAGAACGCCCCTCATGCTCTTGCCGGGCACGTTCGGAAGGACGTGGTCGAAGACGACCGTAACCTTGCCGGCGGGCCTGTCGCCGGCCGAAGCTGTAGTGAACGAGAGCGCTGCAAGAGCAACGGCCGAGAGGAATCGACTGTACATTTCAGTTCTCCTTGAGAGTGCTTGTGGCGCGGGCGCGGCCTGTGCCGGGCCGGCCTGTTTCGATGCTTCCTGCGAGCCTCAGCCGGCGGCTTGCCGGCCGAGCCAATCCTCGAACCGGATCGCACCGATGCGCGGGTTATCCCCGGGGGTCAGCGATTGATCGTCGAGAACGGCGCCGAAGTAGCGCGCATGGACATCGGGCAGGACCTTGCGCTGGTCCTCGGTCGCCCGCAGGAAGCGTCTGACCAGTTCATCGAGCGGTATCGCCTCGGGACCGGCGATTTCGATCGTGCCGTTGACCGGCAGTGCGACCGCGACATCGGCGAGCGCTTCCGCCACGTCGTCTGAGGCGATCGGCTGGATCAGCGCAGGCGACAGGCGAATCTCCTGGCCGGCGGTGGCCGATTGCGCGATGCCGCCGACAAATTCGAAGAACTGCGTGGCACGCAGGATGGTGTATGGGATACCGGATGCCTTTATGAGGTTTTCCTGCGCGACCTTCGCGCGGAAATAGCCGTTGTCTGGAAGCCGCTCGCTACCGACGATCGACAGGGCTATGTGATGGCGGACGCCGGCGGCAGCTTCCGCCGCCAGCAGGTTCCGGCCCGAGGTTTCGAAGAAGTCGAGGACGGCCTTATCCTCCCATACCGGCGCGTTGGCAACATCGACGACGACATCCGCGCCGTTCAGCGCTTCCGCCAATCCCTCGCGAGTGATGGTGTTCACGCCTGTATTGGGGGCGGCTGCAAGCACGTCATGGCCGCGCTCGCGAAGGTTGCCTACAAGCTTCGATCCGATGAGGCCGGTGCCTCCGATGACGACGATCTTCATACTGTCTCTCCGCTTCTTATCAACCGCAACCATTGCCGTCGATCTGTAGGCAGAGTGCCGGCACACCTCAGGGAAGTCCCTGTGACGCGCTTGAATTACTCTTCAAGGAAGCTTGGTTTTTCGTCCAAGGGCCGGTTGTTCGGTCGACATATCGTGCTGTAGTGAATGAAACATGAGACCGTGCAGCGGTGAGTGGGTCGTGAGATCGCCCGGATAGGAAATAGTTTAAGCGGTACAGCCAATTTCGGGCTGCCGTATTATAAATGTCAGATCTATTCGCCGGCTGCCCGCGCGGGCGGGGCCGACCGGCCGAGGGATACCACCGTGCAATTCATGTTTGCAGACTATGTACTTGACCGGGAGCGCCGGGAACTGACCCTACGTGGGCAGGTCGTGTCCGTCGGACCGCAGGTCTTCGACCTGTTGCTCCATCTGGTCGGCACGCGCGACCGCGTCGTCAGCAAGGACGAGTTGCTGCAGGCGGTGTGGGGCGGGCGGATCGTCTCGGAATCAACGATCACAAGCCACATCAACGCGGTGCGTAAAGCAATCGGCGACACCGGCGGAGAACAGCGCCTGGTCCGGACGGTCGCCCGCAAGGGCTTCCGTTTCGTCGGCGACATCAGGATCGCCGACAGCGCAGAAGCGCGGCAGCCCGGCGGGCCAGGCAGCGCCGGGCATACATCCTTAGGATCGAAGGAGCCGCCGCCCGCGCTCGCCCTTCCGGACAAACCCTCCATCACCGTCCTGCCATTCCAGAACCTCAGCGGCGATGCGGATCAGGATTATTTTGCCGATGGGGTGGTGGAGGATATCATCACCGCCCTCTCGCGCATCCGCTGGCTGTTCGTCATCGCGCGCAATTCCAGCTTCACCTACAAAGGGCGCGAGGTGGACTTGAAGGAAGTCGGCCAGGAGCTCGGCGTTCGCTACGTACTGGAAGGCAGCGTCCGCAAGGCCGGGAACAGAGTGCGCATCACCGGACAGCTCATCGACGCAACGGCCGGAACGCATCTGTGGGCGGAGCGCTTCGAGGGCACGCTCGACGATATTTTCGAATTGCAGGACAGAGTTGCCGAGAGCGTCGTCGGCGCGATCGCACCGCAGCTCGAGCGGGCGGAAATCGAGCGTGCCAAGCGGAAGCCGACCGGGAGCCTGGACGCCTACGACTATTACTTGCGCGGCATGGCACACCTGCATAACGGAACCCGCGAAGCAATCGAAGCAGCGCTGCCCTTGTTCTACAAGGCGATCGAGCTCGATCCCGATTTTGCGTCCGCCTATGCCGGGGCGGCCTGGTGCTATTTCTGGCGCAAGTTGAACGGCTGGATGATCCACCGTGCTCAAGAGATAGCCGAGGGCGCGCGCCTGGCGCGGCTGGCAGTGGAACTCGGTCGTGATGATGCCGTGGCGCTGACGAGGAGCGGGCACGCACTCGGCCATCTCGTCGGCGACCTGGACGGCGGAATTGCGCTTATCGACAGGGCACGGCTGCTGAACCCGAACCTCGCTCCGGCATGGTTTCTTGGCGGCTTCCTGCGCGTTTTCCGAGGCGAACCGGAGAGCGCGATCGAACATATCGAGCGCGCCGCCCGCCTAAGCCCGCTGGACCAGGAAATGTTCCGGATGCAGGCCGGAACCGCGCTCGCGCATTTCTTCGCCGGCCGCTTCGATCTCGCCTCCGCCTGGGCAGAAAGAGCGCTGGGGAACCTTCCCAGCCTGCTGGTTGCGGTCGCGCTGGTGGCTGCGAGCCATGCGCTGGCGGGGCGCAATGAGGAGGCACGTCTGGCGATGCGGCGCCTGCGCGCGCTCGATCCCTCCTTGCGTGTATCCAATCTCCGGGACTGGCTGCCGATCCAGCGCCAAGAAGATTTCGCGCGGTTCGCAGACGGATTGCGGCTTGCCGGGATGCCGGAGTGATCTTCGCGATCGATATCCCGCTCTTGTCTCAGCCCGTATGCTTGCAGAGACGGGCGACGGCCTCGGCAAGAAAGGCCGCATCGACCGGTTTTGGAATGACCTCCCGATCACTCAGGTCCGGCGGCAGCTTCTGGTCGGAGTAGCCGCTGAGGAACGCGAAGGGCACACCTTTGGCTTTCAGATGTTCCGCCAGCGGCAGGCTCGTTTCCTTCCAAAGCTGAATATCGAGAAGGGCAAGATCGATTTCCTGATTTTCCATCGCCTGAAGCGCCTGCTTCACCGATGGGACGGGGCCAACCACCACATAACCTGCTTCGCGGAGGCTCGCCGCGTGATCTTCCGCTATGAGCCATTCATCTTCCACAATGAGGATGCGAGCGCGCACTTCCATTTAGCTCACCTACCTTTCGAACGGAAAAGCTATGCGCACGAACAGACCTTCCGGACGGAAGAACGTTTCCACCTCGCCATCGAGCCTGTAGCCTATTTCTCCTTTGAGCAGAGACAGGCCGAAGCCCTCCCGCTCCGGTTCACTCACCGGCGGACCGTCACTTTCCTGCCAGGTGAGTCGGAAGACGCCATTCGCCGATTGCCAGCCAACCAGTACCTTCCCCTCGGATTTGCTCAGGGCTCCGTATTTAGACGCATTGGTCGCCAGTTCGTGTATGACCATGCCTATAGAAAGCCCCTGTTGAGGTTCGAGGTGGATGTCAGGCCCGTTCACTTCGAAGCGACCTGTGCCGAAGGCTTCGATTTCCTGCCTGATGAGGTGATCGACGGGAGCAGCGGTCCAGTGCGTCTCGGTCAACAGTCCATAAGCCCGCCCCATCGCCTGCAGACGGCCGATCAGCGCCTGATTGAACTCGTTCGGTGACCGGGCGGTCTGCATGCTATGATTGGCGATGCTGATCACCACTGCAAGCATGTTCTTGACCCGGTGATTGAGTTCCGAGACCAGCATCTGCTGGTGCGCCTCGGCCTCGGCCATCTTCGTCACATCGACAAGCGTGACCACGACACCATCGACGCGTGCTGCGTCGTCGCGATAGGGGATCAGGCGTACAAGAAAGTGCTTTCCGTTCTGATCGCGGGCAAGATGGTGTTCCACGGCTTCTCCGGTCTTGAAGACCGAAGCGATCTGTTCCTTGAGTTCCGGATAGTCGAGCTTGCTTGAAAGCTCGGTAAGGGGCCGCCCCACGTCGGACGGCCGGATGTTGAAGAACGAAGAGGCAGCCGGTGTGAAATTGCGGATAACGAGGTTGCGGTCGAGAAACACCGTTGCGATCTGCATGCTCTCGAACAGGTTCTTCAGGTCGCTGTTCGCACGGTCCAGTTCCTCGACCTTTGCGGTCAGTTCCGCATTGATCGTGCTCAGTTCCTCGTTGAGCGACTGCATTTCCTCCTTGGAGGCTTCCAGCTCCTCATTGGTTGACTGCGCCTCCTCGTTGACGGAAACAAGCTCTTCGTGAGAGGACTTGAGCTCTTCAAGAGCCGTCTCGTATTCTTCGATGGTGGATTGCAGTCGCTCGCGCGTCTCGCGAAGCTCACTCTCCAGGATAGCCGCCGTATCCGCGTCATATCCGGAATGCTCGGCCTCCGCCCGGCTTTGTAGAGGCCCGATGGGATCGAACACGACCAGATAAAGAGGCTCGCCACCGGCGCCGTCCGCCAATGGCTCGACGGTTAGATTAACCCGTTGCACCCGATCGTCGTCGTCCTCCAGCAAAGCATTTTCGCGTACCACAACTTTTCGTGCCGAGGCGGCCTCGCGCAGCGCCGCCCGCAAGTCGAGCCGCAGGCCCCGTCTTGCAGTCGTAAGAATCTGCCGGCTCGGGGCGCCCTGGGGAACTTCGAGGTATTTTCCCGTGCGAGCGGAGTAGTAGACCGCCTCGCCGTCGGCGTTGACGACGACATGCGCGGGGGCAAAGCGCTCGAGAACATGCGCTTCGACCACCTGCCGCAGCGGATAGGTGCCGATCCTGAGACCGTGGATACGGCCATCGGCAGTGTTCACCGTTTTGGGAGGACCAACGAGGGCTGGAACACGGGGCACTGCATCATGCCCCCGCGCCTGGAAAATGCGATTCTTCTTGTCAATGGTCGAGAAATGCTCCCCGTGCTGACCGATACTCTCGGACGTCCCGAGAAAAAGATAGCCACCCGGCTTCAGCGCATAATGGAATGTGGAGATGACGCGTTTCTGCGTCTCTTGATCCAGATAGATCAGCAGATTGCGGCAGGATACCAGATCCATGCGCGAGAACGGCGGATCGCGCGTAACGCTATGCGGGGAGAAGATGCAGAGCTCGCGCACATCACTGCTGATCACGAAGCTGGCGCCGTCGCAATTGAAGTGTCTTGCTATGCGCTCAGGTGACAGGCCTTGCAGCAGCGCTTCAGGGTAACGGCCGGCCCGGGCGACACCGAGAGCGGATTCATCAATGTCTGTGGCGAAAATCTGAACCCGCGGCATGTCCGCCAGCTTCTCCATGCGTTCGCGCATGAGGATGCCAAGGGAATAGACTTCTTCCCCCGTCGCGCAGCCTGGAACCCATACACGCACGGGCTCGCCCGCTTTTCGGCCTTCGAACAGGCGCGGTATCACCAGTTGCTCAAGTGCCTTGAACGCATCCTGGTCGCGGAAGAAATTGGTGACGTTGATCAATAGGTCGCGGAAGAGGTTCGTCACCTCTGAGGGGTCGCGCCTGAGCAGCTTCAAGTAATCCGGCAGCGCTCGAACCTGAAGAATCTGCATGCGTCTTCTTACGCGGCGTAGAAACGTTTTTGATTTATACCCTGAGAAATCATGTCCCGAATGCCTGCGGAGAAGTCCATAGATCTCCGAGCGAGCTTCCCGGGCGTCGGGCGTCTCCTCTGTCGCAACGTCTTGGGCAGCCATGAAACCGTTGGCATAGGCGATAAGCTTCTCGCCCATCTCTTCGGCTGTAACCGCCAGGTCGATCACGCCGCTGGAGATTGCGCTTTGCGGCATGTCCGGGTTACGCGGACCTGACCCGTCGCTCGCCTGCGCGAGTGTCAGCCCTCCATGCTCCTTGATCGCCTTCGCCCCCAGCGTTCCATCGCTGTCGCCGCCGGAAAGAATGATACCGACCGCCTGCTCGCCTTGATCTTCCGCCAGCGTGCTCAGAAAGATATCGATCGGCTTGCGCTCCCGCGTGGCGGCGTCGGGCTTGCGCAGACGCAAGTGCCCGCCTGCGATCGAGAGGATGGCATTCTGCGGCATGACATAGACATGATTTGGCTGGGCCGCCATCCCATCCTCCGCCACCAACACCGGCAAGTCTGTGTAGCGCGCGACCACCTCGTGAAGTTGGCTCTCATGCTCGGGGCTGAGATGCGTCACGATCACGAAGGCCATGTTGGAATTGACCGGAAGACCCTTGAAGAACCCCTGCATTGCAGGAATACCACCGGCCGACGCGCCGATGCCAACAATCGGGAATCTGTTATCTTCGTATGTCATCCGACGCCTCAATTCCCACAATATCAACGAATGACACTGAAGTTTGATCCCGTTCACGGGCGGAGCCCAATACTGTGCCATTTGGGCGTCGAAGATACAGCCCCGTCACGTCAGCTATTTTCATGGTGTCGAGATGTCATCGGCCGCGCACGCACTTATCCTATGCCAATCTAGTCCTATGCCAATCTAGCTTCCATAGGTGCCGACAATCTCCGCTTCGCCGATGAGGTGCTTGCAGGCTCTCTCCCACGCCTCCGCGGCACCCACATCTTCCGGAATCGAGAGATTGGCGATATCGAGCGCGGCAAGCCTGAAGCGATACCGGTGGACGCCCGTTCCGACGGGCGGCTGCGGCCCATCGTAACGGGCATTTCCGAAATCGTTCTTGATGAACTTGATCCCGCGTTCAGGCCCGGTATCGACGGCTTTTGGAAGTTCGGTCCAATGGCCTGGAATGTTGATGATCCCGCAATGGCGAAACAGCCCGCTTACCGCATCCGGATCCTCGATAATCAATGCGAAGCTCTGCGTTCCGTCCGGCGTACCCGTCCATTTCAACGGCGGGAAAAGGTTTTCGCCAAAACGAGTGTATTTCTGCGGTATAGGCTGGCCGTCGGCGAATACGGGACTGATCAGACTGAAGGTCATCAGTTGCTCCTTCCATGTACAAGCAAGTGAGCGGCGCTCTTCGAGAATGTCGCTTATCTCCAAATCGCGGGAAACCCTTTAACTTTGTCTCGCCGCTATTTCGGGGGGGAAAGCCGCCGCTAACTTTCCCTGCGATAATTGTGTGCCCTCTCCCAAATAGCAGAACCAAAGGTCGCCGCATGTGTTCCCGAGGGCGGCCGAAGCGGTGTTGCGAAAGAGGCCTCGCCGAAGCGAGGCAGACAAGAAGAACCAGCATGGAGTGCCGCAATGGAACACCGTTGGCTTCGATGACCTGTTCCTTGCCCTCCGGTAAGGAAACTCCAGGCTTTCGGGAACGTTCCGACCGGCGCGGATGCGCTTGGATGCGTTGGCGCAGAACGGATGTATCCGTGCGGCGAGCGCACGGCACAGGAGCAAATCCCGCCGCGCACGCGGCGCTTGTCTTCAGACAAATTTCATTCCGCGGCCGGAACTTTGAGGCTCGTGACCGTGTTGATGAAGGCGCATCGGCGGTGAATGGGGCCGGTCGCACCCGACGCACTCTCTCCGGAACATGAGCGATGCAAATACTGTCTGTGACGGCCGAAATTTTTCCACTCGCAAAGACTGGCGGCCTTGCAGATGTAGCTGGATCGCTTCCCAAGGCGCTCCAGGCTCACGGTATCCATACGCGCAGCTTCGTTCCCGGCTATCCCGGCGTGGTTCGTGCGCTCAGCGAGGCGTCTGCGATCACCGAGTTCGACAACCTGTTCGGCGAACGCGCCACCCTCCTCGCCGGGCGAGCGCAGGGACTCGATCTGTTCGTGCTCGATGCTCCTGGTTTCTACAACAGGCAAGGACCTCTCTACACCGACACGCACGGCCGGGAATATGCGGACAACTGGAAACGCTTCGCCGCCTTTTCCCTGGTCGGATCGCAAATTGCACGCGGCCTCGTAACGAACTGGCGCCCCGATGTGATCCACGCGCATGACTGGCATGCCGCAATGAGCCTCCTCTATTTGAAGTACGCCGGCGACGACTCCGTTCCCCGTGTCCTCACCGTGCACAACCTTGCGTTCCAGGGGCAATTCCCGGCCTACTACTTCCCCGAGCTGGGGCTTCCGGCCGAAGCCTATTCTATCGATGGCGTCGAATATTACGGCGACATCGGTTTCCTTAAGGGCGGACTGCAGGCCGCGGATGCGATCACCGTGGTCAGCCCTACTTATGCACGGGAAGTCATGTCGCCGGCTTTCGGCATGGGCCTCGAGGGCGTGATGAACGAGCGGCATGTCGACGTCGTCGGCATCGTCAACGGGATAGACCTGGAGGTCTGGGATCCATCCTCGGATCCCTACATCGAGCATCACTATTCGACGCGCGTACCGCTGCGCCGCCTACCCAACCGGCAGGTGCTGCTCCGGCAGTTCGGGCTGCCGAACACGTGCGGACCGGTCTTCGCCAGCGTCAACCGATTGACATGGCAGAAGGGCATGGACCTTCTCGCGGCAACCGCGGACGAGATCGTCAGGAATGGCGGCACCCTGATCGTCCATGGACAGGGCGACGAGGCGCTGGAGGCCGCGTTCATGGATCTCATGCGACGGTATCCGCAGAACGTTGGGGTCAGCATCGGTTATGACGAGCGCCTCGCCCACAGAATTCATGCCGGTGCCGATGCCATGCTCGTTCCGTCCCGCTTCGAGCCCTGCGGCCTCACGCAACTCTATGCGCTGCGCTACGGCTGCGTGCCCATCGTCTCTCGCACGGGCGGATTGTCAGAAACAATCATCGATGCGAACGATGCCGCGCTTCACGCCCATGTCGCAACCGGCATTCAGTTTACGCCCATAGACAAGCAAGGTCTGCGCCTCGCACTGCGCCGCGCCCTGAGGCTCTACCGACTGCGACGCGTCTGGGAGGGGCTGCGCCGGCAAGGCATGAAAACCGATTGCTCCTGGCACCGCAGTGCCGCCCGCTATGCAGAGCTTTACAGCGAGCTCCTCAACCCCGACATGCGTCTGGTCCGCAGCGCCTGACGCAGGTGACCCGTCGCTCAGCCCTCGCATTCCAGATCGCTATCATTCGCAAAGGTGATGAATTGATAAGCAGTGCGGCATGGATTGCTCTGCCCGAATATGCGAATGGCTGGCCGAGAACGTTCCCGCGGAGACGCGGTCCCGCTTTGAAGGAATCGAACCGATGGCCGTCGACAGTGTCCCCGGCAAACTTTCGCATGAAAATGGAACCGCCCGCGCCGGCGTGATCGTCATGCTCCTCGGCATGCTCATGTTTTCGGTAAACGACGTCATGGGAAAGTGGCTGGTAGCCACCTACTCGGTCGGTCAGGTGGTGCTGATCCGCAGCATCGCAGCGGTCCTCCTGCTCGCGCCGTTTCTATGGGTGAGCGGCCCGAAAAAGCTCTTCACCCTGGAGCGGCCCGGCCTTCAGCTTGCCCGCGTGGTCGCCTCGACCGCGGAAGTGATCGCCTTCTATTTCGCCGTCGTCTACCTGCCGCTCGCAGATGTCATGACCTATTGGCTGGCTGCGCCGATCTATGTCGCGGCCATTTCGCCGCTGGTCCTCAAGGAACCGGTCGGCTGGCGGCGCTGGACAGCGATCGCCATAGGCTTCGTCGGCGTCGTCGTCGCACTCGAACCGTCGTCGCAGGCTTTCACACTGCCGGCCGTCATTTCGATCCTTGGCAGCATGGCCTTCGCCTTCATGATGATTTCCGGGCGGTCGCTGCGCGGCACTCCTGATACGACCCTCGCCTTTTGGCAGATTGCCGGCGCCGCGGTGGCCGGCCTCGTATGGGCGCCCTTCGACTGGACACCCCTCAAGCCGCTCGACACGGCGCTGCTCTGTCTCCTTGGCGTCGTCGCAATGGGTCGCCCACGTGCTTGTCAACCGGGCGCTGAAGCTCGCCGACGCCGCGACGGTAGCCCCGCTGCAATACACGCTCCTTTTCTGGGCAATCTTCTTCGGATGGCTGATCTTCGGCGATACGCCGCGGCTTTCGATGGTACTCGGCGCCGGCCTTATCGTCGCCTCGGGCCTCTTCATCTTTTTCCGCGAACAGCAGCTGAAGAGGCAGGGGCGGCTGAAAGGCTGAGTTCTCCATCCTTCGCTGGCCGTAGGATTAACGCAAAGAATATCCGTTATCGCGCCTATCGATTTCGCTTATAGGAAATCTGCTTTAGAGTTTCCCCGGAAGCGCCGGTCAATGGCGCCAATTGAGGGGAATGAACATGCGAAGCCTTATTCTGGCGCTTGCGCTCGCCGCTTGTGCACTGACCTCCTCCGCAACGGCTGCGGAGAAACTGAGGATCGGAACCGAGGGTGCCTATCCACCCTTCAACTTCGTCGATTCCACCGGCAAGATCGGCGGCTTCGACGTGGAGATCGGCCTCGCGCTTTGCGAGCGCATGAAGATCGAATGCGAGGTGGTCGCTCAGGATTGGGACGGGATCATCCCCGGCCTGCTTGCCAGCAAATACGACATGATCATCGCGTCGATGTTCATCACCGAGGACCGTAAGAAGCAGGTGGCTTTCACCGATCCCTACTACCTCGCAGCGATGACGCATGCGGCGCCGAAGGGCGCCGGCATCACAGACTTCAGCAACGAAGCGCTCAAGGGCAAGGTGATCGGAGCTCAGTCAGGCACGACTCAGGCCGATTACATCGCTGCCGTCTATCCCGATGCCGAGATCAAACTCTACCCTACTCAGGACGAAGCCAATCTCGATATGGTCAACGGGCGGCTCGACCTGCAGGTGGGCGACATGCTGCCGCTACTCGATTGGGTTACCAAGAACGACGACGGCAAGGGTTGCTGCGAGCTTATCGGAGAGCCGATCACCGACAAGAAGTTCGTTGGCGACGGCGTTGGCATTGCTGTCCGTCAGGAGGATAACGAACTGCGAGAGAAGCTGAACAAAGCGCTTGACCAGATCCGCGCCGACGGAACGTACAAGAAGATCAACGACAAGTATTTCACCATCGATGTTTATACGATGAAGTGAACGTACGGTCTCCGCCAGTCTCATTCGCTCCGCACGCGGGAAGAAGGAGACTGGCAAGCCGATGACGTACCCAGCGGGATGAGGAAAGGTGTGCGCGGTTTTCCGCCCGCATCCTGCGTCTCAAACTCTTTGGAATCGATCACGTTCATGTTTCAGGTCGAGCCGACCTAAACATCGTGACCTATCGTCTGCCCGAAAAAGCAAAAACGTCGACCGGCTCATCAAGTCCCCGCAAGACATATGAGCCCAGATTTTCCAGCTGTCCTGCACAGCCCGCCTTCTCGACGAAGGCTTTCGACAGCAGGACCGGACGCTTCAACTCCTTTGTGAGGGTTTCGAGGCGCGAGGCGATGTTAACGGCCGGTCCGATCACCGTGAAATCGAGCCGCCTGCGCGAACCGATATTGCCGTACATCACATCGCCGACATGAACGCCTATACCGTAGCCGAGCGGATCGTGGCCCTTGCGCAGATTCTCCTCGTTGAGAACGGCAAGAGCGGCCTGCGCCTCATCGATGGCTCCGAGAAGCTGACTGCAGGCACAGGGGTTGCTGAGCGGGAAGATCGCCAGCAGCCCGTCGCCCATGAATTTCAGTATCTCTCCGCCGTGCCGCTCTATCGGTTCCGACATAGCGTCGAAATATCCGTTCAGAAGCTCGATGACGTCGTCCCGCGGCCAGAGGTCCGACAGTTTTGTGAAATCGCGCAGATCGCAGATCAAAATTGCGGCGCCGACCGTCACCCCGCTGCCGCGCGTGGTCGCTCCGGCAAGGATCTGCTCGCTTGCATGCGGCCCGACATAGGTTTCGAGGAGCGTGCGGGCGAAGCGGTTCTTCAGGCGGATTTCGCTGACGAGCGCCAGGGCAGGCAGAATATCCTTCAAAAAGATCAGGTCATCGGGCCCGAAGCCGCCTGGTCGGTCGCTCGCAAAGGTGATCGCGTGGCGTTTGCCGAGCGTATGGTAAAGCGGCCAGATGAGGTAATCGGTCAATCCTTCTGCGCGCAGTTCGTCGTAGAGCGGGTATGCCTTACCAGAGGCTGGCGGATCGTCGAGATGCCCCCGCACTTCCTCCGCCCCCTCGTTGAATTCGCGCAATGGACTGTTCAGATATTCGATCGAATCTTCGACGCCATAGGCGTAGGTATCGAGCTCTGCCTCCGACAGTCCCTTTCGCCACAGTATCCGAGCACCGAGCCATTGCGGGTGGTGAATCCTGAAATGGAGGGTGGCACGGGCAACCGGAACTCCCGCCTCCACCAGCCTGTTGCACAGCTCCACGAAGATGTTGTCGATGAAGCGTTCGCCCCGCGTCTCGATGACGAGCCAGTCGATGATCCGGCGCCGCCGCGCCGGCCATATCCCCTCGCTGCCGTCGGGCAAGTTCGAGGGTGGCTCTGTTGGAGACTGCAATGCGATATCCGCCTCGCCCGGCTTCGTGATCGTCATGTCAAAACCCCAGAGATTGCTGCGCAGGCTCGGGTGGGGCGACAGCGACGCCTTCCATTTCGAGCATTCTGAGCTTGGTGGATGAGCCGCCCGGCGCCGAGAAGCCGCCGATCTTGCCGCCGGCCGCGAGCACCCTATGGCACGGGATGATCAGCGCCACCGGATTTTTTGCCATCGCCTGCCCGACATCCCGGGCAACCTCCGGTCCTGCGCCGAGCTCCTTCGCAAGCGCGCCGTAGGTGGTCGTGCTGCCCCACGGAATTTTTCGAGCGGCCCGGTAGACACGCCTGAAGAAGGCGTCCTGCCCCTCGAGATCGAGTTCGAAGCCGGAGAAATCCGTCTTTCTGCCCTCGAAATAGGCCTTCACCGCGACGATTGCTTCGGCGACCCGCGGCGGCGGCTCATGCGGCACTCCGCCCTGCAATCGCCGCAGGAGCAACCGCTCGGTGGACTCCGCGCTTCGCGTCGGCAACTGGAAACGGATGATGCCGGCATCGCTCCAGGCGATACCGCAGCAACCGCTCGCGGTTTCGAAGATATGATAGTGGTGCATGGTTTCGCTCTCCTCCAGCGCCGTATGCCCTATGCGGCACGCCGGATCGCTGCAGCGCTTCGAGTTCCTTCATGGAGAATCGTGCGCCCGGGGCTTGAATTCAACCCGCTTTCCGTAGGGGATGGCAAAAAAGACGGTCTTACTTCTCTCATTCCCGCGTGGCGCTCGCCGGATCTCTTGAATAGACTGAGACGATATCTCATCAGACCGGTGTATCGCTTGAACTCGGATGTCGAATTTTTTGCGCGCAGCGCCGTGGAAGTGGCGGCCGATCTCATCGGGTCCGATTTCACTGTCTCCGGTGTCGGCGGCGTCATCGTCGAAACGGAAGCCTATCTCCCCGACGACGCGGCCTCGCACAGTTTCGCCGGTACCACGGCGCGCAATCGTGCGATGTTTGGTCCGCCGGCGCATGCCTATATCTACCTCTCCTACGGTCTGCACTGGTGCCTGAACTTCGTCTGCCTGCCAGGAAGCGCGGTATTGATCCGTGCGATCGAACCGAAATGGGGCATCGAGACGATGCGGGCGAGAAGGGGCGTTCGTGAAGACAGGCTTTTGTGTTCCGGTCCGGGGCGTGTCGGCCAGGCGCTGGCGATCAACAGGGAGCAGGATGGCTTGCCGCTCGGGCGGGATCCATTCCGCCTCACCCTGCCCGCCACGAAGCCGCCTGTTGTCACCGGCCCGCGGGTCGGCATCACCAAGGCCGTGGAGCACCCCTGGCGCTTCGGATTGGCGCGCTCGCCCTTCGTGAGCCGGAAATTCTGACAGGAGCCGTTTTTCATAAATCATCGTGATCCAGAGGAGCAGACCAATGACGAGATCGAACATAGGCTTCATCGGACTCGGCCTGATGGGCCAGGGCATGGCGGCCAATATTCTGAAAAAGGGCTGGCCGCTTTTCGTTATGGCGCATCGCAACCGCGCGCCGGTCGAGGCGCTTGTCGCCGAAGGCGCCAAAGAGGCGAAGTCACCGCGTGAGATGGCGGAACACTGTGACATCATCGTCCTTTGCGTCACCGGCTCGCCGGAAGTTCTCTCCGTCATGGGAGGTCCCGACGGCATCGCCAGCGCCGGCAGGCCGGTGACCATTATCGACTGCTCGACATCCGACCCTTCCGTCACGACGAAGCTGGCGGCCGATGTCGCCGAAAGCGGCCTCACGCTCATCGATGCGCCGCTTAGCCGGACCCCGGCAGATGCGGCCGCGGGCACGCTCGACGTGATGGTCGGCGGTGCCGAAAACGACGTCCAGCGCATCTGGCCCGTACTCGAATGCTTTGCGGGCCGCATCATCCACACCGGGCCGACTGGCTCCGGTCACACCATGAAGCTGCTCAACAACTTTGTCTCGATGGGCTACGCTGCTCTTTATTCCGAAGCGCTCATGCTCGGGCGCAAGGCAGGGCTCACGCCCGAGGTTTTCGACAGCGTCATCCGCGGAGGCCGGATGGATTGCCCCTTCTACCAGACCTTCTTCCGCTGGGTTCTGGAACGCGACCCGAACGCCCACAAGTTCGCGATCCGCAACGCCTTCAAGGACATGAGCTATCTCGCCGGCTATGCGAATGCGGCCGGCATTGCCAATCCGATCGGGGCGGCCGTCCGGAATTCCTTTGCCCAGGCCGTCGGCGCAGGCCGCGGCGAGGACTACGTGCCGATGCTGTCGGATTTCATCGCGAAGTCGAACGGTCTGGAGTGAAGGGGCGGCGAGGGCCGCTTGTCGGGCCGGCATGACAGAATTCCATCAGGCTTGAAATGTAATCTTGCAGGAATGCAACATTGCCGCCGATCTGCGGCTTTGACTGGATCTCGCGGAATAGCCAATGTGTGCGAAGTGAAAATGGAACAAACGTTCCGCGTTTCAGCGCCGTCCCCGAGGAGACACCGTCATGACTGCCGCCCTCCCCTTCGCCCTCAACCATATGGCCGCTCCGGCCCTGCCCCTCGACGCGTTCTTCGCGCTGGCCGCGTCGCTCGGCATCTCAATGGTCGAAATCCGCAACGACATTGCCGGCAACGCCATTCTTGATGGGACGAACTCGCAGCAGGTGAAAGCCCTTGCGGAGAAATATGGATTAACGATCATCTCGATCAACGCCTTGCAGCGGTTCAACGAATGGAACGAGACACGGGCAGACGAGGCGCACGAACTCATCTCTTACGCGCGCAATTGCGGCGCAAAAGCTCTGGTGCTCGTGCCCGTCAATGACGGCAGCGGCAAGGAAGACCGCGTCCGGCAGGCAAATCTGCGGCAAGCGCTGAGCGCGCTGAAGCCGATGCTCGACACTGCCGCCATAGCCGGACTCGTGGAGCCGCTCGGGTTCGAGGTCTGTTCGCTCCGTTCGAAGGCGGAAGCGGCCGATGCGATCCGGGAAATTTCCGGTGATGGAACCTTCCGGCTGGTGCATGATACGTTTCACCATCACCTGTCAGGAGAAGATCGGTTTTTAGCCGATATGACAGGTCTCGTTCATATTTCCGGCGTTGCCGACGGCAATCTCGCGGTCGCGGATATGCGCGACCCGGATCGCGTTCTCATCGGCACGGGAGACAGGCTCGACAACGAAGGTCAGATTCGCCGATTGCGGGCAGAAGGCTATGCCGGCCCCCTCTCTTTCGAGCCCTTCGCTCCATCCGTGCATGAACTCGCCGACCCGGCAAACGCCCTTCGCGAGAGCATGAACTACCTCCGGGTGCGGAGCTGATCGCCACCTTCGATCGAAAGAGCGGAAAACCGGCCGTGAAGACCCGGGCACTCTTGACGGGATCAAGATAAAATGGAATACATATTCCGTAATATAGAAACATCGGTTTGTTTGTTCCGTTTTGACGGAAGCGCGCAACGGGAGTGCCGCTTCCATTCCAGGTTTGGACGCGATCGCGAGACGATCACGTTTCCGGCTGAAGAAGGTGTCGCCGGCACCAAGTGGAGGAGAAGAAAATGAAGAAATTTTTCGCGGGCACCGCCTTGGCCGTGCTGATGTCGACGGCAGCGCATGCAGAGACAATCGGGGTGTCGATGGCGCTCTTCGATGACAACTTTCTGACCGTGCTGCGCAGCGGCATGCAGGACTATGCCAAAACCCTTGACGGCGTCGAGCTGCAGGTCGAAGACGCTCAGAACGACGTCTCCAAGCAGCAGAGTCAGATCCAGAATTTCATTGCCGCCGGTGTCGACGCCATCATCGTCAATCCGGTCGACACAGACGCGACGACCGTCATGTCGAAGATCGCGGCCGACGCGGGCATTCCGCTCGTCTACGTCAACCGTGAGCCGGTGAACGTGGACACGCTTCCGGAAAAGCAGGCTTTCGTTGCGTCGAATGAACAGGAATCCGGCACGCTGCAGACCAAGGAAATCTGTAAGATGCTGGGCGGCAAGGGCAAAGCCGTGGTCATGATGGGCGAGCTCTCCAACCAGGCCGCGCGCATGCGCACCAAGGACATTCACGATGTCGTCGCAACCGACGAATGCAAGGGCATCGAGATTGTCGAGGAGCAGACCGCGAACTGGTCGCGCACGCAAGGGGCGGATCTCATGACGAACTGGCTCTCCGCCGGCCTCGAATTCGACGCCGTGATCTCCAACAACGACGAGATGGCGATCGGCGCCATTCAGGCGTTGAAGGCGGCCGGACGCTCTATGGACTCCGTCGTGATCGGCGGCATTGACGCAACGCAGGACGCGCTCGCAGCCATGGCCGCCGGCGACCTTGACGTGACGGTTTTCCAGAATGCCGCTGGGCAGGGCAAGGGTTCGGTCGATGCCGCTCTGAAGCTCGCCAAGGGCGAGCCTGTCGAGAAGAAGGTCTACATTCCTTTCGAGCTCGTCACGAAGGAAAACCTGGAGCAGTATCAGGCGAAGAACTGATTTTCGATGCCCGGGGCGCGGTGAATCCGCGCCCCGGGCTTCAGTGAAAATCGTGGGGCGTGGCGTTGCCGCGCTCCCTCGATGCCCGCGCGTCCTACCGTCCAGGCCCACAAAAGCCGACTGGAAGGCATGTTCCGCCTACCGCGTGGGGTCCGGCTGAAACCGGAACATGGGAGGCAACGAGAATGACACTCAGTCCCACGACAATGGCCGCCGTGCGCGCCAGTGGCGCCGTTCCCCAATCCGAATACCTTCTGACGGCGGAGGGCATTCGCAAGGAATTTCCCGGCGTGGTTGCGCTCGACGATGTGGAGTTCAAGCTTAAGCGCGGCACCGTGCATGCGCTGATGGGCGAAAACGGAGCCGGCAAGTCGACTCTGATGAAAATTCTAGCGGGGATCTACCATCCCGACCGGGGCGAGGTGAAGCTCAGGGGCGCCGGTATCCGGTTGAAATCGCCGCTCGATGCGCTCGAGAACGGCATCGCCATGATCCACCAGGAATTGAACCTGATGCCGTTCATGACCGTCGCCGAGAACATCTGGATTCGCCGGGAACCGAAGAACCGCTTCGGCCTGGTCGACCACGGCGAGATGCGCCGCATGACGGCAAAGCTCTTCGAGCGTCTCAAGATCGATCTCGATCCGGAGATCGAGGTCCGTCACCTCTCCGTCGCCAACCGCCAGATGGTCGAGATCGCAAAGGCTGTTTCCTACGAGTCCGACGTCCTCATCATGGACGAGCCCACCTCGGCACTGACCGAGCGCGAGGTCGCCCATCTTTTCGAGATCATTCGCGACTTGCGCTCGCAGGGCATCGGCATCGTCTACATCACCCACAAGATGAACGAACTGTTCGAGATCGCCGACGAGTTCTCGGTTTTCCGAGACGGGAAATATATCGGTACCCACCTCTCCAACGAGGTCACGCGAGACGACATCATTCGGATGATGGTCGGTCGTGAAATCACCCAGATGTTCCCGAAGGAAGACGTGCCAATCGGCGATGTGGTGCTGTCGGTGAAGAACCTGACGCTCAACGGCGTCTTCCACGACGTCACCTTCGATGTGCGCGCGGGCGAGATTCTAGGCGTCGCCGGCCTCGTCGGCTCCGGCCGCTCCAACGTGGCCGAGACGCTCTTCGGCGTCACGCCGGCGAGTTCGGGCACGATCGCGATCGATGGCAACAAGGTGGTGATCGACAGCGCCAATACGGCGATCCGCCACCGAATGGCGTTTCTCACCGAGGATCGCAAGGACACCGGCTGCCTGCTCATTTTAAACATTCTCGAAAACATGCAGATCGCCGTTCTCCAGGACAAATTCGTCAGGGGCGGCTTTGTCAGCGAAAAGGAGGTTGCTGCGGCTTGCGAGGACATGAGCCGCAAGCTCCGGGTCAAAACCCCCAATCTCTACGAACGCATCGAAAATCTGTCAGGCGGCAACCAGCAGAAGGTGCTGATCGGACGCTGGCTGCTCACCAATCCGCGCATCCTGATACTGGACGAGCCGACACGCGGCATCGATGTCGGCGCGAAGGCCGAGATCCACCGCCTGGTGACCGAGCTCGCCCGCAATGGCGTCGCGGTCATCATGATCTCATCGGAAATGCCGGAGGTGCTCGGCATGAGCGACCGCATCATGGTGATGCACGAGGGCCGTGTGACCGGCATTCTGGACAGGGCGGACGCCACTCAAATCAAAGTGATGGAGCTTGCGGCGCGCTAGAGCGGGATAAGGGAAAGCGCGTGCGGTTTTCGCCCGCCTTCCGCTCTGACTTTTGGAACCGATCTCGGCGCGCTGCCGAGCGCAGGGAGGAAAGAAAATGAATAGCAATGTCGCAGCGCAGGGCACGAATTCGCCCCTCGTTCGCTCAAGACGGCGCATGCCGCCCGAACTCAGCATCTTTCTGGTGCTGATCGGTATCGCGCTCGTCTACGAGATTCTTGGCTGGCTCTTCGTCGGCCAGAGCTTTCTGATGAATACGCAGCGTCTGACGATCATGATTCTGCAGGTCTCGGTTATCGGCATTATCGCCGTGGGAGTCACCCAGGTCATCATCACTGGCGGCATCGACCTTTCGTCGGGCTCGGTCGTCGGCATGACGGCGATGATCTCGGCAAGCGTCGCCCAGGCCTCCACATGGCCGAGGGCGCTTTATCCGTCGCTGACGGACCTGCCGGCTATCATACCGATCGGCCTCGGCGTCGGGATCGGCCTTCTCGCCGGCTTCATTAATGGTCAGCTGATCGCCAGAACCAAGATCCCGCCCTTCATTGCCACGCTGGGAATGATGGTATCGGCTCGCGGCGTCTCCAAGTGGTACACGAAGGGCCAGCCGGTCTCCGGCCTCACCGAGCAGTTCAACTTCATCGGCACAGGCATCTGGCCGGTTATCGTCTTCCTCGTCGTCGCCCTTATATTTCACATCGCGTTGCGCTACACCCGTTACGGCAAGTTTACCTATGCGATCGGCGCCAATGTGCAGGCCGCGCGAGTCTCCGGCATCAATGTCGAAGCGCATCTGGTGAAGGTCTATGCGATCGCCGGCATGCTCGCCGGTCTGGCTGGCGTGGTCACCGCCGCGCGCGCCCAGACGGCGCAGGCCGGAATGGGGGTCATGTATGAGCTCGATGCGATCGCCGCGACCGTCATCGGCGGCACTTCGCTGACCGGGGGCGTCGGCCGCATCACCGGGACGGTGATCGGCACGGTGATCCTCGGCGTGATGACGTCCGGCTTCACTTTCCTCAGGGTCGACGCCTACTACCAGGAAATCGTCAAAGGCATCATCATCGTCGCTGCGGTGGTCGTCGACGTGTATCGTCAGAAAAGCCGGAAAAAAGCGTAAAAAAGACTGCTCCTCCCAGCAGAGCGACTGGCCGGGATGAAGAAGTTTATCCCGGCATTTTCTTATCTGTCAGCGTGTCTGGCAGAGATATTCTCGCGAAATGACATATGCTCGTCCTGCAATGCAGCCCCTATGACTACGGTCTGGCTCTTGCATCACAGATAGACTATGTGACGGACATGCAAAACCATCGGAGAATTATCATGCCCTCGCAGCGCCAGCTTGCGAAACGCGCCGAACCCGGCTTCATGCTCCAGCTATGGAATGCGATGCTTGGGGTTCAGACCCGCGGAGCAGCTTCCCTCTTCAGTTCCCGCACGCGGTCGTTTTGAAGCCTCGAATATCCGCTGACGCGGCAGGCTGAACCTATCGTTCCCGCCATCGCGGAGACGGTGTCGAGACGGAATTGCGCACCACCAGATCGGGTCTCAGCAGGATTTCCATCTCCGCCGGGAGCCCGTTGGAAAGCAGCTCCAGCAGAAGCGCCATGGCGTGTTTTCCGATCAGCGTGCGAGGCTGGCGGATTGTGGTCAGGGCCGGCGTCATGAACGTCGCCTGCGGTACGTCGTCGAAGCCGGTGACCGAGAAATCCCGCGGTATGTCGTAGCCACGTGCCTTCAGCCCGATCATCACCCCGAGTGCTGTCTGGTCGTTGACGCACATGAATGCGGTGGGCAGCGTATCGCGCACGAAAAGACGCTCGACAGCGGCCCTGCCGCTCTCGAGCGTGCCGTCGCCCTCCTGGACCAGCCGGAGTTCCGCGGGAACCCCTGCGGAATTGAGACCCGCATCGTAGCCGGCGCGACGCCGCTTATAGGCAAGCCGGGCCCGCGAGTCGCCGATGAAGGCGATCTTGCGATGACCTTCGGCAAGGAGGAGGTCGACCACCTTGCGAGCCCCCTCCTCGTCGTCCACCCCAACATAGGGTATGCCGCCGTTGAATACGGGTTCGAAGATGCCGACGCTCGGCGGCAACCGCGCGGCAATTGTTTCGTGGCCGAAGGGCAGGATGCCGGTAAAGAGAATCAGGCCGGCCGCCTGATTGGAATTCAGAAATTTGAGATATTCGACGGCGCGCTGAGCGTCGTTCTGGGTGTGGCCGATCAGCACGCCATAGCCGTGCGACCGCGCCTCGTTTTCGAGGCCGACCAGGATGCTTGAAAAGTTCGGATCGCCAATATCGGGGGCAACGACCAGGATCATGTTGGAGCGGCCGAGGCGCAGGCTGCGGGCCATGGCATTCGTGGTGTAACCGGTGATCGCGATCGCCTGGTTGACCTTCAGCCGCGTCGATTTTGCAACCTTTTCCGGAGTATGGATTGCCCGCGATACCGTTGCGATCGACACCTCGGCGATCCTGGCGACGTCCTCGATGGTTGCGGGGGTGGAATCCGACACTGCGCTCTGCCTTGCGTCTCCCTACCGCATGTCTCCCTTAAAGCCTCGGCGCTAGGGTAAAACATGCGGCGATTCAAACTGCTACGGCGGCCTTTGCGCCTCTTTAGGGGCGCGGCGCTGTACACGGCGGGACACTACACACACCGCAGGCAACGTCAAAGGCCGCCGAATAAATTCCTGTGTATGTCCCGATGTAAACCTTTACATAGCGGGTGTAAAGGTTTACATCGTCTCCATTGTCGGGCGGGAGCCGCAAAGGGGGGAAACGATGGATCCGGAAGCGGTCGACGCAGCACGCGTCGTGCTGGAAGCGCGTCGCATCAGCAAGTCGTTCAGCGGCGTGCAGGTACTCTTCAGCGTCAATTTCGAGCTTCGCGCCGGCGAAATCCACGCCCTGATGGGCGAGAACGGGGCCGGCAAGTCTACACTCGTCAAGATTCTCTCGGGCTTCGAGCAGCCATCCTCCGGCGAGGTCCTTCTCGACGGCGAGCGGGTGACTTTTCCTGCGAATGGCGCGGCCGAAGCTCTGGGCATCGTCATCATTCACCAGGAATTCAATCTTGCCGAGCATCTGACGGTTGCCGAAAGCCTGTTCCTGGGCCGAGAGGTGACGCGATTCGGCATGCTCGATCGGAAATATATGCGCGCCGAGACGCGCCGGGTTCTCGATCTTCTCGGTTGTAACGTGGACGCGAACGCCCTGATCGGGAGCCTGTCCATCGCCGAAAAACAGATGGTCGAGATCGCCAAAGCCATCAGTCGCGACGCGCGGATCGTCTTCATGGACGAGCCGACGGCGGTTCTCTCGCGCGAAGAGACAAGTTTCCTTTTCCGCCAGGTACGCAAGCTGCGTGACCGTGGCACGAGCTTCGTCTTCGTGTCGCATAAGCTCGACGAGGTCATCGAACTGACGGACCGGGTCACGGTGCTGCGAGATGGTCAATGGGTGAAGACCGCCCCGACATCCATGCTCGACGGCGAGTCGATCGCACAGCTCATGGTCGGCCGCGAAATGTCCAGCCTCTATCCCGCCAAAAACGAACCTGATGTCGACGAAGAGGTCGTCCTGCGTGTGGATGCTCTCTCGACCGATTACGTCAAGGACGCCAGTTTTGAGGTCCGCAGAGGCGAAATACTCGGATTCTCGGGAATGATCGGTTCCGGCCGGACCGAACTCATGGAGGCCGTCGCGGGCCTCAGGCACCGCCTCTCGGGCGAGGTGGCGATTCGTGGAGAAAGCGTACCCTCCGGCGACGTCCACGCGGCCAACCGGTGCGGCCTTGCCTATATGACGAAGGACCGCAAGGCGAAGGGTCTGCTGCTCAATTCCGGCATGACGGCAAACCTGACGCTGCAGTCACTCGGCCGCCATGCCCGCATCGGCTATCTCAGCCCGGCGAGCGAGGCCGCCGCACTCGAAAGGGCCCGCCGCAGATTCGATATCCGTGTGCGCGACGGCAATGTGGTTGCCAGGCGCATGTCCGGCGGCAATCAGCAGAAGCTGCTGCTCGCCAAGGTGATGGAGACGGAACCGGACATCATCATCATCGACGAGCCGACGCGCGGCATCGATGTCGGCACCAAGCAGCAGATCTATCATTTCATCTCGGCGCTGGCGCGGGACGGTAGCTCGATCATCGTCGTCTCATCCGAAATGCCTGAGGTCATCGGGCTTTGCACCAGGGTCGCGGTGATGCGCGAGGGGCGTATCGTAGGCATGCTCGAAGGAGACGAGATCTCCGAGCAAGAAATCATGCGCTACGCGGCCGGACTGAAGAAAATGGCTGCTGCCTGACCGCGTCGATCACGGCATAAAGCAGACACAGGAATAGGGATTTCCCCGGACTCCGGGGCGGGAGGTTGATCCGAACATGAGCGTGAACGAGGAAAGCATCCAAAGCACAACGCACCGCCGCACCTGGCGGGACGTGGATCTAAGGGCTGTCGCGCCATTTGCCGCGCTTGCCCTGCTGTTGATCGTGGGCGCGCTGGTCAACCCCAACTTCATCAGCCTCAACAACCTTGCAAACGTCGCCACCCGCAGCGCCTTCATCGCCATTATCGCCGTGGGGGCCACCTTCGTCATTTCGGCAGGCGACCTCGACCTTTCCGTCGGTTCGATGGTGGCCTTCGTTGCGAGCCTTATGATCATTTTCATGAATTCCGGTGTGATCGCCGATCCGGCGTTGATGCTTACGGCTGCAATCGTCTTCGCGGTTGCCGTCGGCGGCGCCTGCGGCCTCGCAAACGGACTGATCACCACCGTCGGCAGGATCGAGCCTTTCATTGCGACGCTCGGCACGATGGGCATCTATCGCGGCCTTACGACCTGGCTCTCGCAAGGGGGCGCGATCACGCTGCGCGAGCCGGAAATACAGGAACTCTACCGCCCCGCCTATTTCGGCAGCATATTCGGCGTCCCTGTTCCGATCGCGATCATCCTCGCCGTTACCGCCGTTGCCGCTTTCATTCTCTACCGCACCCGTTACGGCAGACACGTGGTCGCCGTTGGCTCCAACAGCGACGTCGCCCGCTATTCCGGCATCGCCGTCAACCGCGTGCGCACCATCGCCTTCGTAATCCAGGGGCTCTGCGTCGCCGTAGCGGTGCTGCTCTACGTGCCGCGCCTCGGCTCGACCTCGGCGACCACGGGCATTCTCTGGGAGCTGCAGGCGATCACCGCGGTCGTCGTCGGCGGCACGGCGCTCAAGGGCGGCGCGGGCCGCGTCTGGGGCACGATCTGCGGTGCATTCATTCTCGAATTGGTCGGCAACATCATGCTCCTGTCGAATTTCATCAGCGAATACCTGATCGGCGCGATGCAAGGTGCGATCATCATCATCGCGATGCTCGTCCAGCGTTCGCTGGTGCGTAAATCGTGAAGCGGGCGGACCTCAAAAGAGCCGGCCACATTAAGCCAAGACCTTGAACCATTGGGAGGAACAAAGCATGCGAAAGGGATTAATGGGCATTGCGGCCATCGCCATGATGGCCCTGACGGGCGCAGCCCATGCGCAGGAAAAGAAGGTCACGATCGGTGTGTCGATCCCGGCGGCCGACCATGGCTGGACCGCCGGTGTCGTATTCCATGCCGAGCGCGTCGCAAAGCTGCTCATGGAGCAGCATCCGGGCCTCAACGTCATTGTCAAGACTTCGCCCGATCCGGCGAGCCAGGCAAACGCCGTGCAGGACCTCGAAACACAGGGGATCGACGCCCTCGTGATACTGCCGACCGACCCCGATCCGCTGGTCAATGCGATCAAGGAGGTCAAGAGCAACGGCAAATTCGTGGCGCTGGTCGACCGCGCGCCCTCGGTCAACGACAGCAGCGTGCGCGACCTCTATGTCGCCGGCAATAACCCCGCGCTCGGCCAGGTGGCCGGCGAATACATCAAGGCAACCACTCCGGATGCGAAGGTGGTGGTCATTCGCGGCCTGCCGATCCCGATCGACCAGCAGCGTCAAGACGGATTCGATAAGGGCATCGAGGGCTCCAACGTCGAGATCCTCGACCGCCAGTACGGCAACTGGAACCGCGACGACGCCTTCAAGGTCATGCAGGATTACCTGACCAAATACCCGCAGATCGATGTCGTATGGTGTCAGGATGACGACATGGCCGTCGGCGTGCTGCAGGCGATCGATCAGGCCAAGCGCACGGATATCCAGTATGTCGTGGCGGGCGCAGGCTCGAAGGACATGATCAAGAAGGTCATGGACGGCGACAAGATGATCCCCGTCGACGTGCTCTACCCGCCGGCAATGGTCGGCACGGCGCTCGAAATGACGGTTGCCAACTTCTACGGCCAGGTTCCGGTTCGCGGCGTCTACACGATCGATGCGACGCTGGTAACCAAGGAAAACGCGAAGGACTTCTATTTCCCCGACTCGCCGTTCTGATCGGGCGTCGGAGATAGTGAAGATACGGCCTGCCGCGGGTTTCCGGGGCAGGCCGTTTGATTCTACATTCTAGACGCGGCGCAAGGGGCCACCCCCTCACCCCGCTGGAAACATCACTTCCACCTTCAACCCAAGACCACCCTCGCCCTCCTCGAGCCGCATTCTCCCGCCGTAGAGCTCGGCTATTTCCTCGACGATCGGCAGGCCGAGCCCCGTACCGGGCGCCTCTTCGCCGCCGCGCCGGAAACGCTTGAGCGCCGCCTCGCGCATGTCAGGCGGAATGCCCGGGCCATTGTCTTCCACTTCCAGCAGGACCGAGTGGTCGCAGCTCCCGACGCGCACGGTCACCTCCGCCCCGCGACCGGCATAGAGCAGAGCATTGCCGATCAGGTTCTTCAGGAGTTCGCCGACAAGCAGGGGCTCGGCGCGGACCCAGTGCTCGCCTTCTCCGGCAAAGCCGAGGTCAATGCCGGCTTCGCCCGCCGCAGGCACGTGATCTGCCGTGACGGTGCGGGCGAGCCCGGCGAGGTCGACCCGCTCCAGTCCCCGCGCCTCGTTCCGGCCCGCGGCATCGATCTTCGCCATCAGCAGGAGCTGCGCGAGAATGCGCTCGGCATCGGCGACGGCTTCGTCCGCCCTCATCGCGGCCGCCCGGGTTTCCTCGATCGTGGTCGCGCGCTGCGCCAACGCAAGCTGCGTGCGAATGATCGCGAGCGGGGTTCTGAGCTGATGGCTGGCATTGCCGGTGAAGTGCCGCAGCGCGTCGAGGGCCGATTGCAGGCGTACCATGAAGGAGTTGACGGTATCGACAAGCCCCTGAACTTCGTTGGGCACACGTTCGCGGATTGGGTGGAGGTCGTCGGGACTGCGCTCGGCGATCGCATCCCCAAGCCGGTAGAGCGGCCTCAGCGAGAAGGTGACGGCGACCCAGACGATTATTGCCGCCCCGGCGATCATCAGCGCCAGACGCAAGGCCGATCTGATGAGGATCGTCCGCGCGAGCCGGCGGCGGGCGATCGTCGTTTCGGCGACGGTGACGACGAAGGGAACGGAGTTGACGCCCGTTGAGGCGGAGCGGCGAAGCTCTGCGACACGAATGGGCTCGCCGCGAAACACAGCATCGGCGAAGCTCGTCGACTGTCCGGTATTCTCGGAGAGTGACGGCAGCGTCTGGTACCCGGTGATGAACGCGCCGGGCGGGCCATCCACCCGGTAAAACACCCGATCCTGTGCCGCAGATGTCAGCATTTCGAGCGCGACATAGGGAATGTCGACCTCCAGCGAACCGTCCTCGGCGACGACCACACGCTCGGCGATCGCCAGGGCCGATCCGGCCAGCACCCGGTCCGAGACGGCGTTCGCCGTCTTGACGGCCTCCCTGTATGTGTCCGCCAGCGCGACGACGCCGATCACGGCTGTCGAGATCAAGAGCCAGCCGAGCAGCCTGCGCCGGAGCGAATAGACGCCTTTCCTTATCCCGGAGACGTTCATTCGGGATCGGCCGTCTTGTCGAGATAATAGCCGATCCCCCGAGCGGTCCGGACGGTGAGGCCGTAGGGCGACAGCCGCTTGCGCAGGCGGCTCACATATTGCTCGATTGCATTCGGGCTCAGATCGTCGTCGAGGTCGGTCAACGATTGCACGATCGCATCCTTGGCGACGACCTTGCCGGCGCGCATGAACAGGAGCTCCAGGAGGCCGAGCTCACGCGCCGGGATCTCGATCGGCATTCCCGCCGAGGAGAAACTCCGCGTTGTCAAATCCAACGAGACCTCGCCGTAACTGACGACGGAAGCCCGCAATCCCGCCTGCCGCCGCAGGAGAACCCGCACGCGTGCCTCGAATTCGCCGATGTCGAACGGCTTGATCAGATAATCGTCGGCACCGAGATCCAGACCCTTGACCCGTTCTTCCGGCGCACCGCGAGCCGTCAGGATGAGAACCGCCGCACGATTTTGCCGTGCCCGCATGGCGCGCAGCACGTCCAGCCCGTCCATTTCCGGCAGGTTCAAATCCAGGATCACGAGGTCGAAACTCTCTGCCGCAGCGACCGCATGCGCCGATGCGCCGTCGCTCACGACATCGACGGCATAGCCGCTGCCGCGCAGAAGCGTTGAAAGGCCCTCCGCCAGAGCCCGATTGTCTTCAACCAGCAAGATACGCAATATCGCCTCTCCCCGGCAACATTCTATCGGTTGGGAGCTTGCTTGTGAACGGCAGCACTCTCAGGCATTGTGGTTTCATGCGGTTCTTGATTTCTCTTGGTTTTTTGATTCTGTCGGCCGCGCTGGCCAAGGCTGCGCCGGCGTTTTTCCCGGCTCCCTCCGGTGACCCCGCCGCACCAGTCCTGACCGTCTATTCCTCACTCGACGAGCCCTTGGCGAGACCGATGATCAAGGGCTTTCAAAGTGCCAATCCGGACGTCGCTGTCCGATATGACGACATGCTGACCGGCGAGATCTACGACAGGATCGTCAGGGAAACCGATGCCGGAGAGAAAACCGCCGATTTCGCCTTTTCCTCCGCCATGGACCTGCAGGTCAAGCTCAGCAATGACGGCTATGCACAGCGCAGCGACCTGCCCATGAGCGGCCGCTGGCCGGCATGGGCGAACTGGCGCAACACGGCATACGCGCTGACTTTCGAGCCGGCCGTCTTCGTCTACCACAAGCCGAGCTTCCGCAATGAGCGGCCGCCGGCGACACGCGCCGAATTCGTCGATTACCTCAAGCGCAAGGGCAATGCCGTCTTCGGCCGCATCGGCACCTACGACATCGAACGCTCCGGCGTCGGCTTCCTCTTCATGTCACGCGACCAGGAGCAGTTCGGCGACATCTGGACGGTGATCCGGACGATGGGCGCAGCGGGCGTGAAACTCTATTCGACCAGTCAGGCGATCCTGGAGAGGATTTCGGACGGGCGGTTCGTGCTCGGCTACAACATCCTCGGTTCCTATGCGGCCGACTGGGCATCGCGACATCCGGATGTCGGCATCGTGCTCCCGAAAGACTACACGGTCGTGATGTCGCGCATCGGATTGGTGCCGCAGGCTGCAGCCGAGCCGGAACTCGGCCGGCGATATCTTCAATTCTTCATGTCGAAGGAGGGCCAGACGATCATGGCGCGCGAGCTGCAGATTCCGGCCGTCAGCCCCGAAGTGGCCGGCGAGAACACGGCAAATACCATGCGAGAAATGCTCGGAGGCCAGTTGAAGCCCGTGCCGGTCAGCCCCGGCCTCATGGTCTATCTCGATCAGGTCAAGCGGGCACGACTGATCGCGCGCTGGAACGAGACGCTGCGATCGCAGTGAACAGACGAGCACACAAACGAGTCATTTACGAGAAGCTGACTTGATGTCAGGTTAATGTCAGCTTTCTATGTTGCTTAAGGTCGTCGGCGAACCGTGGAGGCGGAACGCCGGCAGCGTATCGGGAGGAATCACCAATCCGGTCTAAGGTCGTCGCTGATGCCGGCCAGCCGCTTCTCCCCTTCGCGAACGATAATCAACGTGCGCGTGACGAAGCGCGCCTCACGGAGGACCGACCTTGAAACACGTCTTTCTCGCATCCATTCTCGCCGGCGCCCTTGCTTTGCCGGTCTATGCCGCCGACTACACGATTATCGCACCGGCCAATCCCGGCGGCGGCTGGGATCAGACCGCCCGCTCCATGCAGACCGTCATGCAGCAGGAAGGTATTTCCGGCAACGTGCAGGTTCAAAACGTTCCGGGCGCCGGTGGTACGATCGGCCTTGCCCAGTTCGCCAGCCAGCAGAAGGGCAACCCTAATGCGCTCCTCGTCGGCGGTTACGTCATGGTCGGCGCCATCCTCACCAACAATTCTCCGGTCAGCCTCAAGGACGTGACGCCGATCGCGCGGCTCACGGGCGAATATGAGGCGATCGTCGTTCCCGCCTCTTCCGAGATCCAGACGATGAAAGACCTCGTCGAAGCGTTGAAAAAGGATCCGGGCGCGGTTTCCTGGGCAGGCGGCTCGGCCGGCGGGACCGACCACATCGCGGTTGGCCTTATCGCCAAGGCAGCCGGGGTCGACCCGACCAAGATCAACTACATCGCCTATTCCGGCGGCGGCGAGGCGCTTGCTGCGATTCTCGGCAGCCAGGTGACCGCCGGCATCTCCGGCTACGGCGAATTCGAATCCCAGGTGAAGGCCGGCACGCTGCGTCTTCTCGCCGTGTCCAGCGCCGAGCGCATCGAGGGCATAGACGCCCCGACGCTGAAGGAATCCGGCGTCGATGTCGTTGTCGAGAACTGGCGCATGGTCGCCGCCGCCCCGGGCCTTACCGACGAACAGAAGACCGCCGTCGAAGCCGATGTCGAGAAGCTTGCGAAATCTGCTGGCTGGCAGGAAGTGCTGAAGACCAAGGGTTGGCAGGATACCTATCTCGCAGGAGATGCTTTCGAGGAACAGCTCGCCAAGGACATCTCCGCCACGGAAACCGTCCTGAAGGACATCGGGCTGGTCAAATGAACAAGGGGAACAACCCTTCCGTCGAAACGCGCCGCCCCGACAGGGCGGCGCTGATCATCGCCGTCGTCCTGGCGGCAATTGCCGCGGTCATCTTCTGGGACGTGTCGCGCCTCACCGGACTTGCCGGCTACTCTCAGGTCGGGCCTATGACCGTGCCCTATGCGATCGCCTGCTGTCTCATCGCGCTTGCGGTCTGGACGGCGATAGAGGCCTGGCGTGGCGACTTCCCCGAACGTGAGCACCAACAGGCAGGCCCGGTCGTCTGGATCGTCGCCGGCCTTGCGGCGCAGATGCTGCTCTTGAACACGCTCGGTTTCTCGATCGCCACCGGCATTCTCTTCGCCCTCACGGCCCGCGGCTTCGGCAAACGCAGACTGTGGCTGACCGTGCCGGTCGGCATTGCGTTCAGCTTCGCCGTATGGGCGGTATTCGCCAAGCTCCTGCAATTGTCGCTGCCCGCAGGGCCGCTTGAACGCCTGTTCTTCTAAAGAGGCCGACGACCATGGGTACTTTCGATTTCCTGTTGCAGGGGCTGCTGGTCGCTGCCCAGCCGATGAACCTGCTCTACGCCCTGATCGGCGTAACGCTTGGTACCGCCGTCGGCGTGCTGCCCGGCATCGGCCCCGCATTGACCGTCGCACTGCTTCTGCCGGTCACCTATCAGCTCGATCCGGCCGGGTCGCTCATCATGTTCGCCGGTATCTATTATGGCGGCATGTATGGGGGCTCGACCACGTCGATCCTGCTCAACACGCCCGGCGAAAGCGCTTCGATCGTCACCGCGCTCGAGGGCAACAAGATGGCGCGCGCCGGCCGCGGTGGCCCAGCGCTCGCCACTGCGGCGATCGGATCCTTCGTCGCCGGCCTCATCGCCACCCTCGGCCTCGCCTTCATTGCGCCCTATATCGTCAAGCTGGCGCTCGTCTTCGGACCACGCGAATATTTCGCGTTGATGGTGCTCGCCTTCGTGACCGTCTCGTCCGCCTTCGGTGACTCGACGCTGCGTGGGCTCACCTCGCTTTTCGTCGGCTTGACCCTGGCCTGTATCGGCATCGACCAGCTGACCGGCCAGGCGCGCCTTTCCTTCGGAGTACCCGACCTCCTCGACGGCATCGAGGTGACCACGCTCGCTGTCGCCATGTTCGCCATCGGCGAGACGCTGTTCATCGCTGCGCAAGGCGACCGCGGTCCGGACAAGGTGGAAGCGGTCAAGGGCTCGGTCTGGATGAATGCCGCGGATTGGGGGCGCTCCTGGAAGCCGTGGCTGCGCGGCACCTTTATCGGCTTTCCTATCGGCGCCATGCCGGCCGGCGGCGCCGAGATCGGCACCTTTCTCTCCTATGCAGCCGAGAAGCGCCTGACCAAGCACCCGGAAGAATTCGGCAACGGCGCCATCGAAGGCGTTGCAGGTCCCGAGGCCGCCAACAACGCATCCGCGGCGGGTACGCTTGTGCCGCTCCTGACGCTCGGCCTGCCGACGACCGCTACCGCTGCGATCATGCTGGCCGGGTTCCAGCAATACGGGCTGCAGCCGGGGCCGCTGCTTTTCGCCACCAATCCGCAGCTTGTCTGGGGCCTTATCGCCAGCCTTCTTATCGCGAATTTCATGCTGCTCGTCCTCAACCTGCCGTTGATCGGCCTCTGGGTGAAGCTCTTGACGATCCCGAAGCCGTGGCTCTATGCGGGCATCCTGCTTTTCGCGACGCTCGGCACCATCGGCGCCAACCCTTCCGTCTTCGAGCTCGGAATGCTGCTCGCCTTCGGCCTGCTCGGTTACGTCATGCGCATCTTCGGCTATCCGATCGCGCCGGTCGTCGTCGGCCTCATTCTGGGGCCGCTTGCTGAGCAGCAGCTCCGCAGGGCGCTTTCGATCAGCCAGGGGGACGTTACCGTGCTCTTCACCTCGCCGCTCGCGGCAGTGCTCCTGGTGATTGCCGCGCTTGCCTTGATCGTGCCGCTTATCCTCAGAGCCCGTGGACGCGGTGAAATGCTTGCCCAGCTCGCCGCCAGCGAAGACTGATCAATCCCTCGCCAGAGGAGGTCCGGTCGGCTGCGGCCATCGGGCCTGCCGTCTCTGCATGGCTGGCCTGAGGTTTTGTGCATTGCAAAACAACCCTGCCGGGACCATCTTTTGCTCATCGAATAGAAAACGAAAGCGAGCAAGAGATGACCAGCAAGAACCGCATGGGCTTTATCGGCCGCGCCTTCGCCGTGCTCGGTGCCGCAACCGCTGCAGCCGCTGCCGTTGAAGGGCACCGCCGGCCGAAGGCACAGGATCTCCGTACCCTCGGCATCGATCCGGCAAGCTTCCCGGGCAACCGCCACGGCTGACATGGCGGGTGGCATACTGCATGCTTCCTTTAGTCGGATCCGATTGGAGGACAAAACCATGCAGCAGATCAAAGTGCTACAGCGACCTTTGTGCGTCTGATAAGACGCACGGCGCTGTAGCCGCCAAGCCGTAAAAATGAAGTGGACAGGATCGCGCCGCCATGGCCGACGCCTCCTTCGTTTGGGGAACGGCCTTCCCTAACGATCGTCAGCCGAAGGGCTTTAGTCTCAATCGGCTGCGGTGATCCGCCGGCCCGTTGCGCCCGGACGGGCACACCCCGCGAAAATAAGACTTCTGCCACTTCTCCCGGACCGCATCGGAGTTCGGGTCGCTCAGCCCCTCGTTGAAACTGTTCCGGCTGTCCGACCAGGCCTTGTATTCGCCTTCGAGCTCCGGATTCTCCGACAGCTTGCGCATTTCGGGTGTAACGGCCTCAAGCCCGCCGCGCGAGACCGGAAAGATGTGACAGATCGGCTCGCCCGCTTCGAACCGGATCCAGTGCCCCGCCCGGGTGAACTGCCAATTCATGGTGAAGGTGTAGGGCGACCAATCGGTCTCGATGATACCCGTCAGTGCCGCGATGCCGTCCTTCGGCCTGTTCAACGGCCCCGTCACGAACAGGTCGGTTCCGCCGTCCGTCTTGAACAGGCATGGAATATGAAAGGTCAGCGTTCCGCTTCCGAAGTGGCTGACTGCGGGCGCATGCGTGCCCGGATCCGGTTCGATGCGAACGGCATTCTCGCGTTCGCCTCCATCCCACACCGTGGAAAAGCCGGCCTGGTTCAGAATTTCCCACCCATGCGCATTCGCAATGTTCAAGGGCAGGCAACGGTAGGCGAAGCGCTGGTTTGTCCTGTTCATCCAATCACGCTCCAGTGGAGCGGGACGGATGGTCAGTTCATGTCCGTCGATCACATAGGCGGTCAATCTCTTCATGCGGAATATCTACCATTTGATGCGCAAGCCTATATTGCCGCCGTAGCCCCTGTTGTCGTCATCGTCGAGGCCTGTCGCAAACTGCAGGCCGCCATAGACGCTGACCGTCTCGCTCATCTGGGCCGAAAACCCAACATTCAATTCGAGCAACGTCTGTTCCAGTTCTGTTACGACAGGAACCCGGTTGAACGAGACCTTATAGTCCTGATCGAAATCATGCCACAAGTTGACGCTGGCGAAGGGCTGGACTGGAACATCGTTCATCGTCGTGTTTGCTTCGAGCCTCACACCGAGACGGCCCGTCCATGTTCCGAAGGACTCATAGTCGATGCCGGTGAAGCGGTCATTCGCGTCATCCAGGTCTACATGTTGCCAGATAAGCTGGCCCTGTGGCTCGAGCACCCATCCGTTATCGAACCTGAACGGATAACCCGCCTCGATCGAAAGGGCGGTCGAGTTCCCGGATGTGTCGACCCCGATGCCCCGATCGGAGTTCGAACCCCCATCCAGCCATGAGTACATCCCTATACTGTCCACATACCAGCCGTCCGCTCCGATATGCGTCCAATAGGCGCCGATCGAGTTGGCATGGAGATCGATCGAGCCCGATTCGACCTGCAGCCTCCCGAGCGTATTGCCTCCGTTCGATCCCGACGTGCCGGTATAAGCAAAGAACACGCCGACGCGATCCTGGCTTCCGTCGTCGTGCAGGGCTCCGATCAAGTCCTGACCGGCCTGAAGTCCCCACAGCTCTCCCGAGGAGGACGGACTGACCTCGAATTCGAACCTGCTGATCTTGGACGACCAGCTTTGATCGAACGACTCGCCGAACAGCCGTCCCCACGCTCCGGGGAGATACCCGTTGCTGTTCAGCAGGAATTGGTCGCCCTGCCGCTCGTGAAAGGTGCCAATGGCTGCCACGCCCATCTTCTGCATAAGCGCTGGCTTCACGATGTAGCCGGGTATTTCCGGCCGTACCGACGGCGTGATCGGCGACGGTCCCGGCGGTGGCGGCGGCGGCGGCGGCGGCGGCGGCGGTGGCGGCGGCGGTGGCGGCGGCGGCGGTGGTGACGGCGGCGGCGGCGGCGGTGGTGACGGCGGCGGCGGTGGCGGTGGCGGCGGTGGCGGCGGTGGCGGCGGTGGCGGCGGCGGTGGTGGCGAAACGCCGCCGGAGCGTAAGAACCAGTCGTCGTCGTTGTCCGGATCTTCGGTCAGACCGCCGCGATAGAGCTTATACTCGAAAATGCCTGCTGCGACGGGAGCGCCCAGCGTGAAGGCAGTCCCCTCAGTGGTTGCACCGGCAGTGGCATCCACGACCCTGATGCCGTCGGCGAGCGTCAGCGCTCCCTGCCCCCCGACATTGGTGATCAAAATCGAGGTTCCGCCAGAGGCGCTCGCGCCCGTGCCGCTGATGACCAGCTTGTCCGAGGGCGCATCGTCGCTTTCGAGCACCGTGTGCAGCTGCAGCCCACCCTGCTGGCCGACATAGTTGCCGTAGACCGTGAAGGTGTCGTGCAGGAGATCACCGACATTCACCGTGTCGTTCGTCATATCGATGATGCCGGCATTGTAGACCGTCACCAATTGCGATGGATCGAACGCTCTGACGCCATAGCCGAAGGAATTTCCAGCCCTGACCGCGCTCGTCTCGTCGATCGAGAGCGTCCCGGTTCCGGATGCGGAATCGCCGAGCGTCAGATTGCCGGTGCTGTAGATGAAGGTCATTTCCGAGCCGTTGCGTAGCTCGATTTCCTCCCAGTTGACGATGTTTTCCGGATGATCGCCCGAACCGCCTCCATCGTCGTTGGTCGTATTCTCCCACACCAGGGTGTCGATTCCCAGACCGCCGTCGACCCTCTTGCCGGCGCTGAGATTCTGCTGCGTCAGGCTTCCGAAGACCGCTCGGTCGTCGCCCTCGCCCATCTGGACGGTTGCAGCAATGTTTCCGACCAGCCAGGTGAACTGGTCGTCGCCCGCTCCCATATCGACAGATGTCTGGACGGTCCCCTCAATCAGACCCAGCACGTCGTATCCGTCGCCGAGAACGATCGACCCGGCAAAAAAGCCGCGGTTGATTACTGTGTCGTGGGAATCTCCCGTGCTCGTGACGCCGTTCTGAACGTCGCCCCCGGCATAGTTGATAATAACGTTCGCTCCCGAGCCGCCGAGAAAAATCGTCCCGTCGATCAGGCCGCGATTGTTGAGCGTGAAGCGGTCGTTGTCCGTGGCGCGCAGGCTGTTGGTGAGCGTGCCGTTATTGTTGAGCGTGCTCGTGCCGGGTCCGGTGATCGAGACATCACTCGTGAAGCTCGCGGTGGGATCGGCATTGATCGTAACGGACTGCCCTGTAAATGTTGGACCGGGGCCCGTCCCCGAGCAGTCGTAGGCGCCGGGGCTCGTTTCGACGCAGGCCGCCCGAGCCTCGGAGTCGAGGCTGCAAAAGAGCGCAATCGAGGCAACCGAACCGAGAAGGAGTTTGTTGAATTCGCACCGAATGCGATCGCTTGAGGCAGACGGAGCCCCCGGCAAGACATGAGCATTCAATATCGACAAGCGGCGAAGTGCCCTGTCACTGGCCGCGAAGCTTGTGCGGCCCGGCGAAATGTCCGGCATCCATTACCCCCTGATGAAACCGGCGTGCAGTCCGCACTCCAGAGTCGTACACGGTAAGTTACAACACACCGGCAATTGCGCAATCCACGGAATTTGAGGGGAACCCCGAGAACTGCCGGCCGAGGTGCCCCAGCAGAAAGCCGGCGAGCAAGGATGTGGCATCGGACAATAAAAAATGGCGCCGGCAATCGAGCCGGCGCCATAAAAAGTCGGGAGAGAGATCAAGCGACCTTGGCGACCGCCGTCGGCACGCTCGAGATCGTCTTCAGGATGATAGAAGCGATCTGGTAGGGGTCGCCCTGGGAGTTCGGGCGGCGATCTTCGAGATAGCCGCGATAGCCATTGTTGACGAAACTATGGGGCACGCGGATAGAGGCGCCGCGATCTGCCACGCCGTAGCTGAACTTATCCCACGGCGCCGTCTCGTGCTTGCCAGTCAGGCGCAAATGGTTATCAGGGCCATAGACGTTGATGTGGTCGTGCAGGTTCTTCTCGAAGGCTGCCATCAGCGCTTCGAAATAGTCCTGGCCGCCGACTTCACGCAGATAGGCCGTCGAGAAGTTCGCGTGCATGCCCGAGCCGTTCCAGTCCGTGTCGCCGAGCGGCTTGCAGTGGAATTCGACGTCGATGCCGTATTTTTCCGTCAGGCGCAGCAGGAGATAGCGCGCCAGCCAGACCTCGTCGGCAGCTTTTTTGGAACCCTTGCCAAAGATCTGGAACTCCCATTGCCCCTTGGCCACTTCGGCGTTGATGCCTTCGTGGTTGATGCCCGCAGCAAGGCAGATGTCGAGATGCTCTTCAACGATCTGGCGCGCGACGTCGCCGACATTCTTGTAGCCGACGCCGGTATAGTATGGGCCCTGCGGCGCCGGATAGCCCTGCTCCGGGAAGCCCAGTGGGCGGCCGTTCTTGTAGAAGAAATATTCCTGCTCGAAGCCGAACCAGGCGCCTTCGTCATCGAGGACCGTTGCCCGGGTATTCGACGCATGCGGTGTCTTGCCGTCCGGCATCATCACCTCGCACATGACCAATGCGCCATTCGTGCGGACCGGATCGGGATAGACGGCAACCGGCTTCAGCACACAATCGGAGCTGCGGCCCTCGGCCTGCAGCGTAGAGCTGCCGTCAAAGCCCCAGAGCGGAAGCTGCTCGAGCGTCGGAAACGCGTCGAATTCCTTGATCTGCGTTTTTCCGCGGAGATTTGGTACGGGCGTGTAGCCATCAAGCCAGATGTACTCGAGCTTATACTTGGTCATCAGTCAATCTCTCTAACGTGGGTACTGCGAGGTTCGGCAAATCCTGACAGGGCTTCGGCGCCAAATGCGTCTGGCCGCCAGGGATCCATTTGCCTTAAGCATCAAACGTGCCAACTCGCTTTGGGGCGTCTCCACTTTCCAGCTGGCGTAGCGCCTTGTGAAGGAAAGTACCGCGCAGCATGTGATGCGCAACGATGGCGCTCGCGTGCTTTGTCGCGTTCTCAGCAGAGCCCACGCCGTTGATTTTATTGGTAGTCTCGCGGCGTTTACCCCGGCCCCGCCGAGGAAATTGCCGTGATGGGCAGGAAGTCGTTCGCCTGAAAAGCCGCCGCTCGAGCGCCGCTGCCTAAAAATCAGCACCCGGAGGCACCACGCTGGTGGCAGCCGAAGGCCATGCCCGTGATTCCGGCAGCGGGTTGAACGATTTTTCAGCAACTGGCGTAAAACATGTGCAATTTATGTCCGGTTGCACTATGTTTCTCGCAGAACTCACGGGAGACCAGAGCATGGCCACAAGTCTTTACGGCAAGTCTGCTACGATCCTGAAGTTTCCGGCTTCCGTTTCGCGGAAGGCCGAAGAGCGGCGTTCCGAAGCCCAGCGCAAGCCGGACGTCGCACCGTCAGACGTGTGCGCTGCCGTTGACGGCTGCTGGTATCACGAAGAAGCCCTGGTCGACGAAACGAAGCACTGAGCCGGCAGCGCCCGTAATTCACCTCCGCCCGCCAACCTCGTCTATGTGATGCAGCATGTCGGCCGGGTCTTCGAAAATGCGGTAGGCGCCGGCGTGCCGCAATTCCTCATGTCCGTAGCCTCCGCTCAGCAACCCGATGGCCAGGGCGCGGCAGCGTACCGCAGCCAGCATGTCCCAGATACTGTCCCCGACGACGACCGCCGTCTCGATCGGTGCGCCGAGTTGCTCGGCGGCAGCGAGAAAGAGGTCCGGATCAGGCTTGGCATATTTGACCAGATCCCGGGTGACGACCGGCACGACCGCCGGATCGATACCAAGCGCGGCCAGATTGACGGCCGCCGTCTCCATCCGCCCGCTCGTGGCGATCGCATAGGAGATCTTCGCATCGGTAAGCCATGTCAGGAGTTCACGCGCGCCTGGCAGCGGCCGGATGCTGTCGGCTTGCCGCTTGTAGGCGGCGGCGTGGTACTGACGCAAGCGACCTACCCGTTCCGCGCTGATTTCCATATTCGTTTCTCGCAGGAGCTGGTCGGCGAAGAGCCCGCCGCTCATGCCGATCTTACGATGAATGCGCCAAACCGAGAGGTCGATCCCTTCGGCGTCCAAGGCCTCTTTCCAGGCAAGCACGTGCTGGTAGACGCTGTCGACGAGTGTGCCGTCCAGATCGAACAGAAAGACGGGTTCAATGCGCATGCTCTTTCTCCCGGTTTATCGCAACGGCCTTCGCGCCGGATGCGCGGCTCTGCTCGATGAAGGTGGTCGTCAGTGAATATAGGACAGGTTCTGCCACGGAACAGCCTTCCGGCACTTCTTGCCGGATGTAATGGAGGCCGTGTCAGCGCAGTCCCCAAAAGAACTCGAACCCGCTGGCAGGGAGCTCTCGCCGAACCATCGAGGCCCGAAGCGCTTCTGCGGGCTGGGTGGCTGTCGCCGGCTCTCTGAATGCAGCAAACAGATCCGTATTGCAGAAAAACGTTTTTCCCATTAGTTGATTTTGCAGGGATTAGGAGGAGCTTATGAGTCGCGACGTTATCCTTGTCGATCCGCTGCCGCGGACAGTGGACCTCATCATGGACCCGAGCGTAAAGGCGAGGCTGCATCGGCTTGGTGAGGTCGTCATCTCCGAGGACCGGCCCATGCCGGCCGAGCAGGTGGACGCGCTTCTCCCTGATGCCGTGCTGATCTTTGGCCAGACAGACATGCCGAAGGAACGTCTGGACCGGGCACGAAAACTTAAGGCAATCATCAATGTCGAAAGCAACTTCCTTCCGAACATCGACTATCAAACCTGCGTAGAGCGTGGCATCTGGGTGATCACCCCGGCATCCGCCTTCGCCTCGCCTGTAGCCGAGGCTTCGCTGGCAATGGCTCTGGACCTCGCCCGAGGGATTACAAAGGCAGATCGCGACTTCCGTGTCGGCGCCGAGCAGTACGGCCTTGCTGGCAATGAGGAGACCTTTCGGTTCGCCGGCGCTCCGGTCGGCATCATCGGCTTCGGTGATCTCGGGCAACAGCTGCGCGAGCTCATCCGCCCGTTCCGCAATCATGTTCGCGTTTTCGATCCGTGGCTTCCGGAAGAGATCGTCCAGCGCGCGGACTGCGTTCCGTCCAGTCTCGACGAACTCCTGTCCGAGAGTCAGGTCGTGTTCGTCTTTGCGAGCGTTACCAGTGAGAATGAAGGGTTCATCGGGGCGCGCGAATTTTCCCTGATGCGCAAAGGCGCCGCCTTCCTGCTCATGAGCCGCGCGGCAGTCGTCGATTTTCCGGCGATGCTCGAGGCCGCCGGTTCCGGGCACATCCGCGTGGCCACCGACGTTTTCCCCGAAGAGCCCGTCGCACCGGATGACCCGGTGCGCACGACCCCCGGTCTGCTTCTGTCCGCTCACCGGACCGGCGGCACGCGCGACGCGTTTTATGCTCTCGGCTCGATGGCGGTCGCCGATGCGGAACTCATCATGAGGGGCCTGCCACCGCAGCTATGCCGAAGGGCCGACCCGGCCACAGTGCGCCGGCTGAGATCGAAACCGGTCACGGTGTCCTGATAAGCCCCTGCCGCGGTCTCCCTACTGCATGTGTCCTTTAATCGGATCCGATTGAAGGACAAAACCATGCAGCAGATCAAAGTGCTACAGCGACCTTTGTGCGTCTGATAAGACGCACGGCGCTGTAGATCGCCTGGTCCGTCACGCCGGTGAGGAGATCGTTGAAGCCGGCGCCGGGATCGATATGATCGGGCGTTTCGATGCATGTAACGAGTTCTGCAAATGGTTGGCGGCGCAAACAAGGCTGCAACGATCCGGGAGGTGGCGGCGCTTGCCGGCGTGGCGCCCGGGACGGTTTCCAATGTGCTCACGGGCAAGAAACTCGTGGCCGAACCCCTGCGCAAGGCCGTCCTCGACGCCATTGCTCAACTCGACTACCGGCCGAATCATCTGGCTTCGAGCCTGCGTTTCGGCCGGACAAAATCCATCGGCATCGTCGTGCCGGACATGACCAACCCGTTTTTTTCAGGGCTTGTCCGCGAACTGGAACTCAAGGCTGCCAAATCCGGCTTTCAGATCCTGCTCATGAGCAGCTACGAGGAGGCAGCGGAGGAACGAGAACGTATTCGCGCACTTGTTTCACGACAGGTCGACGGATTGATCATATCGCCAAGCAGGGACTCCATCGAGACCTCGCCGCACTCCGCCATCAGCGGCATTCCTACGGTGCTGGTCGACCGTGCCTTTGCGGTCGAAGGCTTCGACACGGTCTCGGCCGACAACGAACAGGCGACACTGATGGGAGCCCGGCACCTGATCGAGCTCGGTCACAAGCGCATCACCTTTCTCGCGACCGCGCCGGGGCTCGCCAACATGGAGGAGCGCGTTTCCGGCTACCGTAAGGCGATGCAGGACGCGGGCGTCTCCGATGCGAATGTGGTCTATGGAGGCCTGAGCATCGAGAGCTGCCGCAGCGCCATCGAGCAGGAACTCCGAAGGGCCGGCCGGCCGACTGCGGTCTTCGCGTCGGCCTATGTCGCGACCTTGGGCGCCGCAAAGGCGATCAGGGCGCTGGACCTCGCATTCCCGCAAGACGTGTCTTTGCTCGGCTTCGACGACTCCGACTGGATGACCGTCCTGCGCCCCTATGTCAGCACGATCGAGCAGCCGTTGGACGAGCTCGGCCATGCGTGCTGGGAGCTGCTCCAGCGGCGCATGAAAAAGATGGACGTGCCCCCCGTCCACAGGCGGATCGCCTGCACCTTGCGCGCAAGGGAGTCGACCCGCCGCATCCGGCGAAAATCGGGGCCACGCTCGCGCTCTGAAGTCTGAGCGGACACGAAAACGTCACACATGTGAGTGCGCGACCGCGCGAGCTGACCGCTCCCCGAGGAGAACCCACCTCTAGCCCATGGCGTGGCGTATGGTTCTCGACAGCCGCATGAGGAAAGCCGGCCGTGAAGATGAGACGAGCTTCCACGAAAGTACCGCCTGCGCCATGCGCGGCGGCAGAAGCCCAACGGAGACGAACCAGGCTGCCAGCATCGCACGGCGGCGCAGCGAGACATTCATACGCATACTGGCGACCGCACCGGCGGCGGCGAGGCCGAGCCTCGAATCCGCGGCCACCGGGTGGCGCCCGCTGTCCACGCAGAGCGACGCGATGCGCTCCTCCAGATGCACCGGGTCGCGCAGGTTCGCCTTCGGCGAAATCGACAATCCGACTTGGGAGGCCTGTTCCGTAAGCGCCTGCAGCCGGTGAAAATCATGTTCCACCCGCCAGCGCGCCCTCTGTCCGAGTTTCTCGGCAAAGACCGAATGATTGCCCCCATGTATCCGATAGGCACCGAGGCAGGCATCGAGCGACGTCACCTTTCCGTAAAGCGGTGCAAGCGTGACGAGGTAGCCGTCGGCGCCCTGCCGGAACTCGACTTCCGGAACAGGCATTATGACATCCAGGGCCTTGCGCGCGAAAGCCAATCCGCTGGTGACCGTCGTCTGATAACGGGCGCGGCGCGCCAGTTGCGGCGTGACGTCACCGGAGTCGAACGGAACCTCGAGCGGCGGGAAGATGTCCTTCACGCGCTGCCCCTCGTCTACCAGGTGCAGCCGGAACTGCATTTGGGCCGTGTCGTCATCCCAGCGCGCCAGCAGTTCGGATACCGCCGTCGGATAGAGGTAGTCGTCGGCGTCGAGAAAAAAAACGATCTCCCCTCGACTTTCGGCGAAGCCGGTGTTGAACGCGGCCGCGTGACCGCCATTCGCCTTCCTCAGACAGGCTTTGATCCGCGCTCCGTAGGATGAGATCACATCTGCGGACCCGTCGGTCGACGCGTCGTCGACGACGATGACCTCGACATTCGCATGGTTCTGACTGAGCGCGCTGTCGATCGCACGGTTTAGAAACCGGGCATAATTGTAATTCGCTATGATGATGGAGACGGGAAGACGGTCTCGGATGGAATGCATCGCGGTGAACCTCGCTGTTCGGCTTTGGTCGCGGCGAACCTTCTCATGCAGGTCCTTGGGATGATGCCCGCCCCAAGCGCAGACTACCGCGGCAAAGAACAATCGGCGCAGTTGGCGCCAGGGCGGGCGGCGAAGATCGTGCTCGATCCCTCGTGAGCCTCCCCAGTTTTATGGCATTTGAGTGACCGCCGCAGCGGCGTGACGCCGGTCTGCAGCCTTGCCGTGCCGATGACCTACAGCGCCGTGTGTCTTATCAGACGCACAATGGTCGCTGTAGCACTTTGATCTGCTGCATGTTTTTGTCCTTCAATCGGATCCGATCAAAGGACACATGCAGTAGGCGATGCCCGGGTAGGCGGCAGGGCGACCTCGGTTGACGCGCCTCTGGCGGCTGGTATACCAGTTTTGCAGCCGATCGACGCAGGGAGGAAGCCGCGTGAATGCCAAACACCGCAACCAAGTGAGGGTGGTTACCAGGCGATTTATGGCGCAGACTGCCACAGCGCGTGGCGCAAAGACGGCGCCGTCTGCAGAAATTGAACAAGCGGATACCGAAAAAGGGCGGGCCTTCTGATGCGCCTTTCGCAAGAGACGCTCGACCGCCTGCCCGCCTCCGTCAAAAGCCCCGCATACGACCTCGGAGCTGTTGCCGTCGGCATCGTCCATCTCGGCATCGGCGCCTTTCATCGCGCGCATCAGGCCGCCTTGACCGATGCCCTGCTTGCAGAAGACCCCTCCTGGGGCATCTGCGGCGTATCGCTGCGCAGCCCGGACACGCGCGATGCTCTTCGGCCGCAGGACGGGCTTTATACGCTCGCCGTAAAGGACGGCGCGGGGACCGACTTCAGCGTGATCGGCAGCGTCGTCGAGCTCTTATGCGCGCCGGAAGACCCGGAGGCCGTCCTTCGCCGCATGGCCGATCCGGCCACGCGCATCGTGTCGTTGACAATCACCGAGAAGGGCTATTGCCATAATCCCGCGACCGGGACGCTCGACGAAAACCACCCGGATATCGCCCACGATCTCGCCAATCCGGCGTGCCCGCGCTCGGCAATCGGTTTCATTGTCGAGGCGATTTCGCGCCGCGTCCGCGCCGGTATCGCGCCGTTCGCGCTGCTGTCCTGCGACAATCTTCCCGGCAACGGCAACGTCCTGAAACGTATCGTCGAGCAGTTCGCGGAGTTGCGCGATCCGGCCCTTGCCGCCTTGGTCCGCAATGTGGCCTCGCCATCGACGATGGTCGACCGCATCGTTCCGGCAACGACGGATGCCGACCGGAGCGCGGTCGCCGAGGCTCTGGGTCTTGAAGATGCCTGGCCGATCATGACCGAACCCTTCCGGCAATGGGTGATAGAGGACGATTTCCCGCTCGGCCGTCCTGCCTGGGAAAAGGCCGGCGCGCTCTTCGTCGATGACGTCTCCGCCTTTGAGTTCATGAAGCTCCGGCTTCTGAACGGAAGCCATTCGACGCTCGCCTATCTCGGCTATCTCGCAGGCGCCGAGACGGTGGCGGATGCGATGGCCCTCCCGGGCATGCAAGCATTGATCGAAGGATTGATGCGTGAAGAGGTCAGCCCCACGCTTCCGGAACTGCCGGGTTTCGACCTTCCGGCCTACCGGTCCGAACTGCTCCTGCGCTTTCGCAATCCGGCGCTTCGTCACCGCACCTGGCAGATCGCCATGGACGGCTCGCAGAAGTTGCCGCAGCGCCTTCTCGGCACGATCCGCGACCGGTTGCAGGCAGGGGCCGGCTATGACCGGCTGGCGCTGGGAGTCGCTGCCTGGATGCGATATGCGCGGGGCCTGGACGAGGCGGGCGGGACCATCGACGTTCGCGATCCGCATGCAGGCCGCATCGCCGAACTCGCCCGCGGACTTGACGAGCCGGATCGCATCGTCGATGCCCTTTTGACGATGGCGGACGTCTTCGGCACGGATCTTCCGGCCAGCGCTCCCTTCCGCTCCGCGCTCATCAAGGCGCTGGCGGGTCTCCTGCAGCATGGATCTGCGGCAACGCTCAGAAGCTACGCCTGAAACCCGCCTTGCAGCCGGTGGTCCACTAAGCGACGAGGGAAACCGATGTTCGACCTCAACGGCAAAACTGCTCTGGTTACCGGCGGCGGACGTGGGCTCGGCCTTGAGATTGCCAAGGCGCTTGCCAGGGCCGGCGCCTGGACCGTGATCAACGGCCGCAATCGCCAAAACCTTGAAGAGGCGCGCGCGCGGCTGGCACGCGATGGCATCGAGACCGGCATCGCACCCGGCGACATAACCCGCGATGCAGATGCGATTGTTGCCGCAGCGGTCGAGAAGACAGGCGGGCTCGACATTCTGCTTCATGCGGTCGGGGAACGCGACCGCCGTGGCACGGAAGCGATGGAGCCGCACGAATTCGCGGCGCTATTGAACACCGACCTTACCGCGGCCTATGCCATGGCAAGGGCCGCGCTGCCGCATCTCCGGCGTTCGGCCGCCGGACGACTGATTTTCGTGACCTCGATTGCCGCCTTCGCGGCGCGGGCCGGTGATCCCGCCTATACGGCGGCGAAGGGCGGCCTCTCGGCGCTAACTCGCTCACTTGCTGTCGAGCTCGGAGCCGACAATCTCACCGTCAACGCGATCGCGCCTGGCTGGTTCGCAACCGAAACCAACGCGCATCTCGCAGCCGACCCGGCACTCACGGCTTTCGTCGACATGCGCATTCCGCTGAAGCGGTGGGGTCGGCCGGAAGAGATCGCGCCTGCCGCCGTGTTCCTTGCCTCGCCCGCTGCGAGTTTCGTCAACGGCACCACGCTCACAGTCGACGGCGGGATGACGGTACAGATGTAAGCGGGTAACGCGGTGGGTGGTCTACTCGGCCTTCCCTTCCTCGTTCCCCCTGAGCAGATGGATCAGCGCCGAGAAATCCTCTGACCCGTGGCCGAGCTTCTCGAAGAGGCTGTAGAGCTGCATCGCCTGCGCGCCCATGGGGGTCGCCGCACCGCTGGCGCTGGCGGCCTGCTGTGAGAGTTTCAGGTCCTTCAGCATCAGGCTTGCGGCGAAACCGGGCTTGTAGCCGCTGTTGGCCGGCGATGTCGGAACCGGCCCCGGCACCGGGCAGTAGGTCGTCAGCGACCAGCACTGGCCGGACGAGGTCGAGGCCACGTCGAAGAGCGCCTGATGCGATAGGCCGAGCCGCTCGGCAAGCACGAAGGCTTCGCAGACCGCCGCCATGGAGACGCCGAGGATCATGTTGTTGCAGATCTTCGCAGCCTGGCCGGCACCGGCATCGCCGCAATGGACGATCTTCTTGCCCATTGCTTCGAGCAGGTGCTTGCCGCGCGAGAAAGCGCCGTCGCTCCCCCCGACCATGAACGTCAATGTAGCGCCCGCCGCCCCGGCGGTGCCGCCGGAAACAGGTGCGTCGAGCGAGGGGCAATTGGCCTTTTCGGCAAGCCCATGCACCTTGCGCGCACTCTCGACATCGATGGTCGAACTGTCGATCAGAAGGGTGCCGGGGTCGACGAAGCCGAGCAGCTCGTCCCAGACGTAAAGAACATGCGCGCTCGCCGGCAGCATGGTGATGACGCACTCCATCTCGCGCACGGCCTGGGCGATCGAACCCGCCACCGAAACCCCGCTCTTGGCGGCGGCGTTGCGCGAGGCTTCCAAAAGGTCGAAGCCGGTGACCGCGTGGCCCGCCTTCACCAGATTGGCAGCCATCGGCCCGCCCATATTGCCAAGTCCGATAAAGGCGATCTTCGTCATAGGCCTCTCCTCTTCAACTTGTGTCTGCCTGATATGATCGATGCGTCGCCGCCTACGCCTGCCCGGCAAAAAGCGGGGCGCCTTCGTTCCTCTGGAAGCGGTCGAGCACCGCCGGGGTCACCTGCGAAAGCCCGACGGACCATTTGGGATTGCGATCCTTGTCGATCACTGCTGCCCTGACACCCTCGTAGAAATCCGGATTGGAAAGCATACCGAGGGTCGCGGCATATTCCCGCTCCAGGCATTCGTCCAGGCTGGCGCTGGCGCGCCCGGCCCGCAGCAAAGCGAGCGTCAGCTTGAGGCTGATCGCCGATCGGGTTTTCAGCAAGTCCAGCGTCTCGCGCGAAAAGTCCGTGCCCTCATTTTCCAGCGCGCCGAGGATTTCCTCAACCGTATCGGAAGCGAAGCAGCGGTCGATGACGGGCTGATGATCGAGCAGCGCCGAAGCCGGCGCCTGGGCCGAGACGGTGCGGATCGCCGCCGAAACATCCTCGGCCTTGGCCGAAGCGGGCAGCGAGGCGAGAATGGCGACGAGTTCATCAATCCTCTCCGAGGGCACGAAGCTGTCGCCAAGCCGCGCATGGATGACCGCCGCCGCCCCGATATCCCGGCCGGTGAGGCCGAGATAGGTACCGAATTCGCCCGGCGCGCGCGGCAGGAGCCAGGTCGCGCCGACATCGGTGAAATAGCCGATCCCCGTTTCCGGCATGGCGAACCGCGTTCTCTCGGTCACGATGCGGTGGCTGCCATGGGAGGAAACGCCGACGCCGCCGCCCATGACGATGCCGTCCATGATCGCGACATAGGGCTTGGAATAGGCGGAAATTCGGCTGTTGACGATGAACTCCTCGCGCCAGAACTGCGCACCTTCCTCAGGCCGTTCGCGGCCGCTTTCGTAGATCATGCGGATGTCGCCGCCGGCGCAGAGGCCCCTTTCACCTTCTCCGGTGACAAGCACTGCGGCAATCGCCGGATCACGCTCGAATTCTGTCAGCGCCGCAGCGATCGCGCGGATCATCGTGCGATTGAGGCTGTTCAGTGCCCGCGGACGGTTGAGCCGCAGTCTGCCGATAGCGCCCTGGCGCTCGACGATGACCTCCGGAAACGTTGCCTGCATCTCCATCGAAAATCCTTCCTATTTCCGTCCCGTGATCGCCCTCGACACGATCAGCCGCATGATTTCGTTTGTGCCTTCGAGTATCTGGTGCACCCGCAGATCCCTGACGATCTTCTCGACGCCGTAGTCGGCGAGATAGCCGTAGCCGCCATGCAATTGCAGTGCGTCATTGGCGACAGCAAAGCAGCGATCCGTGACAAAACGTTTGGCCATGGCGCAAAGCTTCGTGGCCTCCGGGTCCGCCGCATCGAGGGCGGAGGCCGCCCGCCAGAGGAATGTCCGGGCGATTTCCAGATCCGTAGCCATGTCGGCAAGGCGGAACTGCAACGCCTGGAATTCGCCGATCGCCTTGCCGAATGCGCGGCGCCCCTGGACGTAGGCGAGCGCCTTGTCGAAAGCGGATTGCGCGCCGCCGAGCGAGGCGGCGGCGATGTTGAGCCTTCCGCCGTCGAGGCCGGCCATGGCGATCCTGAAGCCCTCGCCCTCGGCCCCCAGGCGATTCTCGACGGGAACGCGAACACTGTCGAGCATCACCGCCCGCGTCGGC